>Ga0209405_1000450_pt1 | contig 33997 bp, 26 predicted proteins | sample COGITO_mtgs_1105_6_FD_184803 | JGI IMG/M metagenome (GOLD analysis project Ga0209405, IMG submission 184803) | Pelagic marine microbial communities from North Sea - COGITO_mtgs_110516 (SPAdes) (version 2) | ecosystem: Environmental > Aquatic > Marine > Epipelagic ...
CTTTTCATCACCGCCACTTGTATTTGACTGAGACGAACCAGCGCCTGCACGAGAAGCAGGGCCAAGCGCGGCTAAAGTACGAAATTGATCACGCACAAGACTATGTTTGGTCTCAACTTCTACCCCATCAATCTTGGGTAAGGTTTCAAAAATGCCTCGCCATTCATCAGATACACTTTGAGGATCATCTAAAAAGGCTTCATACATTTGTTCTATATAAGCAGCGTTGCCACCAGCCATGTGAGAAGAATCCCACCATGCTTTCATCACGCTTTGTTGCATTAGCGTCCCTTGGTTTTAATCAGACTTGCAATTATGTGTACATCAGCACACGGTTTTTTTCTAAGTAAAACCTAAACTGCTCGTTTGAGCAGCATAGATTTAATATGACCAATCGCTTTAGTAGGGTTTAACCCTTTAGGACAAACACTGACACAGTTCATGATGCCATGGCATCTGAAGACACTAAATGCATCGTCTAAACCATTTAAACGCTCATCTGTAGCTGTGTCCCGGCTATCGGCTAAAAAGCGATAAGCATGCAACAAACCTGCAGGACCGATAAACTTGTCTGGGTTCCACCAGAAAGATGGGCAAGAGCTTGAACAACATGCACATAAAATACATTCGTACAAACCGTCTAGCTTCTCTCTTTCTTCAGGCGACTGCAAAAATTCACGAGCTGGAGGTTGCTTATCATCGTTAATAAGAAACGGCTTAATTTTTTCATACTGAGTGTAAAATTGCGTCATATCGGTTACTAAATCACGCACCACTGGTAATCCTGGTAATGGACGCACCACTATTTTAGACCCTTTAAGTGCTGAAATCGGCGTAATACACGCTAAACCATTTTTACCGTTCATATTAACACCGTCAGAGCCACATACTCCTTCACGGCATGAGCGACGAAATGATAATGTAGGATCTTTTTCTTTTAATGCTATCAATGCGTCTAAAACCATCATGTCTTGGCCTTCTGCGACCTCCAACTGATAGTCTTGCATACGAGGAGCGTTATCAACATCGGGGTTATAACGGTAAACGGAAAGATTTAATTGCATGGTTGTTGCTCCTAGTACGTTCTTGCTTTTGGTGGGAAGGCTTCACGCAATGTTGGTGACATATTCACTTCACGTTTCATCATTGATTTTGTTTCAGGTAAGTAAACAGAATGACACAACCAATTTTTGTCATCTCTATCGGGGAAATCAAAACGACTATGAGCTCCACGACTTTCCGTTCTAAAATTAGAGGCGACAGCTGTGGTGTAAGCCGTTTCCATCAAGTTATCTAATTCAAGGCACTCGATACGCATAGTGTTGAAATCGCTACTCTTGTCATCTAAGCGTGCATTGTCTAATCTTTCACGGATATCGCCAAGCTCTTTCAAGCCTGATGCCATTGAATCACCTTCGCGAAATACTGAGAAGTTTAATTGCATGCATTGCTGCAAATCTTTCTTGATTTGAACAGGATCTTCGCCTTTACCTACCTCTGAGTTTTCCCAACGGTTAAAGCGCACCATTGCCGCATCAACATCATCATTTGACGCTTCACGGGCATCGATGCCGTCAATTGCTTTACCAAGATGCAATCCGGTTGCACGACCAAATACCACTAAATCTAATAATGAATTGCCACCAAGTCTGTTGGCACCGTGAACAGATACGCAAGCAATTTCGCCACAAGCAAATAAGCCTTTAATAGGTGAGGTTACACCGTTTGCATCCATACCGAGTGCTTGCCCATCTACATTGGTGGGTATACCACCCATCATGTAGTGACAGGTTGGGATCACCGGGATGGGCTCTTTAATTGGATCGACATGAGCGAAAGTACGAGATAATTCTAAGATACCAGGCAAACGAGACTCAAGTACATCTTTGCCCAAGTGATCGAGCTTCAACTTACAATGTGGACCTTGTGGACCATCAAAGCCGCGACCTTCACGAATTTCTGTCATCATTGAGCGAGCCACTACGTCACGGCCAGCTAAATCTTTAGCATTGGGTGCGTAACGCTCCATAAAACGTTCACCGTCTTTATTAAGAAGATATCCACCTTCGCCACGACATCCTTCAGTGACCAAGGTACCTGCTCCTGCAATACCTGTTGGGTGAAACTGCCACATTTCCATATCTTGCATAGGCACGCCCGCACGAAGTGCCATACCTAAACCGTCACCAGTATTAATATGTGCATTAGTGGTCGAAGCATAAATACGCCCTGCACCACCTGTTGCCAGTACTACCGCTTTAGACTTGAAATAAACCACTTCACCAGATTCGATATCAATGGCAGTACATCCAACCACATCACCGTCTTGGTTTTTGACTAAGTCAAGCGCATACCACTCGCTGAAAATTTTGGTCTTGTTTTTAACATTTTGTTGGTAAAGCAAATGTAACAATGCGTGACCTGTTCTGTCTGCTGCGGCCGCAGTACGAGCGCCTTGCTCACCACCGAAGTTTTGAGATTGGCCACCAAAAGGACGTTGATAAATTTTACCATTTTCAAAGCGAGAAAAAGGCAGTCCCATATTTTCCATTTCAATAATGGCTTCTGGACCTGTTTTACACATGTACTCGATTGCATCTTGGTCACCGATATAATCAGAGCCCTTGACCGTATCGTACATATGCCATTCCCAGTTATCTTCATGGGCATTACCCAGAGCAACCGTTATTCCACCCTGAGCCGATACTGTATGTGAACGTGTAGGAAAAACTTTCGATAAAAGGGCACACGACTTGCCCGATTCGGTAATTTGTAGAGCTGCGCGCATACCCGCGCCACCAGCACCGATGACAACTGCATCAAATTCATGAACAGGAAGACTCATTTACACACCCCACAAAACGAATAAACCAACTACCACATAAATAGAGGCTGTCAGGTTGATAATAAATTGAATAAACGCACGCAAACCTGGTGCTTTAACATAATCGGTTAAGACCTGCCACATACCAATGCGGATGTGAAACATAATCGAAACCAATGTAATAAACGTGAAGACTTTCATCGCTAGACCAGAGAACAATTCGTTCCATACTGCATAAGTGATGTCTGGAGTAGCGATAAAATACCACCCCATAAACAAAGAAAATGCAGTCATAATCAAAGCGGTAGCACGAGTAGTGACGTAATCTTGTACACCGTTACGTTTTAAACTTGCTTGACCCGTTACCATAATACAACTCCTACTAAGATTGTTAAGATGATCCATGCGGCTATAATCGCTTTAGCGCTTATATCACCGGATTGTAGTTCTTCCCAATAACCCATATCCATTATCATGTGACGCACACCGCCTAACACATGGTACGTCAAGGCAGAAATGGTGCCTATGGCAACAAACTTACCTAGAGGACCAGCCATTTGTTCTTGAACGAGAGCATAACCCTCAGGTGATGATACAGACATAGCCCAAGCCCAGATCACAAACATCATTGCAAAAAACAATGCAACGCCTGTAATACGATGAAGAATGGAGGTAATAGCTGCAGGAGGAAAACTAATAGTATTGAGTTGTAGGTTAACTGGTCTTTGTTTTTTCACGTTTATCACTCTTATATACCCGTAGGCAATTAAAACATTTCGGCTTATAACATTTCACATGTCAAATTTTGCTGAAATTCAATTTCTTTTCCCTAAGTTGTTACTACTTTGTTAAAGAAAAGTTAAGTATGAATAATCTTTCCTATATCATATGTAATGTGCCCGCGAAGTATATCCAGCCATTCAAATAAATACAATTATTGTTCCTTATTTAGAGTTATAAGTATTAAGTGTGGTTATCTTCGATAATTGCAGGTTGATGTATAGCTATACGAAACATAACCAAGCTATTCCAAAATTTTATTTGCATTGGAGGAGCCAAAAAGGTGAAGATTAGTGTATACAATAATTGATATTTATTGAGCGGAAATGCATTAAAATTGACATCATAAGTCAATTTAAGTTCCAATAGCCGCAATTTCCCCCCCAGTAAACAGCAAATAGGCTGTTTATCGAACACAAAACGATTCTGAGGAGAACAGTGTATGGCAGATAACAAAGCCATTTTAAAAGCGGGTGACAAAGAAATCGAACTTCCGATTTTGTCAGGCACTGCAGGCTACGATGTAATAGACATACGGTCTCTAGGTGCTAATGGGTATTTCACCTATGACCCCGGATTTATGGCAACTGGCTCATGTGAATCATCGATTACTTACATTGATGGTGCCAAAGGTATTCTGTTACACAGAGGTTATTCCATTGAAGAATTAGCCCGAGATTCAGATTATATTGAAGTGGTTTACATGCTCTTGCATGATAAAACCCCTACTTCTGAAGAATACAAAGAATTTAAAGACATCATGACCCGCCACACTTTAGTTCATGACCAATTACATAACTTTTTTAGAGGATTTAGAAGGGACGCCCATCCTATGGCCATGTTATGTGGCACTGTGGGTGCTATGGCATCTTTTTACCATGATGATTTGGACATTAACGATCCTGAGCAAAGATTACGTAGCGCGTATCGTTTAGTCGCTAAAATGCCTACTTTGGTAGCCATGTGTTACAAATACAACATTGGCCAGCCATTTGTTCATCCTAAAAACTCATTGAGCTATGCAGAAAACTTCTTAAATATGATGTTCTCTGTACCTGCTGAAGACTACAAAATTAGCCCTGCAGTGGCTAAGGCAGTTGATAGAATATTTATATTGCATGCTGACCACGAACAAAATGCATCAACCTCTACGGTGCGTTTGGCTGGCTCTTCAGGTGCTAACCCTTATGCTTGTATTGCTGCGGGTGTTGCCTCTTTATGGGGACCCGCTCACGGTGGTGCCAACGAAGCTTGTTTAAACATGCTTGAAGAAATAGGCACAGTTGATCGTATTCCTGAGTTTATTGCTAGAGCTAAAGACAAGGCTGACCCATTCCGCTTAATGGGCTTTGGTCACCGAGTTTATAAAAACTTCGATCCACGTGCCACTGTGATGCGTGAAAGTTGCCATGAAGTACTCGCTGAGCTTAATATCGATGATCCATTACTGAATGTAGCAATGGAGCTTGAACGTATTGCTTTGAGTGACCCCTACTTCGCAGAGAAAAAACTGTTCCCGAATGTAGATTTCTACTCGGGTATTGTCTTAAAAGCGATTGGTATTCCAACCAATATGTTTACCTGTATTTTTGCCTTGGCACGTACAGTTGGATGGGCATCACATTGGCATGAAATGTTAAGCCAACCAGGACAAAAAATTGGTCGTCCTCGCCAGTTGTATACGGGTGAAGCTCAACGTTCATATAATAAAATAGATAAATAATATTTTATTTATTTTTAAAAAAGCGAACTTAAATGTTCGCTTTTTTTTGCATAAAATAAAAGCCTGCTTCTGTGCAGGCTCCATATTGATTTACTTATCAATAAACCACACTTGATTATTTTTGATGGGTATTTGTGGTTATAACAATCACAACATTAAGAACTGATAATGTCTCATATAGGAAAATTAAAAGGGTCGTGGTCAACTTAAAGTCTGCGATATTTCACTCTAAGGCTTTGCCAGATGTTGTTTTACCTTTTCATCAAGTTCATCTTGCCAGACAGGGGGCATTTCTGTTTTAATTTTTAATAACAACTGCTGTGCTAGCTTTTTGTTGTTCTTATCACTCAACGCGATAAAGGCGGCTTTTGCCCAAAGATAACTCTTCGCCAGCCATTCACTTTGCGGTTGCTCGGCTTGCGTAAATTGCTGCCAATATAACGCTGCGGTGGTCAAATAGGCCTTTGATATCTCCTTGCGGCGGCCATTTCATAAAAATACAAGGCCTGCTTTGGGTCGCGATCCATGCCAATGCCCTGTGCATAAAATTGTGCCAGCAAATAAGCAGACTCTGCGGACTTTGCGGTTGCTGCTTGATGCAGCCAATTAAAAGCCTGCTGATAATCTTACTTAAGGTAAGTCCCATTAAAATACCACTTGCTGTATCACCACACATATATTGATATTCACGGTAAAATGAATACTACGTATGAAACATCAATCCACAAGTATCTAAAACCGCATTGACTTTCTTATCAACGTTGAGCACACAGAATAATCATGAGTTCTTTAGGCAATCACAGTCAAAACATGCCCAAAGGTATCGCTTAGAGATTGATTGATTGATTGATTGATGATTGATGATTGATGATTGATATGAAAGAGTGGATTGTACTGGCTGATGTATTCAAGAGAATAAAACAGGCCATATAGCGCAACATCACAGTACTATTCTAGAGCAACTAGGTATCAATACTGAGCAATGACTCACCACAGAGTTTGAACAAGACTTTGGGCAGTAAACATATGCTGCAGCCATTCAAACAACACATAGACCAACGACGACTACCCAGTATGGCCAGAGCCATTATTCTACTAAAACACGCCTTGATAGTCTCACCCAATAAAAAGAAATATTCTTCTTCTCAATCTAGGTGTGTAAGGCTTCTACCCACCTAATAAATAAGTTGACTTTAATAATCACGGAAAATGAAAATACAAACAACCGTGTATTGTTTAGTTGATAAATTTAATCACCAAATGCTTTGCATGATCCCCATTTTCAACTATCTTTATGGTTTTTTTATTATTTGTGAAAGATGCCTCAGTCTCTGCGCCATCAATTTGAACTGAGCCTAGTCTGCAAGTTCTTTTTCAATTTCATCGATTAAACTTTTAAGCATGATTTTTATCTGTGTTAAATCATGGCTCTTGGTTTTAATACTGGTTTCAAGTTTGGCTGCTTTTTGGCCTACTGTTTTAAAACCAAACAATTGGGCCGCACCGCACAGGCTATGTGCTTGTTTGGCGAGCTGCCCCAGATCGTTATTCTCGCCGTGTAAAATAAATTGCTGGCGCTCTGTGACTAGACTGTTTTTAAACTCAACAACTAGATCTGACATATCCACCTTACCCAGAGCCTTATCGACCTGCAGCTCTACCTCGTCGTCATCGCCAGCGAAGTATTTTGTCAAAGTGGCGATCAAGTGCTGTCTGTCCAGAGGTTTTTGAAGGTAGCCATCAAACCCTAAGCGCTTATAGTGTTCGACTTCATTAGCCATGGCATTGGCGGTGAGGGCAATAATAGGACAAGTACAACCCTGAGCACGCAATGATTGATAGGTCTGGATCCCATCCAAATTGGGCATTTGAATATCCAGTAAGACAAGGTCTGGCAAATGCTTCTTATAGGATTCAAGCGCCTCAAAGTCATCATTAGCGGTAAAAACACTCAGCCCTAACTTGGTGAGTAATCTGTTGATGATACGACGGTTTTCAGGGTGATCCTCTGCCAATAGGACGTTGCCCCTGAACACCTGTTCAGAGGATAAAACATCATTATTAGGTTGTTTCTGAACAGGCTCAGCCTCAGCAGAAATATCACTAAAAGGCAATATAAAGGTAAAGACACTGCCCTGACCCAATTTACTTTTTACCGTTATTTTCCCTCCCATCAATAACGCCAACTGATGAGAAATATACAACCCCAAACCGGAGCCACCGAATCGCCGCTTAATACTGTTATCCCCTTGCGTAAAGCTAGTGAATATCTGCTGTTGTTGACTCTCGCTGATACCAATACCACTGTCTTCCAGGGTAAAAATCAACTTATTTTTTAAAGTACAAACATGAAGAGAGACATGGCCTTTGAAAGTGAACTTAAGGGCATTAGAACACAGATTAATCAATATTTGCTTTAGGCGTAGGCCATCCACATTGACGATAAAAGGTACAGACAAGTCATCATCTAGGGTAAAAGACAACCCTTTGACTTTGGCTTGCAAATCAAACATCGTATTAATATTTCTAAGCAACTCATGCAAGTCTTGTGGCACCAACTCCAGTTCAAACCTATTTTCTTCGATTTGAGTCAAATCCAGTATGTCGTCAAGTAAGGCCAATAGATACAGGCTACTGTCATGAATAATGGCCACTTCTTTATAAATTACTTCAGGCGCGACTTCCCGGCAGATAATGGCTTCAGCCTGACCGATTACTGTGGTCAGTGGGGTACGTATCTCGTGACTCATTTTAGCTAAAAACTGAGTCTTTATTTTATTCGCCTCAGCTAACTTACTCGACTCCAATGCGATGGACGCAGTTTTTTCAGCGATTTGTCTTTCGACCTTAATCACTGAACGTTTGTGTCGCTGAAGATAATAATTAATCCCCAGCAGTACTGAGCACAGATAAACAAGATACATCCACCACTGCTGCCACCAGGCGGTTGCGATATAAATGTTGATGGCTAATTCGTTCTCATACCAAAGGTCTTTTTTAGCGGCTGCTCGTACTTGAAAGGTATAATCGCCACCCGCTAAATTGGTGTAGGTCGCGCTATTATTATTGCCATTTTCTATCCAGTATTGATCAAACCCATCCAATTTATAGCTATACTGAATTTTGTGTGCGTGCATTAAGTCCATTGTTGCAAAGTCAAATTTCAGGTTGTTTTGCTGATGTGTAAGCCTGATACCAGCATTTTGTGCAGTAGCTATATTGTCATCTCGCTCAGAGCCCAATACTTCAAAATTTGTGAGGTGAATGTCTTCGGTTAAGGCAGGTTCTGAAATGTGCTGAGGGGTAAAATAATAAATTCCCTTTCTAGTAGGTAAATATATAGTGTCATCTTTAATACTGGCGGTCGGAAATAAAAAATACCGAGCGTTTGGCAGTCCATCCCGTTTGTTAAAATGCTGCAGGTCGCCATTATTGGGATTAAATTTACTGATGCTAACCGGAGTAACTAACCATAAAAAGCCCCTTGTATCTTCATGAATAAAGTGAATCTGTCGGTTGTCGTCGCCAGAAAAATAGCGATTATAGGGTTCATAAGCGGTTAAATTTTCATTGAGTAAATACAACCCTTGACTGGTTCCTACCCATAGGCGTTCTTGACTGTCTTGAAAGATGGAGTGGATGACAGTATCTTCTTCAACACCTTCATTATCGGTTGCAGAGATGAAGGGCAGCAACGTTTTGGTATCTGTAATCTTATGGGTTGTTAAGCCCATATTCGTGCCAATCCACATTCGCTTATCTGGTGCCAGATACAATACAAATGGTATCATTTTGCTTGATGGGGGAGGGCTTTGTGTATCTATGGGAAAATGCTCAAATCTCCCATCCAAATTTTGGATAATAAATATACCATTGTCTGTGGCCAGCCAAATATTGTCCTGCTCATCTTTTTCGATATCCTTAATATCGGTAAATAAAGCCGGCTCATCTGCCTTCGGATATACCTGCTCTCTGAAACCTGCTGTGTCTAATTTAAATACACTACTTTGATCGCCATACCAAATGTTTCCTTCAGAAGTTTGGATCATATACAAGGAACCAGGCTGGGTGTGACTGTCTGACTTTATATCGAGTCTTGTCAATTCGTCGGTAGCAGGGCGCCATTTTTGAATACCATGCTGGGTAGTGGACACTAAAACACTGTCATCATCTGCCAATAGAAGAGCCGCAGCTCCATGTGTTTTGGGGGTTTCATAAACGTTAAAGGTGTTTATTTTGCTTATTTTATACACCCCTACTCCCTCACAGCTCAACCAAATAGTACTCTGGCGGTCTTGAAACAATGTTTGACTGCAACTATCATCAAATCCTAAATTCACTTTTTTTAAGGTCAAGTCATCCGTCGAAAATGAAAATACGCCCCTGTCACTGCTCAGCCAATACTCGTTAAAATCTGTTTTAATCATTGAATACACGAGACCTACACTGAGGTTGTCAGCCACCTTTAAAGGAGTAAATATGTGATTTTTAGTGTCAAATAATAACACCCCATCACGGGTACCTAAGAACAGGGTGTGGTTCTCATCAACACTAATCTGGCGAACCGTGTTAAATTTTGAATTAAGGTTATCTGCTGCAGGAATAAAATGAGACCATGTACTTGATGATTTTTCAAGTAGCTGCAAACCATAACCAGTGCCAACCCACAGATGATTGGCAATGGCTTCGGCAATATCCCATATACGAAGTACATGTTTATTTATGGCTGAAAATTTATCATGTTCGTTCAAGGGAATTGACTTTAAGTCTTGTGATTTAGGATTAAATTTATAGAGTCCCTTGTTACGGGACCCTAACCAAATGTCCCCTTGTTGGTCCTCAATTAGGCTTTGTACCCTATTATCATATAGATGTGCGCCGGGAGTTTTGTTGACTAAAAACTGTGTGAATTGTTGGCTTTGTTGGTTATAGCGTAGTAGGCCGCCGCCCCAGCTGCCAATCAAAAGATTATTATCTTTATCAACAGCAAGGTTACCCGCATTATTATGGCCCAGAGAATTGGGTTTGCTGGGTTCATGTTGATATCTAACAATGTTTTTACCGTCGTAACGCATTATGCCGTCATATCCGGTGCCAAACCAAAGAAAACCCTGTTTGCCTTGAACAATCGAAAAAATAACGGACGTGGCAAAGCCATCGTTCTCATTTAGCAGTTCAAATTTATACTCGGAGGCAGCTACCTTGTACATATTTAAGCAAAATATGACGGGTAGCCAACCAACATATTTAGTAACACATCTTCTCAAAAAATATCCTTACTCACGTAAACAAATTAGCGCGACTTTGAGGTAATACAATTAAACATATCATACAAAACTTAACATAACATAATTTTTAAGCTGGCTTAAAATTGATGTATGAGTGAAGGTAACACGCTCGCACTCGTCAGCTAGGTCTCGCAACCTTTTATGTCGCAGCGCAATTTTTTTGGATAGTAAAATTGAGACGCTCAAAACTTTTAATTACATCGCAACATGTGCATAAGGTGTGATTCAGCACCAATCAATAATTAAGTCACGGATATCCTGATGTCACGCCAAAGCGACTAACCGAAAGTTAATCGCTCGATTGACTCGCAGACTAGCTTCTAGCAAACAATATAGTGCTGTATGACACTTTTTTTGAGGCATAAAAAAAGACGCTTTCGCGTCTTTTTTTTTAAAGCTTAAGTCGATTAACGACGAAGGCCTAAACGTTTGATAAGATCTTGATAACGCTGACCGTTTTTGCCTTTAAGGTAATCAAGTAACTTACGACGTTGGCTAACCATGCGAAGTAGTCCACGACGTGAGTGGTGATCTTTCTTATGATCCGCAAAGTGACCTTGTAATTTGTTGATGTTGTGGGTTAATAAAGCAACTTGTACTTCAGGTGAGCCTGTATCGCCTTCTTTAACTGCGAACTCAGCAAGTATGGTTGCCGTTTGTTCTGTAGTTAGTGACATAATTTTCTCCAATAAATAAGAGTTGAAAGATACAACCCGCCAATCACTAATTCAGCGAGTCAAAAAAGAGCGCGTATTATAGCGACCTTAAACATAATAACAAGCTTAACATCCCCATTATATAAGTATTGATTACATATACGTTTTTTAAACATACACTACTGAACGTTTAGGTGCGATTTTACCGTCAGGATCAATAAAACCCACACCCAAAAACAATCCACTGTCCTTGCTATATGCGCGTATCAAAGAATCTTCTGGGTAGTCAGTTGTGCCTACAAAATTGACAGGGTTTCCATTTCTAAAAAAACCTTCCGCAATTGGGTCTAGTTCAGCTGAATCAAGGGTTTTCACTGCTGAGTCCATAGGCATTAGCAATTGATCCATGGCTGTAAATGTTTGATCATCTAATACATCTGCTTCGCTATCTATCTCGTCTCTGAGCGCTTGCAAAGACGCCATCGTCAGCATTTTATCCGCAGGATAATCCGTCACTTGCGTTCTGTGAAGCTTACTCACATAGGCCCCACAGCCTAATACCTGACCAATATCATCAACCAAAGAACGAATGTAAGTACCTTTACTACTATGTACTGTCATATCCACTTCATCCGCTGCAAACCTGTCAATGGATAAACTAAAAATAGTAATATCTCGCGCTTCTCTAGGAATATCAATGCCTTGACGGGCATAAAAATATAGCGGTTTACCTTGATGTTTGAGCGCTGAAAACATCGAAGGCACTTGTTTTATGGGCCCTTTAAACTGTTCGCATGCAGCAAATAGTTGTGCTTGAGTCACATTAACGGGCAGTGTTTCCACCACTTCACCGTCTGCATCTGAAGTGGTGGTGCGCACTCCAAGCTTAGCGGTGACTTGATACGTTTTGTCCGTATCCAATAAAAACTGCGAGAACTTAGTCGCTTCACCTAAGCAAATGGGCAACATGCCTGTCGCTAGGGGATCTAAAGCACCAGTATGTCCTGCCTTTGCTGCGTTAAACATACGTTTAACTTGTTGCAATGCATGATTAGACGACAGGCCTAAGCCTTTATTCAACAGTATGATGCCATTAACGGCACGACCTTTTCTTGTTCTTGCCATAACGATTACTTTTGCTCGTTTGTTGTTTCATCGTCTAAGGAGCGGCCTGCCAATTTAGCCCGAGCTTCATCTTTATTTAACGTGTCACTTACCAAGTTAGCAATACGTATACCTTCAGCCAATGAACCATCACGAACAAATTTCACAGCGGGTACAGCGCGCATCCGCATACGGCTTGCCAATAATGTGCGGATAAAACCTTTGTTATCTTCAAGAATAGTCAGATAATTTTTGACTTGTTCTTCATCATTTTCAAAAAACGTCACGTAAATTTTAGCATGGGCTAAATCTCGTGATACTTCCACACCCGACACAGTTACCATGCCAAGGCGAGGATCACGATTTTTAAACTCATTCTGTAGAATACTGGCGATTTCTTTGTGAATTTGTTGACCGACTCTGTCGGTTCGTGAAAATTCTCTAGCCATATTAATTTCTCCTGATACCTACTGTATCTTTTCACAAACAAAACGGAGGCCGTAGCCTCCGTTTATTCTTATTATCTAAAAGCGGCTTAAACCTAAACCAAAGTTACAGTTCGCGCTTTACTTCGACAGTTTCAAATACTTCGATTTGGTCACCTACTTTCACATCATTGTAGTTTTTTACGCCAATACCACATTCCACCCCATTACGGACTTCTTGCGCATCGTCTTTAAAACGTCTCAATGACTCAAGCTCACCCTCATAAATGACGATGTTGTCGCGTAAGACACGGATAGGACTGCTACGTTTAACAATACCTTCTGTGACCATACACCCAGCGATTGCACCAATTTTAGGGGATTTAAATACATCACGTACTTCAGCTAAACCAATTATCTCTTGTCTAAACTCAGGTGCCAACATACCGCTCATGGCCTGTTTCACTTCATCAATCAATTGATAAATAATGCTGTAATAACGTAAGTCAATCTCTTCAGTATCGATTACTTTGCGAGCAGAGGCGTCAGCACGCACGTTAAAACCAACAACAATGGCGCCAGAAGCTGCAGCTAAACTTGCGTCAGTCTCGGTAATTCCACCTACGCCACTTCCAACAATATTCACTTTTACTTCATCCGTCGACAGCTTAGTCAAAGATTCAGATATGGCCTGGACAGAGCCTTGAACATCAGCTTTCAGTACAACATTTAATTCGCTAACATCACCGGCTTCCATGTTGGCAAACATGTTTTCTAGTTTGGCTTTTTGTTGTTTAGCTAACTTTAGTTCACGTTGTTTAGTGTGACGTTTAGACGCGACTTCACGAGCTTTACGTTCGTCTTGAACAACAATCGCATTTTCACCCGCAATAGGCACACCTGACAAACCCAGTATTTCTACCGGTGTTGATGGACCAGCCACTTTTACATCTTTACCATTTTCATCACGCATAGCACGAATTCGTCCGTATTCCTCACCACACAACATAATATCACCAGCACGAAGCTCACCTTCTTGAATAAGCACAGATGCAACAGGACCACGGCCTTTATCTAATCGTGATTCAATAACAATACCTTTTGCAGGGCCAGAAGGTACGGCTTGTAAATCGAGTACTTCGGCTTGAAGACTGATGGCTTCTAATAGTTCATCCACCCCTTGGCCTGTTTTAGCAGAGACGTAAACAAACTGGTGTTCACCGCCCCACTCTTCTGATATCACTTCAACTTGCGATAATTCAGTTTTAACCCTGTCAAGATCTGCAGACTCTTTATCTACTTTATTAACGGCTACAATTAATGGTACGCCTGCCGCTTTTGCATGCTGAACCGCTTCTTTTGTTTGTGGCATAACACCATCATCAGCAGCCACAACCAAAATGACAATATCCGTCGCAACTGCACCACGAGCTCGCATAGCGGTAAACGCTGCGTGCCCTGGCGTATCTAAAAAGGCGATACGACCGTTAGAGGTTTCAACACTATAAGCACCGATATGTTGAGTAATCCCCCCCGCTTCGCTATCGGCTACCTTCGCGGCGCGAATGTAATCAAGCAGTGACGTTTTACCGTGGTCAACATGGCCCATAATAGTTACAACAGGCGCACGACTAGACTTTTCGCCACCAGAGGCGTCAGCAATCAGCTCATCTTCAAGTGCGTTATCGTTAACCAACTCATATTTATGACCCATTTCTTCAACCACTAACACAGCAGTTTCCTGGTCAAGTACGTGGTTGATAGTAACCATCTCACCCATTTTCATTAGGGCTTTGATCACTTCGGTGGCTTTAATAGCGAGTTTGCTACCTAGTTCACTTACTGTGATGGTTTCGCCAATACGAACAACACGCTCGACAGGTTGAGCAGGTTTATTAAAAGCATGTTTTAAATCTGAACCGGCATTTTTCTTAGATTTTTTACGTCTACGGCCGCCAAGTTCAGTTTTGATGTCATCGGCATCTTCGGCTTCTTGCGCATAGCGGTTTGAATGCACATGCACTTCTTCTTTTTCTTGTTTCTTACGTCGCTCTTCTTCTTCTTTCCAGCGACGGGAATTTTCTTCAGCCAGCTTTTTAGCTTCTTCTGCTGCGTTTTTCGCATCTAATTCAAGTTTACGTTGAATTTCTTCATCTTGAGCCTTGCGAAGTTTTTCAGCCTCGATACGCATTCGTTCTTGTTCTGCTTTTTCTTCTGGACTTAAGGCTGACTCTTCAGCAGCACGCACTTCTTTGGCTTTCTCAGCACGAGCGATACGTTCTGCATCTGACTTGGCTTTGGCTTCAGCCGCTTTTTGTGCTTTTTCTTGCGCAGCGTTTTTAGCTTTCACAGCGGCTTGTTGCTCTGCTTCTAGCTTAACTTGCTGTTCTTCGGCTAAACGTTTCGCTTCATCTTCAGCTATTTTAGCTTCTTCGACATCAGAACGTTTCACGTAAGTTCGCTTCTTACGCACTTCAACTGTCACCCCTTTAGACTTACCCACACTCAATGTACTGGTTGTCTTGCGTTGTAACGTCATGCGTTTAGGTGCTTCAGAGCCTGAACCGCCGTGTTGTTTGCTTAAGAAATCTAATAATGTGCGTTTTTCGTCTTCTGTTACATCATCACTAGCTACTTTATCAATGCCTGCACTTTTAAATTGCTGAACCAAACGGTCAACGGTCGTACCTATATCGGTGGCAAGTTTTTCTATGGATACTTCTGCCATATGGGAATTCCTCCTGTTGACCTATTCTTCGTTAAACCAAACGATATTACGGGCGGCCATGATTAACTCACCGGCTTTCGTATCGCTTAATTCTTCAATATCTGAAATCTCATCAGTACCTTGTTCTGCAAGGCCTTCAAGATCTGTTATGCCGCGACTTGCTAAAGTATAGGCAACGTGTCTGTCCATACCTTCAAGGTTTAACAGCTCTTCTTTAGGCTCTGCAGCTTCAAGGGTTTCTTCTGTAGCCAATGCACGAGTCGTTAAGGTTGCACGAGCACGATTACGTAACTCTTCAACCATCTCTTCCTCTAAACCCTCGATATCGAGCAGTTCATTGATAGGCACATAAGCTATTTCTTCAAGCGTCGTGAAACCTTCATCCACCAAAATAGAAGCAAAGTCTTCGTCTATATCTAAACCAGTGGTAAAAACGGTTAAGACCTTAGCGTTTTCTTCTTCATGCTTCGCATTTAGGTTTTCTACTGTCATTACGTTTAATTCCCAGCCTGTTAGTTGGCTGGCTAATCTGACATTTTGACCACTTCGTCCAATGGCTTGTGCTAAGTTGTCTGCTTCTACCGCTACATCCATTGAATGTGTGTCTTCATCTAAAACAATAGAAGCGACTCCTGCTGGTGCCATAGCATTGATAACAAATTGTGCTGGGTTATCATCCCAAAGTACGATGTCTACCCGCTCACCACTGAGTTCTCCTGACACGGCTTGGACACGAGAGCCACGCATTCCAACACATGCACCGACTGGATCTAAACGTTTATCGTTAGTTTTAACAGCAATTTTGGCTCTGGAGCCTGGGTCACGTGCCGCAGCCTTAATTTCTAAGGTTTCTTCGGCAATTTCTGGCACTTCAATGCGGAACAACTCAACCAACATATCTGGATGAGTACGACTAATAAATAATTGTGCGCCACGAGCCTCAGGACGAATAACATAAAGTAAACCACGTACTCTATCACCAGGGCGGAATGTTTCACGAGGAAGCATATCGTCACGGTAAATCACGCCTTCAGCATTATTACCTAAATCAATAATAACGTTATCACGATTGACTTTCTTAACTGTACCTGTGACTAATTCGCCAACTCGGTCTTCATATTCTGCGATGACCTGGTCGCGTTCTGCTTCACGGACTTTTTGAACGATAACTTGTTTAGCTGTTTGTGTAGTGATCCGGTCAAATGCGATAGACTCGATTTGATCTTCAACATACTCACCCAACTGTTTGTCTGGTTCGTCCATCTGAGCTGCAGATATTGACATTTCAGCCATAGGATTTTCTTGTTCGTGATCATCTGCAACCACTAGCCAACGCCGAAAGGTATCAAACCCTCCAGTTTCGCGGTCAATACTAACGCGTACTTCGATCTCGCCTTCATTCTTCTTTTTGGTGGCGCTAGCAATAGCAAACTCTAATGCCTCGAAGATTTTTTCTCTTGGAACCTGTTTTTCGTTTGAAACGGCTTCAGCCACTAACAGAATTTCTTTATTCATTGTTGCCTCACTGATTACTCTCTTACCACAGCCCTTGTCAGATCACATCTTAATCAAAAGATGGGACTAGATTACCTTTATCAATATTTGCAATAGCCAAAACATGAGTTTGGTTATCAATTTCTAATGTTAGATTACCTGTTTCGCAAGCCAACACTTTTCCTTTAAAATTACGTCTGTCACCCATAGGTAGTCTTAATTTAAGTGACACTACTTCACCCAAGCATTCAAGATAATGTGATTCTTTAAATAAGGGCCTATCCATACCAGGTGAAGACACCTCTAAGTTGTACTCTACGCTAATAGGATCTTCAACATCCAGCACTGCACTGGCTTGACGACTTACTTCTGCACAGTGTTCAACGCTAATACCATCGGGGTGATCAATAAAAACACGCAAGGTAGAGTGTTTACCAGCACGCAAGAATTCAACACCAACCATCTCAAAGCCTAATGCTTCAACAGGTGCCGTTAACATATCCGTTAGCTTTTGTTCGAGTTGCGACAAAGCTTTGCTCCAAAAACAAAAAAAGGGCCAAATGCCCAGAAAGAAAATCGAAATTTAAAAGACAAAAAACCCCGTACAAGCGGGGTTATCTGATTCTGGACCCTAGTCCACTATATTACTAAAACCCGGTTCAAAACCCAGCTTTAAAAGTGGTTGTGGAAACGCGATATTCATTGATTAAACAATGTAACGCAAAAACTTCCACAATATGAAGCGTTACTATCATCGTAAGACGAGGGAGTTCGCTTCTCAAGTGCGGAGCATTCTACCGAGGACAAAGGTGACTTGCAAGGCTCTGTAGAACTGAATGTCTAAAAAAATACAACTAACGAAATTATTAGCTTAATAATGTTTGATTTACCAACCAAGAGTTAGAAATTCAGATAGACGTGCAAACTACATGCAACTCAATAATTTGATTGTAGACGGTGTCTTCAAATACATATTGTATTTGCCAAAAGCATAGGACTTCATAATCTCAAATTTCATTACTGGTATTTTGGCAGTAAAACTCAATAAACCTGCATGCTGCACAATTGGCTGAGCACCTCACACATGTGTTTGTTGACATTTTTAAAACGATTTAAGTACTAAATTCACTGCAAAAAAAAACGAACCAATAATTAATATTGGTCCGTTTAAAATATGGTTGCGGGAGCAGGATTTGAACCTACGACCTTCGGGTTATGAGCCCGACGAGCTACCAGACTGCTCCATCCCGCGCTTGAAACTTTTAAGAATGTAATTTTTTATTTTTTATAATTTAATACTTATCAAACTACTTTGATTCTAAGATCAAGTAATTAAGCATTGATGTAATTTCACTAATAAATATGGTTGCGGGAGCAGGATTTGAACCTACGACCTTCGGGTTATGAGCCCGACGAGCTACCAGACTGCTCCATCCCGCGCTTGAAATCTTATTTGAGTCGGAAGAAAATAGGATTTACTTCCATTGCTCAAGTGCGGCGTATTATACATAGCCAACTTTAGCACGCAAGCAGATAATACAGATAAACCTTAAAAATACATTCAACCGCTTAAACTACATACGATATGTCGAATTAAGCAACGTCTTTAAAATTGACTTGTGTATTTGACTTGTATTTATGACATTAATTTATTTTATTTGTTTTATTCTTAATACAAAGGGATGCCTACTTAATTATGTTAAGCATCTCCATCTTCTCAGCCAATTTAAAATCTAATTCACTTATCCCACCTACATCATGCGTGGTAAGTTGCACCTCAACCTTATTATAAATATTACACCACTCAGGATGATGGTTGAGTTTTTCAGCCCATATAGCTATTTGTGACATCCACCCAAACGCTCGGATAAAACTTTTAAACTTGAAGGTTTTTATCAACTTCCCTTCAACCACTTGCCACTGTTGTTGAACGTCTAATGCTTGGTTTATATTTTTCAGCTGAATGTGAATTTGTGCTTGGGAATATTTTTCCATGGTCGTTTTCTCATCATGATATTTGCAGTAAAGAGTCCACTAATAATGTGCCATTATCCTATTGAATAAAAGTTTATAGCGACTAAGGATATACTAACAGCTGGAAAAAGTAGTTTACAAAAAAATCCCCGGTAATAGCCGGGGATTTTGTGTAAAGACCTTAGTTATGAATTAAAATTCAATCGCCAAGCGAGCATAGACTTGTCTGCCGCGTGGATCATGTACTTTAGAATCAAAACCACCATTAGTGTAAACTTGAGGTGGATCTTGATCTGTCAGATTCACACCACCAAAGGTTAAGATATAAGCGGCATCAGTTTCAAGTATGCCACCCAAATCGATATTTAACTGAGCATCCCATGTGAGATGACTCTCAATTTCTCTGAGGTCATTTTGATCGTCTGTATAGCTGTCAATATGACGAGCAAAAATATTAGCCGAGTAGTTCTCATGGGTCCAGTTCAAACCGAAATTAGCTTTTAGTTCTGGGGTAGAGGTACCAATATTATTGTAATTACGCGAGCCCACACCATCTATTTGACCTGCTTGGGGATCAACTAAATCATAAGCAAGGATATAGGTAGCACTTAGGTTAGGAGTAAATGTTCCCATGTCAGTATCTATTTTGTAGTTAGCAACAAGGTCCAAACCAGAGGTTTCAAGTGAATTCGCATTCACATAAGTCGTATTGATGCGAATGATAGGACCATTCAATGGATCGCCTACCCTGACAACTCTGTCTGGATTTTGTGGCTCCGCATTAAGTATCGCCTGAAAACTCTCTTGAGTAATTAAATTGGTGAAGTCAAAGCTCCAATAGTCTACTTCAATCGATAGGTCATCAACTGGCTCAAATGAGAAACCAACATTAAAAGCAGTAGACTCCTCAGGCACTAAGTCTTCATTACCGCTTGATCTCACTGCAGCAAAAAAGGTCCCCCCAGTGATAGGATCACTCACCTGATTAAGACCAGTTCCGCCACCGTCTCTTTGAAAGATAGAAGGTGCTCTAAATGAGGTTGATACTGAGGCACGAAGTGAAAAATCATCGGTTGCACGCCAAGAAACGGCTAACTTAGGATCAATAGTATCACCAATACTGCCGCCGTAATCTTCATATCTCAAGGCTATTTGAATATCAATATCATCAGAAACTGGCAGAGCTAGTTCACCAAAAACAGCAACAACATCCTGCTCACCACCTATATCGGGGTTACCAATAACGAAAGCGAATTTATCTTGGTTAGACTGAGAATCGTGGTCTTGAAACAAATCCTGATAACGATACTGCACACCAACAGCGATACCGGCTACACCACCATCCATCTCAAATAATTCAGTTGAGAGAAACGCTTCTGCCACTTCTAGGTTTGACTCAGAATCAATGGATTGCCTGCCCGTAAAAGAATCAATTACATTCTGTGAATTGGGTGATGAGGTAAATTGTGTAGCGAAGGGGTTAAAATATTCACATGCACCTTCTCCAGCCACACCCGCAATAGGATCACAGCCTTGCCCACCAAACCCTCGAAGGGCATTTTGGAACTCTTGTGCTAAGGTGTCATTGCCTGTGAATAAAAAGTCATTTCGAGCGGCCGTATAACTGACTTCCCAAAAACCATCTTCCAGTTCACCTTGCACCATGGTCATGAATCTAAAGGTATCGGACTCTGTGTTGGCTGGGTCGCCAGGTAGAGCGTTACCGTTAGCATCATTACCCACCTCACGACCAAAGTAAGAAACATCTTGCCCAAACACATTATTTGGGTGATTAGCTGGAACAGTCGGGAATGTTAAGATAGGAAAACTCGGTGAGCCGCCGCGTTCAGCCCTGTTTCTCGCACTGGTAATTTCCGTTGTCCATTCAATATTCTCGGTTAATTGCTTGGTTGCCTTTACATAAGTCGTTACACGAGACTCATCTGGCACAAAAGAAAAACCATTACCAAAGTCAAAACGACAAAGTCCGACATCTAAGCCAGGCACTGTACCTGGAGGCGCAAGTAAAGTTGGCAGCCCTCCATACTCTGCACAACCGGTGGGGTCAATGAAAGGAGTTGCACCAATAAAGTATGAACCCGGGTTGCCTAATGAACTGGCATCGTCAACAGGACGACTTATACGACGGTCTCGCGTAAACAGAGGGGAGCGATTAGTATAACTGATAGCGGCCAAAATGCTGCTATCGTCTCCGACTGCGCCCCATAAACCTTGTAGGTTATATTCTTTATTGTCACCATGAGCACCGTCTTGATAATCCAGAGAAACCTGCGCGCCTTCATAATCGGTTTTGGTAATAAAATTGACAACACCTGCGACTGCATCAGAACCATATAAAGCAGAAGCCCCATCTTTCACCACTTCCATTCTATCGATGGCAATCATTGGCACTAATGAACTTGTGTCTACGAAATTTACTCCGCCGTTGTTATTCTGGGCGTTCACCACCTGACGTTTGTTATTTAATAAAATCAAGGTGGAGGCCACGCCTAAACCACGCAGGTTGATGTTAGAAGTACCGGCTGTAGCATTTTGGGTAAATGCATCAGGGGTGTTTTCAGCTCCAGTATTAATGGTCAGTGTTTGGGTAATATCTGCAATACTTTTTGCCCCAATGGAGTCTATGTCACCAGCATCCAACACAGCTAATGGTGACGGCGATTCAAAATTCTCACTGCGCCTGACAAAACTGCCCGTTACCATGATCAATTCGACTTCTTGTTCTTTCTCTGCACTTTCTTCTTGGGCAATTGCGATATTGCCAAAAGGTATTAGCTGAGCAGAAATTGCCACTGCCAATGCTGTTAATTTAGTTTTCATTTTCATAATGTGTTCCCAATAGGTGAGCTATTAGTTATTAGATATTAAGTATCTATCAAAAATAGTAGAAGTCGCAGGACAACCTTGCTACAAGACCATCAAACTATTTAATTCTAATAATATTATTGTGTGCTTAGTACCTGATAAACATAATTATAGATACTGACTATGATAGTAGGTGTGAGGGGGGTATATGTAAACAGATTGTTAGTTATATGTAAACATTAGCCATCAGTATGGTCAGACCAGCCAGAATCGAGAATCGAGAACTAGCTGCCAGTTTATTGTCTTATGATTATGCTATGAAGCACCCACTAATAAAGTGAGAAAAACGCCTTTCATAGCAGGTTTATCACGCCCCTCTATTTGCGCAGTAGTTTCGAAATAAAACAATTTACCCGATGCCTTTTGTTCTACTTTAACTAACGTTGATAAAAACCGAATTTTATCATTGACTCGCACCGGTTCAATAAATCTGATTTTATCTACACCGTAATTTAATAACGACTGATAAACTGGGTCGGGCTCAATAGCTTGATACAGAGAGTTGGGCATCAAAGTGACAGTTAAATACCCATGGGCGATGGTGGTATGAAATGGGCTCTCTTTTTCACAGCGCTGTGGATCAACATGTATCCATTGATGGTCATTAGTGGCCTTGGCAAACATATCTATGTCAGCTTGTGTAATACTTATCCAATCACCAACGGGCAGTTGCTCTCCCACTGTTAAGGCTAATAGTTTTTTAGTCATATTACTGTCTCCTGTGTATATTGATTTACAGTCTAACAATCTTCTATATATCAATGTAATGAATATTAACTATATCCAAACATTGATTTAACTAATAAATAACGTATCCTGTCTGCAGATTTGTTTTAAGGGTATGTTTATGAATTTACACCGTATTGACTTGAATTTATTTGCTGTTTTTGATGCTATTTACACAGCTGGCAGCTTAACAAAAGCGGCTGATGTGTTATGCATTACTCAACCAGCGGTGAGTAACTCCCTAGCCCGTTTGCGTGAAATGCTGAACGATCCTTTGTTTGTGCGAACTGGGCACAGTATGACACCTACACCGGTGGCACAAAATATTATTGGCCCTGCTCGAGAAGCGCTTGGTTTATTGAGAAGAAGTGTGCAAGAAAGTCATATTTTCGATCCGCTGAAAGCGGAGAAAACATTTAATTTTGCTTGCAGAGATTTACTTGAAGTCAGCTTCATACCCCGTCTTCTTGGTCAATTACAAACAAACGCACCTAAAATATCTTTAACCAATTACGAAATTGAGCGCAAAAACATTGTATCGGCCATGGCCAGTGGTAGCCTTGATTTTTACGCTGATGCCTCATCTTTTAGTGATCAACATTTATGTAAACTGAAAATTGCTGAAGACAGATTTGTAGTCTTAGCACGTAAAAATCATCCCGCATTATCTCAAGGTATGAGCATGGAGGCATTTTTAGAGCTCGGTCATATTAACGTTTCCCATAGAAAAACGGGGGCAGGACCCATAGACGTAGCATTAGATAAAGAAGGTAAGAAGCGCAGGGTTGTTATGCGTAGCCAGCATTTTTTAACCATTCCTTCAACTTTAGTTAAAACTGATTTGATTGCTTGTTTACCTTATCACTTAGCCAAACATTATGATTTGTCTATGTACGAGTTACCGTTTGAACTACCACCACTTGAGTACTTTTTATACTGGCATTTGAGCGCTGACTTAGACGATGCACATATTTGGATGCGAGATCAAATTGCGAAGGTTGCACAGGCGTTTCATCCTGAATAGTCGATAGTCAACATCCTGTTTCTCCTCAGAAATAGGATGTTCCTGCGAAGTCTACACTTGAATACAAGTATGAAAAATCATGTTCCTGAGCCGCTTATGAACCCCGCAGCGCAGCAATAAGAGATTTAAGCTCGCACTATCAATGGCAATAACTATGGCAATGACTATTGCAAAATAAACATGACATTCCTGGGTTGAGTAGCGATAGTGATGATGCCTAAAATCATGCTAATGTATCGTACAATACGGGCAACAATATTTTATTCTCAATGTGTTAACTAACCCATTTCAAATCTCGTGTGCTGCGGCCTCTATTAAATAATCGCGAATTGCATATCCCATAAAGCCTTTAAAGGCAGTTGATAGCAAACCTAACTAACGTAAAATGGCAGCAGTTTTAATTTGGATCCAGATAATTTGTCCCACGGCCAATGCTAGTTTTTGTAACGACTTTTGGGTCAAACGAGCCAGTAAATAACTCTTTCCAACTTTTAGCCTTACCAACACCATTGCTGGGTTTTGATCGTTGATTATGTCTACTATTTCACCTGATAGCGCATTGAGAATACTGCTATCTGAATGAGGTGATAATGTCAGGCTAACATCACTGGCCAACACCCGTATTCTTTGTGTGGTGTTGTGTTTATTTTCAACATTGGGTAACCAAAGTTCACCTCCATTAAAAGCGACTCGCATTAAATGCCATTGTTTGTCTCTCTCCAATACTTTGCAGTCGAGAATAGCCCCTAATTCGTTACTCACTCCCAAGGGTAAGTCTGCTCTAGAAAACAGCTCTGTTATGCCACCTTGAGCAATCACTTTTCCTTGTCGCAAGATAACAGCATGATCGGCTAATCGTACTATTTCATCAACAGCATGACTGACATATAAAATAGGGATATTAAAACTGCTGCGAAGCCTTTCTAGGTAAGGCAATATCTCATATTTACGCGCGTTATCTAGCGATGCTAACGGCTCATCCATCAGTAATAATCTAGGTTGGCTCAATAATGCTCTGGCTATGGCCACTCGTTGTTTTTCACCGCCAGAAAGTTGTTGAGGAAATTGGGACAATATACTTTCTATGCCCATCACACTGATAACTTGTTCTAATAGCTGGGAATTTGCGGCTTGATTATTACGTTTAATGGCATAACGAAGATTTCCCATAGCGGTCAAGTGTTCAAATAAACTGGCTTCTTGGAACACATACCCAAGACTACGTTTATGGGTTGGAACAAACACAGAGGCGTCTTGCCAAAGTTCCCCATTAACACTCAAACAACCAGATATGTTTTTTTCTAGTCCCGCAATACAACGTAATAAGGATGTTTTACCCGAACCAGATTCACCAAAAAGAGCAGTGACACCCTGCCCTGGAATAGTAAGATCAATATCGAATGTAAACGTCTCGGTAGCAAATTGTTTAACACTAAATTGAAATCTAGCCTTAATACCCCGAGCCGATTCAATGGATGTATCTAACGTTTTGATTTTATTGGCCATAGGTCAAGCCTACTGCTTTGCGTTTACGCTGAAAGGTATATAACGTTAATAATACTAAAAATGAAAATATGACCATTACGCCAGACAAAACATGTGCTTGAGCATATTCTAATGCTTCTACATGATCATAAATTTGCACAGATACCACACGGGTTTCGCTTGGAATACTGCCTCCAATCATCAATACAATACCAAACTCACCTACCGTATGGGCAAACCCTAGAATAGAGGCCGTCATAAAGCCCGGCTTTGCCAGAGGTAACACCACACTAAAAAAACAATCTATTGGCCCTGCACCGAGCGTTGCCGCAGCTTCTAAAGGCCGATTACCAATAGCTTCAATCGCATTTTGAATAGGCTGTACAACAAAGGGCAAAGAATAAACCATCGACGCCACCACCAATCCCCAAAAAGTAAAAGGCAATGTGCCTAATCCAATAGCTTGGGTGAACTGTCCTATAGCCCCATTTGGTCCCATAGCTAATAGTAAATAGAAACCAAGGACAGTGGGCGGAAGCACTAAGGGTAACGCCACTATCGCGCTTATGGGGCCTTTAAACCAAGATTGCGTTCTGGCTAACCACCACGCAAGCGGAGTCGCAAAAATAAGCAGTAAAATAGTGACAGTACTAGCAAGGCGCAATGTCAGCCAAATAGTCCCCATATCAGCATCTGACAGACTCATCACTCCTGCCCCCCATCTGGAGTCAAATATCCATATTGAGCAATAATAGTTTGCGCCTTTTCAGTGTGGATAAAATCTAAAAATGTTTTCGCCCCTTGACTATTTCCAGCCCGCTTAAGTAACACAACATCTTGCTTAATGGGTAGATGCATATTGTCAGGCACTAACCAATAAAACCCTTCTGTCATATTATTCCTGCCTAACAATTGCGACAAAGCGACAAAACCTAAGTCTGCATTACCTGAATGAACAAACTGATAAGTTTGTGCAATATTCTCGCCCCTCACCCACTTAGCTTGAGTGTCATCAATTAACCTTAAATGATTAAGCACTTGTAAACTAGCGGCACCATAAGGTGCTAGTTTTGGATTGGCGATCGCCAACTTATTAAACGCACGGCTCTTCAATTTCATTTCTATTTTGTTAGCAAAATCATGGCGCACAGTCCACAACACTAAGCGACCAATTGCATATGTAAAGCGGCTTTCAGCAACCACTAGTCCTTCTAGTTGCAAAACCTCTGGCTTAGCCTGATCAGCAGAGAAAAACAATTCATAAGGCGCACCCTGTTTAATTTGTGCATAAAATTTTCCTGAGGATCCAAAGGACAAGGCTATTTGATAGTTATAATCTTTCTCAAATTCTGTTACCAGACTTTGCATGGGTTTGCTGAAATTTGCAGCCACTGCTACTTGTACCGGTTTAGCCTGAGCACATACAGTGAAGCCCCATAAAAAAAATAATCCAAACCACTTTTTTACATTCATACTGTCTGACTTATACACTCATGAAAAAGCTAGATTAATGATTTTTATCACCTTATCACAAGACTATTATTTGTGATCATTTTTCAATTGTGTTTTATATATAATAAAGATTCTCCCATGCATTATTTAATCTGTCCCTAAGGACATCCTCACAAACATATATTCATCTTCTAAGTGAACAGATATCGTTTTCAAACATATTATTAACAAGTTGTCAAAGCCAGTCTAAGTGGTCTGAACTAAGGGCCATTGTTTATGATGATAAAACTAACGATAAAAAGATGAAGGACCTAAATGCAACACTTGGCAAAAATCGACTATGAGCGTTGACCAAAGATGACTTGAAAAACCTGCAAATTCTGACAGTTTCAACTATTTGCTTAGTATGCAATTTACATGATGACCGAGTAATTTAGCCCAATTTTTATCATATCCGTGCACATCTAAAATGGGCTGTTGGTTATCTGCAACTAGTGTTTTGTGTTCATTTGCCCAAGTAAATATACCGCCATATACATTCCACACATTGGAAAACCCATAGGACAGGAGTTTTCCCGCTATATTTTCACTGCGCACACCAATGGAACAATATACGGCTATTTTTGTATCTTTTGTGATATCAGCTACTCTGCTTAAAGAAAAGTCTAGGTGCCCTACCCATATGGCATTAGATAAATGGCTAATTTCATACTCAGCGAGTTCTCGACTATCAAGTATTATCCAATCGGTTCTACTGTTAATCGAATCAGCCAATTGATCTGTGCTGATAACAGGAACGGTTCCCTTCAACATTTTTTTTAGAGCGTCTTCGATTTTTAAGATTAATTTAGGATAAGGTTGTGCCATATCTACAATTCAAAAATTTTGGGATTTTCGTAAGCTGCAGTGCCCCACAATGGAACAGTCGAGAGACTATGCTTAAAACTACCTGAGGTTTCTTTAGTGGAATATGACACGTACATTAATGTTTGGCTTTGAGCATCAAAAACTCGCCGAATTTTCATACTTTTAAAAAATATACTTTTTGATTTTTTGAATACCACCTCACCCGACTTGGACTTATCAATAGCCTTTATCATCCCAGCGGTAATTTCATCGGTTTGTCTGCAAGCTATTGAGCTATCAGAAGGGTCGGACAAACTGAGATCCGCTTCAATACTGGCGACATGACAAGTCACCCCGGTGACAACAGGATCAATCAAAGTATTTACTTTAATATCCTGCGTGGTAAAGGCTCCAAGTGAAATATCACCCACTTCGTTTTGATCACAGGCGACGAGTAATAAAGACAAGCCCAAACCTACATATAAATTTTTCATTGATTCATCCTGTTAATTACGTTCTTGCAGAAAATTAATATTTATTTTCGCTATTTTTGAACTTTCCATCCTAATTTGACGACTTAGTAATGGTAGCCTAGTGAACTGCCAACTCCCTGGGCCGTTTAGTATGCAGAGCATGCTAGCGGCTTTTTACTCTCAGTCAAAGCCTTCAAACAGCATACCAGTAACAAAAGAACATACCCGCGCTCATAAAAACCACAAACAGTCTCACTTTATTGGTTAAAATACTGTATATTCCGCCCTCGTTTTTGCCCTTGCCCAGGATCAGTATGAAATTTTCAAATTTAGGTTTAGCCAACGAAATCCAACAGGCCCTCGAAGTCTGTGGTTATACTGAAATGACGCCTGTGCAAGAACAAGCCATAGTCCCTGCTCGCAGAGGCAAAGACTTATTGGTTAATGCCCAAACAGGCACCGGTAAAACGGCAGCCTTTGCATTGCCTATTTTGCAGCAAATGTTAGACAAGCCCAAAGATACCGTATCTGGCAGCCCCCGCGCATTAATTTTAACCCCAACCAGAGAATTAGCTGAACAACTTGCCAACACTATTGGTGCCTATGCGCAATTTTTACCTTTAAAGGTAACTGCACTTTATGGTGGCGTTAAAATGGGTGGGCAGACAAGTAAACTTAAAGGCGGTGTCGATATTCTGATTTCAACACCAGGGCGTTTAATCGAACATTTAGAACTCAGTAACGTCAATTTAGCCAACGCTGAGTTTGTGGTACTCGACGAAGCAGACCGTATGTTAGATATGGGTTTTGTTGCTGATGTACAAAACATATTGAAGTTCACCGCTAAAAAACGCCAAACATTATTATTTTCAGCCACCTCGTCACCGGCAGTAAATGAGTTATCCCACAAACTACTTAACAATCATCAAGTGTTAAGAGTTACCAAAATTAATGCCACTGCTGAAACCGTATCTCATGTTATGTATCCTGTAGAAGAAACACGAAAAATTGATTTATTCAAAGCCTTATTAAAAGAGCAAAACTGGTTTCAGGTATTGGTTTTTACCAGTACTAAGCAACAAGCAGATGAACTCATGGCTGCATTAAAACGCAGTAAAATTGACGCTGCAGTGTGCCATGCAGACAAAAGCCAAGGAGCACGTCGCCGCGCTATTGCCGATTTTAAGTCTGCTAAATTACAAGTATTAATAGCGACTGAAGTCGCCGCAAGAGGGTTAGACATTCAAGACTTGGATTATGTGGTCAATTACAATCTTCCATATCTACCTGAAGATTATGTGCATCGTATCGGCAGAACTGGCCGTGCAGGAAAAGAAGGGTATGCCATATCGTTCGTGAGTCGTGAAGAAGAAAACACCGTTGCCCGTATAGAAAAACTGATTGGTAGCAAGATTAAACGTATTGTTAAAGCAGGGTTTGAAGTCAGTAACCGTATTAGTTTGTTGAAAAGCGTGGCAAAAAACACCAGAAATAGCCGCAGTAATAAGGCCAGTGAAACACAAATAAGTCATGACAAGACTTCACCGTATCAAGCTAAAAAATCAAAAGGTAGAGTGTCTAAGCCTAACAAAGGTAAAAAGTAAAACTCAGCTTCTTGGCACACCGCTTTAATTTTATGAGATAAAGCGGTGCTAGTAAAATTACTTTAAGATTTATTATCAAGCGACTTTATCAAGTGACTCCAAGCTGAACTCACTTAGCTAACACTCCCCTTAAGCTTTTCCTAAATGAAACCCTGAAAGGTCAGGGTCGTTAATGTTTATATGTCTAATTTTGCACTTTTAATCTGCTAAATATCAGCTAGATCACTCTCCCAATAAAAAATGCTTAATCGAATCCTTGTAGTTGCGACTCACTTTTATCTTTTCAAACTCGCCCAGTAGTAAGAAAAACTCCCCTTTGGTATGGGGAATAACCTTATCAATAAAGTTCAAATTGACAATGGTGGAGCGATGTACCCGCTTAAAAATATTTTCATCCAATTCAGCTAATAGCTCTTTCAATGTACTGCGCTTAATATGTGTTTCTCCTTGAGAATGTAAACACACATAATCACCTGCAGCATCAACCCATTCAATATCCGATTGTTTTAAAATAGTGATTTCATCTCTATCTTTAATCACTATTTTTTTATCAACAAGGGCACTTGGAGACAAATCAAGCTGACTAATATTAAGAGATGATTTGAGATTATTTCTTTGATTAATACTATCAATAGCCCCCAAGATAGGTGGTTTGTTATCTTGAGCATCAACGCCTTCTAAACGTTCTTGTGCTCTTTGAACCGCACGCAAAATTCGCTCATCGTCAATGGGTTTTAAAATATAATCAACTGCATGAACATCGAAAGCATCCAGTGCATATTGCTCATAGGCCGTGGTAAAAACAATAAGCGGTAAAATATCACTTTGTAAACCTTTAACCACGTCAAAGCCATCTAAACCTGGCATTTGAATATCTAGAAAAATCAAATCGGGCGCTAGGTCTAAGGTGGCAGCTATGGCTTCGCGGCCATTTTTGCATTCACCTACAATATCAATATTAGCTATTTTATTTAATTTAGCGCGGAGCAGTTTTAGCGCCAATGGTTCATCATCAACTATCAACGTTTTTAATTTTATCATGCTTTATACTCGTTTTCTGACAGCCGGTCTTGATTGCCCATTGGATAGCCATTCCCACTGCTGCTGTATTCACAGGGAAGCTCTATGGTGGTTCTTAATCCCCCTAATGGTATTAGGTCAATATTCACCGAAAAGTCGTTATCATAAAGTGCTTTAAGCCGTTCATTGGTGTTACGTAAACCCACCCCCCTGCCCTTAGAGCTTTCCATTTTACTTTTACCTATTTTACTGCCACTCCCCGTGTCACTTAGCTGCATAATAAGACGATGTTGTTGTACTTTAGCCAGAATTGAAATAGTACCACCTAACTCATTTTGGGCAATTGCATGTTTCATGGAATTTTCAATAATTGGCTGCAGTAAAAGACTGGGTACCAGAGCTAATCTAGCCTGCTCATCAATCTGAAAGTCTAAAATTAATCTATCACCGAATCGTGTCTTTTCAATTTCCAGATATAAATTAAGTGCCTTTATTTCATTTTCCAGTGAAAGTTTAGTGTCTGGATTATTATCCAAAGAGTGACGTAAAAACCGGCTCAATTGTACTGTCATGCTTTGTGCTTTTTGTGATTCATTCACCTCAACTAGCGAACTAATAGCATTTAGAGTGTTACATAGAAAATGCGGATTTAACTGATAACGTAGCATTTTTATTTGAGCATCTCTGGCAATAGTTTGAGCATGCATACGCTTCATTTGCTCTTCACGGGCTTCTGCTTCTGCTTTTAGCATTATTCTGTGTTCGGTTTGTAACAGGTCGTTATATCGCATACCATGGAATAAACCTGTCCAACATAAAAATATAAATATACTAGCGAAGTGCCAACCACCGAATTCACTCCATTCAGAACTGATCTCAGTTAAACGTATAAAGGCTTCAATTCTAAATAGCGTCCAAATCAGCGATACCACCAACACCATCATAAATCCCACAGCGGCGCGATAAATAAAAGGTTTATGCCATATACGCATAAAGCCTACATATAAAAACAAGGTAAGGATCAACCCTAGTATTGCCTGGAGAATAATATGTACAATATGACTCGAGTCATAAGGTCCATACCATAGCGTCAGAGAAAAAAAGCTGATGGTACTGACAAATGCCCAAAATCCTAATTGCAACAAACCAAATTGATAGACGCTATAACGGCCAATCTTAGTGGGAGGATGTTCAAAAATTGATGTCAACATGGCCGTCCTATTAAACCAACAACGTTAGCATTAGCTTCAAATTTCAGTTTACACACAGTATAGGTTGCTCGCCAGCAATTCAGTCCGTATTATCGCTAGCAGTGACCGCTCTATCGCAATTTAATTTATTTTTAAGAGCAATAGTCTAGCTTGACAAGCTTAGTGTGAATAGTATTTTCCAATAAACTAATTTATAGGCAATAAGAATGACAAAAAACCAGCCTCAACCCATTTTCTACGTGTTTTATGTATCTCTCATAGTGGCATTGGGAGGATTCCTCATGGGCTTTGACGCATCTGTTATTTCAGGTGTGGTCAAATTTATCGAACCAGAATTTAGCTTAACGAAAATTCAATTAGGCTGGGCCGTAGCTTCACTATCGCTCACCGCAACTTTTGCTATGATTACAGCCGGGCCGCTAAGTGACCGATTTGGTAGAAAAGTTATATTAAAAATAGCCGCGGCTTTGTTTTTTGTATCGGCCATTGCTTCAGCATTTGCCCCCAGCTTTTTAATGCTGGTGATGGCTAGAATGCTCGGAGGCTTAGGAGTAGGTGCCGCTCTGATTATTGCCCCCATGTATATAGCAGAAATTGGCCCAGCTAAATATCGTGGCCGCATGGTGTCCCTTAACCAGCTAAATATTGTGTTGGGCATATCAGTGGCATTTTTTACTAATTACTTGATATTGCAAGCGGCTAATTCTGATGCAGATTGGGTGCAAACCTTAGGTGTTGCCCAATGGAATTGGCGCTGGATGTTAGGCATTGAGGCAATCCCGGCGCTGGTGTATTTCATTTGCTTATCCATAGTGCCAGAAAGCCCCCGCTGGTTAATGATGAAAGGCCGAGCCGAAGAAGCAACGGTCATTTTAAAGCGGGCCTTAGGTGAACAAAACGCGGAACAAGAAATTCAGCAAATCAACAAGAGCATTAGCCTTGAACACAACCAAGCAAAAGGGGTCTTTATGGACTTACTAAAACCCTCGATGCGTCTAGTGATGATTGTGGGTATTTCCATTGCCATATTGCAACAAATCACTGGTATTAACGCTGTGTTTTTCTATGCACCGATGATTTTTGAACAAACTGGTTTAGGTACCGACGCGTCATTTTTACAAGCTATATTAGTTGGTATCACTAATGTGGTATTTACCTTAATTGCTATCGCACTCATTGATAAAATAGGGCGTAAATCTTTACTAATAGCCGGTGTCTCGGGGATCATTGTATGTATGTTTAGTTTGGCCTATCAGTTCAATGCCGCCACTTATACGTTAACCGCTCAAGCCCTTAACAGCTTATCAACAGAAATAGACATACAAGCGTTACAGCCCATACTTGGCGCAACGTTTAACAGTGACTTAGCATTTAAGTCGGCGATAACAGACCTGTTAGGTGCCACCCAAGCTGGGCAATTTGAATCGACATTGGTATCAGCAGCTATTCAAATGAATGGCACGATGATCCTAGTGAGTATATTGGGTTTTGTAGCCTGTTTTGCTGTGTCTTTGGGCCCGGTCATGTGGGTACTGTTTTCAGAACTGTTCCCCAACCGAATTCGCGGTATCGCGATTTCTTTTGTGGGATTAATCAACTCGGGCGTAAGCTTCTTAGTACAGCTTATATTTCCATGGGAACTGGCAAACTTAGGCGCAACGTTTACCTTTGCGATTTATGGCGGATTCGCCTTTATTGGTTTGCTCATTATTCTTAAGTTCTTACCTGAAACGAAAGGTAAAACTTTGGAAGAATTGGAAACTATTTTGGTCAAATAGTAAGACTACGAAGCCAATAGGCAATGATTAACATCTCAGTTAATCATTGCCTAGCGTTGTTTATCAATTATATATAGGCACTAAATGGCCCGATTAACATAGTGCTAATCGTTATTTGTAACTGCCGTTTCTCATTAAATCCATACTGCTTAGTTCACTCCCTACAAGTGCACTCCCTACAAGTGCACTCCCTACAAGTGAATTACCTGCAAGTCACTTTGTGTCAGACTGCCTGCAAGTAATCCTTCAGTCTATTTAACGTCTTGTTTTTCATTAAATATCATAGTGTTTGATGCAGCAAGCTTGGAAGCTAAAAAGCATAGGCATAAGCTTAAGCTTGATAATAATTCGGATGGTGATTTATGTCACTGATACCACTGATGCCATTAATACTAATTTATTGGCTCAATACTTAATGGTTTAATAACTCTATAAAAAGAATGTACAGCGCCTAATCGAAAAGATACTACTGCACATTGCCAAACTCATTTTCGAT
>Ga0209405_1000452_pt1 | contig 33806 bp, 26 predicted proteins | sample COGITO_mtgs_1105_6_FD_184803 | JGI IMG/M metagenome (GOLD analysis project Ga0209405, IMG submission 184803) | Pelagic marine microbial communities from North Sea - COGITO_mtgs_110516 (SPAdes) (version 2) | ecosystem: Environmental > Aquatic > Marine > Epipelagic ...
TTTCACTTCTTTATATTTCTTTTTCCAGTCTAAGATCAATCCTCTTCCTCTTGGGTATCTAATTGCTATTGGGCCTCTATTTTTAAGTTGAGAAGTATATAAAATATTTCTGAGTTCTATTTCATTTTTTGGAGCAGAAATTATTAAGTTAGGAATGCACCTTAAATAAGAAATATCAAATACTCCATGATGAGTAGCACCATCATTTCCAACTAGCCCAGCCCTATCAATACAGAATATTACAGGAAGTTTCTGTATAGCAACATCATGAATAATTTGATCATAAGCCCTTTGTAAAAAAGTCGAATAGATTACACAAAAAGGAATTAATCCTTGAGTGGCAAACCCTGCAGCTAATGTTACAGCATGCTGTTCAGCGATACCAACATCAAAAGCTCTTTTGGGAAACTCTTTAATCATATACTTTAGAGAACTTCCAGTTGGCATTGCAGGAGTAATCCCAATAATTTTTTCATTTTTTTTTGCTAAATCTAAAACTGTTAACCCAAAAACATCTTGGAATTTTGGAGGCAGTTGATCATTTTCATTTTTATGAACTATACCAGTTTTATTGTCAAACTTTCCAGGTGCATGATATTTAATTTGGTCTTCTTCTGCTAGTTTTAACCCTTTTCCTTTTTTAGTGATTATATGTATTAATTTTGGCCCCTTCATTTTCTTGGCTTTATCAAATACGGCTAATAATGAAGGTATATCATGACCATCTATTGGGCCTAAATATTCAAAGTTTAATAACTCAAAAATATTATCTGTTTTATTATCACTGACTTTTACTGAACAAAGATAATTTTTCAAGGCACCTACACTTGGGTCTATCCCAATTGAATTGTCATTTAAGACAACTGTAATATTAGAACCAGTAACTCCAGCATGATTTAAAGCTTCAAATGCCATTCCACTTGCAATTGATGCATCACCTATTACAGCTATATGTTGTCTTTCTAGTTCATTTTTTATTTTTGAAGCTAAACTCATTCCAAGAACAGCTGAAATTGAAGTAGAAGAGTGACCTACTCCGAAGCTATCGAATTCACTTTCATTTAACTCTGGGAATCCACTAATTCCACCAAACTCTCTGTTGGTATGAAAAATATTTTTTCTTCCAGTTAATATTTTATGCCCATACGCTTGATGACCAACATCCCAAACTAATTTATCATAAGGAGTATTAAAAATGTAGTGAAGTGCAATTGTTAATTCAACAGTTCCTAAACTAGCACCAAGGTGCCCCTCTTTAATTGACACAATATCAATTATAAATTTTCTAAGATCTTTGGCAAGTTCAGTTAAGTCTTTTTTAGAAATATTTTTTAAATCCGGAACTCCATTTACTCTGTCTAAAAATTTCAAGCTCAACCTTTTAAATTAAAAAATAAATTTATGAAATTAATTCTCAAAACAGATACTTAATTTCAAAAAACCAATTTGTAATTCGTTGTTAATATCCTTAATTTCACAGACCTTAAACTTGAGCATGTTAATTATGAAGAATAAATTTTAGTGTATGGATTATGATATTGTGATTATTGGAGCAGGTTTATCAGGTATAGGTGCTGCCTGCCATTTGGAAAGAAAAAATCCAGAAAAAAAATATAAGATTTTAGAGGCCAGAGAAGAAATTGGGGGTACATGGAGTCTATTTAAATATCCAGGTATTCGTTCAGATTCAGATATGTATACTTTTGGTTATTCATTTAAAACTTGGGATGATCATAAATCGTTTGCAGACGCTCCGTCAATCTTAAGTTATTTAAATGATGCAACAGAAGAGTATAATGTTAAAAACCATATTAGCTTTAACCAGAAAGTAACGCATTACAATTTTGATAATAAGCAAAAAGTTTGGACAATTACTGCTGTAAACCCAATTAATCAAGAAGAAAGCTTATATACTGCTCAGTTCATATTTATTGCTAGTGGTTATTACAATTATGATAATGGTTATACACCAAAATATAAGGGACTGGATAATTTTAAAGGTCAATTTCTACATCCTCAAAAATGGAATAGAGATTTAGATTATAAAAATAAAAAAGTTGTAGTTATTGGAAGTGGAGCCACAGCTGTAACGATTGTTCCTGCTATTGCAGATGATGTAGAAAAAATTACAATGTTACAAAGATCTCCTACATATATTGCAGCTTTACCAAATAAAGATAAGATTGCAAAAATTGTAAAAAGTTTACTGCCAAAGAAAATTGCTCACATCATTGTCAGAGGAAAAAATATTTTAACAGGGATGCTTTTTTATAATTTATGCAGAAGGTATCCAAGAATAATGAAAAAATTTATTTTAAAAGGAATTAAAAAAGAATTAGGAGATTTTCCATTAGAACCTCATTTCTTACCAAACTATAAACCTTGGGACCAAAGATTGTGCTTGGTGCCTGATGGAGATTTTTTTAAAGCAATTAAAAAGGGAAAAGCTACTGTAGAAACAGATCTTATTGATACTTTCAAGGAAAATGGAATTTTACTAAAATCTGGTAAATTTTTAGAAGCTGATATTGTTGTAAGCGCTACAGGATTAAAACTACTTCCTTTTGGAGGTGTAAATATAGCATTGAATAATACACCTTTTGATATAACAAAACAATTTATTTATAAAGGATTAATGTTAAGCGAATTACCAAACTTCTTTGTTTTTGCAGGTTATACAAATGCCTCATGGACTTTAAAAAGCGATCTAACTAGTGAGTATATTTCTAGAATGTTAAAATATTTAGATAAACATAATTATAAATCTGTTCGGGCCAAAGTGATTGAAGAAAATTTGGGAGTATTGCCCTTAATTAATTTAGATTCAGGATATATACATAGAGCGAAACATATATTACCAAAACAAGGAGATCAGTTTCCGTGGAGACTATACCAAAATTATATTTTAGATTATAAAGTTTTACGATTAAATAAGATAAAAGATAAAAGGCTATTATTCAATTAAGTTGGAAAAACCTACTAATATTCTTAATTTAGAACCTCATATTGAACCCCACAAATTATGAAAAATTTAATATTTTGTTTTTTTACTACCATTACTATTTTTTCTCAAAATGAATTAACATCAACAATTAATAATTACCTAGACGATAATATGTCTAGATATTTATTTTTGGATTCTGATATTGATGAATTTACCATCAATAATGAAATTAATTCTGAAAGTATGGATATGAAAATACTATACATAAATCAGACCCACAATGGTTTAAAAATTCATAATGCCATTTCGACTATTTCAATTAAAGACAATGAAGTGTTTCATTATGCAAATAATTTCATTAGTAATATTGACGAAAAAATCAACTCTACTGAGCCGCTTATTAGTCCAAAACAAGCTATTATATCCACTGTAAATCAATTTGATTTAGGTCAATTAGAAAACTTGGAAGAAATAAGTAATACTAATAAAAATTTTATTTTTAATTCTGCAGGTGTCTCTCAGCATGAGATTCCGGTTAATCTAGGGTATTTTCTTTCAGATGAAAATAGTATCAAATTAGTTTGGGATTTAAGTATACACTCAACTAATGGAAAATTTTGGTACAGCGTTAGAGTTGATGCATTAACGGGGATTATAATTGATAAGTCAGATTGGATTATCAATTGTAATTTTGAGCCGTCAAATTCTATTGCCTCAAATAAAATATTTGAATCTTCAAATCAAACAAATAATAAGTCTATTTTAAACGATGGGGCTCAGTATAATGTTTTTGCATTGCCAGCAGAAAGCCCTATTCATGGACCTAGACAACTTTTATTAGAACCGTCAAACGATTTAGCTTCACCATACGGGTGGCATGACACTGATGGTGCTGAAGGTCCTGAATATACAATAACAAGAGGAAATAATGTATGGGCTAGAGAGGATATAGATGGACAAGGTGGTCAAGGGTATTCTCCAGATGGAACTTCTGAACTAAATTTTGATTTTGAATTAAATTTTGAGCAGCAACCAATTGGTTATCAAGACGCTTCGTTAACTAACCTGTTTTATACCAATAATATGATGCATGATATATGGTATCAATATGGTTTTGATGAAGAAAGTGGAAACTTTCAAGAAAATAATTATGGAAATTCTAGCTCACCATGGGGAAGTGGAGATTCAGTTACTGCCGATGGTCAAGACGGTGATGGAATGAATAATGCTAGTTTTGGGACTCCCCCTGACGGAGGAAATCCAACAATGACTATGTATTTATGGAACGGACCTTCTGGGGAACCATTATCAATCAATAACGGCAATATGGCTGGATCATATGCAGCAAGACCTGCCGGATTTGGAAACGATTTACCTAGTCAAGACCCTTTGACTGCAGACTTAGCTTTAGTTACTGATGAACCTGTAATTGGAGGAGATAGTTATGATGCTTGTCAGAATATTACTAATGGTAGTGAAATTGCAGGAAAAATTGCAGTTATTAGAAGAGGCACCTGTGAATTTGGGTTTAAGATTTTAGCCGCTCAAGCTCAAGGAGCTGTTGGAGTTATAATGGTAAATAATGTTCCTGGAGATGCAATTACTATGGGTGAGGGAGCTGATGATGCTAGTAATACGCCACCTTCAGTTATGGTTACTCAAGAAATTGGAGATGCATTAATTAACGAACTCCTTGCTGGAGAAACTATAAGCGCCTCATTATTATTAGACACGTATAATTTAGATGGAAGCTTTGACAATGGGATAGTAGCTCATGAATATGGTCACGGAATATCAAATAGACTTACTGCTGGAGCATCTTCTACTAGTTGTTTACAAAATGCAGAACAAATGGGTGAAGGATGGTCTGATTGGTTTGGATTAATGATAACAATGGAAGAAGGAGATCAGTCAACAGACCCTAGAGGGATAGGTAATTTTGCATCTGGAAGAGCTGCAGACGGGAATGGAATTAGAAATGCACCGTATTCTACGGATCTTTCAATAAATAACTTTACTTACAACGATTCAAATAACGAGGCAGCTGTTAGCCAGCCTCATGGAGTTGGATTTGTTTTTGCTACGATGCTTTGGGATTTAACATGGGCATATATTGACAAATATGGGTTTGATCCTGATTTATTTAATGGTAATGGAGGAAATAATAAAGTAATGCAGTTAGTATTAGATGGATTAAAATTACAACCTTGTAGCCCTGGATTTATCGATGGAAGAGATGCAATTCTTGCTGCAGACATGGCATCCACTGGAGGCCAAAACCAATGTCTTATTTGGGAAGTTTTTGCAAATAGAGGACTAGGGTTTAATGCCTCTCAAGGGGATAGTGGAGATAGAACAGATCAGGTAGAAGACTTTAACTTACCTCCTGATGAAGATCCAACTCTAGAAAATTGTGAAGTTTTAAGTATAGAGAATATTACAAATTTAGCATCCGTTTATCCAAACCCATCTAATGGGTTAGTTAGTGTTTCATCACAATATATTAATGGAGAGACAACTGTTCAATTAATTGATATTAATGGAAGACAAGTGTTTAAAGGAAACTATAATTTTGAAAATAAAATTAATTTAAATTTTGAAAATATCAGTTCAGGAATTTATATACTGAAATTGAATAATAACAATATATTTTATAATTATAAATTAATTTTAAAGTAGTCAGACGCATGATTCTAAATTATGATTCTAATTATTTTATGCAAAAGGCAATTGAGGAAGCTAAATTTGGGTTAAATAAAGGAGAAGTTCCTGTTGGTGCTGTTATTGTAATTGATAATAAAATTATTGCTAGAGCACACAATTTAACTGAAACTTTGTGTGATGTAACCGCTCATGCTGAAATCTTAGCAATTACCGCAGCATCTAATTTTTTAGGAAGTAAATATTTACATGACTGCACTCTTTATGTAACTCTTGAACCTTGCCCAATGTGTTTAGGTGCTTTATATTGGAGTCAAATATCTAGAATAGTATATTCAGCTAAGGATAAAAAAAATGAGTTTAATGGCCATCAATTAAAGACCCATCCAAAAACTACAATTGAAGGTGGAGTTCTAGCTAATCAAACAGAGATAATGTTAAAGGAGTTCTTCAAAAGTAAAAGAAGCTGAAAGAAAGCTTTAAATTTTACAAGAATTATAATAAGTGGTAATGTTAATGATAAGTTAAAGTTTAAAATCTGGCTTATTAAATCCATCTTTGGCATATGGTTTGTAATTAAGGTTGTAATTAAAAAAATAATTTAACTAAAAAATTAAAAACCAATTTTATGAAAAATGTATTAAAATTAAACAAATTACTATTTTTATTAACTTTCAGTTTTTTTATTATCTCATGTGATAATGATGATAATGATACGCAAGCAGCTCCTGAAGAATTAACAATCGTTGAAACAGCGGCAGCAACACCAGAACTAAGTATTCTTGTTGATGCTCTTACTGCTGCAGATGGAGATTTGTTAACTACTTTAAGTGGTGGCAATTTTACTGTATTAGCCCCTACAAATGATGCCTTTGTAGGATTTCTTTCAGCTAATGGGTTTGCATCCTTAGATGAAGTTCCGACTGATGTCTTATCCAACATATTATTAAATCATGTGATTACAGGCAGTGTTATGTCTACAGATTTAGCATCAGCAGGATCAGGCTACACTACTACTAATGCAACAAATATGGACGGTGACAACTTGAGCTTATACTTCAGTACTTCTAGTGGAGTAGAATTTAATGGACAATCTAGTGTTGTATCAGCAGATGTTACAGCCTCTAATGGAATTGTTCATGTAGTTGACGCTGTTATTGGACTACCAACAGTAGTGACGTTTGCAACGACAAACCCAACGTTTGAAACTTTAGTTGCTGCATTAACTAGAGATGACTTAAGTCAAGATTTTGTTTCAATTTTATCAACTACAGATGAGCCATCACCTTTCACAGTATTTGCACCAACTAATGACGCATTTGCATCATTACTTTCAGAACTTGGTGTTGATTCTTTGGGTGATATTGATGCTACAACACTTGAACTTACACTAGCTACACATGTAGTAGTTGAGGCAAATGTTAGATCTGGAGATTTAACCAACGGAATGAATATTACAACAATAGGGGATGCGTTAACTGTTTCACTAGATGCAGGCCCGCAACTTATTGATTTAAATGATAGAATTGCTAATATTATTGCGGTAGACGTACAAGCATACAATGGAGTAGTGCATGTTATTGATAAAGTAGTTTTACCACAGTTATAAATATAAACTTAATATACTAAAATTAAAAAAAGCCATCCTAGGATGGCTTTTTTTATTCACATAATTATTTTTTTTTAATTTTTAGTTTTATTCATTTTGTCTATATTTTCTTGAGTAAGCATGTAATCCTTAACATCTTTATCTTTCCAACGGTAGTAAGAAAAGACAGGGAATACAAAAAAGAATAAGCCTATTACTCCAGTTCCAGTTAATTGATCTCCAGAAATATTAAAGTCTATTATTAAATTAAAAACTTCGAAGTCTATTACTAAATTTTTTAAAAAAAGACCTGTAAAAATTAATGTGAAGCTTGTAATTGAAGTAATAATAATTAATCTTTTCATAAAATGTATTTATGAATTAATTTTTAAATTCAATTCTTTAAGTTGTTCAGCATCTAATTTTGAAGGAGAATTAATCATAATATCTCTACCTGAATTATTCTTTGGGAATGCAATAAAATCTCTTATTGTTTCTTGCCCACCTAATATTGCAACTAATCTGTCTAACCCAAAAGCTATTCCTCCGTGAGGAGGCGCTCCATATTCAAAAGCGTTCATTAAAAACCCGAATTGCTCTATTGCATCTTTATCGGAAAAACCTAGATGCTTAAGCATTAATGCTTGTATTTTTTTGTCGTGAATTCTAATTGACCCGCCACCAATTTCGTTTCCATTTAATACTAAATCGTATGCATTTGCTTTAACTTCAGATGGGTTAGTTTCAAGTAATTCAATTTGATCTAATTTTGGAGATGTAAATGGGTGATGCATAGCGTGGAACTTATTAGAATCTTCATCCCACTCTAAAAGTGGAAAATCAGTAACCCATAAAGGAGCAAAAACGTCAGGATTTCTTAATCCTAAATTTTCTGCAACATGTAATCTTAAAGCACTTAATTGAGATCGAACTTTATTTTTTTCACCAGATAATACCAAAATAATATCTCCTTTTTTAGCATCAGTGACTTCACTCCATTTAGCTAAATCTTCTTGGCTAAAAAACTTATCAACCGATGATTTAAAAGTATTGTCTTCGTTAAACTTTGCATAAATCATTCCTGAAGCCCCTATTTGTGGTCTTTTGACCCAATCAATGTACTTATCAATTTCTTTTCTAGTAAACGAACTTCCTCCAGGAACAGCTATGCCAATTATTTCTTCTGCATTATTAAACACACTAAAATCTGTGTGTTTTGTAACACTGTTAAGGTTTCCAAACTCCATCCCAAATCGAATATCAGGTTTATCACATCCATATTTTTCCATAGCTTCGTCATAGGTCATTCTTGGAAAATTTAAAATATCAATGTTTTTAACACTTTTAATTAGATGTTTTGTTAGTCCTTCAAAAGTGTTTAAAATATCTTCTTGATTAACAAAAGACATTTCACAATCAATTTGTGTAAACTCAGGCTGTCTATCAGCTCTTAGATCCTCATCTCTAAAGCATTTTACGATTTGAAAATATTTATCTAGGCCTCCAACCATTAATAGTTGTTTAAATGTTTGAGGAGATTGAGGTAAGGCGTAAAACTCTCCTTCATTCATTCTAGATGGCACCACAAAATCTCTAGCGCCTTCAGGAGTTGACTTAATTAAATAAGGCGTTTCAACTTCAATAAAATCCCTAGATGACAGATAATTTCTCACCTCTTGAGTTACTTTATGCCTTAAAACTAAATTATTTTTTAAAGAATTTCTTCTTATGTCTAAATACCTGTACTGCATTCTTAATTCTTCTCCTCCATCGGTATTTTCTTCAATTGTAAATGGAGGAACTTTAGACTCATTAAGAATTGTTAATTCTGATACTAAGATCTCAATGTCACCGGTATTAATATTTGAGTTTTTTGAACTTCTTTCTATTACTTCGCCTTTAATTTGAATCACAAATTCTCTACCTAGAGATTTAGCATTTTTCAAAATCTCTTTAGAGGTTCTCTCTTCATCAAAAATTAATTGTGATATTCCATAGCGATCTCTAAGGTCAAGCCAAACCATAAACCCTTTATCTCTAGATTTTTGTACCCAACCAGATAAGGTAACTTGTTTACCTAAATCTGAAATTCTTAATTCTCCGCAATTATGAGTTCTGTACATAGTTTCTTTATTGTTACAAATTTAATAAGATATTACTTATATCTAATTTTTATCCACAATTTAAATTTCTCTATCATTAAAAATAGTGAAGGAACTACAAATAAGGTTAAAAAAGTAGCAATTAATAATCCTGCAATAACTGTTTTAGCAAGAGGCCCCCAGAACACAAAATTATCACCACCCATATAAATATTAGCATTGAAATTACTAAATAATGTGTAAAAGTTTATATTAAAACCTATTGCTAATGGAATTAATCCTAAAATAGTTGTTATTGCTGTCAATAAAACTGGCCTAAGTCTGGATTTACATGATTCAACAATAGAATCAAATTTTAGTTCCATATCATTTTTTGTATTTTTTGGGTCAGCTTTTTTTCTTTCCAAAAGAATTTGAGAATAGTCTAATAAAACAACTCCATTATTTACTACTATTCCAGAAAGGGCAATAATACCCATCATTGTCATCATTATAATAAACGGACTTCCACTAATAACTAAGTGTCCAAAAACCCCGATTAAACTCAAGAATATAGCAATCATTATAATTGTAGGTTTACTTATTGAATTAAATTGGTAGATAAGTATTAAAAAGATTAACCCTAAGCCTGTAAAAAATGCAGATAATAAAAATTTACCATTCTTATTTTGTTCTTCAATCTGACCTGTGTAATCAATATTAACACCATTTAAATCTTTTTGAAAATTTGACATTTCATTTTCAATTTGAGAAACAATTGCACCAGCATCAGTATACCCAGAAGATAATCCAGAATAGATAGTTACAATTCTTTTAAAGTTTTTGTGTTTTATCTCGCTGTATGTAGTAGTTATTGACTTACTGGTAAGTGAAGAAATTGGAATTTCTTTGGTTTTCCCATTTGAAGGATCTTTAAAAGTCAAGTTTTGGTCATACAAAGAGTTTTCTGAGGACCTATCTTTATTGTTGAATCGAATATTTATATCATAATCTTCACCTTTGGATTTATACACCCCTACTTTAGCCCCAAATAGTGCCGTTCGAAGTTGTTGACCTATTTGACCTGTACTAACTCCAAGTTCACCTGCTTTGACTCTGTCTACATTAATCAAGTTTATAGTTCTTGATTTATTTACATCAATTTTTAATTCTTCAATTCCAAGAATGTTTCTTTTATTAATGAATTCAGTAACTTCTTCCGCTTTATTAATAAGTAAAGAATAATCATTGCCTGTAAGCTCTATGTTAATTGGATAGCCAACTGGTGGTCCTGATGCGTTTTGTTCAACCGAAATAGATAATCCTGGGTATTTGTTTTTGAGCTTATCTTGAATCTCTTTTCTAAGTAATCTTGAGCTAACCCCTTTTCTATACTTAAACCCTCTTAAAGTAAGAGTGATTTTTGCTCTGTTTGGCATTTCTGACCCTGTCCCTAATTCAGTCTCAGGATTTTCAGAACCTTCTCCAACTTGAGAAACAGCACTTTCAACCATAAAATTATAACCCGAATCATCCTTGAATTTTTCGGAATTTATTATTGTGTAAACTTCTTTCTCAATTTTTTTTGCTGTTGTATTTGTTTTTTCAATATCAGTTCCTTCAGGATACTGCATAAAAATTATAATTTGCCTTGGATCCTCAGATGGGAAAAACTCTATACTTGTTCTTTGTGTTTCGATAGATTTCCCAAAACCATAAAATGACAATACTAGTAATATTATTGCTGATGAAATGATTAAATAGGTACGCCTACCAATTAATATTTTTTTTAATGTTTTTTCGTATAAAGTATCAATCTTTGGCAATAATTTTTGTTGAAAATTATTTGCAGCTTTTCTTAGAAATAATCTGTAAATCCAAAAGTTAATTCCTACAAATAATTGTAAAGTCCCAATAAACCTATATGTTTCACCATTTTCCCAGTTAAACAAACCATAGCTTAAAAATGAAACTCCTAAAATTCCTAAAATAGTTGTGATTTTAATTATTCTATTTATTGGCATATTAGTGTCTTCAATTTTCATCATTTTTGAAACTAGCACCGAATTAAAAAATATAGCAACAAGCAAAGATGAGCCTAAAACTACAGAAAGTGTTATTGGAAAAAAGACCATAAACTTTCCAATTCTCCCAGGCCACAATCCTAATGGAATAAATGCGGCTATTGTAGTAGCGGTTGAAATTATTATGGGAAATGCAATTTCTGATATACCTTTTTTTGTTGCCTCGATTCTACTTAGCCCTTCTTTTTCCATTAGTCTGTAAACATTTTCAACAACAACTATTCCGTTGTCCACAAGCATACCTAGACCCATTATTAATCCAAAAAGTATCATAGTATTCAATGTATAACCTAAGCTATCTAATATTAGCAATGACATAAACATTGACATGGGAATTGCAAACCCCACAAATAATGCATTTTTAAACCCTAGAAAAAATAACAAAACAGTAACTACTAATACAATTCCAAATATTATACTATTCACCAAATCAATTACTTGGTTTTCAGTTAACTCGGATTGATCATTGGTTATACTAACCGTTAAATTCTTTGGAAAAATATTATTTAAAGTTTTATTTACAATTAAGCGAGTTTTGGCTGCAGCTTCAATCATGTTTTGACCAGATCTTTTTTTAACGTCTAACATTACAACAGATTCAGAATTTTCTCTTGCAAAAGTTGTAGACTCTTTTTCTTTAAAACTAACAGTTGCGATATCTTTCAATAAAATAGGGCTATTATTCTCTGATTTTACAACAAATTTTTCAAGATCGCTAGGGGAGGTAATTTCACCAATTATTCGTAGTGTTTTTCTTTGCCCACCTTCAACTAAATTCCCAGCAGATATGGACATATTTCCATTTTGAATTGAACCTATAACATCATAAAAGCTAACTTTAGCAGCCATCATTTTATAAATATCAACTGCAATCTCCACCTCTTTATCTAGTGCTCCTCTTATGTCGACTTTTTTAATTTCAGTTAAGCCTTCAATTTCTTTTTGTAATACTTCAGAATATTCTTTTAGTTTATCTGTTGTGTAATCTCCAGAAATATTAATGTTTAATATTGGCATTTCTTCAGTAAAAGTAAGGTTGAATACACTGGGATCAACCTTGGCGTTATTAAACATTGGCCAATCTTCAGATGCTGTAGCAGCATCAATTTCATCTTTCACTTTAAGCTTAGCTTCTAAAAATCCAATATTGTCATTAAACTCTACAATTATAATTGAAAAATTTTCTTGAGATGAAGAAGTGATTTTTTCAATATTATTTAAAGATTTTAATTTGTCTTCAAGGGGTTCTGTTATCAGTTTTTCTACATCTTCAGATGTATTTCCTGGATAAATTGAACTTACAAATACAATGTTTTCTTTAATTTCCGGGTAATCTTCTCTTGGCATATTTAAATAAGAACTAATTCCTAAGAATAATATTAATGCCATTAAAACATAAATAGTTACACTATTATTAATAGCCCATGAAGATGGTTTAAACTCTTTTTCTAGATTATTTTTCAATTTCTAATATTTAGTTATTTATGATTTTGACTTCACTGTTATTCGTGATTTTTCTAGCTCCCTCACTTACAATTTCATCCCCTATGCCTACTCCTTTAAGTACTTCAATAAAATCTCCATTATTTCTTCCAGTTTCAATTATGGTTTTAGAAGCATAATTTTTGCCATCTTTTTTTATTATTTTATATACATATTCATCATTGTTACTATCAATGTTAATGTGGTTTAATAAAATTAAAATGGCATTTTCATTTGTATAATCATTTACCCTTATTTTAACATTCAGATTTGGTTTGATTTTGTAATTATTATCAGGAATTTCAGCTTCAATTCTATAAGTTCTATTTAGTGGGTTAATGTAGTTAGCGACTAAACTAATTTTAGATTTAAGTATCATATCAAGTATTGGAGCTTCGATTACAACATCTTTCCCTTTTGTTATTGAATTGATATAGTTTTCTGGGACTTTTGATTCAACATACATCTCTTGCATATTTACCAATAGCATCAAGTTTGATCGTCCAGGGTAAACAACTTCTCCCTTTTTAACTATAACATTATCAACTGTTCCAGAAAAAGGTGCTCTAATTACTGTTTTACTTAACTGCTTGTTTAGTTGTTCAATAGCTTCACTCTGAGCCTCAAACATTGATTTAGATTCTAGATATTGAATTTCGCTTCCAATTTTTTGATTCCATAATCTTTCTTGTCTTTCGTAAGTTGTTTTTGCTAAATTATAAGTGATTTGAAGTTGAGAAAGCTGTTGCTTTAAGCCACCATCATCTATTGTTGCCAAAATTTGACCTTCACCAACATTTTCCCCACTTTTTATAAATATTTCGTTTATTATCCCGGAAAATTCTGGATATATCGAAATCACTTTATCAGATTTTACATCTCCTTGCAGTTCAACGTAATGTTTAAATTTTTGTTCTATTATTTTTGTTGTTGAAACAATAGGGTATTTAGAATTATTTTCTAATTCATCTAGTTTTAAATCAATTAAATTTAATTCCTCATATATTTTTTGTTGCTTATTATTGATTTCCTCTCGCTTTAATTTTATCAAATCAATATTATTAGATTCAATAACTTCAATAACAGATTTGTTTTCACTTTGACAAGAAAAAATTAAAGAACTGACTATTATTAATATTTTTTTCATAATTAATTTTGATTATTTTCGGATGTTAATGATTCTAATTTAGCTTTTGAATTTATTATACTAAGCATGGACATCAAATAGCTTTGTTGAGTTTTGTAAAGTTGAGTTTGAGCATCTCTTAAATCAAAACTAGATGCTATTCCTTCCGTAAATTTAATTTGATTTTTTCTTTCTATTCTTTCCGATAGTTCAAGACTTCTTTTTTTATTATAATAATCTTCAATAGCAAACTGGTAATTTCCTTTAGCAAGATTTATTTCAATATTTAATTTCTTCTCTAGTTCACTTAATTGTAATGTAGATTTTTCTAATTCTATTTTAGCTCTAGTAATTTTTGATAACTGCTCGCCTGAACTTAAAATTGGAATATCCATTTTCAAACCAAAAATTGTTGAGCCGTACCATTTTTGAGATTTATCTGTAAAATCAAAATTGTCCGAGTATCCAGAATATCCAGCATTTATAAATGCATTTATGGTTGGTAAAAGTTTAGTCTTTTCATAAAAGACCAATAATTCCTTAGAAGTTTTATCATTATTCTTAATTATATAATCTGCAGACTTTTTTATGTTACTATTTTTTGAAATTACTGATAAGTTTATATTTTTATCAATAAGATTTTCAAAATTTTCTGTTAAGTTAATCTCTTGATCAATTTCTAACCCTAGTATAAGGTTTAATAGTTGTGAAGCTAATTTTTCTTGTAGCAAACCATTTTTCAAATTACTTTGTAAGCCAGATAAGGTAATTTGTAATTGTTCAATATTTTCCTCTTCAGTAAGACCATTTTCATATATTTTTATTACCTCATTTAATGTGTTCTCAACGATTTTAATATTCTTTTTTATAATATTAACACTTTCTTTAGCTAACAATACATTTCCATAGGATTCAATTGTGCTTTTTCTTAATTCAATTGAAGTTTTATTCCTAATTCCCTGCTCTATATCAACATAAATTTGAACTGACTTTAATCCCACAAAATAAGTTCCATCAAAAACTAGCTGTGACAAACTTACATTTCCATTAAGTGATTGTTTTGTGCCAAATTTTAAGGGAATTAAACCTTCTGCTTGACTGACATTATTATTAGTTTGATCTACATCAAAATAGTTATTTACAACATCTATTATACTTTGAGTGTTATCAAATGCCGCAGCAGGAATTAGTGAAACTTGCTGTTTTATCCAATTACTATAATTTATACTAGCATTTATCTTGGGTAATCCTGTAGAAATAGTTTCCCATTTTATTGCCTCGGCTGCTTTAATTTGTAGATCTGCAGATTTTAAAGTAGTATTATTTAGTTGTGCAAAATTAATTGCCTCTTCTAAGCTAAAATCTAATTTTTCAACTTGAGAATAAGTTAAGTTATATGAAATCATTATTATGAAGTATATCTTTTTCATATTTTATTATTTAGATAAGAATTTTTCTAACTTTTTTAACCCTTCTTTCGTAACTATAGCCCTTAGATGATATTCTGAGTAGCTTTCCATTAATATCCCTGGATTGAATAATTCTGTTGGAAATATTTCTGGATTTCTAATGCCTATAATACCATTAAAATACAATCTTGAAATAAGTTCAATATTTATTTTTTCTCTAAATATTCCTTGTCTTACACCTTTTTCTAAGCTTTTTTTTGTGGATTCTAATACAAAATCAAACTTCTTTTTAGTTAACTCCTTATGAATGGATGGATAATATTTTTGAAGTTGGTGATATGGAGAAGTTTTTTCTCCTTTCAATGAATTCATTAAAAATATTTTTATATCATGTAGTTCAGTAATTGGATCTAATGATTTTGTTTTAATATCTTTAATTCCATCAGTTATTTTTTTAAATAAATAAGAAGTTATAGCCTCAACCAGGCATGTTTTATTATCAAAATAGGTATAGATGGTTTTTTTTGACATTCCTAAGTCATTTGCAATGTCATCCATTGTTACACTTTTAAAACCAAGGGATAAAAAAAGGCTTGTTGCTTTATTTATTATAGTCTCTTTCATTTTAGCGAAATTTTAATATTTAAGTCATCAACCAAATTAAAAGAAGCGTCTTTATAAGAGGGGCTGCCTAAGAAACCAGATGCATTATTTGAAAAACCGTACTGTTCTGTCGGTATTCCAAGTAAATTTTTGTCAATTATTTTATTATCATTAGAATCAACAAATAAACTGATTGCATAAACTCCCTTTTTTAGATCAACATTTTTTGTAAAACTGTTTTTATTAACTACTTCAACAATTGATTTTACCCATCTATTTTTATTAATACCCTTATTTTTATTGTCTTGATCGAAGCTAGAAGAGTTGTCATATATAGCCATGTATATAGTACCCTTATTTTCTATATTTTCGATTTCAATATTTAGTTTAAATATTTGACTATTTATGTCATTAACAACTAATAAAATAACGCTAATAAATATAATTCTAACTTTCATAAAAATTTTAAAATGGAGTGCAAATATAGTTGGAAACTTTAGATACCACAAAAGTTTCCATAGTTTTTTTGCGTTTTAATTTATTCATGTAATTAATTAGATTATTTTTGCGCTATGCTAACAGTGAATCAATATCGAGAAGTTTTTGTTGAGTATCTAAAAAAGTTTCCTAAGAACAGGGAACCGTCTAATTTATACGACCCTGTATCATACATTTTAACATTAAAAGGAAAGAGGCTTCGTCCAATTTTAACTTTAATGGCTACAGATATTTTTTCCGATTCTTATAAACCGGGTCTTGATGCTGCTTTAGCAGTTGAAGTTTTTCATAATTTTTCACTTGTTCACGATGATATAATGGATTCTGCTGAGCTTAGAAGAGGAAATGTAACTGTACATAAAAAATGGAATGTAAGTACAGGAATATTATCTGGCGATGTAATGCTAATACAAGCATACCAGCTTTTTGAAAATTATGAAGGTGAAGTGTTTGTAGACTTAGCTAAATTGTTTAGTAAAACTGCTATTGAAGTTTGTGAAGGTCAGCAATATGATGTTGATTTCGAGACTAGGGATGATGTTAAAATAGCAGATTATTTAAAAATGATCACTTATAAAACAGCTGTTCTTTTAGGTGCATCTATGAAAATGGGAGCTATAATAGCCCGAGCAAGTAAGGATGACCAAAATAAAATTTATGACTTTGGTAAATATTTAGGAATTGCTTTTCAGCTACAAGATGATTATTTAGATGCTTTTGGAGATGAATCTAAATTTGGTAAAAAAATTGGAGGAGATATTTTAGAAAACAAAAAAACTTTTCTCTATTTAAAAGCGATTGAGTTCTTGGGTCATGAAAACAAAAGTCAATTACTTGCATTGTATAGTAATAACAATATTTCTGAAGAAAAAATCATAAAGGCCAAAGTTTTATTTAAAGAAAGTGGGTCAGTTGATTACACCATAAAGGAAATAAAAAAATACACAAATTCTGCTTTCGAAATTTTAGAATCTTTAAATATTTCTAAAGAAAAAAAGAAATTACTATATGAATTTGGTATTTCTCTAATGAATAGAAATATATAAATTCTATTTCTTTATTTTGAGCTACTTATTTAGCTAATATTTATATTTTTGATTAAATTTGTTATTAGAAATCCTTCGAAAAACAAAATGGATAACTTCTCTTTTTTAAATGCTGCACATTCTGCATATTTTGCCGATCTTTATGATCAGTACATTGAAAATCCTGATTCTTTAGAACCAAGTTGGAGAGCTTTTTTTCAGGGTTACGATTTCGGAACCAATAATAATTTTATTGAAGAAATTGTTGATGGAGTAACTCACCAAATTCCAGACAATGTTAAAAAGGAATTTAATGTTATTAATTTAATCGATGCATATAGATCAAGAGGACATTTGTTTACAAAAACTAATCCTGTTAGAGATAGACGAACTTACAACCCAAACCTAAGTATCAATAACTTTGATTTATCCGAAAGTGATTTAGACAAAATATTCAATGCAGGTGATATTTTAGGGATTGGCCCCCAGCCTCTAAAAGTTATTATTCAACATCTTGAAGCCATTTATTGTGATGCAATAGGACTTGAATACATGTATATTAGAAGTCCTAAAAAAAGGAAATGGATACAAAATTGGATCAATAAAAATGATAATCACCCAACTTTTAGTCCAAACCAAAAAAAACATATTTTAAAAAAATTAGTTCAGGCAGTTTCCTTTGAAAATTTTTTACACACTAAATATGTTGGTCAAAAAAGATTTTCACTAGAAGGTGGAGAGTCTTTAATTCCAGCATTAGACTCACTTATTGAAAATGCTGCAAACTTGGGCGTTCAAGAATTCGTTATGGGAATGGCTCATAGAGGTAGACTTAACACTCTAACAAATATTTTTGGAAAATCGCCTAAGGCAATATTTAGTGAATTTGAAGGTAAAGATTATGAGGAGGAAGTATTTGATGGTGATGTTAAATATCATTTAGGGTGGACTAGTAATAGGGAAACTGACACAGGTAAAAAAGTTAATATTAGTATTGCTCCAAATCCATCTCACTTAGAAACTGTTGGTTCAGTAGTTGAAGGAATTGTTCGTGCTAAACAGGACAATTTCCACAAAAATAATTTTGAAAAAGTACTCCCAATTATTGTTCATGGAGATGCTGCTATTGCTGGTCAAGGAATTGCTTATGAGCTTGTTCAAATGGCAAATTTAGACGGTTATAAAACAGCTGGTACAATTCATATAGTAGTAAATAATCAAGTTGGGTTTACTACAAATTATTTAGATGGTAGATCAAGTACATATTGCACTGATGTTGGAAAAGTTACTTTGTCTCCTGTAATGCATGTAAATGCCGATGATGTTGAAGCAGTTGTTCATGCCGTTTTATTTGCTTTAGATTTTAGAATGAAATTTAAAAGAGATGTATTTATTGATTTACTTGGATATAGAAAATATGGACATAATGAAGGAGATGAACCAAGGTTTACTCAACCAAAACTATATAAAGCTATATCAAAACATTTAAATCCAAAAGAAATTTATACTAATAGACTTATAAGCGAAGGTGTTATTGATTTAAATCATTCTAAAAAGTTAGAAAATGATTATAAGACCAGTCTAAATGAGTTTTTAGAAGATTCTAAAAATGATGAGAAAACAGTCATTACAGAATTTATGAGCAGCGATTGGAAGGATTACCCGAAAGCTAATCAAAATAAAATGATGGAGGTTATAGACACAACTTATCCTAGGTTGAAGTTGGAAAAAATTGTACAGGTAATTTCAAGTCTTCCGGAAGATAAAAAATTCATTAATAAAATAAAAAAACTAGTAAATAACAGGTTGGTTATGTTTGACCATGATAAGCTCGATTGGTCAATGGCTGAACATTTAGCTTATGGATCTTTGTTAGAAGAAGGTTTTAGTGTTAGAATTTCAGGACAAGACGTAGAAAGAGGTACATTCTCTCATAGACATGGAGTAGTTAAAGTTGAAGATAGTGAGGAAGAGATTATACTCCACAATAATATAAGTGATAGTCAAGGGGTTTTTAGTATATATAATTCTTTGTTGTCAGAATATGCTGTTCTAGGTTTTGATTATGGATATGCAATGGCTAGTCCTAAAACATTAACGATATGGGAAGCTCAATTTGGAGATTTCAGTAATGGAGCTCAAATTATAATTGATCAGTATTTATTTTCCGGTGAAGACAAATGGAAAACTCAAAATGGATTAGTTATGTTACTACCCCATGGTTACGAAGGTCAAGGAGCAGAACACTCATCTGCTAGAATGGAAAGATATTTACAGCTATGCGCAAAAGACAATGTTTATGTTGCTAATTGTTCCACACCTGCAAATATGTTTCACATATTAAGAAGGCAAATGAAAGCAGGTTTTAGAAAACCATTAGTCGTTTTCACCCCAAAGAGCTTACTAAGACATCCAAAAGTATTATCATCTGTTGACGAATTTACAAAGGGATCTTTCATGCCTTTGATTGACGACAATAGTGTACTAGATTTAAATAAAATTAATACCGTTGTATTTGTAACTGGAAAGTTTTATTATGATTTGTTAGATCAAAAAGAAAGGCTTGGCAGAGATGATGTGGCACTTGTTAGAATTGAGCAACTTTTTCCTCTACCAATTAACTTAATTAAATCTATTATTTCAAAATACTCATTAGCTGATGATTTAGTTTGGGCTCAAGAGGAACCTAGAAATATGGGTGCATACACACATATTTTACTAAATTTAAATGAAGCAATGAACTTTAGAGTAGCATCTAGAAGAACATATGGAACCACTGCTGCAGGTAGTACAGTCAGATTTAAAAGAAGACACCAAGAAGTAATTGACTATGTTTTTGATAAAGACAAAAATAATCAAAGACATAAAAAATAATACTATATAAAAAACAAGATATTATGATTTTAGAAATGAAAGTTCCATCCCCGGGAGAATCTATAACTGAAGTTGAGATTGCTACTTGGCTAGTTTCAGATGGAGATTACGTGGAAAAAGATCAAGTCATAGCCGAGGTTGACAGCGACAAAGCTACCTTAGAGCTTCCAGCTGAGGAAAGTGGTATAATTACTTTAAAAGCTGAAGAGGGTGACGCTGTTGATGTTGGGCAAGTAGTTTGTTTGATTGATACAAGCGCAATAAATGATTCAATACCTGAAGTAAGTAATCAAACAAAGACAAATAACGAAGTAAATGAATCTGTAATTGAAACAACTAAAGCTGAATCAAATACTAAATCTCACATAGCAAGTCCATCAGCAAGAAAAATTATTGCTGAAAACAATTTGGAAATTTCTAATATTATTGGAACGGGTAAAGATGGAAGAGTAACAAAAAATGATGCTGTTAATTCTAAACCATCAATGGGTTCCCCATCTGTTAATAGTGATAGAAAAGAAACTAGGACTAAACTTTCTATGCTTAGAAGAAAAGTTGCTGAAAGACTAGTTACAGTTAAAAATGAAACAGCAATGTTGACTACTTTTAACGAAGTAGATATGTCTTCAATATTTGATTTAAGAACAAAATATAAAGAAGATTTTAAAGCAAAACACGATGTTGGTTTAGGTTTTATGTCATTTTTCACACTAGCTGTTGTTAGAGCATTAAAATTGTTCCCTGCTGTTAACTCAATGATTGATGGCAAAGAAATGATAACTTATGAATATTGTGATATAAGTATAGCTGTTTCTGGACCAAAAGGATTAATGGTACCAGTGATAAGACATGCAGAAAAAATGTCTTTTAAACAAGTTGAGACAGAAGTTAAGAGATTAGCTGTTAGAGCTAGGGATTCAAAAATTACAGTTGATGAAATGACGGGAGGAACTTTCACTATTTCAAATGGTGGAGTTTTTGGAAGTATGTTATCCACTCCAATTCTTAATCCACCTCAAAGTGGAATATTAGGAATGCATAATATAGTTGAAAGACCTGTTGCAATTGAAGGTAAAGTTGAAATTCGTCCAATAATGTATTTAGCACTTTCTTATGATCATAGAATTATCGATGGAAGAGAAAGTGTCGGATTCTTAGTGGCAATTAAGGAAGCATTAGAGAACCCGATTGAGCTACTAATGAACGATAACATAAACTCTTCTTTGGACCTGTAAAAAAGTTATTCATTATTTGGTAAGTATTTATACCTTTACTAAATAATGATTACTGATACTCACACTCATTTATATCTAAAAGAATTTGCCGAAGATATTGACGATGTTATTAATCGCGCTCTAAATTTAAGGATTAACAATTTCTTTCTCCCGGCTATAGATTCTTCCCACACAGAGTCTATGATTGCTTTAAAAACTGCATATCCAAAAATAATGCACCTTATGGCTGGTTTACACCCATGTAGTGTTAAAGAGAATTATTTAGATGAATTAATTCACGTTAAAAAAGTACTGGAAAACCATCCTATTGTTGCGATTGGAGAAATTGGTATTGATTTATACTGGGACAAGTCAACACTAGATATTCAAAAAAAAGCATTTATATCTCAAATAAGATTGGCTAAAGATTTAAACCTTCCAATTGTAATTCATTGCAGGAATGCATTTGATGAGATCTTTGAAGTATTAGAAAAAGAAAAATCAGAAAAACTTAGAGGGATATTTCACTGTTTTAGCGGTAATTATGAACAAGCCTTGAAATCAATTTCTTTTAATATGAAATTAGGAATTGGAGGAGTTGTTACCTTTAAAAACGGAAAAATCGATAAATTTTTAAAAAATATTTCATTAGATAATTTAGTCCTTGAAACAGATTCCCCTTATTTAGCGCCTTCCCCTTTTAGAGGGAAAAGAAATGAGAGCTCTTATTTATCAATAATTATTGATAAATTGACTCAAGTTTATGAAATTCCCGCAGAAAAAATAATTGAAATTACCACAAATAATGCGATTGAATTATTTAAGATAAAATTATGAGCAAATCAAAAATATTGTTAATATACACTGGAGGTACTATAGGAATGATCAAAGAGGCTGATCAACCTTATTTAAAACCCTTTAATTTTGAAAATATTTTAGATAGAGTTAAAGAAATTAAATTACTTAATTGCCAATTAGAAACTATTTCTATAAATAATCCAATTGACTCTTCAAATATTTCAATCGAAAATTGGATCGAATTAGTTGAAATAATAAAAACCAACTATAATTACTTTGATGGATTTGTTATTCTTCATGGCACAGATACGATGAGTTATACAGCATCAGCTTTAAGTTTTTTAATTCAAAACTTAACTAAACCAATTATTCTAACTGGGTCTCAGTTGCCTCTTGGGGATTTAAGGACAGATGCAAAAGAGCATTTGATTACTTCAATTCAATTAGCTAGACCTATTGAAGATTTTGATAATAATAGTTCTTCTTTTACAAGGACTAATGTAATTAAAGAGGTTTGTTTATATTTTGACAATAAGCTTTTCCGAGGGAATAGGACTACTAAAGTGAATTCTGACCAATTTAAAGCTTATGCAAGTTTTAACTATCCTGAACTTGCAAAATCTGGAGTTGATTTAAAAATTAATTTTGAAGATTTATACAAGCCTCTAAACTCCAATACAATTTTTTATAACAAACTTGATGATAGAGTTTCTGTAATAAGTCTATACCCTGGCATTTCTAAGCAAAATGTCAAGCACATGTTTTCAGATAATTACTCTAAAGTATTTATTATTGAGTCTTATGGCTCAGGAAATATGTTTGATTTTAAATGGTTCATAGATGAGCTAAAATCATCTATAAAAAAAGGAAAATACATTATAAACGTTTCACAATGCCCTAAAGGGAGTGTGCAGATGGGAAAATATGAATCTTCATTTAAGCTTGTTGAGCTAGATATTATATCTGGAAAAGATATTACTTTAGAGTCTGCAATAATTAAATCAATGTTTTTATTATCAAAGAAAAGTGATTTTAAAAACTTCAAAGAGATGTTTGAACTGAGCATTAGTGGAGAGATATCTTAAAATAACCTAGTATTTATTTTAAGATTAGTTTTTTTTTCAGTTTATTTGCTAGAATGTAATTTGATTTAGAGAGGTGGCCGAGTGGTCGAAGGCGCACGCCTGGAAAGTGTGTATACACCAAAAGTGTATCGAGGGTTCGAATCCCTTCCTCTCTGCATAAATATTTATTATTTAAAATTGCATTTTTTTTATATCTTTAAACCCAAAATAAATTAAAAGAAATTAAAATGAAAAGATTATCTATCCTTACAGTATTATCAATTTTTATGATAACTAGCTTAAATGCAAAAACTAGTATACTACAAGATGAAGTACAAGAAGTTACAGAAACTGTTGTTGACACAAGTGTGGCTGAAGTAACACCAGTTATGGAAACTGCCGAAGAAACTCCGGTTGTAGAGGAAGTTGAAAGCACTAACTTTCATCAAGAACTTAAAAAGAGATTTATCGAGGGAGGTCCTGGATTTATGGGAATTGTTCTTTTATGTCTAATTTTAGGTTTAGCTATAGCAATTGAAAGAATTATATATTTAAATTTAGCTACATCTAACTCTGACAAGCTTACAAGTGATGTTGAAGATGCGCTTAAATCTGGAGGATTAGATGCTGCAAAAGAAGTTTGCAGAAATACCCCTGGTCCTGTGGCATCAATTTTTTATCAAGGATTAGACAGAGCTAATGAGGATTTAGAATCTGCTGAAAAAGCTGTTGTAGCTTATGGTGGAGTTCAAATGGGTCAATTAGAAAAAAACGTATCATGGATATCTTTATTTATTGCACTAGCACCAATGCTTGGTTTCATGGGAACAGTAATAGGAATGATTCAAGCTTTTGACAAGATTGAAGCAGCAGGAGATATGCAACCATCTTTAGTAGCCGGAGGTATTAAAGTTGCCTTACTTACAACTGTATTTGGTCTTATTGTAGCAATTATTTTACAAATATTTTATAATTACATTATATCAAAAATTGATAGTATTGTAAATGATATGGAAAACGCTTCAATATCTCTAATGGATTTATTAGTTAACAATAAAAAATAATTATGGATTTATATAAAGGAATTAAGATACTTGCTATAGCCTTATCTTTATTAGGTGTATTATTTGTAGCATTAATAATGTTAGATTATATAAGTCAAATTTCTAGCTTGCTTTATGTCGCTTACACTGTTTTAGCAGTTATTATTGCATTTGTATTATTTTTCACTGTTAAAAATATTGCATCTGATAAAACATTACTAAAAAGCACTTTAAAGACATCAGGAATATTCTTACTGACAGCACTTGTTTGCTACTTTGTTTTGTCTTCTGGAGAAGAAACACCTTTAAGAGATGGTAATATGTTATCAGCATCTGGCTCCAAATTAGTTAGTGCAGGATTATTCATGTTCTATGCACTTATACTAGCTGCAACAATTATAATGATGGTTTTTGGAGTAAAAAACATGAAAAAATAAATTATGGCTAAAAGATCATCCCCTGAAGTTAATGCAGGATCAATGGCTGATATTGCATTTTTATTACTAATCTTTTTCTTGGTTACAACTACTATAGAAACAGATTCAGGTATAAGTAGAAAACTTCCACCAATTGAAGAATCAGAAGAAGATGTAATCATCAAACAAAAAAATATTTTTACTGTTTTATTAAACGGTAAAGATCAGCTTTTAGTTGAAGATGAGGTAATGGATCTAGAAGAGTTGAGAGATGCTGCTATTAAGTTTTTAGATAATGGAGGTGGTTCAGGTGAAGATAAATGTGATTATTGCAAAGGGGCCGGAGATCCAAAGTCATCGGATAATCCTGATAAGGCAATTATTTCATTAAAAAATGAAAGAGAAACTACCTATGCTACATACATTTCAGTTCAAAATGAACTAGTAGCTGCATATACCTTTTTAAGAAACCAAAGAGCTGAAGAATTATTTGGAATATCTTACACTGAGATGCAAAAAAATTATAAAGATGTTAATTGGCCTGGTAGCAAATCAAAATTAAAAGAAAACATAACTCAAATTAAATTAGAATATCCTCAAAAATTGTCAGAGGTTCAATAACAAATATTATGTCTAAATTCAATAAGAAAAAAAAAGGTGAACTTCCAGCTGTAAATACTGCCTCTCTTCCTGATATAGTTTTTATGCTATTATTCTTTTTTATGGTTGCTACTGTTATGAGAGATAATGAATTAAAAATTAAAAACGAACTTCCCGCTGCAGATCAAGTTGAAAAACTAGATAAGAAAGACTTAGTTATGTATATATACTTAGGAAAGCCTAATGATGGTTTCAAAGATCAATTTGGTGAGGAGGCTAGGATACAACTTAACGATAAGTTTGCAGAAGTGTCTGATGTCCCTGCTTTTATATATTCCGAAAGAGAATCTAAAAGAGAAGAATTAAGGCCTTTCCTTACAACTGCTTTAAAAGTTGATAAGGATGCTTCCATGGGTATAGTAGGAGATGTTAAACAAGAGCTGCGTAAGGTTAATGCTTTAAAAATCAACTATACAACCCGAATTGGAGATGTTTCTTTAAATAAAAATTAAAGTTGCTTTCTTAATCTAGCTACTGGAATATTTAACTGTTCTCTGTACTTAGAGACCGTTCTTCTAGCAATTTTATATCCTTCTTTGTGCAAGAGTTTTACTAATGAATCATCTGTTTCAGGTTTACGTTTGTCTTCTTCTAGAATAATTTTTTCTAATTTTTTCTTTATTTCTATCGTAGATATTTCTTCTCCTTTGTTATTTATCATTGATTCACTGAAGAATTCTTTAATCAATTTTGTTCCATAAGGAGTGTCAACGTATTTACTATTTGCAACTCTAGAAATGGTAGAAATGTCCATATCAATCTTATCTGCAATATTCTTCAAAATCATAGGCTTAATTTTTTTTTCATCACCAGATAAAAAATAAGCTTCTTGATAAGTCATAATTGCCTTCATAGTTAACATTAATGTTTGTTCTCTTTGCTCTATAGCTTCAATAAACCATTTGGCAGAATCTAATTTTAGTTTAATAAACTGTACTGCTTCTTTTTGAGATTTTCTATTTTTTTCTAAACTGTAGCCTTTGAGCATTTCTGTATATTCCCTTGAAACATTCATAGTAGGTTTATTTCTACCATTAAGAGTTAGCAATAATTCATCATTTACAATTTCTATCTTGAAATCTGGAATAACTTGCTCAATTAACTTTGTGCTATTAATAGATAAAGAGTTTCCTGGTTTTGGATTTAATCTTTCAATTTCTTTTACGCCTATTTTCAATTCTTTTTCTGAAATTTGGTATTTAGTTAGCAACTTTTCAAAATGTCTTTTAGTAAATAAATCAAAGGAATGTTCTATTATATTTAAAGCTAATTTTATACTTATTTCATTTAAATCTTTTCTTTTTAGTTGTAATGCTAAACATTCTTGAAGAGATCTGGCACCAATACCTGCAGGATCAAGATTTTGAATAATTTTTAAAATAGGATCAACCGTATTGTATTCGGTAGTTATATTTTGAGTAAAAGCAAGATCATCAATTATATCTTCAAGATTTTGACGAATATATCCATCTTCGTCAATGCACCCAACCAGAAACTCAGCTATTTTCATTTCAAAATCATTTAATCTCTCAGTGTGTAATTGATTTAAAATTAGCTGTGTGAATGATACTCCAGAGGCATAAGGAATAGAATTTTCCTCCTTATTTGAAGAATTATAAGAATTTAGTTTATAGTCAGGGATTTCATCATCATTAATATAATCTTCGATATCGATATTGTCATCATCATTAAATTCATCTTCATTTGTTGATAGTTCAGTAATTTCCAATGCTGGGTTTTCTTCAATTTCTTGTTTTAGTTTTTGTTCAAAATCTAATACAGGTAATTGAATTAACTTCATCAATTGAATTTGTTGAGGAGATAATTTTTGAGATAACTTTAATTTTAATGACTGCTTAAGCATTTGTTAAATTTTTAGAACTCTGCATTTTGTGGAGTTCTTGGGAAAGGAATTACATCTCTAATATTTGCCATTCCACTTGCAAACATAATTAACCTTTCAAATCCAAGACCAAAACCTGAGTGCTGAGCTGAGCCAAATTTTCTCAAATCTGTATACCACCACAACTCTTCAGCGTTTACTCCCAAATCATTCATTTTTTTATTTAATACATCCAATCTTTCTTCCCTTTGAGAACCACCAACAATTTCTCCAATCCCTGGAAATAGAATGTCCATCGCTTTAACAGTTTTGTTGTCCTCATTTAATTTCATGTAAAAAGCCTTAATTTTTGCAGGATAGTCATATATTATGACTGGACATTTAAAATGTTTTTCAACTAAATACCTTTCATGTTCACTTTGTAGGTCTGCACCCCAGTTTTCTATTAGATATTTAAATTTTTTCTTCTTATTATGCTTACAGTTTTTTAGAATTTCAAAAGCCTCGGTATAACTTACTCTCATAAAATCATTGCTTATAACAAAGTTGATTTTATCAATTAGTGTCATTTCACTTCTAAGATTTTGTGGCTTTGTTTTATCTTCATTAATTAGTCTTTGTTCTAAAAATTCAAGGTCCTCAATATTGTTTTGGAGAATGTATTGAAGTAGATATTTTAAAAAACTCTCTGCTAAATCCATATTACCGTTCAAATCCATGAATGCAACCTCTGGTTCAATCATCCAAAATTCAGATAGATGTCTTGATGTATTTGAATTTTCAGCTCTAAATGTTGGTCCAAATGTATACACTTTTCCTAATGACATTGCATAAGTTTCGGCCTCAAGCTGTCCAGAAACTGTTAGGCTAGTTTCTTTACCAAAAAAATCTTTCGTAAAATCAACTTCGCTATTTTTATTTAGTGGTGGATTCTTTGGGTCTAGAGTAGTTACTCTAAATTGCTCACCAGCACCCTCGGCATCACTAGATGTGATAATTGGAGTATTTACATAGTAAAAGCCATTAGAATTGAAATAATTATGCACTGCAAATGATAAGCTTGATCGTAGTCTCATAATTGCACTAAAAGTGCTAGTTCTAGTTCTTAAATGGGCATTTTCACGCAAAAACTCAAATGAATGTTTTTTTGGTTGAATAGGAAATTTTTCTGTATCACATTCCCCCAAAATATTTAACTTAGAAACAATAATTTCAAATTTTTGACCGCTTCCTTGACTTTCAACCAAATCTCCAGTAATTTCTAAACTTGTCCCAGTATTTATTTTTTTTAAAATACTTTCTTCAAAATTTTCAAAATCTATAACACATTGTATACTAGAAATAGAGGACCCATCATTTAATGCGATAAAACGATTGGCTCTAAAAGTTCTAACCCAACCATTTATGGTTACTTTAGATTTAAGAGTTGTACTTAGTAAAAGATCTTTTATTGAATGATTTTTCATTTAACTATAAATTATATTATCAAAGATAAGTATTAAAATAAAGTATACTTAATTTACTACATCTTCATCTTCGATAATTTTTATCAGAGGTTCTTTTAAAACTTTTTCATTTGCTATTGAACCTTCAAGAGACAGTAGCATCGAAGGTAGTAGTAAAAGGTTGGATAGCATTGCAAATAGAAGTGTTGCAGAAACTAACGCTCCAAGAGCTACAGTGCCCCCGAAATTTGACACCGTAAAAACAGAAAAACCAAAAAACAACACGATTGAAGTATAAAACATACTAACCCCAGTTTCTCTAAGAGCGTTATAAACAGATTTCTTAACTTCCCAATTGTTTGTGATCAACTCTTGTCTATACTTCGCCAAAAAATGAATTGTATCATCGACTGCAATTCCAAAAGCAATACTAAATATTAGTATTGTAGATGGCTTTATTGCAACTCCTAAATAACCCATCAATCCAGCTGTGACTATAAGTGGGAGTAAATTAGGAATTAATGAAATAAATATCATTTTTAAAGATCTAAACATATAGGCCATTAATAATGCTATTAAGAATATTGCTAAAGAAAGAGAGAGTATTAAATTCTTTACTAAATACTTAGTGCCTTTTTGAAACAAATATGCCTTTCCAGTTATCGAAACCTCAAAATTATCTGCTGGCATTATTTTAGAAATTTCATAATTTAATTTTTTTTCAATCTCCTCCATTTTTTCAATTTCCATATCTTTCATAAATGCTGTGATTCTTGTATACTGACCAGTGGAGTCAACATAATTTTTAATAAGATCAACATCAGAATCAGATGTTGAGTTTTTAGCATAGGATAATATAAAGCTATTTTCTTGTGAAGTTGGAACTTGATAGTATTTAGGATTCCCATTATAATATGCTTGTTTCGAGTATTTTACTAAACTTACCATCGAAATAGGTTTTGATAATTCTGGTATTTCAAGAATTACATCTTCTATTTTACTCATTTTTTTTATCGTAGAAAGTTTTGTCACTCCTTTTTTACGATTGGTATTTATTAAAATCTCTAACGGCATTATTCCATTAAATTCTTTTTCATAGAACATTATATCATCAAACCAATCTGCTTTTTGTGGCATATCGTCAATAATACTTCCAGAAATTCGAATTTGATATATTCCAATAATACTTGTAACTAAAAGCAAAATAGAAATTATATAGATATTGATTTTACTTTTCTTTACTGTTTTTTCAATCCAATCACCAAGTGAGTTTATCCAAGTTCTATTTAAGTGTTCTAAATGCTTTTCTTCTGGAATTGGTAAGAAGCTATAAATTATAGGAATTATTAATATGCATAATATGAAAATTGCTAAAATACTTAGTGATGCAACAATACCAAACTCTTTTAGTAATTTACTATTAGTAATAATAAAAGTTGCAAAACCTGATGCTGTAGTGACATTTGTCATTAAAGTAGCATTACCAATTTTAGTAATTACTTTTTGTAGAGACTTTGCTTTATTTCCATGCTTATTTACTTCATGTTGATATTTGTTTATCAGAAAAATACAATTAGGAATACCAATTACAATTATTAGCGGAGGTATAAGACCTGTAAGTACTGATATTTCAAAGTCTCCTGGGGGAGTATTTATAATAAAAAGTCCTAAAATCCCCACGGTCCACACCACACCAATCATAACAACACACAAAGAAATCAACGTTGCCCTGTAGGACCTGAAAAACAAGAAAAATATTATTGAGGTAATTATTAAAGCTAAAATTACAAAAGTAGAAATCTCACTTTTTATATTTTCTGCATTTTTGGTTCTAACATAAGGCATTCCAGATATTTTAATATCTAGATTGTATCTAGATTCAAATGCTTCAACTTTAGGGATTAAAACACTATTAATATATATTTCTCTTCCAGGTTCATTTACAATCGATTTCTTTAAATGAATAGCTGACCTTACAGATTTTGTTTTAGTATTAAATAAAAATTCGTCATAAAACGGATATTTCTCAAATAGCTCTTTTTTTATTAAAATTAGTTCAAGGTCAGATGTGACTGTATCTTTTATAAAAGGCTCAAGATAAAACTGTTGTTTCTTTTTATCTTTTTTGAGTTTTTGTAAGTCACCAATAGCAATAACAGACTCAACGTAGTTAGTGTCTTTTAAAACTTTAGATAAATTATTCCACGCGTTGAAATTTTCAGTTGTGAAGAGCAAAGAATCTTTAACGCCTATGACAATTAAATTACCTTCTTCTCCAAATTTATCAGTAAAGTCTAAGTACTCTAGATTGACTTCATGATTGTCAGGTAATAAATTAGCTTCAGTATTGGAAAACTTTATATATTGCCATTGGCTGATAAAAAATGATGTGGCCAAGACTAATAAAGCAATTATTAAGATTCTATTCCTTAGAATTAAATTCGAAACCGAATCCCAAAATCCAACCATAAATACTCTAGCCATATAATCTTATTATGTGTATTTAGTAAAGATATTAATTACTATAATATTATTTGTAGTAATTAATATATTATAAAGTCATAATCTCTTTTTCTTTGACCTCAAATATTGAATTAATATTATCAATATTTTTATTAGTCAAATCTTGAATATCTTTTTCTGCATTATCTTTTAGATCATCAGAAAATCCTTCAGATTTTTTAATTTCATTATTAGCATCCTTTCTACAGTTTCTAACAACAATTTTGGCTTCTTCGGACTCGCTCTTTGCTTGTTTCGCTAAATCAATCCTTCTTTCCTCTGTGAGTGCTGGTACATTTATAATTATACTTTCTCCATTATTCATTGGGTTAAATCCCAAATTAGCATTCATAATTGCTTTTTCAATTTCTGCTAATAAATTTTTTTCCCAAGGTTGTACAACAATTGTTCTTCCATCAGGTGTATTTACACTAGCAACTTGTGTTAATGGTGTTAATGAGCCATAATACTCTACAACAATACTTCCTAGCATTGAAGTATTAGCTTTGCCTGCCCTAATGTTTAATAGTTTTTTTTCTAAATGTTTTACAGCGTTAGTCATTGATTCCTCTGCTGATTCAAATATAAATTTTAATTCTTCTTCCATCTTATTCGATTTTAAACTAAAATGATTTACAAGTTAACTGTTGTTCCGATTTTTTCACCTGAAATTAATTTTAATAAGTTTCCTTTTTTGTTCATATCAAATACAATTATTGGCAATTTGTTTTCTTGGCTAAGAGTAAACGCAGTTGTATCCATTACCTTAAGCCCTTTTCTTAAAACATCTTCAAATGATATATTATCAAACTTAATTGCATTAATATTTTTTTCTGGGTCTTCATCATAAATCCCATCAACTCTTGTTCCTTTTAAAATTACGTCTGATTCTATTTCTATAGCTCTTAATACTGCCGCAGAATCAGTTGTGAAGTAGGGATTACCAGTTCCACCGCCAAAAATAACAACTCTTCCTTTTTCTAGATGCCTTATAGCTTTTCTTCTAATAAATGGCTCGGCTACTTCATTGATTTTTATTGCAGTTTGAAGTCTTGTAGGAGTTCCTGAATTTTCTAATGTACTTTGTAAAGCTAGACCATTGATTACCGTTGCCAACATCCCCATGTGATCACCTTGAACTCTATCAATTTTATGTTCATCATGATTTGAAAAGCCTCTGAATATATTTCCACCTCCAATAACAATTGCAACCTGAACCCCAAGGTCTACTATTTGTTTAATATCTGTGGCGTATTCTTGTAACCTTTCAGGATCAATGCCGAAGTTTTTCTTGCCCATTAAGGCCTCACCGGAAAGCTTAAGTAGTATTCTTTTGTATTTCATGCTTAATTTTGAAGTTAAGCAAAGATAATGTAGATTTTTTAATTAAGTAAAAAAAAATAAAAAGGAAATTAGCCTAGAGTCACTCTCTTGAATTCAACAACTTTTAAATCTTGGTGATAAGAACTAACATAATTCTTAACACTTTGTTTACCATCTTTGATGAAGTCCTGATTTACAAGAGTGTTGTCTTTAAAAAATCTCTTTAGCTTACCTTTTGCAATGTTATCTAGCATTGATTCAGGTTTTCCTTCAGCTCTTAACTGATCTTTAGCAATTTCAATTTCTTTTTCTATTACCAATGAATCTACTCCATTTTCATCTAAAGCTATTGGGTTCATGGCAGCAACCTGCATAGAAACATCTTTAGCTGCTATATCTGAACCTTCAATATTGGCAGATAAACCAACGATTGAAGCAATTTTATTTCCAGCGTGAATGTAAGATCCAACAAAAGGAGCATTTATTTTTTTAAATGCATTTATTTCTAATTTTTCACCAATAACACCTGTTTGCTCAATTAATTTTTCACCAACTGTTAATTCACCAATTTTAGCATTTAATAATTCTTCTTTAGAATTACAATCAAGTGCAATCTCTGCTATTTTATTAGCTAAGCTTACAAAGTCTTCATTTTTTCCAACAAAATCTGTTTCACAACCAAGAACTATAGCAACTCCCACAGTGTTATCATTGTTTGTTTTTGTGATAGATGCACCTTCAGAAGATTCTCTGTCAGCTCTTTTAGCAGCAACTTTTTGCCCTTTTTTTCTAAGAATTTCTATTGCTTTTTCAGAGTTACCATCAGCCTCAACTAATGCTTTTTTACAGTCCATCATTCCAGCACCTGTAGTTTTTCTTAAGTTATTTACCTCTGCAGCTGTTATTTTTGCCATGATTTGAAAAAATTATAAGATTGTTTTGATATAAATTATTTTTCTTAAGACTTAGTTCCTGATTCTTCTTCTTTCTTAGCCTCAACTTTAGTTTCTTCCTCGGTCTCAACTTTAGCTTCATCCTTAGCCTCAACTTTAGCTTCTTCCTTGGTCTCAACTTTAGCTTCATCCTTAGCCTCAACTTTAGCTTCATCCTTAGTCTCAGTTTT
>Ga0209405_1000455_pt1 | contig 33574 bp, 33 predicted proteins | sample COGITO_mtgs_1105_6_FD_184803 | JGI IMG/M metagenome (GOLD analysis project Ga0209405, IMG submission 184803) | Pelagic marine microbial communities from North Sea - COGITO_mtgs_110516 (SPAdes) (version 2) | ecosystem: Environmental > Aquatic > Marine > Epipelagic ...
TATTGAACTTTAATCAGGCAGGCATAGTTTAGTTAGAATTAGTCAGATTCAGAGGTTCGAATCCCTGTCTGTCCGCCACATATACTAATTAATTATCTGATTTTATTGGTATTAATATTAAAAAAATCTCTACCCACAACACTACCCACAACAAAACATCAGATCAAAACAGAGTTAATCAGGGGTTACTGTACCCAACCTTTGCGGTTCAGCTACAATCGGCGCCAGTGGCTCCCCCACTCAACGGGCCCCGCGTCTCGGACCACGGGCCTTTAGTATTAGCGTTGTAAATTCATTCGGGGGTAATTTTGTTCGGATGCCATCTCTATTCACGCACCAATTTCAAGCTAAAACGTGCCGCTGCTCTCGCTGAGTGGCGTCAAGTATTGAGCGCATAGATTTAGGCTGTGCCAGAAATCCGATGCTCGTTCTGATTGGTTTGACAGCTGCGTTATTTGTCCTGTCCGTCCGGGGGATCTGTCAGAAGTTAGGTTGTCGATGCTAACATGCGTTTGTCGGAGGGGCATCCTTTTGGTTGCTCCATTGACAATGGCACTGGCATCTTGCCCTAATAATCAGGTTTAAAAGAAAGGTGAACGTGATGGATATCAGAAATTTTTTTCTTTTGACCATATGGTTGGTTGGTGTCTCTGAGCTTCATGCCAGCTCGCCTGGGGTATCTTCAAACTGGTCGATGAATGTTTCGAAACTGATGGCAAAAAGTCACAATTTGGGTCCGGGGCATGTAGTGCCGGAGCTTGGACCTATATATGTTGAAGTTGTAAAGGCCCGTATGAATAGCCCTGAATTTTTGTTGGGAACACAGGAAGTTGTGCAGCTTTGCCTAAGTCAAGATGAAACTTGGAAGAATTTTTGTAATGGTCTCATTCAAGGATATGCGGAATCTGCAAATTTCACACTACGATCATGTATTCCAAGTGGAACAAAACGGCGAAGTCTTGTCGAGATCTTTATCCAGCCTGAAATCGTTGTTTTTAATGGATATATTGATGATTGGCCCGCGATTGACTCTGCAGCCGAGATTTTTGCAAAGTATTTTCCTTGCAGCTAGGGGCCAAATTGCAAATTTTGAACAGCCGAACCTAGAAACAATTATTGTTATTGGCAGTTCCGTCTGGCATGATTGTTTTGCAAAAGGTCACCCCGGCTAGATCTGCTCCATCAATTTGGGCCCCCAGTAAGTTGGCTCCGTAAAGACTGGACCATCCCATATTTGCCCTCTTTAAATTAGTACCGCGTAGATTTGCGCCTTCAAGGTTTGCTCCGAAAAAATTGGCTCCTTCTAGATTTGCGCCTTCTAGATTGGCATCGACAAGGTTCGCAGCGCCACCGAGCTCAGCACCGTACACATTTGCCCATTTGAAATTACCACCACTCAAATCACATGAAGCGCAGGATTTTGTTTGCTTCAACTGACGCATCAACTCGGGATTACCAGCGATTGCTGAAATTGGCGTACAAATTGTCACGGTCAGAATAGCGGACCAAATATGGGATCTAAAACTCATTTGAAACTCCATGCAGAAAAAGATAAGCTTCACTCCAAAGGTGTCTTGGAAATGGGGCTCTGGTTGATGTTTACGAGCGACTATCCATGACAGAAAAACATTTTGCAATCGAAACGCTGTTGTTTTGCTTATAAACAAGCAGCGGCCCTATTGGAGCAAAAGTAAGTTCCCATCCAGCTGTATAGCCATAGTCTTTTTCGCCAATTAATGTGGCTTCGCATTCTGCCTGTGTATCCCAGGCCCCTACGTTGAAGCCCCTTCTGACATCGATTTTGTCCGAATTAAATGTTGTGGCAATCACTATTATCCAAAGCATAACTCTCTCATTTCGATCCGGTTTGGGTGGGCAGTACGTGATAACAATTTAATCTAGACATCTTGTAAGGTAAATAATTATTAGCTTTAAGGTGCATAATGAAAGATCGCCCGTGGATATTTTCTTGAACAGGTGGGTATTATGATAAGGATATCTGCCAGCCGATAGCTCTGATAGGGCCTTTATATGAAAAAGTTACGTCTCTTGTTGTCAGTTGTTTTTTTTGGATTTCAGGGCCAATTTGTATTGTCGCAATCGTCGAACCTCTCCTGTCTAGAAGGCAGAACAGATTGTTTGATTTTGGAAGCGCAACAGATTGCGGAATTAATTTCCGAAACGAATCGACGCGACGAGGCTTACTACTCGATATTGACAGCTTTTATCGCACAGAACCGTGTGGATGAGGCTTTGGCTTTGGTTGATAAGATAAACAATCCACGAACTCAGGCCGAATCCTTGGCTGAAGTGTCTTTGGCACTAGCAAAATTGGGTCGGTTTGGAAGTGCCTATGGATTGGCTCATTCCATTACTGACTCTCGAAATAAGTCATCACGTATTACCGCACTTGAGGCCGTAGCTATTCAGCAGGCCACATTTGGTTTGATCGCTGATGCTTTTGAAACGGTCATGGCGATCAATAACCCCTTTCGCCGCTCAGAGGCGCAATCTGCCATTGCTATTGCGGTGGCACGCAGCGGGGATTTGCCGCGTGCGATTCAGGCTGCGAGTAAAATAGCTACTGACTATTGGTTTTCCCCAGACCAAAGCAGTGTAAAAGTTGCGAGCGGGCTTGTGTCGCGGTCTGGTGAGTTTGATAATTATTGGTTTTTTGAAACTTTGGTTAGGATTTCTCAATTGCAAGCGCGCGCAGGTGATATTCGAGACGGGCTTCAAACGGCCCGGTCCATACCAGATGTCTCCGCGCGCGCGCGCGCGCTATCTTCGATATCCGTCGTGCTCGCGGAGATCGGAGATGTGGGAGGTGCAATGAAGATCGCAAAGCAGATCGACACCGCATATGGCGATTTGGAGCCAATGATTGCGGTTTCCCACGCCTTCGCTGTTGCGGAGAAATTTGACGATGCTACGAAGGTGGCGCTGGATATTAAAACTGCGTACGGAGACGAGCGCGCTTTTGCACAACTTGCTTTAGTATTGGCCCGGACGGGAGAACTCGAAGTAAGCTCAAGCTATGTAAATACATTGGACAGCGAAATCCTGAAAAGTGACACAATTTCTAAAATTTCGCTGATTATGGTGGCTAACGGTCACGTAGATCAAGCTTTGGCATCCGTTTCTAAGATTCCACAACGCTATCGCTACCTAGAAGCCGTAAAAGATATTCTATCCGTTGTGACCCAAAATGGTCATGCTGATTTGGCCAAGAAACTGGCCGGTGATATTTTTGAGTTCGAAGACTATGTCAATATGCTCATTGAAATCGCTGGCGATCAGGCCAGGTCCGGCGACGCTATCGGGGCGATAGTGACCGCGCGTCAAATAAAAGACCCAATGTCTCGCTCAATTGCACTCGCCAGTATTGCCGAGATTTTTAATTGAGTAACAATCCTGCGCCCTGTTACGCTAATTGATCGAGTTGTATAACATGAACTGTGTCATAATCTGACAGTGGATCCGTCATTGCGTGTCAGTATAGCTTTTGAGCCAGGATAGGCATCCAGCAGGTGCCGCGCCTTATCTTCGCCAGCCACATAGATTGCCGTAGACAACACATCGGCGTCAACTGCTTTGGCTGCAATGACGACCACTTGTTGCATATGATTGGCGCTCAATCCTGTTTGGGGATTAAAAATATGGTGCGTGTTGGATGCCTTGAAGCGAGACCCATATCCACCGGACACAGAAACTGCCGCATTGGTGAGCTGGATGTCTTCGGCAATTTTTTCCGGTGCGGTCGGATCGATGAGCCCTATCGTGTAAGGAGATCCATCGGGCATGGCGCCCAACGTACGGGTCTCACCCAGATCAATCACAGCATTCTCAAAACCCTGATTGCCAAGAATTTCAATTACTCTGTCGGTAATATAACCCTGCGCAATGCCATTTAAGCTGACCTGAAGGCCAAGAATTTCTAGTCGGATGGAGCCTGCGCGCGTTGCTATCGCGGTATAATCGACCCGAGAAAGCGCAACATCGATTGTCGTGCGGCGGAGCTTTTCCTTGGTAAATGGGTAGGAGTTGTCCAACAAATTATATGCGTTCCACAGTGATTGAACCGTCGGATCAAAGGCACCGCTGCTGATCTGTGCGGCGATCTGGCTTTGTTCCAAAACCTTGATAAGATCCGAGGATGGGGCTTGGATTTGACCATCTCGATTGAGGCGGGAGATCTCACTGTCAGACCGATAAAGGCTAAATATATTTTCAAGCCGCTCAATTTCGACAACCAGTTGAAAAATAGTTTTTTTGGCGTGGCTCGGTCTTTTATGCCAGAGGGTCATCTGAGACATTGCTCCCAAGCAGGCCCCGGTCCAGCGGACAGGGGTAGGCCTATTTGCGGCAATCGAGCCCAAAGCCAAAACCGAAGCCGGTAGCGCAATCCCGGCACCAATCACTTGTAAAACCCCCCGCCGTGAAATCGAGTTTCTCATGGCTTTAAATCTTGTGATTTAAGCGGGGCCAAGGTTGGGACGCTTGGATGTGCGGACATCCGCTCCAGACTTTTCCTAATCTTTGCCAAAGGCGGGCATCGATGATCGTCATAATATTCTACTTGACAATCCAAGCATTGAAAGCACTCTGACATTTTGATTTTGCCCGTTTTCTCAATGGCACGCACTGGGCAAGAATGCTCGCATAAATGGCAAGGACTGCCACATTCAGGGCGTCGCTTCAGCCTATCTAGCAAATGCAGACGATCAAAAATGGCTAAGGCACCTCCAAGTGGGCACAAAAACCGGCAAAAAGCCCGTTCGGTGAACAGTCCAATGACCAGGAGGGCCGTTGCATAGAGGACATAGGGCAGCCCCCGAACAAATATCGCAGTAATAGCTGTCTTGAACGGTTCCACTTCTTCGGCAATGGCTGCTGAACTTGGATCGACTACAACCAGAAAAAGTATTACCGTAAGGCTGGCATATTTGCCATACCAAAGGCTGCTTTGAAGCTTTTGTGATGGATTCCATTGTGGCAGATGAATGGCCCGGGCAACCTGGGCCAAAAGTTCTTGCAATGCCCCAAAGGGGCATAACCAACCGCAAAAAACGCCGCGGCCCAGCAGGATTAACGAAACAGCTGTATAGATGCTGATAATGACGATCAAAGGTTCTGCGAGGTAAAAGGTAAAACTTAAATTTTGAAACGGCGCGGATAAATAATTGATCAGATGCACAATCGAAAGTTGCGCCCCTACAATCCAACCAATCCAGATCAAGGTAAACGTAAGAAAACCGTTGCGTATGAGACGGTGAAGGCTCCGCTTTTTATTCAATTTGTCCTGAAAAATGAATATGACAGTTAACAGTAAAAGTGAACCGCATAAAATGGCAATGTCCCTTTGGCCTTCTTTCCAGGGTTCCAACCAAGCCGCGCTGCGCGTTGGTTCCGGCATAAGGATATATTTTTTTGGCAAATCGTAGTCGAGGCCGGCGAGTATGAAAGCCTTACTTGACCCATCTGGCCTCTGCGCGAATGCATGAAGGTCCACCCGCCAGGGTTCCATCGGATCGAACTCATTGTCTGGTGGCAGCACTAAAATATCGGCCAATTGGCCCAAAGAAAATATTACGTCGGATTTTACAAAATCATAAATACGGTCGCCCTGAGTCATGGTAATTCTATCGAGGCGAAATTGGTTTGAAAGATTGTTAAATTTGGTGCCTCGATGATCATAAACGCCGTGCAATGTCGCGACGAACACTCCTTCGGTGCCGTCTCCCATCTCATTCATTAATTTGTTGTAAGGCTCTTGCCCCATCCCATTTCGGCCAATTTTCGGGGGGTTTGCATAGCCGACGACAAATTCAATATATGTATTACCCAGGCCGCCAGAGACCGGGATTTGTGGCAAAAAGTTGAACAGGCCTGCCTTTTCCATTGCATCAAACAGGTCTTGGTTCGTGATGTGAACATAGGCCAACCCGCCATCTCTCACCAAATCTTGCGTGCTTAATGGTTTAAAATTTATGGTATCGACCGTGGGTTCGGTGACGATGATCTCCTCGCTACGGTACCTCACAACCATGCGTGCGCCCTCAAGAACGGCATTGCGCATCGCACGCGCTGATATTGTGGCACCAGCAACAAAAGACGGCTTTAATCCACCTTCCGCACCAAGACGCCCTTCTAAACCTTCAAGGCTTGTTAAGAAGGTTATCAACTGGGCTGTTCTTCGTGAGTCATTAAGTAAATATGGCTCTTGGTGAAATAATACGACCGCTCCGGTGATTGTGCCTTCTAGGGTTACACCCGCTATCACGTCAAAGGGAATGCTGGAGTATCCTGGGGCTCGCAGCACATCTAGGGTGGAAAATATATATCCAACCATCTCACTGCTTGCAAAAGCGGCGGCGGCTGATGGTCCATCATCTACAACAATTTTAACCGCATCTACCCCAGCAAAAACTGCGGCAATTACCTCTGGAGTGAGCCGGTCTAGAAGAGACTGATCAGGCCGTTTTGACGCTTCTGATGAGCGCTCACTTGTGGCCGGTGGGGATGCGTCCTCTGACATGATCTCATTCGATTCGGTTGAGGTCGGGCTTTGGTAAAACTCTTCTTCTTCCGGATTTATTTGTGCCAAGAGTGGAGCGAATGTGGCGAGGAAAAATAAAGATGCGCATATTAAAATAGAAGGTTGAATGGCTTTGACCGCTTTCATCATTGGTCGGTGCAGTGTTTGTTTGAAACCGCCCCATTTGGCAAGATTGTTGCACAACGGCTGGCTGACTCCCAAGGTGTGCCATTGTGTTTTGCGTGTCTAAAATTGGCGTTGAATAGAAAAGCATTCTGAAAATTGGCCTCATAAAGTTTGGCATAACCCAAGTCTGCCCCGTAAAGGTTAACACCTCCCAGATTGGCACCAGAAAGATTGGCTGCGGTCAGTTTAGTTCCAACCATATTCGCCCCCCGTAAGTCGGCACCAGAAAGATCAGCGCCAATTAAATTAGCATGAAATAGATTGGCACCCCTGAGGTCAGATTTAGACAAATTTACATTGCCCATGCTTGCACCAATGAGGCTGCTGTACATCAGCCTTGCTTCTGAAAGGTTTGCACCAGAAAGCTGGGCGGCTCGTAGGTCGGTCTTTACAAGATTTACGTGTGTAAGTTCACAAGACTCGCAGGACATTGAACCCAAAAGTTTGTTCAAATCTTTAGACTCCCAGCCGGAGGCATAGGTTGATGGCAAAAAAAACATCGCAGACAACAGGAGGATTTTCATCAAACAGGATCATTTCGATATCTGGTCATTCAAGCGTACGTCGGTAAAATTAGCCTGTCATCATCAAAATATCTGCTCAGTGAAATATGTAACTTAATATTTTGGCCTTAGATGCCGGATTGTATGTGTCAGATTTTATGTACCAACTCAGGTGTAAAAGGATCTCAAAATATTGAATGCAGCGCGAAACTTAATATATTGTGAATGAAATTAATTACTTATTAGCCAGGCACTTATCGTTTCAGCATCTTGCCCCAAGGTCCCTTTTGACTGTCTAATTTTTTAAATACTTATGCGTTCAATCCAACAGAATAGTTTTGATTACATAAACCAATAGTGCGCATTGATTTTTTTCTGTAAAACTTTTTGACAGCAGCGTTTTTATATGATTATTTTTTTATAAGTAATTTATACAGGCTGACAGATTTTGAAGAAAATTGGTGGGAATGACAGTAAAATCAGCATACGGCAGCTTGAAGTTTTTAGATCTATTGTTAACGCAGGGTCGTTTTCCAAGGCCGCAAATCTAACTAATTTATCGCAACCAACCCTATCACAAACTATGGCGAATTTAGAGAGAAATCTAAATACACAATTGATCATTCGAACAAAAAAAAAGACTATTGGACTCACACTAGCAGGGGAGTTTTGGCTGACAAAAGCCATAAAAATTATAAACTTAGTACAGTCCGCACAGGCTGAGCATGATTCAATTTACCTTGAAAATACTTTGAATATAAATCTGGGCGCCCCCCCGAGCATGCAAGGACGAATCGAGGGTTTGATCGCCAAAAAAGCTGTCGAAATCCCTTCAATCACATCAATGAATTTTGTTAGATTTGTAGATTCCAGTCAAGTTGTCGAAGCCCTTTTGTCTCATAAAATTAACATTGGAATTTTGTCCAATGAGAATATTTCTGGGCAAAGGGAATCTTTCAAAATCATAGACCTTTATTCAGAGGAGCGCCTGTGGGCGGTTCCGCGTTCGGTCCCTATATCCGATGTCATTGAAACGTTAAGAACGGCTAAGAATATTAATTCACATCCTGAATTGACTAAATATGTTAGCACACCGGTTCTTGCCACTTGGAATCTTGGCACCGTGAATTGGTATCGCGACAAATTAGTTTTTTCTGAACCTTATTTTAAGGCAACAACGCATTTATCTGCGATACAAATCGTTTCCGCGGGGCTCGCCAGTTGCCATATTCCTGCGTCCATGATCGCCAACCTATCCAAAGGTGTTAAACAAAAAATGAATTTTTTTGATATTGGTGAGACAAGCAGAATTATGTGTTTAGCATTTCCGAAGCATTTCAGCTCAAGTAATACGTTTATGGAATTTGTGGGGAAATGCAAAAGTACTCTCGTACAAGAATACGATCTCATACGACAGGAAACTTTGTCGGAATTAGATTTTATTGTAATCAAATGAATTTTTTTGCAAATTTATTCCTAAAAACAATCAACGGAGGCATGAGATGAATATCAAAAGGCTAAATTTGTTAGGAGCGTTTGTCGGAGTTGCAAGCTTTATGCTTTGTAATCCGGCTCTCGCTGAAAGCATAATCACCGCGAATTGTACGGGCATGATGGACCTGGAAATCTATAATTTCAATTCTGCGGAAGAATTGCAGGTTGTTCCTGGCTACGGCGAGGTCAAATTTGTCCTGTCGGAAGAGTTCATCACCCTCTCGGGTGAATTCGGACAGAAAAGGTTCGATTTGAAAGCGGGCACGCTGTATTTCAACGATAGCGATACAGGCCTTTATTGCACCTACAAGGGTCTCAAATAGGAACAAATCTGTTTCAATTTCAACATACAGCCATTTATTTTAAATTTTAAAATTTAACTTTTCTAACCGCTATGGATGTCGCGGTGCTTAGGCTCAGGACTCATAACCAAAATAGGACAATGGCCGCGAGCGCGATTGCAGACAGAAAAACCTTCGGACATCTGTCGTAACGGGTGGCGACACGTCGCCAATCTTTCAGGCGACCAAACATAATCTCAATCCGGTTGCGTCTTTTGTATCTTTGCTTGTCGTATTTGATTGCTTTGCGCCGTGACTTTCGCCCTGGAGTGCAAGGCTTTATGCCCATGTTTACAAATGCTGCACGGAACCAGTCTGCGTCATAGCCTCAATCTCCCAATAGCCATCCAGCTGCTGGCAGGTTACTTATAAGGGCTTTCGCTCCGGCATAATCGCTGACCTGGCCAGCGGTCATAAAGAACCGGATCGGCCGCTCAATCGTGTCAGTCACTGCGTGCAGTTTCGTGTTCATACCACCTTTAGTACGGCCAATCAGACGTCCACGCCCCCCTTTTTTACCCTCAGGCTGGAAGCCGTGCGATGTTCCTTGAGGTAAGTTGCGTCGATTGTGATCGTCTTGTTGTCAGGCGCTTTGGCTGCGAGCCCCTCCATGATCTGCCCAAATACCCCCATATCACCCCACCGTTTCCAGCGGTTGTATAAAGTCTTGTGCGGACCGTATTTTTTGGGAGCGTCACGCCAACGCAACCCGTTACGATTAATGAAGATAATTCCACTCAAGACACCCCTATCATCAACACGCGCTCTACCTCGGCTCATTGGAAAATACGGCCGAAGCCGCCCCATTTGATCTTCGCTCAGCCAATAAAGATTGCTCATAAAACCCTCCACTGTTTGCGGTAGTGAATCATACAGGCTGGATACCATCAACAAAATTAATAGGTCCTGAGCCTAGTGCGTTGGGGCTCAATACATAGATAAGTTATGAAACTATTGAAATTATCAATTATTAAAATTGATTTTAATCGAAGATATTCATTTTGAGTCTCCAGCGTTATCCATTAGACATTTTTATAATACGGTGGTGAGCAACCAGCACAATTTTATGATTGGTTCGTTTGGAAAGTCATTTCTCAAACAGTCAAGCTTCCACTATGAGAATTCAAAGTTCCGAGGTCCTATTTCTGGGGATGATCGTAAAATTAAGGATGCTAAAATGGCGCTAACACTCAATATTAATGGCGAAGACCATGTGGTTGACGCAGATTCTCAAATGCCTTTGCTTTGGGCTATTCGAGAAAAAGCCGGTTTAACCGGTACCAAATTTGGTTGCGGTATCGCTCAGTGCGGTGCATGCACAGTAATAATTGATGGAAATGCGGTGCGGTCTTGCAACATGCCCGTTGCCGCGGCGGTTGGAAAATCCATTCGCACAGTAGAGGGGGTTTCGGCAGATAACGATCACCCTGTCCAGCAGGCTTGGCAAGAGATTACGGTGCCCCAATGCGGATACTGCCAATCAGGCCAAATCATGTCGGCTGTGGCTTTATTGGAAAAAAACGACGCACCGTCTGACAATGAAATAGATAAGGCCATGGCCGGCAATATTTGTCGCTGTGGGACCTATCCTCGTATTCGTGCGGCCATCCATCGGGCAGCCGAAATCGCAAAATCTTGAGGAGAATGAAAATGAATAAATTAAACTTCACAAGACGAAACTTTTTAAAGGTCACTTCTTCCGTAGCTGGTGGTTTAGTTATCGGTTTCCATTTGCCACAGACAGCCGAGGCTAGTACTGGAGGCGCTATCGAAATCAATGCGTGGTTGACAATCGACGCTGATAATATCGTGAGCATCGTTACGCCTCAAACGGAAATGGGGCAGGGCGCGTTCACTTCCGTACCTATGATGATAGCAGAAGAACTGAACATTCCTTGGGAAAACGTACGCCACGTTATGGCCAGTGCTAACCGTCACGTGAACAATGACAATTTGTACACCACAACATCGACTGGTGGGTCACGAACCGTTGCTAGCCGCCATCCCTACATGATGCAGGCTGGTGCGTCTGCGCGCGAACGTTTGCGGATCGCTGCTGCTAACCGCTGGGGTGTTTCTGTAGATCAAGTTAACGCCAATCAAGGAATGTTGACGTCAGGGTCCCAATCTGGTTCATACGGAGATTTTGCCGCCGATGCTGCAGGAGTTACCCTTGCAGAAGAGCCAAAGATAAAGGCTTACAAAGATTGGTGGTTACTTGGAAAATCTGTGAAACGCCTTGATATTCCACAGAAGACAAACGGCACGGCAACATATGCTATTGACGTTGAAGTCCCTGGAATGGTTTACGCTGCAGCTCAAGCATGCCCAGTACCTGAAGGTAAATTGGTAAGCTATGATTTTGAAGCTGTCAAAAATATGCCAGGTGTCATCTCGGCAGTTGAGTTAAAGCAAGTTAAGCCGGTTGCAGCATTTACGGATCTGCGTAGCGGCGTAGCAATCGTGGCTGAGACTTGGTACCAAGCGAAAAACGCTTTGGCCGTTATGCCAATCGTTTGGGACTATGGTCGCGGTGCATCTATCACTTCAGATAGTCAAGCTGCGGAAGCGATGAGCCTAATCTCTGGACCTGGTACACTTGTACTTAATGTAGATGGCAATCCCGGCAAGAATAGGGATAAAGGTGTGAACCAAGAAGCCGTACCGGGCATTATTGCAGCATCTGACAATGTTGTTATTGGCGAAGTGTTTCATAGACCTTTCGAAAGCCACGCGACGATGATGCCACCATGTGCGGTTGCTGATGTTACGGCCGATCGCTGTGATATTTGGACTTTCACCCAAGATATTGCGCGTTCTTTGAACGAAACTGCTGATCAGTTGGGGCGTGACACTAAGAATGTGCATTTGCATCAAACATATCTGGGCGGCGGTTTTGGCGGCGGCTACAATATGGATGTGCACAGACAAGCCGCGGCAATTTCGGCAGAAATTGGGCGACCTGTCAAAGTCATCCGTAGTCGTGAAGAGGATATTGCTCAAGATTCGCAACGGCCACCAATTTGGGGTACTTATCAAGCCGCGTTGGGTGATGATGGACTACCTATTGCATTAACTACCCACATAGTGGGTGAGGAAAAAATGCCTGCCTTCACGCAGCGCAGCGTGGCCGATATGCCATATATAGTTGCAAACCGTCGGCATGAATATAGCAGTGTGAAAAGCCACATACCCATTGGATATCACCGAGCGCCGGGCGCAAACGCGAACGGATTTGTCATCGAACAAATGGCAGACGAGCTTGCGCAAGCTGGTGGTTGGGATCCACTGGAATGGCGTCTTAAACTTACAGAGGGAAATGAACCTGTACAGCGCGTACTTCTTGCTATGAAAGAGAAGTCTGGCTGGACAACAGATCTTGGCTCTGGTGTGGGAATGGGTTTAGCTCTTGTTGAATCCCACGGCACAGTTTCAGGCTGTGTTGCAACTGTCGAGGTCAGTAGGAGAGGTCAAATTTTCATTGACCGTTTGCAATACTTCATAAACAGCGGTTATGTAATCAATCCACTTAACGCGACAGAGCAAGCTGAAAGCTCTGCCATATGGGAATTAAGTCATACCATGACTGGTGGTCTTCAAATTCGTGATGGAAGAATTGTGAATACGAACTTTGATTCCTACACTATGATGAGAATGGCTGATACGCCTCCGAAGATTGAAGTACATCTTGAAATGTCGGAAGATCAGTGGTGGGGGGGGCTTGGTGAACCAACAGGACCGCCAACACCGCCAGCAATTGCAAATGCGATTTTCTATGCAACTGGAAAACGCATCAGGTCGACACCGTTTTCAAAAGCTGATCTGTAAACCTGGCACCACCGCCGGTCTCGTTGCCGGTAATTTGTTGAAAATTTTTTAAGGGGCCTTTTTGGGCCCCTTTTTTATTGTACTTCATTGGTGTGTCCGGCGTGGAGTTGGAGTTGTCCGACTAATACTTATCCACCGAGCTCCCTAATGTGACGCGGTGCTGATGTTCAAAAATAGCAAAAGCTCTTGCCACCTGAACGACAAGAGCTTTAAGGTCCATAGGACAAATCCTTAATGTGGTGGACCTGCTGAGGCAGCCTCTTTTGCATCCGTTGCAAGGTTCATCCATTCTGCTTGGTCGCTGAAGCGCCACCGCACAAATGAGGCTACGGCTGCGAGCTCTTCTTCCGATAGGGATATCGCTTGCATCTTCCTTGAACTAACACCAAGTGGCGGCTCGATGCCTTTAAGAATGATATTAAATAGATTTTTGGGGCTGTCATCATTCACGGAAAAGCTCAGACCAAGAGAAACAGGCTGCGATTTTACCAGCCTCGCCTTGTGGCATTTGACGCATTTACCTTTAAAGATTTGAGCCCCGGAGAGAATATTTGGTGGCACGTCTTGGCCCACAAAAGTGACGTCAAAGTCCTCTGGTAAATCTAGGCTTGCTATGGCCTTAAAACGCTTGGAGCTCTTATCTGGCTCGATGGGTGGTGTAATTTTGGCAAGCCATGCGGCGATAGCAAAGACGTCATCTTCGTTCGCTTCATACAAATTATCGACAACTTCTGTCATTGGCCCGCCCGCGATGCCGTGTTTTTCGCTCCAGCCATCGAAGAGGTAATCCGCGTAGTCATCAATATCCCAGCCAACAGTTGAGATGCTATGTTCCGCGAGTGGTGGAATGATCCAACCTTCCGCTTCGCCACCTTCAAAAAATGAATTCTTTTTGACGGCGCCAAACATATTTCGGGGGCTATGGCAGGCCGAGCAGTGCCCTAAAGTATTTGCCAGGTAGGAGCCTCGATTTTCCTCAACAGTAAGCGCTGGATCGGCCTCAAAGGGCGCCTTGTTATGAAATAAGAGTTTCCACCCTGCCAAAAGTGGCCGTAGGGAGAACGGAAATGACAGCTCATTTTGCTTGGGCTCTGACGCGATTGGCTCTCGTGTCATCAAGAACTGATAAATTGCCGTAAGGTCTTCATCGGTTGTGGCCGCAAAATGATCGTAGGGAAAGGCCGGATAGAGATGATTTCCTTCACGGTCAATTCCGTCGCGCATCGAGCGTTCAAAGGCTTCATAAGACCAAGACCCGATGCCGTTCTGAAAATCAGGTGTGATGTTGGTGGAGTAGATGGTTCCAAATGGAGTTGGCAGCGTAACACCGCCTGACATATGCTTGGTGCCCTTGGGTCGATGGCAGGAGGTGCAATCGCCAATCAAGGTTAAATTATGACCCAGTTCGATTTGATCGTCGGAGAAGCCAGCCTGGTCAAGAGATGTTAACGGCTTAATTTCGCTTGGAAATACATCGACTGAAACCACCGCAGTGGCCAGGAGCACCACAGCAAGAGTCCCTGACATAGCAATTTTTTTATTCATAGTTCGGTCCTTTTAACCAGTATACTGTGTATTCTTGCTGTGAGGTTCCTTTCATCTGCGAACCCCAGGTGTTTCGATAGTAAGGCCCTGCGCTCTTTTTGTAAGGAAGGCTTCGAGCGCCAGGTACTCATCTGAGTCATTGTTATAAGGTTCTGATCGCACCGCGTTCATGCACCACGTAAACATGCGTTGAAGTGAACCGACTTCGCCCCAGATGAGGCGAAATATGGGAAATGCGTTGATTTGCCCCTGACTGATAGTGTCACCGCGCAACCTGTCGCCCCAGTGATCTTGATGACAGTCTGCGCAAGAAAGGTTCAACTGACCGCGTTTGGTTTTGTAGATGGTATTGCCCCGTTCAATCCAAGGCTGGGTTTCAGCGTTGCTCGCGCTGGCCATTGGCAAACCCCGTGATTGCAACCCAATCAAACTGGTCAGTGCAAGCAGGTCTTCTGAGCCGGGGGCCAGCGGCGAAGCGTCAAGTTTATTCACTATTTCGCTGTTTATTTTCATCTCAAGATTAATAAATTTTGAAAGTTTGGTATCGTATTTTGGATATTGGCGTGAGACGTCGTACATATCAGTTTCGATGTCTTGATGGCAGTTGCCACAGGATTTGGAGTTGGTCGGGCTGGGCTGATCCCACAGAGCCAATCCTCGATCAACCAAAAAAAATGCTGGATTTATAAAGTCATCATCCTGAAGTTGCTGCGTTGTGGGTTCCATGAAGTCATAACCGGAGATGGGGCCTGAGCCTGCCAAAGTTTGCGCATGTGCATGAGCGGCACAAATGATCAGTATGAGTGCCAATCTTTTCATGTCAGTCCTCTAACCCCATCAGAAAAGCCAAAACGTCTTCGACCTCTTGCGCTGTATATATTGTTTTTCCTTGCCACTTCTGTCCAACTCGAAAGAGATTTTCGGTGGAGAAATATGGGGGCATTACGGTCTTCTCATTGATGTGCCTTGCATCAATAAGCCGGAGGCGCAGGTCATGTTCGGAATACCGAGTAGCAACGCCATCCAAGGCTGGGCCAATTCGCCCTTGGTCACGATCTGGAAGGGATGCAATGTTATGACAAATCAGGCAACTTGCTTTTGACGAATCACGTAGGACCAAAAGGCCGTTTTCAGGGTCTCCGGCAGTATTCGTGAGCGCATATATAGCCGTTACGCCGTCAGAAAGCACTGATGTTGCAACCCAGATTGCAGCATATCCTGCACCAAGGACTAAAGATATTTTAAAACCCATTGTTGACCTATCCAAACATTATGTGTGTGAGGCTATTGTACCAATCATAAGCATAAGAAGCCTCAGCTTTTCTGACTTCGTCGCTTGCATCAATGGAGCTCGCTCCGCCGGTATTTTTGATTGATCGCAGTCGACCTTCATCGTTTATGCGATAGGCACCTGCGACTGAGATTCCATAGTCTGGTGCAACCAGACTGTAGCAGGTGTTGAGCAACACAGCGGTTTTGGGCGGCTCACCATTCATCAAAGATGCCACTGCATGCGCGCAAATTCCACCTTGAACCGAGGCCGAAAAGCCACTCTTGGGCATATCGCCCACCAACGCCGCATCGCCCAAAATGTGGATATTGGGCGCATGTTTGGACTCAAATGTGGCCTCGTCAATTTGGCACCATAACCCATTACCTCCTAAGCCCGATTGTAACAAAAATTGCGGTGCTTTTTGCGGAGGGATAAAATTGACAACATCGCCTTTGAAATTTTCGAACGGGGTCATAATTTCTAGATTTTTGGCATCTACTTCAATGATCCCTCCCGTTTCGGAGAAGGGAAAATGGGTAATCATGCCTGGATACAGCAGCTCCCATGCCTGTGTAAAAAGGGCTTGTTTGGCGAACGAGTCCTTTTCGTCAACAATCAAAATTTTTGCTGTTGGATTATGTCTTGTAAAATAATGCGCAACTAAACTTGCGCGCTCGTAGGGGGCGACTGGGCATCGGTAAGGGGTGTTGGGCGCGTATATTATGAAAGTTCCACCCTGCTGCATGGACGACAATTGATCCCTAAGCTGGAGTGTCTGCGCACCCGCCCTCCAAGCATGTGGCATCAGATTTTGCAGTGCTTCTGTATAACCTGGTATTTGGTCAAACTGCATCTCAATGCCTGGAGAGGCAATGCAGCGATCAAAACTTAGGTTCGAGCCATCGGTCAAGGATAAGACCCTTTTCACGGCATCAATTGTGGTGACTTTGCCAACTTTAATCGACATCCCTTGGGCCGCGATATTTTTATAAGAGAAGGTGATGCTCTTGAGCGATCTTAGTCCGGCGATCACCAAATTGGAAAACGGGCATGTGCTAAACGAATCCGTTTCAGTCACAATCGTGATGTCAAAATCAGGCTGAATGGTTTTCAACACTGTGGCGGCCGAAATCCCACCAAATCCACCTCCAATTATAATAATTTTGGGTCGATTTGCCCCGAGCGTAGGGCTGGCCAAGAGTAATCCGGTCGCGGCTGTAGCAGAGAGGGCAAGTGCTTGGCGTCGATTAAACGTTTTCATTTTGCCACCAACCCAAATTTTGAAATGTAATCTGCCAAGTCTTCACGTTCTACCGCTGAGTAGCCGGTCATATATCGATGCATGATGGTCGATTCGGTTTTTATTGCTAGAAACGTTTTAAACTTGTTCAGGACCTCTTGCTTGGACTTATGGGCCAAGCTGGGGATTTCAGACGAAGTTCCGGATTGGGCGTGACAAATTCTACAAGATAATACAGATAGTTCTGCGGTTGCGGCCAGTGAGATTTGTGGGCTCATCTGTAAAATAAGAAACGCAAACACAAATAACTGCGAGAAAGTGGCTGTCATTGATATGCCCTGTAATAGTTGGTCGTCAAATTTTGACATAATTTATCATAATTAAAATCAATAAATATCATTTATAATACTGATTATAATGAGTGATATTTTTGAGGACTTTTTGTTATCGTAGGCTAAAGTCGACACAAATCAGTTAAAAAGAGTGAGTACACTGGTGCAATTACCACCATCATCGACGCGCATGAAGCGCTCCTATCTGACGAGACGGGGTTTTGTTAATTCCTCCGCATCTTTCTTAGCTATGGGGCTTCCCTGCATGGCTTTGGCTACAGAATTGGACGTAAAAAATGCAATATTGACAGATTTTGGCGCCATGGATTTAGACGATGGACCTATTAATATCGACATGCCACATTATTCCGATTCCGGTGTATCGGTGCCGTTAACCTTGTCAGTCCCGAGTGACATGCAGGCTGATGACTATCCTGAAGTGATTGGACTTTATGGAGACCGAAATCCACGACCCCGGATTGCAAAATTTTATCTCACCCCGATGTGCAGCGCAGCAGAATTTTCGACTAGACTGCGCATAAAGGCCTATCAAAACATCGTCGCGGTGACCAAAATGCGGTCTGGCGCCTTATTCAGCGCCTCGCGCAAGGTTGATGTGACATTGGGGGCCTGTGAAGATGCCGTCGCTAGCGATCAATTTCCGCCCGGTTGGACCCCCAGGATCAAAGTTTCCGTTCCAAAAAAGGTGGAAGCGAATGGTAGCATTGAAGTCAGAACAATCATTGGCCATCCAATGGAAACTGGGCTTAGACGCGATGTCAGTGGATTGCTGGTACCAATTCGCATTGCCGAATGGTTCAGGTGTTATGTGAATGGGCAGTTGGCGTTTTCGGTAAAAATGGAACCTGCAATCGCGGCAAATCCCTATTTTGCTTTTAGGCTGAATATCTCAGAAGCCTCAAAGTTGGACTTTGAGTGGGTAGATACGAATTTAGACGTCTATAAAGTGGAGCGCGACATCGCAGTCAGTTGAGAGTGAACAGTTCTGATTCCCTAGGAGGGGAGGGACTGTAAACAGGTTTGGGGTTTAGACTTTGAAGCAATTTTTGGTCTTGTATTGGGCATTGTTACACCCGTGCTTTGCGGAGGGATGTAACAATGCCTGAAGCCAGCATCACCTATGCTGAGCATGCACAAGATATTTTGGAAGCCACCGTGAGGTTGATCAAATCGGGTCAGCCTTGCGCGCTGGTGACCAGTCTTGCAATTGAGGGTGGGGCGGCACGCGAGGTTGGGTCTTTGGCAGTTGTCTCGCAAGATGGTTCAATGCTGGGCTATCTGTCCAATGGCTGCATTGATCGTGACATTGTTTTACAAGGGCTTACGACCATTGAGACAGGGCAGATCAAACATATTCGATATGGTGCCGGTTCGCCCTATATGGATCTCAAGCTGCCCTGTGGCGGCGCGTTGGAACTGGTGATTGATCCAGCACCCAATTTTGAGATGTTGCGCGGCGCCTTAGAGGATTTGCGCGACCGCAAGCTGGCCGTGCTCACATTTACGGCGCAATCTGGCTCCGTTCGGTTTCAATATGCCCCAAAGCCAGCCCTGGTTTTAGCGGGGCGTGGCGCCATTTTACGCACCACTGCCAGCCTTGCGGCGCATATGGATTTTGAACTGCACATCGCCTCGCCCGACAGCGATGATCTCACGAACCTGGCACAGCTGGAGCCTATAACTTGCCAGCCCATGACCACGCCGCAAGCCTTTTTGCAGATACCAGTGGATGCTCACACGGCGGTGCTGCTGTTGTTTCACGACCATGAGTGGGAACAAAGCCTGCTGATGCGCGCCGCGGCGCAGGGGCCATTTTTTATTGGAGCCTTGGGCAGCCGAAAGACCCAAGATATCCGCCTGCAACGGCTTGCAGACGCAGGCCTCAGTCCGGCGCTGTGCGGGCGGATCCAAGGCCCAATTGGCCTCGTCCCTTCCTTGCGCAACGCCTCGCTGATCGCCGTGTCAGCTCTCGCAGAGGTGACCGCCAACCTGTCTGCAGCACAAATTAGATTAGATTGACGTGCAGCGGCCAGCGCTACTTTGCAACCTCGCGGCAGTGTCAGACAAAACTATTTGGGCTTTTTCAGAGTAAACTGGTTTTGTCAAATTAAACTTGCTTGAGACGGGCAGGGTGGTCTCGTAGCCTCTCCGTATGACAAAACACTCCCCATTCAGGTACTTTAAAACGAGCCCTGAGATCATCCGCTTGGCTGTGATGCTGTACGTTCGTTTTCCGCTCTCACTCCGTAACGTGGAAGATCTTCTGCACGAACGAGGCATTGAGATCAGCCACGAAACAGTTCGGTTTTGGTGGAATAGATTTGGTCCGATGTTTGCTGCTGAGATACGAAGAAACCGGGTCAGTAGGATGCGATCTTATTCGAACTGGCAATGGCACTTGGACGAGGTCTTCGTAAAGATAAATGGAGAGACACATTATCTCTGGCGAGCCGTTGATCACGAAGGTGAGGTACTGGAAAGTTATGTTACCAAGCGCCGAGACCGCAAAGCGGCATTGAAATTTCTCAGAAAAGTAATGAAGCGCTACGGCGGGCCAGAAGTAGTTGTGACGGACAAACTACGTTCCTACGGCGCTGCAATGAAAGTTGTTGGCAACGCGGATCGGCAGGAAACGGGCCGCTGGTGTAACAATAGGGCGGAGAATTCCCACTTGCCGTTTCGACGACGAGAACGCGCTATGCTCCGCTTTCGACAGATGCGATGTCTGCAGAAGTTCGCTGCAGTCCACTCTTCAGTCCACAACCATTTCAATCAGGAACGCCACTTCTACTCACGAGACAATTTCAAGCTCAATCGAACCGCTGCTCTTGCTGAGTGGCGCCAACTATTGTGCGCATAGATTCAGGCTGCGCTAGCAATCTGATGCGAGTTCTGATTAGTCTGACAGCACCGTGGGGAGCGCTCAAATGGCCCGCAGGAGATGAGTGCTGCTAAATCGGTCTCTCGCCTCAAAAAACGTTCGGGGGCTGTTCAAGTCGTTGTCGAAGAAGGGCAACGACAGCAGGAAATGAACTTTGCCGATCAAGGCGAAATGCAACTTGAGGAACGCGACGGTGGCGACCGAGATCGTCTCGATCTGGCGGTGGATGATCTGAGAGGGCTGGAAGATCAGTTGAAGCAGGCGGAGATGGATCAGGCGTAACGCAACCATTGATCGCGCGTAATTCACCGAACCAGTCGTTCGCCGCACCAGATTTGAAGGACGGCAGAGCGGGACTTTGCAGACTTTCGCTGCAGCTGCGCCAAAGTCTGCTCTGGCGTAGCTAGACATGATACCTAATGCTCGAGAGCATGGTTGTTTTTAACTGCCGCCTGATAACAATGCTGAAGTCAGCCCGCCGCCAAAATTTGGCTACATCTGCGGAATTTTCTCGTCCCGCGCGGCGAAGTCCACGATTTGAGCGATCCGTTTGGCCCGGGTCGGAGGTGTTTTGGCCTGTTTCACCCAGCGCAATAGATTGCGCCGGTACGATGGCGCGCTTTTGTCAAAATTTTTGGCTGCGAGCGGCAAGGCATCGAGTGCCGCGCGCAAATCGTCAGGAACGATCAGCGCATCCACATCGGCCCAGTAATCCCACAATCCGTTCGCTTTGGACGCCTCGATTGAGTGCAAGCCCGCGTCGGTCATGCGACCCTCTTTGATCAGCTTTGCCGCACGCTCCTTATAACTTTTGGCCCAGGCTTGCGTGTGCCGCGGCCCGATGATCTGCATGGTGCGCTCGTCGTCCAGCTTGCGCCGGATGCCGTCGATCCAACCGAAGGCGATCACCTCGTCCAAGATGTCTTGGGTGGATACAAATTTGTTGGGTACGTTTTTCTTGAACGTCACCAACCAGACGTTTTCTGACTGCGCGTGATGTGCCGTAAGCCACGCGCGCAGCTCTGACACGGACGCCACCTGCACCTTTTCAAACCGCTCTGTCGGAATGCCGGCCATTACGGTGTCGCCATCGCAAGAGCGGCGCGTTTGTCCGCGCGCCGTTCTTTGCCCAGATAGGTGTGATAGAGGACCGGAACCCCAATCAACGTCAAAATGGACGCAAAGCCCAAGCCGCCCATGATCGTAACCGCCATCGCGGCAAAGAACCCGTCGGCCAACAGTGGCAACATGCCCAGAATTGTCGTGCCTGCGGCCAAGACGACGGGGCGCAGACGACTGACGCTGGCGGTGATGATCGCCTTATCCTGCGCCAACCCTTCGGCCTTTTGGGCATCAATTTCTTCGACAAGAACAATCGCGTTCTTGATCAACATTCCCGACAACGACAACAGCCCCAGCATTGCGGTAAAACTGAAAGCAAGGTTCGTATATAGCAGCCCAAGCGCCACCCCGTTCAATGCCATCGGAACAATGGTCCAGATCACGGCGGTCTGGCGCAGCTTACCAAAGAGCAAAAGGGTAATCAGCAGCATTGTCCCAAAGGCCAGCGGCATTTGGCGGCCAAGCGATGCCTGCGCTTCACCCGCGCTTTCAAACTCGCCACCCCATTCAAACCGATAGCCCAACGGCAGCTCAATGGCTTCGATCAGCGGCCTGACTTCGGCAAAGACAGTTGGTGGGGTCAGCCCGTCAATGACGTTGGCTTGGACTGTGATCGTCGCCAAACGATTGCGCCGCTCGATCACAGGATCTTCTGCGACGACGATGAAGCCGTCAATCACTTGGCTCAGCGGCAGATAGCCACCAATGGCATTTGAATAGACGATTTGGTCCAAAAGCTGGCCGTCCCGTGCAGTTTCGGCGCGCGGTGTGCGCACGATGATGTCGATCAGGCGGTCGCGTTCGCGGTATGTCCCCGCGGTGATACCGTTGGTGGCAAGGGCGATGGCGTTGGCCAAATCACTGCGCGCAATTCCGGCCGCTTGGGCACGATCTTCGGCATAGATTGGGCGGGTGACAATTTCGCGTTCGCGCCAATCACTGTGTTCCGAATGAAGCAGGGACGTTGCATCGCGCAAAATACCCTCAGCTTGTTCGGCCAATGCGCGCAAGACCTGCGGATCAGGGCCAGAAAAACGCGCCTCGATGTCCGAGCTGACGGGCGGGCCATAAATGATACGTTTTGTTTGCAGCTCTGCCCATGGCAAGGCTTCAATCCCAAACTGATCAAGGTCAGCACGCAGTGCCGGGATTGCCGCGTCCGTTGTGGCGCGGATAACCAATTGTCCATAGGAACTGTCGCGACGCGCAGGATTGTAGGTCAGGATGAAACGGGTCAGGCCTTGCCCGATTGTGGCTGTCACCGCTTCCACGTCATCGCGCGCCAAAAGCCAGTCTTCGATCACGGCCAGATCATTGGACACCTCCCCGATGGCCGTTCCCTGAGCGGCCTTGTATTCCAAATAGAACAGCGGCGTCGTTGCGGGTGGAAAGAACTGCTGTTTGACCTGCCCAAATGCCATCACGCAGGCAACTGTCGTCCCGATCAGGCCCGCAATCACCAACCAACGCAGCTTGAGCGCCCAACGCACCAAACCGCCATATGCGCGAAAGACGGGGCCATTATAGCCCGTATCATCCCCCACCAGCCCGCCGGTTTTGAACAGGTAATGACCCAACAAAGGCGTCACCGTTACGGCGATAATCCATGATAACGCCAGCGATATCGCGATAACGGCAAACAGTGAGAACATGAACTCGCCCGTGGCATCTGGCGACAAACCGATGCCCGCAAATGCCATAATCCCGATGACTGTCGCGCCTAACAATGGAATTTGTGTCTTTTTGGACGCCGTGTCTGCCGCCTCACGCGAGTTTCGCCCCTTGCGCATTTCCTGTTGCATACCTTCGGCAATGACGATGCCATTGTCGACCAACATGCCCATCGCGATGATCAGCGCACCAAGGCTGATGCGTTCAACTTTGACATCGAACAAATACATAAAAAAGAAGGTCGAGGTCACAGTGAGCAACAGGGAAACACCCACCACCACAGCGGCGCGCGGCCCCATAAACATCGCAAGCACGCCAATGACCACACCGACAGACATCGCCAGCGAGATTAGGAAACTGCTGTTGGCCTCATCAACGACGCGGTGTTGCTCATAGATTGGCGTGACGCTCACACCGACGGGGAGAAGGCCTTCTAGCACCGCCAATTCCGCCTCAACGCGCTGACCGACGGTGACAATGTTTTCCGACAACAGCCCCGACACACCGAGGGTAAACACCTCTTGGCCGTTGTGGCGCAAGATGTGTTCAGGTTCATCAACACGACCCCGGCTAACCTCGGCAATGTCCAGAAGGTTCAGAACCTCGCCCTGAAACCCGAACGTCAGGCCGCTGATTTCGCTGACGCTATCCTCGGCAGAGGGTCCTTGGATCCTTAAATTAGCGCTGCCATTCGCCACAAAACCAGTGGGGTTGATGGCCGTCGACGCACTGATTGCGCCGATGATCAAATTGGGATCAATGCCCAAGGAGGATACAACCTGCGACGAGGGTTCTACGAAAATCGCTTCTTCCGGTAGCCCTTGGATTTCAACATTGGCGACCCCTTCAACGGTCAATAGATCGCGGCGCATGAAGGTTGCGATATCCCAGATTTCAGCATCTGAAAATCCGGGCGCAGACACCGCGTAAAGAATTCCGAACACGTCACCAAAGTCGTCATTTACGATTGACGGCAAGGCCCCTGCTGGCAGCCCTTGCTGCGCATCAGCGACACGATCACGAAGATCATCCCAAATCTGGGGGAGCTCATCTCTGCCGAATTGATCCTCCACCTCGACCTCAATGACCGAACTGCCGAAGGTATTGCGTGATGACACGGTCTTGATTTCGTCCATCTGCTGGATTTCAGCCTCGAGAACTTCGGAAATTTCTGCGGCAACCTCTGACGCAGTCGCACCGGGATAGGGCGTGATGACAAGCGCAGATTTCAACGTAAACGTCGGGTCCTCTAGCTTGCCCACGGAAAGATAGCCGAAGGCACCGCCAAAAAGGGCGAACAGCATAAACAGCCAAGTATAAATGGGGTATTCTATCGAGAAACGTGCAATTTTCATGGGCTTATTCCACGCTCAGACCGGTGAAAGGACGCACAGTTTCGCCCTCTCGCAACATCTGTATGCCTGCACCGACCACCAGACTTGTCGGGTCAAGGCCGGTCACGGTGATCGAGGTTCCATTGGAAGACTCAACTTCGACAGAGGCCCAATTGACGGTTCCGTTCTCGCCGTCCGTATTGGGGATATAGACCATTACCTGTGCACCGTCCTCACCGATGGACACAGCAGATGGTGAGAGTTCAATTGCTTTTCCGTCGGTTGGCGCAAGCCGCGCCGTTACGGTCATTGACGCACCGGGAATGATCGCGGCGGGGACTTGATTTGATGGCAACGCCAGCGTCACTCGATAGCTTTGGCCAATATTTTGCGTCTCTGCATTGAATTCGCGAAGGACCAAGGGCACCTCACCCTTAAACAACGGCGATGTGCCGACAAAGCTGATTGCGTCGACATCCGACAGGCTTTGAAACAACCGCTCTGGCACATCTATTTCAACGCGCACCTCGGACATATCATGCAGACGTACGATGGGCTGACCAGGCGTCACATTGGCAAAATTTGGTGTAAGACGCGATGCGACGAGAGCACGGAAAGGGGCGGCCAGCGTGGCATCTGCAAGCGCATCCGTGGCCTCGCGCAATGAAACAGCTGCCAGATCGCGGACAGTTTCCGCGTTTTCCGCCTGCGTCGCCGACGCCGCATTGGATTGAACGAGGGTTTGCGCGCGCGTCAGATCGCGGTTTGCCTGCGCTAGTTGAAGTGTTGCACGTTCCACCGCGCGCTCAAAAGGTGCCAGATCCATCGCGGCGATTTGCACGCCTTGATCCAGAAATTGCCCTTCTTGTGCATCAAACATAGTCAGTCGCCCACCGACCTCGAACGATAGATCAACCGTTTCACGCGCTGCGACCTGACCGAAGAAAACCCGTTCAAGTGCTGCGGCCTCTCCACCGGCTTGGATCAGTTTGACGGCGCGGATGGGGGCAACATCGCCGGACGGTGTCAGAACATCAGTATCTTGGGCAAAGCTGGGGGCGGCCAGTGCCATGACTGCTGCGATATGGAAGATCAGTTTCATGCGAGCGCTTTCTTGAACAGTACTAAGCGGTACTTAAGCCGTGTTGCAGACTAGGCAAGCCGAAAGAGTACTGCGCAGTACTTTTCTTTTCCAAAAGGATTGCTAAGTATGTCGTATGGGCAAAACGACATCTCAAGATCGTATCTTACATGCAGCTCGGCGGTTGTTTTTCGAGCATGGCTTCGGACAAGTATCGACGGACGTGCTGGCACGCGAGGCGGCTGTGTCAAAGGCCACGATCTATCGCCACTTTGAGAATATGGCTGATATTCTGCGGTGCGTGACCGAGGCCGAGGCCTTGAGGTTTCGCGAGATCACACCGCCGAAAACAGAAACGATCGCTGATCTACAAACGGCGCTGATACAATACGGAACCAAGCTGCTGACCTTCCTCAACGAGGCGGAAACCTTGGAATTTGCGCGCCTGATGCATGAAGGCGCGCGCGAAAACCCCGATATCGGCGAGACGTTTTTTAATGCGGCCTATGGTCAGACGCAAAACGACTTTGCCAAAATGTTCGCTGCCGCACAAAACCGGGGCGTGCTGTCGGATCTGACAAGCCCGATGGATATTGCCGAGGATTTAATCGGGTTGCTGGAAGGATTGGGCATGGTGCGCGTCCAGTTGGGGGTCATTAAAGTGCCGTACCCAGATGTCCAAGAACGGACTACGCGTGCGGTGAACACGATCCTGAAGATGCATGCGACTTCGCGTTAATACCGTTAGGTAATCAAAAAAGAGCATCACCATGACATTGATTTCAAAGACGTCCTTCGACTTGCTGGACCAGCTTGCGCGCAACAACACCAAGGACTGGTATGACGCGCATAAAGCCGACATCAAAACCCATTGCCTCGCCCCGTTTGGCGAGATGTTGGAACATGTATCGAACCGCCTTATGGACAGCGATCGCCCACTTGAAGGTAGCGCGAAAACAATGTTTCGGATGCATCGGGATGTGCGGTTCTCAAAAGACAAAACGCCTTATAAATCATCGGTGTCTGGTGTCTTAACGCCCAGCGGAACCAAAGCCGAAATGGCGGGTATGGTTTATGTCGAAATGAACGCCAGCGGCGGATGGGTGGCTGGCGGATTCTATAAATTACCAACAGCGCAGCTTAGCCTGATCCGGCAACGCATTATCGACGAACCTGATGCGTTTCAAACCGTCCTAGACGGGTTGTCCGATGCAGGAACGGGACTTGCGGATATGGACCGCCTAACGCGCATGCCAAAAGGATTTAGCGAATATGAGGACCACCCGTTTGCGGAAGACATCAAGCGGAAAAGCTTCATTATCCGCGCGGATGTTGCGATGGCCTCATGGCTCAATGGTGATGTGACTGGCATCGTAGCGGATCTCGCCTGCACTGTAGGACCATTAGTCAAATTCGGTAAGACGGCTTTGGCGTAAGGTTCAGTGGACCGCCGAGAGCGTGCGGAACGAAAAGGCTCAAGTGTTAAGTTTATGAGGCCCTTGAATTTTGGCGGAACTCTCGTCCAAGCATCAGCAAAGCCGACATTGGTTCAGGTCGCAGCATCGGTGCCTTTGGGCTCTTTTGACACCTTCGCTGCGATTTGCATGAATGGCTGCTCACTGCTACTACCGCCGCCCCAATCTTCCTAGTCGTGCGAGCTGAGCCAACATCTGCGATCCAGTCCCCGTCGATGGATTGCCCCCCGTGGGGTTCGCATTCGCCATTCCCGGCCGTTGCGGCATTTGTTGCACTCCAAACATCTGACGCGCTTTGAGTGCGGCGTATTCGGCCCCACTTGCCCCCCCAACGAGATAACGATTGTAAGCCTGTTGATTACCCATGGCCGCCCGCATGAATCCGTAGCTCCCGCCCACTCCGCCCGACAGCGCAGGCATCATGATATTTCCAGAAATCGCTCTTACTATGAACGGCGTCGCGACGATGAACCCCTTGGCCATCAACACCATCATAAAAAACGGGATAAGGGCCCCAATGTTAGTCGCTCCTTCGGGGTCGCCAAGCTCGCCGTAAGACCTCCGCTCTCATTTCTGCAATGTCTTGAGCATCATCTTCCAGTAGTCACACCCTCATCAGTTATCCACAAATCGGACAGTCCTATGGTTGACGTTACCATCTCACGAATAAGCTAACCATCCCAGAAATAGCGTTACCAATGATCGGCTGAAATCAAACGAAAAAATCAACCGTGAGTCTCACTAATTACGTTACCACGACATGAGCTTTTCGCCATCGGAGCGGCGACCGTCTGAGCGGTCGCAGCGGCGTGTTTCTCAGATATAGAAATAGGACGGTGCCAGCGTCGAAGGCGCTGCTGCCGTGGTTCAGCTATCTGGAAGTCGCGCGATGGCGGGCATCTATTTCCGGACAAACTGCGTAGCCGTGCGGTTTCTCAATTACGTGGCGCCGACTGCGCTGACACGGCACCTGACCGCATCCATCGATCTTGATCCGTCGCAACGTTCTGACCCTGCCCCTCGGTTGAATACAACATACGGGTCTTCCCAGGGACTTTCGGCAGTGGTTATTCTTGTATTGCGCGACGGCTCCTACGCTTTTCCATCCGACAACCCTGCCGGTTATGGCTCTGATCTGTTGGCGCAGCCTCCGGGAGCCGTGCGCCCCCCATATCCAACTGACTGAGCATCGGAACCGCACGACCCCAATTACCAAAATGGGTTATCCGGCAAGCAGAGCGGCCGCACAAGCGGGCACCGTCCTTTGGCCAGCCGACCCGGCCACGTGCATCCACTTATTTGGGGCTTCGCGAATATTTTTCCGTTCCGCGGGAATAAAATGCATCCCCAACACGTTAGTCACGCATGAAGCTGCTGCATACCGTGGAGTGCAAATGCTTCGAACCACGGGAGGAAAGACATGAAAATCATAGAAAACGTAAAGCGTCGGCATTTCCTGATCGGATCAGCGGGCACGATGGTGGCTGCTGCAGTCGGGGCACCGGGGATGGCGCAATCAGACGGGGAGCCGTTGCCAGATTACGTCGCATGGAAAGACGCCGAGGACATGATCGTCCATTCCAAGCAGACGCTTGAGACGAAGCGCGCCGCGCAAGGTTCGGAGCTGATCACGCCCAGTACCGAGCTTTACATACGCAATAACCTGCCCGCCCCACCCGACGAGATCGTCGCAGATCGCGATGCCTGGGAGGTCGAGATCGACGGGGTCGCGAACCCGGGTAAGATGACTGTGGGCGAGATGAAGACGCTCGCGGTCGAAACCGTGGTTTGTGTGCTGCAATGCTCGGGCAACGGGCGCGCTTTTTTCGATCATGAAACCAGCGGCTCGCAGTGGTCGGTTGGTGCTGCGGGCAACGTGGTGTGGACCGGCGTGCCGGTGCGCGCCGTGATTGACGCGATGGGCGGTGCGAATGCGGGCGCCGTGTTCCTGACCGGTACAGGTGGCGAAGAGATCCCCGAAGGTCTTCCACCCGAGACGATCCAGGTCGAACGGTCGGTTCCAAAGGCCGCGATGGATCAGGCTATCCTGGCGTGGGAGATGAACGGTGAGCCTTTGCCCCTCGCCCATGGAGGCCCCCTGCGGCTGGTCATTCCGGGGTATTATGGCGTGAACAACGTCAAGTATCTCAAACGTCTGGCAATGACGGCCGAGGAATCGCCCAATAAAATCCAGCAAACCAGCTATCGCGTGCGCCCCGTGGGGGTAAAGGGCGATCCCTCTCAGCCGTCGATGTACGAGATGGCCGTCAAATCCTGGATCACCGGCCCTCTGATGGATGCGGCGACCGGCAAGGTGCAGGTCCACGGCGTCGCCATGGGCGGTGTCAGCGGTCTGGACAAGATCGAGGTGTCCACCGACGGGGGGCAAAACTGGGCAGAAGCGCAGTTCCTTGGCCCGGACCTTGGCCCCTATGCATGGCGGCCATTCGTGCTGATCACGGAGCTGTCCGAAGGCACACATATGCTGGCGAGCCGTGCCACCAACGAAGCGGGCGTTACCCAACCCGAGTTTTTTCCGCCCAACGAACGGGGTTATGGCAATAACGGCTGGCGCGCCCATGCCGTCGACGTGACTGTCAGCTGAGCTGACTGACCGGCGGCATCCTCTGCCGCCGGTTTGACAACAAAAAACCGGAGACATGAACATGACCACCCAAACGACCCCACGACTCGGCGGCGCAGTTTTTCTTGCCTTGATGGCCGGTGCTGCGAGCGCCGAGGCTGATCTGGATGCTGGCCGTAAGATCTTCACTGAAACCGCGCAACCTGCCTGCGCCCTTTGCCACGCGCTGAAAGATGTGGGTTCGGAGGCCGAGGTCGGCCCCAACCTCGATGAATTCAAACCGACAGTCGATCAGGTGCGCGCAGCCGTGACCAGCGGAATCGGAGTCATGCCAGCCTTTTCGGAAACCCTGACCAAGGAAGAAATCGAAACGGTTTCGAAATACGTGGCCCAGGTCACGGGCGGATCGGAGAACGCAGCCGGATCAGATGCCGCTACTGAAGCGACAGATTCCGCAGATGCGGAGGAGGTTGAAACTCCCGGCGCCGAGATCCTTGCGCAGGGCGACCCGGCTGCCGGCGAAAAGACGTTCAGGAAATGCAAGGCTTGCCATACGGTAGACGAAGGTGGGTCCAATCGCGTCGGTCCCAACCTTTATGGTATCGTCGGGGCACCCGTGGCAGCGGTCGACAACTTTCGCTATTCCGACGCGCTGGTTGAATACGGGGGCGATTGGACCCCAGACCGTCTTGCCGCGTTCCTTGCAAATCCGCGTGGCGAAGTCCGTGGCACCAAGATGGGGTTCGCAGGCTTGCGTGATGCGCAGGATCAGGCCGATGTCATTGCCTATCTTGACAGCTTGACGGACACCGCAAAAACCAACTGACCTAGCCGACGCAGGACCGTGCCGTCCGGGTTGCCTCCGAAAGCGACGCCATCACGCTTTCGGAAACACGTTCGCGGGTTTCAAGCATCAGATAACTGGCGATAGCATCGAACCGCGTGCGGTCCATCCCTGTCGCGACGACTATATGACGAAGGTGATCCCCGGACAGCCAGGTTGCGATCTGCTGACCGGGTGTGTCGCTGCTCTCTGGGAAAACGGACGCGCCGCGAAAATAGGTCAACCTGCATCCATTCTGACCCGCATAATGCATGACTTCGCCGTTGTCCGATGTGCGGAAGGCAACAGCCGTCAGGTTTGCGACGGACAGGTCGGGTACGCCCACCGCACCGCCTGTCGCGGCGGGCCGCAGATCGGCGGTTTCGACGTCATACATCTCAGCGGCCAGTTCAGCGTGAATGTCAAAAGCTGTCGGGGTGGCGACAAAAGCGGGTCCGAATACCACAGCCAAGGCAATTCCCGCAGCGACAGCACCGCCCGCCAGCCAGCGCCGGGGGTGCCAGCTACTATTTGCGGCACTAGTTTCCGGCATAGATTCCGAATGCACGAGGTCCGGTCGCAAGGCCGCCAAGCTGACGGACACGTTCCGCACGTCCTCAAGCGCTGCGGCAAGCGCGGGCTCGGATGCAGGCCGCCCCTCGAACGCGCGCATGTCGGCCGCGCACAACTCACCATCGTGGTAAGCGTTGACCTGTTCCCAGTCCTTGTCGTTCAGTTCATTCATGTCTTCCGCGTCACTTCCTGCTTTGCCGTTTCGGCCCCATCGACGATTTCCAGCAACGCCTTGCGGGCACGGCTGATCCGGCTCATCACCGTTCCGTTCGGCACATCCATCACTTTCGCCGCCTCGGCGTACTTCAACCCCATGATATCAACGAGGCACAGAACCTCGCGGGTCTCGGGCGGCAGTTTCTTAAAGGCCAGCCGGATCAACACATCCCGCGCGGTGTCCGACGCACCCGCTTCATTGGATAGACGTTTTTCGGCCGCGAAATATTCCCGACGCACGCGCCTTTTTCTCAGCTCATCGTAATGCAGGTTGCGAATGACACGGAACATCCAGGGCCGTAGTTCCCCGATCGGGTCTGGCCTCCCACCTGATCGCAGCCCCCGTTCCACAGCATCCTGAACAAGATCTTCAGCCTCCTCGCGGGAATGGCAAATGGCTATCGCATAGGCCCGAAGTTCAGGCAATAGGATTTCAATGGAGGTCAGCTGCGCCATGACGAACCGTACCGCGTTTGCAGGTAGGGTCAAAGCAAAAAAGGCGCGCTGGAAAAATCCGGTCAGGGCTTAAAATAAATTCATACCGTCGCATATGCGAATATATGAAAGTAAAGCAGATCCAAGAAAACGCGGACAAGGCTGAGGCGCTGCTCAAGGCGTTGGCCAGCCGGAATCGCCTGTTGATCTTGTGTACGCTTGTCGAAGGCGAAAGGTCGGTCGGCGTCAGGCTGGTGCAGGTGGCTATTCCACAAGGCTTCTACGTGCGCTCGACCCCAAGCGGCAGCCATGTCGAGGAAAGAAGGGGTATGGAATGACGGGCCGTTGGTACTACCGTAAGGTGCACACCCGCCGACTGTCGACGGGGCGAACAGTCTCGGTTCGCGGCTGTTGGGCAGTTCGGGGCGATCGCAGCAGGAAGAAGGGAGCATCATTCAAGCGGACTTGTCCAATACGCGGTGCGCTGATCGTAAGCGTGGGCATGCCCAGAGGGGGCTGGGTCCACTTTGAGGGCTGCAAAGGCCTGACACGAATTAAGCACCCTTGTCTGCATCTTGGCGAGGATCTTAGCAGGCGGCGCGACAAGGATACACCCGATCTTTTCGAAAGGCTGCCATAGCTCGCTGTCGGATCACAAAGAGCGATTCTGACCAAAACACTTAGGTCGATGTTCAAACCACGACCCTTTGGCGGCATCGATGAACGTAAGCGTTGGCGGCAAGCGCTCCTCCCTCAATGAACCGAGAAGGTCTTTGTCGCTGGATCTGATCCCAACGGTCTAGTCCTTGATCCGCCACATCCTGAAGCGTCCTTGTTGCGTCACTTCTCGGATCAGGCCCCTCTCTTCCATCCAAGCGAGGTTCCTTTGAACAGCCGCGCGACTTGCGCCTGTTAAGACTTCCGCCATCGGGGCCGACACCAAAGGCCACTCTGTCAACGCCGAACGAAGAGCGGCCGGAGTCCGCCCCGAAAGCTGAGACATGACTTTTTCCGCCCGAGCACTCCATGTCTGGGTATCATCTAGATTACGCATCGCCGTTAGAATTGCGCTGTTCATCCCATCCAACCAGCGGGCCAAGCGTTCAGGTGGCAAGCCCGAAGCACGCAGCCCCCCTGCCCCGCCCATAGCGAGCGGAGCGAAAATGGCGCCGCTTCCGTCACTGGCCGCGATCCTAGACGCGGTGACGGCGGCTTCCATCTGGTCGCCGTGCTGTCCGAGGCCCGCCAGGTTCCAGAGATGAAAGCCCATGCAAGCCCGCGTGATTGGGTGGAGATTGGCCGCGGCTGCCATTACGTGCAACCATCCGCCCGCGCGATCTTCGAAACGCTCAGCGCTGTCTTCAATGCTGTCGGGATCGCGGCGATCCAAGAAGGCGGCCAAGTCACCTTTTGGTCCTGGACCGCCTGTCAGTCGCCGAATAGCCCATCCAACTCTTGCCAGGGCATTTGGGTCATCCTGTGCGCCCGAGAGCCGCATCGATACCCAGAGCGCCAGACGATCAGCACTCACCCGATCTCCTGCGAACCAGCTAAGATCCGCCGCCTCGATCAGCGCGAGCCGATACTGCCACCCTTCCGGGCCACGCAGCAGTCGGTCATCCAGAGCTCCCAGGCGTCCAGCCACTCCTGCTAGTCGTGCAGCGTGAACCCCCTCTGCCTTTGCCCAGTCGTCGATGACAGCAGTGTCGGGCGGTTCCGCCCGTGGCCCAGGAGGCAAATCATCCGGTTCTTCTTCGAGTGGCCCAGGCATAAACCAGTGTCGCATTTTCTTCACCATTTCAGAACATGGCACTGTCAGACAAAACGAGCTTGAGACGGGCAGGGTGGTCTCGTAGCCTCTCCGTATGACAAAACACTCCCCATTCAGGTATTTTAAAACGAGCCCTGAGATCATCCGCTTGGCTGTGATGCTTTACGTTCGTTTTCCGCTCTCACTCCGTAACGTGGAAGATCTTCTGCACGAACGAGGCATTGAGATCAGCCACGAAACAGTTCGGTTTTGGTGGAATAGATTTGGTCCGATGTTTGCTGCTGAGATACGAAGAAACCGGGTCAGT
>Ga0209405_1000465_pt1 | contig 33152 bp, 28 predicted proteins | sample COGITO_mtgs_1105_6_FD_184803 | JGI IMG/M metagenome (GOLD analysis project Ga0209405, IMG submission 184803) | Pelagic marine microbial communities from North Sea - COGITO_mtgs_110516 (SPAdes) (version 2) | ecosystem: Environmental > Aquatic > Marine > Epipelagic ...
TGTTTGGCACCGACTCAACGGGCAAAGACATCTTTTCTCGCACCTTTCACGCCATCAACACGTCGCTGGCGGTCGGCACAATCGGTGTGTTCATCGCCTTTGTTCTGGCGCTGATTATCGGTGGCATATCAGGCTATTACGGGGGCTGGGTAGACTCTGTGATCCAGATGGTCACGGATGCGGTGCGCACCATTCCCGCGATCCCGCTGTTCATGGCACTTGCCGCGTTCATTCCCGACACATGGAGCGCGGAGGAGAGGTTTTTCTTTATCTCCATCATTCTAGGTTTTATTGGCTGGCCCACGCTGGCGCGCCGTGTGCGCACCCATCTGTTGACGGAACGCAATCAGGAGTACGTGCTCGCCGCGCAACTGTGTGGCGCATCGTCCGGCCACGTGATCCGCAAACACCTGCTGCCCAGTTTCACCAGTTACATCATCGTCGATCTGGTGATTTCCTTTCCCTATATGGTGCTGTCCGAAACTGCGCTCAGCTTTATCGGTCTGGGCCTGAAGGATCCGGTGAATTCGCTGGGTGTCATGCTGCAAAACGTGACCAGCGCCGACGTCCTGCTGAACTACCAGTGGTATTTCATTCCAGTCATTTTCTTCATCGTGCTCGTGATGGCCTTTGTCTTTGTCGGTGACGGTTTGCGCGATGCGGCGGACCCCTACGGAGACACCAAGAAATGAGCCGCCTGATTGACGTCGAACATCTGACCCTGCAATTCGATACGGACGAAGGGCGCATAACGGCCGTCGACGATGTGTCATTCAGCCTAGAAGCGGGCGAGGTGATGGGGCTTGTGGGCGAAAGCGGATCGGGTAAATCCGTGACCGCAAAGTCACTGATGAAACTGAACCCGCGCAACGCCGTCTACGGACCGGACACCAAAATCACCCTGCATCTCGATGATGGCCCTGTTGATGTCATGTCGCTGCAAAACGATCGCGAGATGAAAGTCGTCCGCGGTGGTGCGATATCGCTGATCTTTCAGGAACCGATGGCCAGCTTTGCCCCCGCGATTTCAATTGGTGACCAGATGGTCGAGCAATTGATGATCCACACCGATTTCAACAAAGCGCAGTCCAAAGAGTTGTCTATCGAAATGCTCGACCGCGTGGGTATCTCTGATCCGTCCACACGCTTTGGCCAATATGCGTTCGAGCTATCAGGTGGCATGCGGCAGCGGGCGATGATTGCCATGGCCCTGTCGACAAAACCCAAACTGTTGATCGCGGATGAACCGACGACGGCGCTGGATGTCACCATTCAGGCTCAGGTTATCGACCTCATGAAAGACCTCGTTGCCGAATTTGGCATGGGCATCATCTTTATCACTCATGATCTGGGCGTCATCGCCCAAACTGCCGACAAGGTGGCGGTCATGTATCTGGGCAAGTTGGTTGAACAGGGCACCGTGCGGGATGTGATCCGCAAACCGGCTCATCCCTACACCCGTGGCTTGATCGCGGCATTGCCGACGCTGGATGATATCGACGCGCCGCTGACTCCGATCCCCGGCGACATTCCATCGCCTCTCGAACGACCACCGGGCTGTGTTTACAACACCCGCTGCCAAGAGGTGATCGGCCCGCGCTGTTCAGCTCAAGTACCCGCATTTTCCGAAGTACAACCCGGACATGCCGCCGCCTGCCACCTCTACGACCCTGCGGAGGGGAGCGCATGAGTGAAAAGCCCCTGATCACCGCACAAAACCTATCGGTGCACTACGCGTTGCGCGGTGGCTTGATCGGCCCAAAGCCGTTTGTCCGTGCCGTCGAAAACGTCAGCCTGGACATCGCGCCAGGTAGTTTCTTTGGCCTTGTCGGTGAATCCGGTTCCGGCAAGACCACGCTTGGTCGCGCGATGTTGCGCGCTGCCCCTATCAGCAAAGGTGATGTTCTGTTTGACGACGGCGACGTCGCCTATTCGCTCAAGGAACTCGGCAAGCAAGAGCTGAAGGACTACCGCAAACGCGCGCAGTTGATTTTCCAAGATCCCTATGCCGCTCTGAGCCCGCGCATGACCGTGCGCGATATCATCGCAGAACCGCTCGAAGTAATGGGCCTGACCAAATCACGCGCTGAAACGGATGAACGTGTCCGCGAAATCGCGGAAAAATGCCGGCTTAACGTGGAACACCTACGCCGCTTTCCACACGCCTTTTCGGGTGGCCAGCGGCAACGAATTTCCATCGCGCGTGCCTTGGTATCAGCCCCGAAGTTCATCGTGGCCGACGAAAGCGTCGCCGCGCTCGATGTGTCCATCCAAGCGGACGTTTTGAACCTGCTCAAAGCCATCCAAGAGGACATGGGTCTGACATTCCTGTTCATCAGCCACGACCTGAGCGTTGTGGCCCATGTGTGCGATCATGTGGCCGTAATGTATCTGGGCCGCCTTGTCGAAACGGCCCCGACGCGCACATTGTTTTCAGCACCGCGCCACCCCTACACCAAGGCGCTTTTGTCCGCGATCCCATCGCTTGATCCAGATGATCGCGGCAAGGCGCAAAAGCTTGACGGCGAAATCCCCTCGCCCACCAATCCACCGCCCGGCTGCAAGTTTCAAACCCGCTGTCCGATGGCAATAGATCGCTGCCGTGTTGAGGAGCCTATCCTTGAAAGCGCGGGCGTAGAACACAACGTGGCTTGCCATCGCTGGAAAGAACTCGCCAACTAGCGGCAGGCGTTGATGAATGAGAACACCATGACACTGAACTTTGAAGACTTAAAAACGCAGGTCGCCGCAGGTGACATCGACACTGTTCTGGTGTGCCTTGTCGATATGCAGGGCCGCCTGATGGGCAAGCGATTTCATGCAGGGCACTTTATTGCCGGTGCATGGAAAGAAACCCATTGCTGCAACTACCTTTTGGCCACCGATCTGGAAATGGCCACGCCGGATGGCTATGCGGCCACAAGCTGGCGTCAGGGATATGGCGACTATGTGATGCGGCCCGACCTGAGCACGCTGCGTGCCCTGCCATGGCTGGACGGCACGGTGATGGTGCTGTGCGACGTGCTGGATCACAAGACCCACGCCCCTGTGCCGCACTCCCCCCGCGCGGTTCTCAAGAAACAGATCGAGCGGCTGACGGCGCTGGGATATGACGCCATGATGGCGACGGAATTGGAATTTTTTCTGTTCGAGAAAAGCTTTGACGATATCCGCAAGGACAAGTTCCGCGATCTGGAGCCCATCAGCGGATACAACGAAGATTACCACATCCTGCAAACCACCAAAGAGGAACATGTGATGCGCCCGCTGCGCAACCACTTGTGGAATGCCGGCATCCCCGTCGAGAACACCAAAGGCGAGGCGGAGGCCGGCCAAGAAGAACTGAATATCAAATACGCCGCCGCCCTGAACACCGCAGATCATCACACGATTGCAAAACACGCGACCAAGGAAATTGCATGGCAGCAGGGCCATGCCGTTACATTTTTGCCCAAGTGGCATCACGATAGAGTTGGCAGCTCGTCACATGTGCATCAATCCCTTTGGCAAGATGGCAAGCCTGCGTTCTATGACGGCGATGATGCGCTTGGCATGTCGGCGTTGATGAAAACCTATATGGCGGGCCTGCTTAAATACGCGCCCGACTACACATATTTTCTGGCCCCCTACATCAACAGCTACAAACGCTTTCAAAAGGGGACGTTTGCACCAACGCGCACTATTTGGTCCGTCGACAATCGAACTGCGGGCTTTCGACTGTGCGGTGACAATACGAAATCGGTGCGCGTAGAGTGCCGCATCGGTGGATCGGACATAAACCCATATCTGGCCATGGCCGCCCAAATCGCAGCCGGGATCGCCGGGATCGAAGAGGGCTTGGAACTTGCCCCGCCATTTGCAGGCGATGCCTATGCAGGCGAAAGCGGTATGATCCCTCACACCTTGCGCGATGCGCGTGTCACCTTGCACGCATCCGCCATGCTGCGGGCCGCGATGGGCGACGATGTCATCGATCACTATGCCCGCGCGGCGGAATGGGAAATCGAAGACTTTGACCGCGTCGTCACCGACTATGAAATCGCGCGCGGATTTGAACGGGCCTGAGGCTTGCGGCAGACAAACGCATCCGTATGCCTGCAATCGCCTTCAATACCCTCCGTCCCTTCCAAACCTTATCACATGAAAAAGGTCACGACATGAGCCTGACAGGAAACTGGTCCTACCCCACTACGATAAAATTTGGCGCTGGCCGGATCGCGGAATTGCCCGATGCCTGCATATTGGCTGGCATCAAAAACCCGCTGTTGGTGACGGACAAGGGTCTCGCCACTCTGCCTGTCACACAGGCCGCGCTCGATATCATGGACGCGGCGGGCCTTGGCCGGGCGATGTTCAGCGAGGTGGACCCGAACCCGAACGAGATCAATCTTGCTGCGGGTGTGGCGGCGTATACGGCTGGCGGGCATGACGGTGTCATCGCCTTTGGCGGCGGATCGGGGCTGGATCTGGGCAAGATGGTCGCGTTTATGGCCAAACAGTCGCGCCCTGTCTGGGACTACGAGGATGTGGGCGACTGGTGGACACGGGCGGATGCGGACGCCATCGCGCCCATCGTGGCCGTCCCCACAACGGCAGGCACCGGATCAGAGGTGGGCCGCGCCAGCGTCATCACCAATTCCGAAACCCATGTGAAAAAGATCATCTTTCACCCCAAAGTGCTGCCAACTGTGGTCATCTGCGATCCAGAATTGACCCTAAGCATGCCCAAAGCGATCACCGCCGGCACTGGCCTTGATGCCTTTGCGCATTGTGTCGAGGCATTCAGCAGCCCGCATTACCACCCGATGAGCCAGGGCATCGCCCTTGAGGGCATGCGATTGGTGATCGAAAACCTTCCACGTGCTTACCTTGATGGAACCGATATCGAAGCCCGCGCAAATATGATGAGTGCCGCAGCGATGGGTGCGACTGCGTTTCAAAAGGGTTTGGGGGCAATCCACGCCATGAGCCACCCCATCGGTGCAGTTTACAACACACACCATGGCACAACAAATGCCGTATGCATGCCCGCAGTGTTGGAATTCAATGCACCGATGATCAAGGATCGCTTTGATCAGGCGGCGTCGTATTTGGGTATTACAAACGGCTTCACCGGGTTTTATGATTTCGTACAGCGTTTCAATGACAGTCTTGCCATACCGCAGCGTCTGTCGCAGATGAGCGTTAAGGATGATCGCATAGATGAACTGAGCGCGATGGCACTCGAAGATCCGTCTTGCGGCGGCAACCCGGTTGAACTCACGCGCGAAAACCTCGCTGGTTTGTTCACAGCGGTTATCTGAAGCGATTGAACTCCGTGCTAGTGCGTGTGGGATGCATACGCACCAGCGCGCGCTATTTCACAGTAGTGCTAACGCCGTTTGTGGCGCGGTTGAGAGATTTTGTTGCCGCGCGGCCCGGATTGCGTCGGGGTGTTATCGCGGTTTTCCTCCAGCAGTTTGCGCCAACGCTCGACCCGTTCGGGGTCGAGGCTTCCATCCGCGACCGCCGCCAGAACGGCACAGCCCGGTTCGTGCGCATGTGTGCAATCCCGGAACCGACACGCGGGGGCGAGTGCGCTAATCTCTGCAAACAGAATTTCCAACCCGGCGGAAACGTCGCTGACATGCAAGGTGCGCATTCCGGGCGTATCAATCACCCACGCACCGCCTACCATGGAATGAAGTGAGCGTGACGTTGTGGTATGCCGCCCCTTGGCGTCATCCTCGCGGATACCCCCGGTAAGCTGCGTGTCCTCAGGCGATTTGTCAGCCAGCGTGTTCAGAAGCGTCGACTTGCCAACGCCGGATGATCCGACAAGTGCAACCGTCTGCCCTGCCCCGCACCATGGGGCCAGGGCCGTCATCGCATCTTGAGTTTTCGCGTTTAGTGCAACAACATCCAACTCAGATTGAAGCGCTGCCGCCTGCTCTTGATAAGATACGGCATCTGCCACCTGATCCGCTTTCGTCAGGACGATGACCGGATGTGTTCCGGCCTCATTTGCGAGGGCAAGATAGCGTTCCAGCCGCGCGGGATTAAAATCGTTGTTGCAGGACGTCACGATGAACAAAGTGTCAAGGTTTGCCGCAATCAGCTGTTGTATGCGCGCTGCTGTGCGGCGTTGCAGCAAAGTGCGTCTTTGCAATCGACGCACGAGCATTCGGGTATCTGGATCGACAAGAACCCAATCCCCAACGGCGAAATCCGAAGTGTTGGTTTGGGGTGCAAGGCGCAGTTTGACCGGGCCCAATTCCGATTCAGCAGACATGCGGGACCGATGCACAGTCGCAATGCGCATCGGGGCAAAATCGCCCTCATCGGGTTCCAATTGTGCATCAAAAAAGTCGGACCACCCAAGGGCAGCCAAAGACCGTACAGCTTGATTAAGTGAATGTGCCACGAATGCTTGAATGCACACAGCATCAGATCGATGCAAGCTTTAGTGCACTTTTTGCCAAACGGATGAATTGGGATCGCACCGCGACTTTGGCGCATCTGAACCGTTTACGGGGCGTTAACGGCTCAGCGCGCTCAGGCTCACGTCCCCGCGCAAGACTGGCTGTTTCAGGACGCACCCGCGCGCCCGGTTTTTCTGCAAAGCAGTCTGGACAAGACAAGTTTTTCCCGCAACGTTATTTCATGGTTTGAAAAGGCTAACTTTATGCCGTCCGAAGATTTGTCAGAACAGCAACGACACTTTCTCAAAACCTTTTTGGGATCGAAACTGCGAGCCACAGAAAGCACAGAAGGCGAAGATCCAGAACTCGCCAAGCTGCGCGCCGCGTGGCAAACCGCTGCGGACCAAATGGCACCCCGCGTGGATGCGCTGACAAAGGACGCCGTTCCAAACGCAGAGCGGATTGAAAAAGCGTGGCAAGCCGTGCAGGCGACAGCCGCCAGCGGCGACTATGCCAAGGCATTGACCGCGTCACAGCGTGTCGGTGCCGCGATTGATCAGATCGCCAAAGCGCCGCAAGTGGCAGACGCGCAAGGCGTCGGCGGCGTGTCGCTGGTCAAACTCGGCATTGCCCGTAACGCATGGCCGGGTCTGCAATCGGCGGCCCATGCCGACCTTGATACGCTCAAGGCCAGCTTGCGATCGGCCTATGCGCCCTATCCCGATCAAAGCGCAAAGGTCGAAGCCGCCGTTGGCCGATTGGATCAGGTGATATCCACGCTTGATGATACGCTCAAAGAGCAATTGGACGATGTCTATAACGCCCAAACCGAAGAGGCCCGGCTCGCGACCATAAATGTGGTCAAACGCACCGTGGCGCGTTTCAAATCGTTTGTCGACAGCGACCCGGTGGCCGCAGCGATTGATGACAACTCCTTTGCCCCCAACATCGCGCCGATTGGCCCGATCCGCAAAAACCTTGACGCCATGACCGCCGCTTTGGGTGGGTGACGCATCCGCCGACATGTCTGTGTCGGTTTAAACGGAAAGATATATTATGCCTGGAAACACGAACACCGAACCCAGCCCTCAGATTGGTGCGTGCAAACTGTCCAGTGTGCTTGGGCTGACCCCATTGATCGAACTTTATGGTGAGGCGCAGCAGGCAACCACTTCGACACCCGCAAGGGATGCCGCCACAGACCCGCTATCACTGTTCATTCTCGAAGAAGCGGCGCAAAAAGCCGGTGACCTAGGCGTAGACATTCGCACTGCCGCCAATGCCGCAAAATCCGAAGTGACCCGGCTGGCCAGTGAAATCCGCGGACCGCTTTTGGCAGAACGGGCATTTTTCGAGGTCAACAACCCCGGAACCAGTACGTTTTCCGGTTGGATCGTCACAATCGAAACACAAAGTGCCGAAGCCATCGCGACACTGGATGCAGTACATGTTGCCGGGCTGAACTTGTCGGCTGATTTCAAATCAGGTGCGGCCGAAGAAACGGAGATGACGCAAGCCAAGCTTACCGAAACACAAACAGCAACCCAGGCGCTTGAGGCATTTAAAACTGCCATGGACGAACTGCTAAGCCGCGTGGATATCTTTAGAACCCAGACGAATGAGGCCTTGGAACACTACAAAACGGAATTGATGAGCGCATATCAACCGGTCAAAGACGAAATTGCGAAATGTCTGCGCTGGGACTACACAGAGGCGGTAAATTTTGACGCGATCCTTGAGGCTTCAAAGCGCAAAGCAGACGCGTCACAGACAGTAACAGACTACGTAGAAGCCAAAGACCGGGCCGAAGTCATCGCCCGAGAAATCACAAACCTCATTGCCGAAAAGCAGAATGCTTACAAAACTGAATACGCCAAGCTTGTTGTGATCTTTGAAGACGTGAAAAAGAAAATCGAAAGACACTCTGGCCTTGAAGGGCTTGTGCGCGGTTCGCTGACTGACGAACAACTTACCCTGACCAAGGACAAGATAAACGCCGCAATCGTAATGGCCAAAAGCGGGTCCAATTTAAAAGCGGTCGAAGCGGCCATGGATGTCGCACTAGAAGCTCAGGTCTTGATCAATGCGATTGATGATCCGACAGCGTCTGAAACACTCAAGGCCGTCAGTGCAAAACTGACCGAAACCGAAAAGATGTTGAACAAACACGCCAGCATCCGGTCCACCGACTCGGCCGCATTGTTGAAAAAGCTGACCAGCGTTAAATCCGATATCCGCAGCATGGCACCGGCTACTGCGCAGTCCACCGTGGATGGTTTTGCAGCCTCTGTACTAACTTCGGCCAATCCTGGGGACTGGACGACCTATCAGGGCCGTGCACAGCTGCAGATCAAGTGGAAAACCGATTATGAGGCCAAAGCCCAGCTGTTGGAAGCAGAGGTCGCCAAATTCAGCGGCGTGTTTCCAGGCGGGTATAGCGGGTCACTGTTAAGCGATGTGAAAACTCTGACCGCACTGGTTCAGACCGAAGCTGTAATTGGCACAGGTGACGAAGCCGCTGCGCTGGTAACCCGCATCGAGCAGAAAATCGCTAGCTACGAACCAGCTCTTGTCACGGACGGCAGCAACCCCGAGGCGTTCGAAACGGCTCTGTTAGCGTTGAATGCGGATCAAGACGAGGCCGAACGCCTTGCCGAAGCCGAAGCTGCGGCCAAGAAAACCTATGAGGACAAATTGGCAGCCTTGGATCGCAAAATCTCGGCCGCCAGTGACGTACCCGCGTTTTCAGATATGATCGACTCGGTTCCAACCAGCGCCGCGGATTTTCAGGGCTGCAAGCAAATGCGCGACAGTGCCAAAACCACGGCGAAGGACTCAAAAGACTACAAAACAGCCGTTGCCATGCTCGACGCTGCAGAGAGAGACTTGGCCAAGCTGGTGAAACGATCCACCGGTGAGTTGTTCACAGATCTCAACCAAATTGGCCGCGCATGGCAAATCGGGGCTTTGGGCTTTGCCTCCAAGGTGACAGAGCTGAAAACGGCGATGGGCAAGGCCATCGAAGATATGGCAGCTGGCGAGGACAAAACTGCCCGCGAGACCCAGATCACACAGACAAACAAAGCGCTTGACGATCTTGTGACGTTTTTCCAACCCACAGCCTTTGAAGATTGCGCCGCCCGCTTTGCCACGCTGACCGCCGTAAAAGAACGCAAGCGCGAACGCGAAGAAGTCTTGCGGCGTGTCCGATTGTACCGCGACGCCATCACCAGCAATCCAATGATGAAAACAGTCGTGACGAACCCATTTGGCGTCACCGGCATCGCGAGCGGCCTGTTTGCCCAGCTGAAGAAAATCGAGCTGATGACGCTCGCTACCCTATGACGGAGATCCAGCCATGAGCCTAAACGACAAGCAAGTTCAGTGGCTTGATGGCTTTGCCGCCGTCAAGGTCAAAGGCGACCAAGCCCGCGACGCAGTCGAGGCCCGCCGTCTGGTCCAGAACCGTATCGAATTGGAGATGATGGACAAACGCGACGAGGTGCGGGAATTTCTGGAATCGATCACTCTGACGATCCCGCCTGAAACGGCCTTTGAATCCATCAAGGCCAACCTTGGTATGGCTGAAACTATCCGCCTGCTTGAACCCGGCGGAAACCCGATGAAAGAACTCGACATCGACAATGATGCCGACTTTATCGCGCGCGGCATGGACCCGAAACAAGCACAGGAAGTGCAGAAAAAGCTGCTGGAACTCTATGCGCTTAGCGCTGATCTGGAAAACATGACCCACGGCGATCCGCCGCAAAAGGTCTATACATCCCCCGAACAAATCAGAGCCGACTTTTGGGGTCCGCTGGTGCGTGAAGGCGTTATTCCCGAAAACTTTGTCCCGCCTCAATTCTCTGAGGTGGACACAACATTTGGGGCAGCATCAGAACTCTATGAAGAGCGATTGCAGGAATACACCAAGGAACTCGGGGAATGGGACAACTTTGCCGACAAATTCGGCGTAGCAACCACTTGCATCAAGCTGGGGTTCGATCTGACCGCCGCAGCTCTTCAAGCCAAACAAGCAGTAGATGCGCTTGAAGCCGCCAAAAAAGGCGGCGAAGTCAGCGCCAGTGCCGTACAAGAGGCCAAGGAAAAAGTTGAACTGCTGAAACTGATCGGTGCCACGGTGGCAGCCGTAGGTGACGGCACCAAAACTGCGATCAAAGAAAAAGACGTGGTCAAGTCGATGGACAGCTTTACCAAAGCTGTCGTGAATTCTGTGACGGCGGCGGCGGGCTCGGGCACTGGCAAAGAAGTCGGGTCAATCATGACCGCAGTGGTACATGCCTATCCTTTCGCGAAACGCATCAAAACGTGGCGCGATACAGGCGTTTGGGACTGGTCCGCCGCTATTGGCGATCTGGGCGACGCCGTGGCAAGCGGAATTTCGGCAGGTGACGGCAGTTCTGATAGCAAATTCTATGCCAATGTCGGCAAAGCGGTAAAAGCCGGGTTTGATGGCGTATCAGCCGGTGTAAAAACTCTGAGCACCAAAAGCGAAGACCGTGCCTATGAGGTTCTCGTCGCCCAATTCGGAGCCGCAGCCACATCCATCAGCAGCGCTATCGTCAGCATTATAAAGGAACAGGCAAACGAACAGGCCCTGAACAAGGAAAAAGAAGAAAAGGGCGGTGACCTGACCGAAGAAGAAGAAAAAGAGGTCACAAAAAAGATTGATGAAGAGTACGAAATGAGGCTCGAGTTGTTGGAACAAGGTGAAAGCCTTGAGAAAATCGCCGAGTTTCTGGAGACCCGAAAAGAGGCATTTCCAGCAGCTGAAACTGCTTTTGACGAAGGCGTAAAGAAGCGCCTGCTTGCTGAATCAGAGGCCGCGCAGACCGCCGCTCTCAAGGAATTCATGCAAACGCCCGACGCCACATTCGAGGCGATGCTGACATCCGGGTTTTCCGAAGATGCCTATGGTGCCGCCCCCGAAGAAGGCGACAATAGCCCCGAAGCCGTTCAAGCCCGCGTAGAGCAGGAAGAACGACGTATCAAATCCATCGAAAACCTGATCGCAATCCAGAAAAAGAACGACGCCACATACGAGTTGAGTAAAACCATCGTCACGACGGCAACCAAGGTGGGCGTTCAGGCCCTGTCGAACGTCATACCGGGCCTGTCTATCGTCAACGTCGCCCAAGAGATGATGTATGCCATGTTTGCCGCCGCCAAGCAGGGCAGCGAATTCTTGATCTGGCAGGACAACGTAGCCATCGGAAACGCCGCCCACACCGTCCAGGTCGAAGCCATTCTGAGCCGTCATGGGCTGCAGAAAAAACAAACCATCGAAGCCGGGATCGCCGCCGCCCTCAAAGCTGCGCAACTGGTTGGCGAAGTGCTGAAATTGGCCGGGCATGCGGCACCCGCTGGTGTCGTCGTCACCATGGCTGCGACCACTGCGACCGGTCTGCTTCAGGCCGCGTCCAAAGTGGCAACCGAAGCAAGCATTCGCAAAGCGTGGAATGACTATCAAACAGCACTCGCACGGCCACAAAACCGCAAGGCCGTGCGCACCGCCTTGCGCAGCAACCCGACATTGGCAAAATATGCGATGGCCTATGGCGCGGTTGTCGACAACAACCCAATCGCCAAAGAAGTCATGCGCCGCTGTGGCTTGAACGATTCAACGCTCGCGGATCCCAGCGCAAATGTGTCCAAGGTCGTGAAGTATATGGAAACGCTATACAAAGACGATCCAATCGTCTTGCGCACGACCACAGTGCCAAAGGGATGGTATCCCGGTGCAATTGAGCTGAAAGCCGGCAGCTGGACCATGTTTGTGTTCAATGCCCAAAACAGCAATGCCAAAGGCCCAAAGCTTGCCAATCCCCTGCTCGCCCCTATCGACGCGACCGGCGTTGCAGGATCATTCAAGGCCTATGAGGCCGCCGCCGCACTGGCGGAAACAGGCAACACAGACCCCGAGAAGCGCGATACATTGAAAGCCGCGATCAATGCGGCCGAACGTTTGGAACTTGCCTTTGCGCGGTTCAAACCGATGACGGTCGAAGAAAGCAGCAAAAAGCACCCCGAGTTCACTGAGTATGTGCAGGCTCTGTCAGGCCAATGCACATTGCAAAAACGCGAATGGCAAGCAAAGCTTACCGCGATTGAAGCCGCAATCGCCCGAGCCGCCGCAGAGGCAGAGGCCGCTGCCGAAGCAGCGGCTGAAGCTGCGCCAGAGCAAGAACCAGAGGCCGTCGCGGAATAGGACGGTTGAGCGGCCATTCGGTAGCTCAATCAATCGCCTATTGATCGCCCGCAGGTCCCGCGGCCAAGGCATCCAATTGAAAACGGCCCGGGCTGCGTTACCCGGGCCGCTTATGTCTTGGGTTTCAGGTGATTGGCGTTATGGCCAACCAACGTCGTTGAAAATCCTCTGTGCGGTGGGCACGTTTTTCGCCACTGCGCTCAGGTCGACATCGTCAGGCTTGAACAGCCCCAAGGCCGCCACAGATGGGCTAAGTGCGACACCGGGAACCGCCGGGTATTCGTCATTGCCTGCCGAAAAATACTGCTGCGCCTGATCACTGGCCAGATATTCCAGAAAAAGGACCGCGTTCTCAGCATTCGGCGCATAGGCGGCAATGCCTCCACCTGACAGGTTCATGTGGGCCCCTTGGGCGTTTTGCGACGGGAATACCCAGCCGATATTTTCACGCACTTCGGCAGGCAGTCCATCAACATCTGTTCGTATCGAACGGGCAAAATAATAGGTGTTGGAAATCGAGATGTCACATTCGCCCGACACCAACCCACGTAGCTGATCCGTATCGCCGCCCTGTGGCTTGCGTGCAAAGTTGTTGACCACGCCTTGGGCCCAGTCACGTGCCCCGTCCTCACCCAAATGTTCGATCATCGCGGCCAACAGGGTTTGAGAATACGCGTTGGTAGACGACCGGTGACACACCATTCCTTCATAGGCTGGATCGGCCAGATCTGCGTAGGTCTGCGGCGGATTTGGCACCTCGGCCTTGTCATAAAAGATGATGCGTGCACGCTGGCTAAAGCCGAACCACTGGTTGTCGCTGTCCTGAAGATAGGCGGGAATGCGCGCCTCTAGCACAGCACTGTCCGTGGCCTGCAATACACCTGCCGCTTTGGCACGCTCAAGGCGCGAGGTATCTACCGTAAGCAGGATATCAGCTGGGGAATTGGCCCCTTCGGCCTGCATCCGGGCGATCAACTCGTCAGCATTTCCTTCGATCCGGTTGATGGTGATGCCTGTGACATCGGTAAAGTCGGAATACAGACGTTCGTCGGTGTCATAATGGCGCGAAGAATACAGGTTCAACTCACCCTCGGCGGCAGCGGAAACGGGGCCTAGCACCACTGTTGCAGTCGTAGCTGCTGCGGTCAGGACGGGGAAAAGGCGTAGCATGGTGACTCCTGGTCGATTTGTTTACAAAAATACTCAGATACTATTTCAGTGAGAGTCGCAAGTATTCTTTAGTAATTTAGTCGGAATTGGATTGAGGCCACAAATGATGGTGTCGCCCCTACCCTTCCCCTTCGTCCGTGAAATCGACATGAATATGATTGCCGTCAGGGTCCCACACGTTGAAGGCGACAATGCCCAAAGCATCAATTCCCGACTTTCTATAGACAATCCCTTTCGCCTGCAGCCGTGCCTCGAACTCAGCAGCGTCATGGGCCGTCAGGGCAAAATGCTCCAGCTTGAGGTCAGCTTCGGACCCGACAGCGGGACTGTCCGGGATGCCGACCAAATGCACGATGGCGTGCTCGCCAGCGTATAGCCACGCACCAGGCATGGCAAAATCTGGTCGTGGCCCGTTTTCCAATCCCAGTATGTCCATATACCAAGTGGTCATTTCATCCAGTTGCGTCGTGCGCAGATTGACGTGGTCAAGCCGGTTGATGGGCATGGTGTGTCGTCCTCCAATGAACTGCGCACATCATCACAGCCCACGCGGACCCGGTCAAATTATGCCTGATCAACCGGCGCATAAAGCAAGGCCAACAGCTCTGCAAACCGCACATCGGGATCCATCAAACGCGCGCGCATCGCCCAGATCGCGGCTTTGCGGCTATCGGGCAGCGCGCCAGACATGGCATGGAACTTGGCTTCCACTTCGGACAGGGCCATCGGCGCTTCGGGCCCACCACGCGCGTGCACGTCACCCGAGTCCAAAAGCCGCCCGTCGCGCAAGGTCAGTGTCACGTCAGACCAGCGCCCAAGGGGGAAACGATCAGAATGACGCGCAACTTCGCGGACCGTGATCCTCGGCAGGATCTCCGCAATCTTTGTATCTCGCAGACCGGGGCCAGACACGTGTTCGGGGCCAATACGCCCGTGCACCAACTGCGCAGCCAATGCGAAACCAAGCGAATACTGCGCCTGCGATGTCGTATCCGGCATACCCCTGAACAGCGATGCGGCCTGCGCAAAAGTGTTGACTTCAATCGTCTCGATGTCATCCGCGCTCAGGCCATGCGCTGCGCAAAGCTGGCTCAAGCCATCCAGTGCGGCATGCGCCCAGCGACAGATCGGGTAAGGTTTGATGTAGTTTTCAACGATGGTCCAATTGCGTCCCAGATCGGCCCAAAAAGCCGCGACCTCGGGGGCTTCGACAGTGATCGCCGGAGCCCCCTCGAACCCGTCCTGCGCCAGCAAAACCGACATGGCCCCGACCATCGCGCCCATACCCGAGCCGTCGTGCAACATCGTTGGATTGGCGATTTCTCGCATCATCTGACTGCGCGGCCCATGATACTCGGCAATGCCCAACGCGTGACGCAACTGATCCGCGCCCATCCCTCGCAGACGAGCGCCCAGGGACGCAACGCCCAGCGAGTTCCATGCCCCAGACGTATGGTAGTCACTGACAGTCGCGTGCAATGCAATGCCTGCACGCGCCGACAGTTCATAGGACATGACCAAGGCGACCAACGCATCCCGTGCTGTCAGATCGGGCATATGTTCGCCAAAAGCGCAGAGCGCAGGCACTACCGCACAACCGATGTGCCCTTTGGTCGGGTTGTATCCGTCATGCGCATCAAGGTTGTCAATCTGGGTCGCCAACGCAAAACAAGCACCAGGCAGGGATGCGCGGCGTCCATCAAACAGCAAGGTCGCGCTGTCGCTGGGTGAACTGGCGGACAGAAACCGCACCGCATGATCTCGCGCAATCTGACCGACCTGCAAGCCAGCGGCCCCTGCCCCAACCCCAATCGTGTCGATCAGCAACGTGGCCGCCATGTACAGCGCCGTCTCGGGCACATCACAGGGACCAAGGGCAAACGCGGCGATTTCATCAAAAGTCATCGGGCTGTCCAATCGCTGACTGCGGCACCTGTGCCTGACATCAGCGTGGCGCAGCCCACACGACGGCGCTGTTCGTATTCCGACACGCCGCCCACCCGTTCGCGACGCAGTCTAGCTCAGGTGGCGTGTTTCCTCGTCGTCTTCCAAAAGAATGCGCGCGGCATCCCCGGCAGGATCGTCGTATTGGTCATGGCGCAATGTCCAGACAAAGGCAAAGAGCGCGCCAAGCCCAAGGATCAACGAACAAGGCACAAGAATAACAAGGATGTTCATGGAACAGCTCGCGTTCTAAGGGCGTTCAGGGTGACAGTAATGGAACTCGTTGACATCGCAAGCGCCGCCATCAGTGGTGTGGCAAAACCGGCCAGCGCCAACGGGATAAAAATCAGGTTGTACAGGGCGGAGAGGCTGAAGTTTTCAATGATACGCCGCTGCGCGCTGCGCGCGATATGCAGCACCTTTGGGATTCCTGCCAGATGTTGGCCCAACAGGACGACATCGGCGGCGTTCTGGCTGGCCTCAAGTGCGGTGCCCGGCGCGATCGAGGCCCAGGCCTGCGTCAGCGCAAGCGTGTCATTGAGCCCATCACCGACCATCAGCACTTTGCGCCCCTCGGCCTGCAAATCATGGATCAACGCCTGTTTGCGCTCGGGGCTGACAGAGGCATGGACATGGTCAACGTTCAGCGTGGCGGCCATGCGATCTGCGTTGCCTTGGCTGTCGCCGGTCAGCATGTGCACAACCAATCCCATGTTGCGCAAGGTGCGCACCGTTTCGGCGGCCTCTGGCAGCGCGCGTTCCCGGCGCGCCAGCGCATGGGCCTGCGCGCCGATCTGCAATACCGTCCCGCCCCCCTGACCAATCCATCCGGCATCACCCAAGGCCACAGGGATTTCACCCCACATGCCCTTGATGCCCTGACCCCGATGTTCGTTGATGTCGCTCATTTCCGCCGCTGTCAAATCCGCAAGGCCCGGCAGGACAGAGCGGCTGAGCGGGTGGTTCGACGCTTCGGCCAGTGCCTTGAGGACTGCGCACGCATCCGCAGGCAGGTCGGTCTCGGGCACCAGCGCGCTGTCACTGAGTGTGCCGGTTTTATCAAAGACAACGGTGTCGATCTCGGCCAGTCGTTCCAGCGCGGTTTCGGACTTCACCAGAACGCCCGCGCGAAACAGACGGCCCGTCGCGACAGTCGCCACAGCCGGTACCGCCAGCCCCAACGCACAGGGACAGGTGATGATCAGCGTTGCAATTGCGATTTTCAGGGCGTTGTAGGCATCGCCAGTTGCATAGGTCCATCCAAGAAAGGCGGCAAAGGACAACGCGTGCACCAGCGGCGCATAGATGGCGGCAGCGCGCGAGGCAAGGCTGGTATAGCGGCTGCGCGCGCCTTCGGCCACCGAAGCCAACTGGATCAGACGGCGCAGTGTGGACCCGCTGGCATCCACGTTGGTGCGCAAGGTCACGGGGCCGCTTAACATCACTTCGCCAGCAGTCAGAATATCGCCTTTAACAATGTCGATCGCGTCGCTTTCACCGCTTAGCGCGCTGCGGTCCACTTGCGCACGCGCTGCCAGCAACACACCGTCAACCGGCACGCGACTGCCTGCTGCCAACCACAGGGTGTCGCCCACCTTGACGTCATCCACAGGGCAACTGACGCGGGCCTCACCATCAAGCTTCGTAACGCGGTTGGGCTCAAGAGCCGCAAGATCAGCCGCAGCAGAGCGCGCCGCGCGCCGCATCCGCGTTTCAAGCACGCGGCCCCCAAGCAGAAAAAATGTAAGCGATAGGGCGGCATCAAAATAAGCGTGCTCGCCCCCCACACTTGTCTCATAAAGAGAGAGCCCGCAGGCCAACAGGATCGCCAACGAGATCGGCACATCCATGTTCAGCCGTCCGACCCTGAGCGCGCTCCATGCCGTTATGAAAAACGGCTGTGCGCAGAACAAGGCCGCAGGCAGGGCGATGGTCGCAGCAATCCAATGCAGGAAGTCGCGCGTGCTGTCCGCCGCCCCTGACCACACGGCCACAGACAACAGCATAACATTCATCATCGCAAAGCCCGCGATGCCAAGGCGCAGGATCAAACCGTCGTCTTTTGTGTGTTTTTGGATGCCACGCGCCTCGTGCGCTTCGAAGCCGATCCCGGCAAGGGCAGTGACCCATGGGGCTGGGTCCGCATCCGCGCTGGCCGAAATGGACACGCGCTTGCGGCTCAGGTTGACGCGGGCGGCAGCGATGTCGGTGCGCGCATTCAGCAGGGTTTCGACGGCGCGAATACAGGCAGAACAATGGATGGTGGGCAGGATCAGTTCGTGCGTGGGCAAACCATCGCGCACCGCAGCAGCTTCAGCCACCGGGCCAGCTGCAATGCAGCCAGGGCAGCTGGCCATTGTCATCGTTCGACCCGCACGATCACACGCTGACGAAATTCGGTGCCATCGGCTGCGGTGGCCGTCAGTCGCAAGTTCCAATTGCCCAGACCAAGCATCGGAATGTCGGCAACAAATCGAACGCCGTCATGGCGGAACACTGGGGTAATATCCTCGGCCACATTTGTCGCGCGGCCCAGCGTGGCAGACGTGATGTTGGCAACGACCGGGCCGATGGCATCGTCGATGAACAGATGCAATTCACCGTCCGTGACATCCGCCGACACAGCCCAGCCCAAAGCCAGTTGCGCGGCGCGATCCTGGTCAAACGCCTGGCTCACGACATAGGAATTGCGCGTCTCAAGACCGGGAAAGGTCGCGACCGCCTCAAAGGCGAGCGTCAGGTTAACCCCGACGATCACAGTGAACGCGCCGCCAAAGATCGCCAGTACGTGCCAGCCGGTAAGTTCTTTTGTCATCTTGGTTCAGCCCTTTCCGTTAAAGATAGTGGCGACGCCTGCACGGTCGTCGGTTTCGGTGTCTTCAACCCACAAACGCAGGTCCGTGGTTTCTTCATCCGCTGCGGCGTCCTGCGGGCGCGCGATCACATAGACGCGGGCCTGCATGGTTTCATTCGCTGGGACGGTCACGTGGTTGGGAACCGGGCCAGTGGTTTCGACTTCAATGCGCAGAATTTCATCCGAGGTGAGCATGATCCGGAAATCCCGGTCATCGGCGGTCAGGTTGCGGATGCGCAGCGTGTAGGTGTTGCGCACTGACCCATCCGACAGGGTCACGAATTGCGGATTGCGGATCGGCTCGACCGTGAGGTCGATATCCGAGCGCACAAACAGCGCATAGACAAGCGCCACACCAATCAGCGACCACATCGCAGTGTACAGTATGGTGCGCGGACGCAGCACGTGCTGCCAGATCGGGCGCGGGGGCGTGCCTGCGGTCTCGCGTTCCTCGTCTGCAAGGGCGAGGTAGTCGATCAACCCGCGCGGTTTGCCAATTTTTTCCATCACCTCGTCGCACGCATCGATGCACAGCGCGCAGGTGATACACTCCATCTGCTGCCCGTCGCGGATGTCGATGCCGGCCGGGCAGACATTGACGCAGGCCATGCAGTCGATGCAATCGCCCAGCTTGTCAGCCCCTTCGGCCTTGCGATGCTTGCCGCGCGGCTCGCCCCGCCAGTGACGGTAGGCGACGGTCAGCGTGTCATTGTCCATCATCGCCGCCTGAATGCGAGGCCAAGGGCACATATAGTTGCAGACCTGTTCGCGCATGAAACCGCCAAAGACAAAGGTGGTTGTCGCAAGGATGAGGACAGTGGTGTAGGCCACCATGGGCGCATTCAGCGTGAACAGATCCACCAACAGCGTCGATGCATCGGCAAAATAAAACACCCATGCCCCACCCGTTGCCAAGGCGATCACGAACCAGACCACCCATTTGGTCATGCGCAGGCGCAGTTTACGCGTCGACCAGTCCGCATTCCACAGGCGCACACGGGCGTTGCGATCCCCTTCGATCCAGCGCTCGACCAGAATGAACAGGTCCGTCCACACCGTTTGCGGGCAAGTATAACCGCACCAGACCCGGCCCAGCGCCGAGGTGAACAGAAAAAGGCCCAGCCCAGCCATTATCAAAAGGCCCGCGACGAAATAGAATTCGTGCGGCCAGATCTTGATCCAGAGGAAATAGAAACGGCGCCCCGCCAGGTCGATCAACACCGCCTGATCCGGCAAATTCGGCCCCCGATCCCAGCGGATAAAGGGAGTGAGGTAATAGATCGCGAGCGTTACGCCCATGATCCACCACTTAAGTGTACGATACGTCCCCTTCACCCGCCGTGGGAAAATCGGTTCACGCGCCACGTAAAGCGCCGGTGGAGTGTCAGGTGTTTGTGTCATATTTCAAGTGTCCTGTTCGCGAGGCTTTTGTCGCCTTAGGGGCAATCCCGTGCCTTGATCTGGATCAACGGGGTCTCATATGAAAACCGGCCCCCATAAGTTGCGAACAGAACAGGGGCCGGTTAGGTGCGCGATGAAAGCTCGGGGTGCGCCTGAGCCGTCACCGCGCGGTATGGCAGGCGGCTTATTCGCCGCCGCCAAGTTGGTGCAGGTAAAGCGTGACCGCTTTGATTTCTGCCTCATCCAAACGCTGGCCCCATGGGGGCATGACGCCAAAGCGGGAATAGGTGATTGTCTCGGTCAAAGTGTCGCGCGTGCCGCCATACAGCCAGATGGCGTCAGTGAGGTTGGGTGCCCCCAATTCGCGCATCCCTTCGCCTGCATCGCCGTGACAGGCCGCGCAGTTATCCAGGAACAATTCGGTGCCTTGCACAGCCAGCGTCGCATCGTGATCTTGATCCGAGATCGACAGGACATACTCAACAGTCGCCGCGATCTCATCCCCTGCAAAGATGTCGCCAAAGGCAGGCATCTCGGTCCAGCGGGCATCGGGGTCTATCTCGTTTCGGATGCCGTGGCGCACGGTGTACTCAATATCCTCGAGCGTACCGCCCCACAGCCAGTCATCGTCCAGCAGGTTGGGATAGCCCCCTGCCTGCACACCCGCCGCGCCGGATCCGTGGCATTGCGAGCAATTGGCCAAAAAGACCGAAGCCCCGCCCGCCACGCCATAACGGTGTGCCGGATCGTCAGGTGCAAGTGTGGCCAGATCAGCAGAGGCAAGGCGCATAGACACCTCGGCGTTCTGCGCGTCGATAATCGCGATCTGTTCGACCACTTCGCCGCGTGTCGAGTACCCCAGCAGGCCCGTTGTCGCCGAATTGATCATCGGCCAGGCCGGATAGGCGATGGTATAAGCAACACCCCACACGATCGTGCCGTAAAAACACCACAGCCACCAGCGCGGCAAGGGGTTGTTCAGTTCCTTGATACCGTCCCAGTCGTGGCCTGTCGTGTCGATGCCTGTGACGTCGTCTTTATCTTGATTGTCAGCCATCACTTGGCCTCCACTACTTCGGATTTCAGGTCCGGCTCGCCGTCATTTCGAAACGGAATACGAGCGGCCTCTTCGTTGGCCTCGCGCTGCGAGGGGCGAAACACCCAGAGGCAGGCCGTGATGTAAAAGATCACCATCGCGAGCAGCACCCAGCTGTCCGCCAGTTCACGCAGGAATGAATAGGTATCCATTGTTTAGGCCCTCCTTAGCGGCTTGCGTCGGGTGTGAAGGTCGAGAAGTCGACCAGCGTGCCCAGCATTTGCAGATAAGCGATCAACGCATCCATTTCAGTCAGCTCGGGCCGACCATCAAAGTTCGACACGACCGCACCGGGATAGCGTTCCACAACACCGTCCCAATCCGAATCCGGGTCACCTTGCGCCTGGAAATCAAACAGCGCGTTTTCGATCATTTCTTCGGTATAGGGGACCCCGACGAAACGGTGCGTGCGCAGCAAATCCTCTATATGCTCGCCTTGGATCGGCGTACGCCCGAGAAAGGCGTATTTCGGCATGATCGATTCCGGCACAACCGATTGTGGGTCGTTCAGGTGATCGACATGCCATGCATCCGAATACCGCCCCCCGACCCGGGCCAAATCTGGCCCGGTGCGTTTGGACCCCCACTGGAACGGATGGTCGTACATCGACTCCGCCGCCAATGAGTAGTGCCCATACCGTTCGACCTCGTCCCGCATGGGGCGGATCATCTGGCTGTGGCACACATAGCACCCCTCACGGATGTAGACATCGCGTCCCGCCAGCTCAAGCGGGCTGTAGGGGCGCATGCCTTCCACCTCTTCGATCGTGTTTTCGAGATAGAACAGTGGGGCAATTTCCACGATGCCGCCAATGCTGACAGTGAGCAGCGAGAAGACGAACAAGAGCGTCGGGCTGCGTTCAATGATTTGGTGTCGCTGAAGAAATCCGGCTTTCATGAGTTTTTCTCCTTAAGCGGCTTGAGGAATTTGGCGAACCGGGGGTGACACCCGGACGGGTTTACCGCCCCGGATGGTCATCCACATGTTCCAGACCATGATCACACCACCAGCGAGATACAGAACCCCACCAAGGCCACGGACCACATACATCGGGAACTTCGCGCTTACGGTGTCAGCAAAGGAGTTCACGAGGAATCCTTGTGGGTCGACTTCACGCCACATCAGGCCTTCCATGATGCCGGTGACCCACATGGACGCCGCATAAAGAACGATACCGATCGTCGCGAGCCAGAAGTGCCAGTCGATAGCTGACATGGAATACATCTGCTTGCGACCCCACAGGCGTGGCGTGAGGAAGTACAGCGCGCCAAAGGTGATCATGCCGTTCCAGCCAAGTGCGCCAGAGTGCACATGACCAATAGTCCAGTCGGTGTAGTGCGACAACGAGTTCACAGCGCGGATCGACATCATCGGACCCTCGAATGTGGACATGCCGTAGAACGCGAGGCTGATCACCATCATCCGAATAATCGGATCGGTGCGCAGCTTGTCCCAAGCACCTTGCAGCGTCATCAGACCGTTGATCATACCGCCCCAGCTGGGCATCCAAAGGATGATCGAGAACACCATGCCAAGGGTCGAAGCCCAGTCCGGCAATGCAGTGTAGTGCAAGTGGTGCGGACCCGCCCAGATATAAAGGAAGATCAGCGCCCAGAAGTGGATGATCGACAATTTGTAGCTGAACACAGGGCGTTCGGCTTGTTTGGGAACAAAGTAGTACATCATGCCGAGGAACCCGGCCGTCAGGAAGAAGCCCACGGCGTTGTGGCCATACCACCACTGCGTCATCGCATCCTGCACGCCCGAAAACACCTGGACGGATTTAGATCCAAAGATCGACACAGGGATGCTGAGGTTGTTGACGATATGCAGCATCGCAACGGTGATGATAAAGGCCAGAAGGAACCAGTTCGCGACATAGATGTGTTTTTCCTGTCGCTTGAAAATAGTGCCAAGGTAAACCGCGAGGAAGGCGACCCAAACCAGCGTCAACCAGATATCAACGTACCATTCAGGTTCAGCGTATTCCTTGGATTGCGTCGCACCCAGCAGATAGCCAGTGGCCGCCAAAACGATGAACAATTGATAGCCCCAGAACACGAACCACGCCATATTGCCGCCCCAAAGGCGGGCACCGCACGTGCGTTGGACAATGTAAAAGGACGACATAATCAGCGCGTTGCCGCCAAAGGCAAAAATCACCGCACTTGTGTGCAGTGGGCGCAGACGCCCAAAGTTTGTAAACGGCTGACCCCATTCAAAGTTCAGCGCCGGAAAGGCCAACTGGAAGGCGATGAACACCCCAGCAAGAAAACCAACCACGCCCCATAACCCTGTGGCGATCACTCCGGCACGTACCACGCCGTCGAGATACCCCGTGGTATCCACAACCTTGGGCACATTCCCTATCTGGCGCAATTGCCAGATGAACATGCCGCCCGCGACCAACATGATCAACGCAGCGTGCACCTTGTATGCCAGATCGTGTCCCCAATCAGCCGCAATCGCGGCCAAGAGGGCGACGAGGCCAAGGGCAATCAGTTTGACATAATCCAACATACTAATTCCTCTGTCATTGTTGCGCACCCCAGATGGGGGCGCGCATCTCTTCGCAATTTTGAGTGATACGGAGGCGTCGGGGCAGCCGCGTTGATCTGGATCAATGGCCCGCGTTAACGGATCACATGCACCGCACAATGCGCATGACGCACGACCCAAGCCGCAGTTGACCCAAGCAAAATGTCAGAAATAACCGGACGATGGGATGGAATGACCACACAATCGACGCCTGCGTCATGGGTCCAATTGGTGATTCCACGCCCGGTTGCGCCATCAACGATGACGATTTGCGCGTCTGGCACAGTGTCCAACAGCTCGTTCAGCTTGGCCCGCGCACTTTCACGCGTTTCGGCCATGATATTTTCCGGGACATATTCGGTCACATAGGCAGGCACCTGTTCCATCACGTGCAAAAATGTGATGGACGCGCCTTCTGCCGATATCCGCTTGGCGATTTCAATCGCGCCTGCGACGTCCTTTTCCGCGTCGAACGCGATGGGGATCAAAATATTGCTGTACATGTTTTCCCTCCGTCTTTTGTTTGAAGACGAAGGATTAAACGGATGGTCGCCGTGATACGTTGATGTGGATCAAGCTATTTGCTTGTCTCTAGAACAGCATACCGCCGTCCGTGTCGTCTCCGCTTTCCGACAAGAGTCTTTCGAGGTCGGGAATACGCACCAATCGGTTTCCATCCAGCTCGATCACCCCGTCTTTGCGCAGGCCAGTGAACTGGCGGCTGACGGTTTCAATGGTCAGGCCCAAAAAGTTGGACATCGTTTCACGGCTGATGGGCAGTTCGATACAGGGTGTGTCGCCCATCGCTTCGCCGTCAATATTGATTGTCCGCTTGGCAATGAGCATCAAGAGGCTGGCGATCTTTTCACGCGCTGTCTTGCGCCCCAAAAGCAGCATCCAGTCCCGCGCTGCATCCAGTTCATCCAGCGCCATTTGCAGCAATCGTTCCTGAACATGCGGAACTTCCAGCAGCAGCGTTTCAAACGGTTTGCGCATGAAACAGCACAGGGTCACATCCGACACAGCCGTGACATCATATTGCAATGTCTCGCGTCCAGGTCGCCCGATGAAATCGGACGGCAGCAACAAGCCCACCATTTGCGTGCGTCCATCTTCAATCACACGTTCAAGCGTGGCGGTGCCCGTCACAACGGATGCAACCACATCCAGTGCGTCACCGCGCAAAGCAATGGATTGCCCGGCACGATAGGTCTTGTAGAACTTGATTTTGTTAAGTCGCGCCAGCTCGACATCGTCACACCGTGCACATACAGCGCGCTCGCGCACTGGACAGGTCGAGCAATCGTGAGTGTCGACAGCGCTGCGCAGCTTCATAAAGCGATTTGATCTGCATCAAAGAATGATGCGAAAACCCGTCTTAGCGTGGCTTGATGAAGCATATATCCGACCTATCCCATTTTGGTCTTTTCGATGCCAAGGTGCCACGCTTTACGAGCTATCCACCGGCCAATTGGTTCAGTGACAGCGTAACCGCAGATTGCGAGCGCACCTGGAAATCTTCTGCCCCTGATCATGCAGACATTTCGCTTTATGTCCACATTCCGTTTTGCCGTAGGTTGTGCTGGTTTTGCGCGTGCAGAACGCAGGGTACACGAAATGATGCACCGCTAGCCCCCTACGTAGACCGGGTTTTGGCCGAGGCGCGCGCTGTCCGCGCACAATTCCCAGACAGTGTGCGGCCCCGTCGCTTGCACCTTGGCGGCGGAACTCCGACCATCTTGTCTGCCACCTTGCTTGATAAACTTCTGAGCGGAATCAGAGATATATGGGGATTTTCTACGCTTGAAGAGTTTTCCGTCGAGGTGGACCCGACGGATGTGGGGCCTGCACGGCTTGCCACGCTAAAAGCGCATGGATTGAACCGCGCCAGCCTTGGCATTCAGGATTTTGACAAAAAGGTACAAGAGGCCATCGGCCGCATCCAATCGCGCGATCTGACGCAGGGTGTCGTAGACAATTTGCAGGAATTGGGTGTTGATGCGATCAATTTCGATCTGCTTTATGGTCTGCCATTTCAGACAAAGCACACGTTAGCCGCCACGTTGGACGCCGCTCTGGGAATGAAGCCGTGCCGAATCGCGCTTTTCGGATATGCACATGTACCGTGGATGTCCAAACGTCAGGTGCTGATCCCCCACGATGCGCTGCCCGACCCAAAAACACGGCTGCAATTGTTTGAACAAGCCCGGCTGACACTGTTGGGTCAGGGATATATTCAGGTCGGGATCGACCATTTCGCCCTGCCCCACGATCCCTTGGCAAAAGCATTCTTTAACAAAACACTGACGCGATCCTTTCAGGGGTACACAGATGACAGCGCGCCCTACTTGGTTGGCCTTGGGGCGTCTGCGATTTCGACGTACCCTGACGGGTTTTCGCAGAACCTGTCCGGGACCGGTCAATATGCTGACAAGATCGACGCAGGCCAGTCTGCGACCGCGCGCGGATATGCGTTGACCCCTCAGGACAAGCTCAAGGCCGATCTGATTGCGCAACTGATGTGCTATCATGGTGCAATACTCAGCGACGCACAGCGCGCAGATGAGGCATTGATGGCTGATGTAGACCGTGTGGCCACCGCTTTTGACGGGGCCGTGACATGGGACGGGGCATCGTTGTCGATATCGCGTTGGGCACAGCCACTGGTACGTGTGATTGCGGCCCAAATTGTTAAGCCGACAAATACGTCATCCGGTGAGCGCACCTATAGCGCGGCTATCTAAGTGCACAAAGTCGCCTTAGGCGCGCATCGTTTGTAAAACAGCGCGCGCGGCTGCGACCACTGGATCGTGCGTCTCCTTTAGAATTGCGACCCGATCGAAACGTTCCGCATCTCTATTCACAGCCGCGCGCATCGCATGGCCAAAGGCTTGGCGCAATTCTGTTCCAATGTTGAATTTGCAAATGTTCGTGCCCGTCGCCAACGCGCGGCGCTGTGCGGCTGGCACACCAGACCCGCCGTGGATCACAAGCGCTGCGTCGGTCAGTGCCTGAATGTTAGTGATGCGGGCCTCGTCCAACCCACCGCTTTGGTCTGTTTGCAAATGCACGTTGCCCACAGATATGGCCATAGCGTCCACGCCGGTATCGCGCGCAAAAATCTGCGCCTCGACGGGGTCTGTCCCGGCCGAGGCCTCGCCATTGTCATAGCCGACGAACCCGATCTCGCCCTCGCAGGAAATACCGGCCTTATGCGCCATTTCGACGACGGCGGCAGTTTCGTCGATGTTTTGGGCGAGCGGCTTGCGCGAGCCGTCAAACATCAATGACGTAAATCCCGCATCAAGCGCCTCGCAGCATTCCTCGAACGTGTATCCGTGATCAAGATGTGCAACAACCGGCACCGACGCGGCTTCAGCCAGATGTCGAAACATGCGCCCCAAAACGGGCAGCGGCGTGTGCGCGCGACAGGATGGGCCGGCCTGCAGGATCACGGGGCAGTTTTCAGCCTCGGCGGCGGCAACATATGCGCGCATATCTTCCCACCCCAAAGTGACAAGCCCAGCCACCGCGTAGCCATTGGCTTTGGCCGGGGCCAGCACATCAGCAAGTGTGGCAAGCGTCATTTGAACTTCGCAATCATGTCTTTGATGCCCGGGATCGTCTCGATCTGATAGGCATGGCTGGGCTGGAAATACTGCACCAGACTGCGCTGGCTCAAACCACCAAGGATGGTGAAATAATACATTTCGTACCCCGGCAGAACGGCGCAAGGATGATAGCCCGAGTCCAGACAAATCGTAGACCCATCTACTAGATGATAGGCATCCCCTGCCTTACCCTCTTCGCGTTGCAGCATCTGCACGCCTGATCCGTGATTGGGGCGAAAGCGGAAATTATAAGTTTCGTCGTGCCGCGTCTCTAGCGGCAAGCGGTCTGTGTCATGCTTGTGGCTTGGAAAGCCAGACCACCCGCCCTGACCGACCGTGAACAATTCAGACACCAGCAGGCGGCCGACTTTGTCGTGGTACTTGGTCCCGAGGATGTGTTTGATCTTGCGATGTGTCTTGGTGTCGTCCGATCCGTATTGCACGAGATCCAGCTCATCCGAGCGGACGGCGAACGCCTCTAGCACCTTGTCATATTTGGCACCTGCGATGAACACTTCGGCCGTGTCTGATGTACACACCATTTCCGCGCGGGCCGCCGTTGGCACATACACACCCTCAGGTTCGCCATCCCAGACATCAACACCGCGACCGCCCAATGCGGCGACTTTGAAGCCTTCGATATCAACATCGATCGTGCCAGTCGCAGGCACAATGCAGGTTTCAAACCCTGGCACCGCGTATTCAAACGCCTGCCCCTTGGTCAGTTTCACGATGTTGAAGTAGTTCAGCGGAACCGTCGGGTCATCAATGTCCACGATGGGTTTGTTCTGGTTGTCATAAGGCGCGATATGCATCTGGCGGCCTCCTTTTTTGAATTATGGCGTTGTCGGGCCGGAATGAGTGTTCAGAAATGCACTCAGGCCTTCAGGGTCAGGCATGGCGGGCGCACATCCGGGTTTGGATACTGTGATCGACGCACAGGCCGATCCACGTAGAATTGCAGTTTCAAGTGCATGACCATCGGCGAGGCTGGTCATCAGCCCGGCCATGAACGCATCCCCTGCCCCGTTTGGTTTAACGGCCGTGACCGGGTAGATGCCGGTCGTAATCTCTTGGCCACCTGAATAGGTCACGGCACCGTTTTCGCCCTTTTTGTAAATCACTATTTCGGCGCTGGTTTCGGATAGCGCGCGGGCCTTGGCTTGTCCTTTGTCCATACCGCCCGCCATAAAGCCAAATTCTTCGTCATTGCCAACGATCATGTCAGATGCTTCAGCCGCACGGCTGAGCACATCCGCAGCCACCTGCGCAGAGGGCCAGGAATACGGGCGGTAATCCACGTCAAAGATGATCGGCAAACCAGCGGCCTTGGCCAATTCAAACGCCCGGAACGTGGCCGTGCGCGAAGGTTCGGCGGCAAACACAGTGCCAGCTGTGATCAACGCGCCATAGGCGGCATAATCGACAGCTTCGACATCCGCGATTTCCATCTGAAAATCTGCCGCGCCATTGCGGTAAATGACGTTGCGGTGCCCCTCAAGGACGCTTTCGTAAAACGCGAGCGAGTTGCGAAATTCACCCCCCACACGTCGCACATGGGAAGTATCAACGCCGTAGTGGCCCAACCGATTGATACAGTAGCTGCCAACGGAATCGTCCGACACGGACGTGACCAGCGCGGCCTTGCCCCCCAGTTTGCAGATGCCTGCGCCGATATTGGCAGCCGAGCCACCCAGATCGACTGTTACGCTTGCCGCATCCTCGGCGCGCACGCCAACGTCGGTAAAGAAATCAATGCCGGCCCGGCCCACGATGACAAAATCGTTGGCCTTGATGCCGTTCAATAGCGCGCTCATTTGATACCTTCCGCGTTAACTGCATCCGCTTGGTCCAACACCTCGGGATAGGGATAATTCAGACCCAAAAGCTGGCGGATCTCGGGACTGGCGGCCTCGATAAAGGCCGCAGGCAGCGCACCGGGCATATCCTCAAGCGGTTTCACCCATTTCGGGATGTAGTTGATCAACACAGCGTTGCGGTCGTGATCGGCGGCGTTGGGCATGGCACAATGCCATGCAGCACCAAAAAACAGCACTGTATCGCCAGGTTCACCAGTCATCCGCGCGCAATTGTCATAGAAATACGCGTGATCGTCAGGCGTAGGATACCGCAGGTCTCTTTGCGAGCCGGGCAAATAGGCCGTGGCACCACTGGCGTCGGTAAAATGGTCCAGCACGATAGTGACCTGCGCATTCATCGGAAACGAAGCGTTCAGGCCCATAGGATGGGTATCAGGCGCGTGAAAGTCCCAATATGGGAAATCAACATGCGGCTCCTGGCCCGGCCCGCCGGGCAAGATGCGGTTTGCCGCGATCGACCCCATAATGAACTCAGTCCCGAGCCAACGGCTAAGGGCCGCCATGATCACCGGATGCGCGGCCATGTCAGAAAACACAGCCCCTTTGGCCAACAGGTTCCAGACGCGGCGTTGTAAGTTGGCGCGTCCATCCTTCATCGCGCTCCCTTGGAAATGCGTGACCTTTTCATCCTCGGCGTCGGAATGAGCCATGATAATCGCCCGTGCCTCTGCGATCTGATCCGGGCTAAACAGGCCTTTGATCTTGACCGCGCCACCACCATTCAACATCTCGTCGCATATCTGAACGGGGTCTGCCTGATCCGCATGAAGTGTTAGCATGGGCACACGCATTTACTTATCTGGATCGCTGGATCGAACATGGTAAAAACTCCCTTCGTACGAGTCCCGCAGGTGCTGATATCACGATTCTGCGTTGACCCGACTTTGACAATGACGATACCAAGCTTGCAACCGGTTGCAACACGTTTTCAGGGAGTCGCAAATGTCAGAAATCGGAATCGGCATCGTCGGCGGCGGCTATATGGGCAAGGCGCATGCGGTGGCCTTTAGCGCGGTCGCAGCCGTGTTCGACACCGACCTACGCCCCCGTCTTGAAATGGTGTGCGCCAGTACGCCTGCCTCTGCCGAGCGCTATCGCGCGGCTTTTGGGTTTGCGCGCGCCACCGATGACTGGCGCGTGTTGGTCAACAACCCACGGGTCGAGGCCATTGTGATTGCATCACCGCAGGATACCCACAGCGACATCGCCTTGGCGGCCTTTGCCTTGGGCAAGCCGGTGCTTTGTGAAAAACCGCTAGCAGAAACGCCTGAAACGGCCCGCCAGATGGTGGCCGCCGCAGAGGCAGCCGGCGTGACCAACATGACCGGTTTCAACTACATCCGCACGCCCGCCACGCAATTTGCGCGCAAGTTGATACAGGATGGGCGCATCGGCACAGTCACATCCTTTCGGGGCGAAATGACCGAAGACTTCATGGCCGACCCCGACATGGCACCGACATGGCGCAACTTTGGCGAGGCCAACGGTTGCATGGGCGATTTGGCCCCGCATCCAATCAACTGCGCGCATACTCTGATCGGGCCGATTGAGGCGGTGTTCGCTCTAGTCGAACGGGTGCACGCAACGCGGGGCGGCGCAGACGTGGTAAATGACGATCAGGCACACCTCACCGTGCGCTTTGCCTCTGGTGTGCATGGATCGATCTTTGTCAGCCGCGTCGCAACGGGGCGCAAGATGGGCTATGCCTATGATATCTACGGTACAAAAGGGGCCATCCGTTTTGATGGTGAAGATCAGAATGCCCTATGGCTCTATACAGCCGAAGGGCCCGAGGCGGAACGCGGCTTTCGCAAGATTCTGACAGGCCCCGCGCATCCCGACTACCTGCCGTTTTGCCAAGGTCCCGGCCACGGCACCGGCTATCAGGATCAGATCACCATAGAGGCCAAGGATTTCCTGAATGCGATCAGCAGCGGCACCCCAGTCTGGCCGACATTCGCTGAAGGACTGGCCGTCAATCAAGTTGTGGCCGCAAGCCTTGCGTCGTCCCGTGAGGGCGCGTGGGTGAATGTGGCGGATTATTAACGAAACAAGGCGAACGAGATGATAAAAATCGGCAATGCCCCCTGTTCCTGGGGCGTGGAATTTGCGGACGATGCGCGCAATCCTGACTGGCGCAAAGTTTTGCAGGAAAACGCAGACGCCGGATACACCGGAATCGAACTGGGCCCCATCGGCTACATGCCCGAGGATCCCGTGCAATTGGGCGAGGCACTGGCCGAGTTCCAACAAGAGCTTGTCGGTGGCGTGGTGTTTCGCCCGTTTCACGACCCGTCCAAATGGGACGAGGTCATGGATGCCTCTGTACGCACCTGCAAGGCGCTCAAGGCGCATGGCGCAAAGCATCTGGTGCTGATCGACTCCATTTCCGAACGCCGCGCGCCAACAGCAGGACGGGCCGCCGAAGCTGAACAAATGGACGCCGCCGAGTGGACCGTGTTCCGCGACCGCATCGCGACAGTGGCCCGCATGGGGGCCGAAGAATACGGCCTGACCGTTGGCATTCATGCGCATGCCGCCGGTTTCATGGATTTTGAACCCGAATTGGAACGGTTGCTGGACGAAGTTGACGACAGTATCCTCAAGATCTGCTTTGACACCGGGCACCATTCCTATGCAGGTTTTGATCCCGTCGCTTTCATGCAGCGTCACATTGGGCGTATCAGCTACATGCATTTCAAGGACATCAATCCGCAGGTGAAGGCAGATGTGATTGCCAGTCGCACTGGATTTTACGACGCTTGTGGGCAGGGTATTTTCTGCAATCTGGGCGACGGAGATGTAGATTTCGGCGCAGTGCGTCAAATTCTGCTTGATGCGGGCTTTGACGGGTGGTGCACGGTTGAGCAGGATTGCGACCCGTCTGGCGATACATCGCCTGTCGACGACGCGCGTGCCAACCGTACATATCTGCAATCCATCGGGTTTTGAGAACACGGCGGGCCACGCCCGTCCTACGGAGTAGTGACATATGAAAAAGCTGCAATGGGGCATGATCGGCGGCGGCGAAGGCAGCCAGATCGGCCCGGCCCACCGTCTGGGTGCTGGTCTGGACGGGCTGTTTGACTTCAGCGCAGGCGCGCTGGACCACCGCCCACAAGCAGGGCGCGACTACGGTCGCCGCCTTGGACTGGGTGAGCGTGCCTATGGCTCGTGGCAAGAGATGCTGGAAGGCGAAACAGACCGCAAAGACCGCGTTGATCTGGTCACCGTTGCCACGCCCAACGCCACCCATTTCGAAATCACCAAAGCGTTCCTGCAGGCCGGTTTCAACGTGCTTTGCGAAAAGCCGATGACGATGACGGTCGAACAAGGCGAGGAAATCGTCGAAATCACCAAGAGCACTGGCAACATCTGCGCCGTGAATTACGGCTATACCGGTTATTCGCTGGTGCGCCACATGAAGGCGATGGTCGCACGTGGGGACATTGGCAAGGTGCGGCTTGTGGTCACTGAATTTGCCCACGGGCATCACGCCGATGCGGCAGATGCTGACAATCCGCGGGTCCGCTGGCGCTATGATCCGGCACAGGCTGGCGTGTCTGCGCAGTTTGCAGATTGCGGGATTCATGCGCTGCACATGGCCTCTTTTGTCACAGGCCAAGAGGTAACGGATCTGTCCGCCGACATCGTGTCCTGCATTGACGTGCGCACGCTCGAAGATGACGCGATGGTCAACTTTCGCATGGATGGCGGCACGGTCGGACGGCTGTGGACCAGTTCCGTTGCCATTGGGCGTCAGCACGGGTTGGGTATTCAGGTGTTTGGCGAAACCGGTGGCCTGCGATGGAGCCAGGAACAGCCCAACCAACTGTTCTACATGCCGCTGGGCGAACGTCTGCAAGTGATCGAACGAGGCGAAGCCAACCTGTCGCCCGAAGCCGATCGCACCAGCCGGGTCACCATTGGCCATGCCGAAGGGATGCCGCTGGCCTTTGCCAACATCTACACCGATCTGGCCGAGGCGATCCGCGCCCGCAAAGACGGGCGTGCTATGGATCCGGCG
>Ga0209405_1000476_pt1 | contig 32567 bp, 29 predicted proteins | sample COGITO_mtgs_1105_6_FD_184803 | JGI IMG/M metagenome (GOLD analysis project Ga0209405, IMG submission 184803) | Pelagic marine microbial communities from North Sea - COGITO_mtgs_110516 (SPAdes) (version 2) | ecosystem: Environmental > Aquatic > Marine > Epipelagic ...
CGCCATCACCGTAAACAAAGACGACCAAGCAGTTCCGTCCACGGGATTGACACCAACTATTGAAGTCAAAGAAACCGTTTCAAATTATGGTGTTTTAGGAGATGTCAATGAACCTTTGCTCGCCGCTGCCCTCGCAGCAATTCAAGCTGGAAGGTTTGCGATTGATGTTCATGGTATCAACCCAATCCTAGATTCGAATTCGTTTAAACCACATTCACAAGAGATGTATCTTGATTAGCTGTTGATTATTAAAGGGTAAGATTAAACCCTAATCTCACATTTCGCCCTTTGGTTGCATAGCCAGGAATGTCTTCGTAAGCTTCGTTTAAAAGATTATCAAGACCGGCAAAAAATGTCACTTTATTTTTTAAGGCACTATGACTGATATAGAAATTCAATACGCTAAAACTCTCTAAATTCGGTACGAAACTATTTTCAAATCTATCGTCTGTATATTGGTAAGACAAAGATGCAAAGGTGGTTTTTGAAACTTCGTAACCCAATTGAACATTCGCTTTGTGTTTAGGGATTCTACGTGCCAACGCTTCTTTATATTCAACAAAGGTATAGTTGGTTTCAATAGATAGTTTTTCTAAAAGTGTTGCTTTCAATTCAATCTCAACGCCTTTTGCGTGTAATAAATCCGCCGCATTCAGATATCCGCCATCAATCCATAAAACCGTGTTTTTTTCTTCCCTATTAAAGAACAACCCAGAAATTCTGAAATTGTCATTCAATTTAAAAGCTATCCCCGCTTCTATGGTTAAATTTTCTTCTGGTTCTAAGTTAGGGTTTGCTCCAAAATTTCCATACAAATGAGATAAGGAAGGCGTGATAAAAGAAGTACTGTAAGACCCGAAAAATTTTGTATATCCCTTATTCGATTTAAGCGTGAAGGATGGATTAAAATTATATATAAAATGAGATCCGTATGCGTTGTGATTGTTCAAACGCACCCCTGCATTCATGTGAAAACCAAAGTCTGAAACATACACAAAATTAGCATAAGGATCTGTAATATCAAAGGTTTCATCAGTCGTGAAGGTGGCATTATTTTCAATAACATTCAGTCCAATAATCGTAAAAAATGCATCGTCAAACACATATTTATTATACACATCTAACACAAGGTTTTTGGATTTATAGAGCGATGGAAACGTAGAAACAAATTCTCTATCATATTCACTAAAGGCTGCATTCAAATTAAGACTTCCCTTATTGTATTTGAATTGAGATGACAATCCTACACGCGCTTGTTTGCTGTTAAATTCATCGTTGGTATCCACAAAATTAAAACTCGCATCATAGCCATCAATATCTGATTTTGTATCTGTTAAATTTCCATACACATTTAAAGAAAAAGCAGTACTGAATTGATAGCCAAGGTTGGCGTCTAGACCATATTTAGAATACGCATCTTTCTCATTGGTATCGCTAATTGCAGCAGAAAGACCATCCGAAAATTGATTGTTAAAAGCAGCTCGGTACGTGAATTTATTAACTGTGCCACTAAAAGCGACGCTGTTATTAAAATCTGCTATGTTATAGTTTTGATCGGATTCCGTTTGATTTGTTCCTATACTCGAGGAAATAAAAGCACTTATTTTTTTTGCATTGGCAGCTTTGGTTGTAATATTGACAACGGCGGCGGCGGCACCACTGCCGTACAGTGTACTTGCAGCTCCTTTGATAATTTCAATGGATTCGATTTGATTAAGATTAAGCAATCTAAAATCATAACCTCCAGAGATTTGAGACGGATCACTCACTTGAATGCCATCAATTAAAACCAACACTTGACGGTTTCGTCCACCACGAACATAGACTCCTAAATTTTGCCCGGCATTGCTTCGACTGCCATTAATTTCGATTCCACTTTTAGTATTAATTAATTCTGAAATGGTTCGCCCTTGGTTGTTTTCTATTTCTTGTTGAGAAATTTTAATCACTGTTTTACCAGAATTTTCACGTTTTAATTTAAAACGAGAATCGGTGACGACCACTTCATCAAGAGATTCTTCAGAAACGGTTTGAGCACTGATTTGAGTTTGAGCACATAGAAATAGTGCGATTAATACGTAGGATTTGTAGGTCATTTAAATTTAATTACTCGAGATAATAAGGCATACTTTTTAGTATGAAAACTTCTATCCCGAAAGTTTAACATTGTTTTTTGAATAAGGCAGGTCTCCTGGCTTACGTCTTTTGATGAGTCTTCCCAGAAATTTCCAGTGACAAAGAATAGTATCAAAAGCATTTTGCAAACGCAAAACTAAGTATACAGTTGCGGGAACAGCTCTGGATTTTAACCAGATTCCCTTTTAATTGAATATTCATAAAGCAAATATCCAAACCAAAATTCGGGTCAAATGTAAAAAATTCTAATACATATAGATGGAATTAATCGAATTATTATTATTTTTGTAGAAAATAATTCCTATGTCAAATACCTACTTGTCTAAAAAACAAATCGTTATAATAGCATTTATGCTTGTTGCTATTTTATTTAGACTGATGCCCCACCTCCCAAATTTCACTCCTATTACCGCAATTGCTCTTTTTGGTGGTCTTTATTTTACCAATAAATCTATGGCGTATTTAGTGCCAATTTTTATCATGATATTATCGGATTTGTTTCTAGGGTTTCATTCCATTTCAATCTTTGTATATGCTGCCTTTTTAGGGGTCAGTTTTATTGGAACCCAAACCAAAAAACCGAGTGTCTTTACAATTCTCTTAGGCAGTGTTAGTTTTTTCGTCATTACTAATTTTGGCGTATGGCTTCTGTCTTATCCAAAAAACTTAACAGGTTTCATCGAATGCTACACCCTTGCAATTCCATTTTTTAGAAATTCACTTTTAGGAGATTTCTTTTATTCTGGTGTGATGATTCTTGGGTTTAATTTTGTTCAGAAAAAATATCTTAATTTAGCCTAAGAGATTCATCTCTTTTGATTTTCTTTTAACCAAACACCTTTTTAAAAGGTTTAACTTATCTATTATGGAATTTATCATTCTGGCTTGTATTGTGATTGGCTTTGTTTTACTGGCTTTATATTTAAAACGACCCAATACCAGTATTGAGCTGCAATTGGAACAACAATTAGAACAGAAAGATTCTAGAATCTCACAGTTAGAAAAAGAAGGCATTGAAAAAGAAACAAATCTTTCCAATTTAAATAAACAGTTAGAAATTGCTTCTGCAAAAACAGAAGCCTTTGAACAACTTAAAATTGAAAAAGCAAAATTAGAAGAAGGTATAAAACGACTCGAAATTGAGCGAAATAATTTGAAAGGGGAAACGATTTCATTACAAAAAGCAGAAGAAGGCAGACAACTTGAATCGAATAAAAACATTGCTGCTACTGTGACCCTTCAGCACTCTTTAGAAAAAGAGAAAGCCCGTTTAAACGATGAACGTGTTAAAGAAAAGGAAGTTTTTTTAGAGAAGATGAAACACAAATGGTCTGAACACGAAAAAGATGTTCAAAACCATATTCAACAAATATGTAGAAATAACATTATTACTTACATCAGTCAAGAAGACTTTCCGCATCCCAGAAACAAACCTGATAATTCTATTGAAATCATGGATCAGTTGGTTGTGTTTGATGCTAAAAGTCCCGCAAATGACGATTTGACAAACTTCCCAAAATATATCAAGCTACAAACTGAAAGTTTGAAAAAATATGCTAAGCATGATAATGTGAAAAATGATTTGTTTTTAGTAATCCCTTCTAACACCTTAGATGTCATTGATCAGTTTCATTACAATATTGGCGATTATAACGTGTTTATTATTACCAAAGATGCTCTAGAACCTATTATTTTAAGTTTAAAGAAAATTGAAGAGTATGAGTTTGCTGACAAGCTAAGCCCTGAAGATCGCGATAATGTTTGTAGAATCATTGGTAAATTTGCACACACTACCAAAAGGCGTATTCAAATTGATGAGTTTTTTGCACGTGAATTTTTAGACACTTTAAGCAAGGCTGGCACACAACTCCCAAGAGATATTTTAGAAAATGTTATTAAGTTTGAAAATGCTGAAAAGCTAAATCCTCCTATGGAAAAGCGAAATAAACAGATCTTAACCAAAGATTTAAAAGACCAAGTTGATAAGCTCGAAAATGAAATGCAACTTCGTGAAATTCCAAAAATTGTGACTAAAATAGACTTTGAAAACTAACTGTTATGGGACACTATTTAAAACGAGCGTGCTAGATTAAATCCAAAATACACATCGCCTTCGCCCCAATCACCCGTACTGGTTCCAAAAACGCCGTTGGTATTCATGGATTGAGAATTGGTGAAATGTAGTTGGAAAATGTGCCCTCCAGTTTCTAAATCGACTCCAATAGAAAACGGGTTGTTGTATAATGAAGTAGCGCTTCGGTTCAAATGCATGCCATATTCCATATTCACCGACCAACGTTTTCCTAACTTATAACGGCTTCCAAATGCCACTGCATACTGAGAGTTTTCTTGTAAATCATCAATCACGTAGTTGTCATGAAAAAATGTAGGAGCCACTAAAAGAGAGAGTTCTTTTGTTATTTTACGAGAAATCAATAATTGTCCCACATAACTCAAACGGTGCTCAAAAATCAACTTAGGCAAGTTGTCCGTATCCAGTGCCGTGTTTGCTAAAATGGAGGCGTATCCTACGATTGTAAATGGCATTTTACCTTCTTGCTGTTTAAGCAATCCAAACTTAGTACCAACTTCATAGATCTTTTGATTAGAGCTTCTAGAAGCACTGACATTAAAGTTGTCTGAAATTCCATACACAAAGTTCAAATGCGTCACGGCTTCGTCCAATCCAAAAAGATTTTCAAAACCATTTTTGACCGTTCCAAATCGGTGCGATACAATAAAGTTAAACCCTTTTTTGGCTACTAACTTTGTGGACTCAAAATTAATCACCTTCAACCCTTTGAATACTGCCGAAGCATATACAGGAGCTTGGTCATCTGTATCAATTTCACTCAATAAATCTTCTTGAGAAAAAAGAATCACACTAAAAAGTAAAAACAGGGAAGTAAGAGATTTTTTCATTGGTTAAAGTTAAAAAAAAACCATTAGAAATACATCTAATGGTTTTTAAAATTATAATATATCGTTGTTATTTTTTAATAATACGGTTTGATTGAGAAAAATCAGGGGTGCTAATGTTCATAATAAAAACTCCTGCACTCCACTCAGACGTATTGATTTTTGAATTCCACTGGTCCATTTCAGCTTGAAAAACCAAGCTTCCTAAAACAGTGTACACCGCAACGGTTGCTTTTTGTATGCTCGCTGGAAACTCTACATTCAGTTCTAAATCTGCTGGATTTGGATACACATCAAATTCTGGCATTACAGCAATTGCTTCAGTACCCAATGTAGAAGTAACGCCACCTCTAGCACCATGATATCCTAAAGTAGTAGAAGTACCCTTTGCCCAAAGCAATGGAAGGGCTGTGTTGTTTGTGGTCGTAAACACATAATCATTGCTATCATTAGTATTTAGGTCTCTAGTCGCTACAATTGTACGTACGCCACTGGTTACTGTATTACTTGATTCTGTCCAATCTTGAGAAGCATCAACATTTGGAGCATTTTGACCTCCTGTTAAATTACGGTCTTTTAGACCTGTACTGTCATATAGAATCACATCTTCGCCTCCAGAACCCATTGAATTTCCAACACTTGTATTTAGAGCAACCGCTAACCAAACATTAGAAGGTCCCACCATGGTCATAGTAACTTTGTTAGTCGTACCATTCACTTGAAAATTGACGGTGAAATCAGATCCACCAAGATTTACAACGCCTGTGGAAACGTTTTGCGCGAATCCGTAAGAGGAGATTAATAATGTTAAAATAAAAGTAATTTTTTTCATAGTATTTGTATTAAGGATTATTTATTTAAAATTGTGTTTAAGGTTTTATCGTTGTGCATTTTTGCAAAATCTAAAGGGGATTGGCCGACATTGTTTTTCATAAAAGCGCTGGCGTCTGCGTCCATTAATAGGGTGGCGAGCTCTTGATTGTTAAACATCACCGCATAGTGCAAAGCAGTAGCACCGTTGGCATCGGTAAGGTTGGGATCTGCTCCGGCATCTATCAAGGCTTTGGCAATTTCTACATGTCCTTTGACCACAGCAGCCATTAAAGGCGTACCATCTTTACTATTTCCGTTGATGTTGTCAACTTTATTTATTAAGTAGTTGGCAACTTCAAGGTTGTTATAATAAGCCGCTAAGGTGAGTGGCGAACTTCCTCTGTTGTTTAGTGAATCTACTATTTTTGGATTTGTAGTGTAAAAGACGTCCATTTCTTCAGCTGTTCCTGTACGTGCACAGTCAAACACATCAGTTTGTGCCAATGAAAAATTGAAAGCTAAAATAAGTAACAGGTACTTCATATATTATTTTATAATACTACATTGATCGAGTTTAATCTCTTCTAATAAATCATCATATCCGATGCAACGGCCTTTAACTGCAATCGAATCGTTTACTTTTAAATCACTATTTAGAGTCTCAAATTGACCATAAATTTTATTACTAATTGTAACGCTATTTGCGTTTATAGAGGTTATAACCCCTGAAACTATAATCGTTTGATCTAAATATTTTAATTCTGCTTGTTGAGAATCCTCTGTAAATTCATTAAAAAGAGATTCTGCATCTAACGTATAACTAACCGTTTCTTCACTAATGGATCGGTGGTCTGGATACATATAATTGTATGCAATTATTATACCAAATACTATAATTATACTAAATATTATTTTGTTTCTCATAAACACCAATATAGTTAAACAAAAATAAAGATTAATATTGAATTATATATTGACTAAACAAAAAAAGAATTAAATTTGAATTTATAAATTTATCCATCCCTATGAAAATTACATCATTTATTGTTACAATTACGTTTGCCTTTTTGATGCTCTCTTGTACAAATGCGAGTGAAAGTGATCTGATAGAGCAAGTAGATCCAGAAATAGTGATTACGTACACAGAACACATTAAGACTGTATTTGACTCCAACTGTATTGCTTGTCATTCCAATCCACCAATCAATGGTGCTGGAGTGCCTTTAACAACACTTGGCGAAGTTCAAAGTTCTATTGAAAACACAAATCTTATAGATCGTATCAACAAGCAATCTGGTGAAGGCGGCTTTATGCCCCTCGGCGGATCGCGAATGCCACAAGCATCTATTGATTTAATTATACAGTGGCAAACAGAAGGATTTGCTGAATAACTTAAAAAATAAGAAGATGAAACATATATACCTACTATTCGCCTTTGCTTCTGTTATTGGGTTTTCTCAAGAGAAATACCTCACCAAATCAGGGCTGCTCAATTTTGAAGCTAGTGTTGAAGCCTTTGAAGAAATAAAGGCGACCAATACTAATGTGACCGCAATTTTAAATACAGCCAATGGGCAATTTGCAGCCCTCGCCCTCGTCAAAGGATTCCGTTTTAAAAATGCGCTTATGGAAGAGCATTTTAATGAAAATTATGCGGAATCAGATGAATTTCCCAAAGCTATTTTTAAAGGAGAGCTTACTGGTTTTTCTATAGAAAACATTCAAACTACCTATAGTATCAACGGGACGTTGAGTTTTCATGGGGTTACAAAACCACTTGAAAATGTTTCTGTGGAAATCATACCTTCTAAAAATTCGTTCAACTTTAAAGGATCGTTTGAAATAACTCCAAATGATTTTGATATTGAAATTCCAAGTATTGTCAGTTCAAAAATTGCGGACAGCGTTACTGTTGTTTTTGACTTTGAGCTGGTAAAAAAATAATCATTAAGGTAGCCATAAAAAAAGCTCAGATTTGTCAATCTGAATTTATTTCAGATTCTAAAACAAAATGAATTTCAGTTAATTGAGATTCTGAAATAAATTCAGAATGACAGAAATTCTAATTTTAAACAACCTCTTCTTTTCAATACATGTCATAGAAATCAGAATGAAAAATTTATTTACTCAAGTACATTTTTCTTCTAGAATATAGATTATAAAATTCATCGTCCTTAAGGCTGTCTATAAAGAGGATACTTTCTCCTGTACTTTTCATTTCAGGACCCAGTTGTTTGTTGACATTTGGAAACTTGTTAAACGAGAATACAGGTTGTTTGATGGCATAGCCTTCCAAATGTGGTTTGAAATCAAAATCTGTGACTTTCTTCTCACCTAACATCACTTTAGTCGCATAATTTACATAGGGTTCGCCATAGGCTTTCGCTATAAATGGAACCGTACGAGACGCTCTTGGATTCGCTTCAATGATATAAACCATATCATCTTTCACCGCAAACTGTATATTAATCAGACCGACCGTATTCAGCGCTAAGGCGATTTTTTTGGTATGGTCCTTTATTTGTTGCATTACTAAATTGCCTAAATTAAACGGTGGCAAGGTTGCATTACTATCGCCTGAGTGAATTCCACAAGGTTCAATATGCTCCATGATTCCAATGATATACACATTTTCACCATCGCAAATCGCATCGGCTTCAGCTTCAATTGCGCCATCCAAATAATGATCTAATAACAACTGATTGCCTGGCATTCTGCTTTGTAATTCAACAACGTGTTTTTCTAACTCTTCCTTGTTAATTACAATTTTCATTCCCTGTCCTCCAAGTACATAAGACGGACGCACTAAGATTGGAAAATCCAATATATCAGCAATCGCAGCTGCCTCATCGGCCGTGGTGGCAATGTCAAATTCTGGATACGGAATGTTATTGTCTTTCAAAAGATTGGAAAACAAGCCTCTGTCTTCCGCTAAATCCAAAGATTCAAAACTGGTTCCTAATATTTTTACGCCGTATTTTGTTAATTTTTCAGCAAGTTTCAAAGCCGTTTGACCTCCCAACTGAACAATCACCCCTTCCGGTTTTTCATGTTTGATGATGTCGTAAATATGTTCCCAAAATACAGGTTCAAAATATAATTTATCAGCCGTATCAAAATCAGTCGAAACCGTTTCTGGGTTACAGTTGATCATAATGGTTTCATAGCCACACTCTGCAGCCGCTAACACTCCGTGTACACAACAGTAATCAAATTCAATTCCTTGACCAATTCGATTGGGACCCGAACCTAATACAATCACTTTTTTCTTATCGGAAACAACACTTTCATTATCTGAATAACGTTTGCCATCAGCGGTTTCCATATCACTTTCAAAGGTTGAATAGTAATAAGGGGTTTTGGCTTCAAACTCAGCAGCACAAGTGTCCACTAATTTATAAACCCGATTGACGCCTAATTCTTCTCGTTTGTTATACACTTGACTTTCTAAACAGCCTAACATGTGGGCTATCTGACGATCGCCATACCCTTTTTGCTTTGCTTCAAGCAATAACGGTTTTTCTATGGTATCAATTTTAAACGTAGAAATTTCATTTTTAAGGAAATGTAATTCCTCATACTGTTTCAAAAACCACATGTCAATTTTAGTGATCTCATGAATACGACTCAGTGGAATTCCCATCTGAATGGCATCATAAATAATGAACACACGGTCCCATGAAGCGTATGTTAGTTTTTCAATAATTTGATTGTAATCTTTATTTTCTTTGCCGTCGGCACCTAAACCATTTCGTTTGATTTCGAGCGATTGAGTTGCTTTGTGAAGTGCTTCTTGGAACGAGCGTCCAATCCCCATGACTTCTCCAACAGATTTCATTTGCAATCCTAAGGTACGATCGGAGCCTTCAAATTTATCAAAGTTCCATCGTGGAATTTTAACAATCACATAATCCAAGGTCGGTTCAAATAATGCCGAAGTTGATTTTGTAATTTGATTTTTTAATTCATCTAAATGATACCCTAAAGCTAATTTAGCTGCAATTTTTGCAATGGGATAGCCCGTTGCTTTACTGGCTAATGCCGAAGAACGTGATACTCGTGGATTGATTTCGATGGCAATAATATCTTCTTTCTCATCTGGAGACACTGCAAACTGAACGTTACATCCGCCTGCAAAATCGCCAATACTGCGCATCATGTGGATGGCCATATCACGCATACGCTGATAGGTACGATCACTTAATGTCATCGCGGGAGCCACTGTGATAGAGTCCCCTGTATGAATCCCCATAGGATCCATATTTTCAATCGAACAAATAATGACGACATTGTCATTAGAATCTCTTAGCAATTCTAATTCATATTCTTTCCAACCTAATAAAGCCTTGTCAATCATCACTTCATGAATGGGAGAAACTTCCAATCCACGGGTTAGTAATTCATCAAAATCTTCTTCTTTATGTACAATGGCAGCACCATCACCTCCTAAAGTGAAAGAAGCTCTAATGACGAGTGGAAAACCAAATTCTTGTGCAATTTCTTTTCCTTTTAAGAAAGAAGTTGCTGTCGCTTGTGGCGCCATTGGAATCCCAATCTTAAGCATCAACTCACGGAACTTCTCTCTGTCTTCTGTAATATTAATAGCATCAATATCGACCCCTATAATATCCACATCGAAATCGGCCCAAATTCCTTTTTCGTCCGCTTCAATACAAAGGTTTAAAGCCGTCTGTCCTCCCATGGTCGGTAATACCGCATCAATTTGAGGATGGTCTTTTAAAATTTTGATAATTGACTTGGTGGTTAATGGTAGTAGATACACATGATCGGCCATCGCTGGATCCGTCATGATGGTTGCTGGATTTGAATTGATCAGAATGGTTTCAATCCCATCTTCTCTAAGCGAGCGCAATGCTTGTGTTCCGGAATAGTCAAATTCACAAGCCTGTCCGATGACGATGGGTCCCGAACCTATAATTAAAATGGATTTAAGATCTTTATTTTTAGGCATTTTTTAATGTAATTGATTGTAGTATAATAAGATACAAAATTAAGTAACGTTTGGATATAAAAAAAGGCATTGCGACTAGCAATACCTTTAATATGTTAACAATTGTTAATCATTATTTTTTATGACGAAGTTCAGAAGATACACTGATTTTTTTTCTTCCCTTTGCACGTCTTCTAGCAAGAACTTTTCTCCCATTGGCAGAAGCCATTCTTTCTCTAAAACCATGTTTATTTTTTCTTTTCCTTTTCGATGGTTGAAACGTTCTTTTCATTTTAGTATATTTTTAAAACTTTTTGTAGTGTTGTTATCTTTAAAAAATGCGCTCAAGTCCTTACTTAAAGCGCGGTGCAAATATACAAAGAGTTTTTACTTTGACAAACCTAATTTTAAAATAATTTTGATTTGTTTTTACTACCTTTGTACTCGCTAAATAAATAAACTTAGATATGTTCAACAAAAATATAAAATTATTCCTTGCCGCTGCTATCATTACGTATGGCGTTTATCAAATTATAGAAACCTATGTTGGAAATGGCATCATGCTCATTCTCCTAGCTTTGGTCTTTGTGTTTTTCTATTTTAAAAATGAGATGATTCTTTTGGCATTTCTAAAACTTAGAAAACAAGATTTTCCAGGGACAGAGCGCTTACTCAACAAAATTAAGAATCCAAAATCAGCATTGACGAAAAAGCAACAAGGCTATTATAACTTCCTAAAAGGGATTATGGTGTCTCAAACAAATATGAACGATGCTGAGAAATACTTTAAAAACGCGATCAGCCTCGGTTTATCGATGGATCATGATTTAGCAATGGCTAAATTAAATCTAGCAGGAATTGCTTTTACGAAGCGCCGGAAGTTAGAAGCTCAAAACTTATTGCAGGAAGCACAAAAATTAGACAAGAGAGATATGTTGTCTGAACAAATCAAAATGATGAAGCAACAGATGAAAAAAGCTTCGATGCCCAATCAACATTTTGGTGGACAACAACGTGGTGGGAAGCGACGTTAAGTTTTAGTTTGTATAATACCCTTTTTCAGGAATCTCTAAAGTATATACCTTTCTGGATTTATTATTTAAAAACCCTTCCCTCAACCAAGGATTGTGAAGTTTTAGCTGTTTGTAGTTGAGTCCCAATTTATTTGCAAACTGCACAAAGTTCGTTACGGCTGTGTCTAATTGGATCGTGGAGGTTGGAATGGGTGCATACAAATCACTCTCTGAGAAATTATAACCGTATTTTTTGGGGTGTTCTATAATTTCTTTTAGTGCAACTGCTCGAAACACGTACCGACCCGTCTCCTCCCCTAACAACAAATCATAATACCCTGAAACCTGTTGCTTTTCAAGTTGATTTGCGATTCCGCGAATACCAGCGTTGTAAGCCGCCGCCGCTAGGGTCCAATTTCCAAATTTCTCTTTGGCTTTCAAAAAGTAGTTACAAGCCACGTGTGTCGATAATTCTAAATGGTAACGTTCATCAACGTTGTCATTGATTTCCAAACCATATTCTTTACCCGTTGGTTCCATGATTTGCCAAAACCCCTTCGCCCCCGCAGGAGACGTTACATTTTGTAATCCACTTTCTATAAGTGCTAAATATTTGAAATCATCTGGAATTCCGTAGGATTTTAAAATCGGCTCAATCACAGGAAAATAGCGGTGAGAGCGTTTAAATAATAACAATCCATTGGACTGCCAATAGGTGTTTACAAGCAGCTCACGGTCTATACGCTCCCGAATATCAGGCGTATGAATAGGCAAGGCTTCCCCAGAAAAATCAAGAGCTTCTGGAATTTCTAGTGCATAAACGTTATAATCGTTTTCCAAAGTATCGTGACCATCTTCAAGAACAGGTTGGCTTGTAAAAGCCAAAACCAAAAATCCAATCAAAGACAGTGTTCCAATAGTAAAAAAAATATTTTTAAGGTAGTACATAACAGTATGGGTTTAATGGTTTAAAAATACAAAAAAAAGTGAAGCCAATATCAACCAAGAATCAAATTGGGTAAATTTTCGTTCAACCATTTAAATTTATTTAAAATCATAATATGTGTTCCGCCCTCGATAACAATACAATTTTCGATATTATCAATCGGGAAAATAATGTCCTTATTTCCATGGATGTGAACTAAATTGGGGTCACTCTTTTCTTGATTCCAAGATACCACCTGTTTGATCGCCCAATCTAAATAACGTTTATCTGTAATGGATAAGTATTGTTTGTATAAATCCAAGCGCTTTACTATCGGTTTTCCGAATGCATATTTAGATAATAAATCAATATTTTGAGCAAAAAGACTCGTGGGTACTAATTTATAAACTTTTGTTTTGCCTGCCAATTGAAGGTGAAGCGGCAGTTCTTTTCGGGTTTTAACACTTGAAATGATAATTATTTTTCTAAAGTTATGCACTAAATTCATTTCTTGCGCTATGATGCCACCAAAAGAGACGCCTACCAAAACAGCATTTGCATGAATAACTTTAGAACAGAAACGCAAAGCATATTCTGAAATAGTCTCCTCATGATAAGGGATCATCCATTCTAAAAGATGAATTTCAAACCTATCAGGATCTAATTGAATATTTTTAAAAATACTAGGATTCGCTGCTAACCCAGGTAAAAAATAGACGGGTATTTTATTTTCATTTTGATGCACTCTGCGAATATATTAACTAGTTAGAATATTTTTTGTAAATTTGCATTCTAGAATTATCATAAACCTACTGAAAAACACTTTAATATGGTTGACGCTTCTAATTTAATAGACAATGCTTTTTTACGCCAATATGAATTAAATGTTGGTGGGGAAATGGCTACCCTAGAATATTCTCAACAAGAACGAAAAATTTTCTTAACAAAACTAAACATTCCTGAAGTTTTAAAGTCTGATGAATTTCTTGAAAGCTTTTTAAAGGTCGTTTTAGAGAATATTAGTGAAAAAAATATCAGTGTAGTTCCTACAAGCCCCCCTGTAGCAAAATTTATTCGTGGAAACCGTCGTTACAGAAAAATGCTTCCTGTAGGAATTCGCATCTAAGTAGTTGCAAACACTTGTTCAAATTCAAACCTTAGCAATCCATCTGAATCAATTTCAGTCAGCGTAATCTTGTGCAACGTATTGACGAATTCTGGATTCCATGGAGCTTTTACTTTGACATAATTCTCGGTAAACCCATGAATATACCCTTCTTTATTTTCCCCTTCAAATAACACGGTCCGCTTACTCCCGATCTGACTTTCATAAAAAGCTCGTCGTTTTTTGGCAGACAAGCCTCTGAGCATTTTACTGCGTTTCGATCGTACCGCTTTTGGCACGACATCGGGCAGCGTCGCCGCATGGGTATTTGGCCGTTCGGAATACGTAAATACGTGTAGATATGAAATGTCTAAGGCATTTAAAAAGTTGTAAGTCTCTAAAAATAGTTCATCTGTTTCGCCAGGAAATCCAACAATCACATCCACCCCAATACAAGCATCTGGCATCACAGTTTTGATATGTCCTACCCGATCTTGATAGAGTTCTTTCATATAACGTCTTCGCATTGCTTTGAGCATTACATTGCTTCCACTCTGTAAAGGAATGTGAAAATGAGGCACAAATGAATTGCTTTGCGCAACAAAATCAATGGTCTCATCTTTTAATAAATTCGGTTCAATAGATGAAATTCGCAAGCGATGAATGCCTTCAATAGTATCCAATTCCTGAACCAATTCAAAAAAGGTATGTTCGTGTTTTTTATTTCCAAATTCGCCTTTGCCGTAATCTCCAATATTGACACCAGTTAAGACAATTTCCTTAATCCCTTGATCTGCTATTTTTTTGGCATTGTCCAATACATTTTGAAGCGTATCCGATCGAGAAATCCCACGCGCCAACGGAATGGTGCAATAGGTGCATTTATAATCACAGCCATCTTGAACTTTTAAAAAGGCGCGCGTGCGATCGCCAACAGAATAACTACTCACATAAAAATCGGCATCTTCAATATCACACGAGTGAATCGCACCCGTCTCATTTTTAGTCAGTTCGTTTAAATAATCGGTTATTTTAAATTTTTCGGTGGCACCTAATACCAAATCAACGCCATTGACTGCCGCCAATTCTTCGGGTTGTAATTGTGCATAGCACCCCACGGCGACTATAAATGCTTCTGGATTTGAACGCTGTGCCTGCTTCACAATCGTTTTAAAACGCTTGTCAGCATTCTCGGTTACAGAGCAGGTATTGATGACATAAATATCCGCATATTCAGAAAACTCAACACGATCAAAACCTTCGTCTTGAAAGTTCCGTGCAATCGTTGCAGTTTCGGAAAAATTTAATTTACACCCTAAAGTGTAAAAAGCGACTTTTTTTCTATCAATCATTCTTGTACTTTTACCAAGTGGACAAATTTACAATTAACATCTATAATGACAAAGCAAGCATCTAATTACTTCTGGCTTCGAATCGGAAGTGTTCTTTTTTTTAGCTCCTTATTTTTAGGGTGCAACACTAGCGATATTGACGCTAAAACCAAACAGGTTTTTAGATACAATGAACATAAAAACATTGGCTCTTTAGACCCTGCGTTTGCAAAAGACAACGCCGATATTTCTGCGATCAATCAATTGTTTAACGGCTTAGTTCAAATGGATTCTTTAATGGATGTGGTGCCAGCCATCGCGAGTTCGTGGGAGATTTCAGAAAATGCAAAAGTATATACTTTCAATCTTAGAGAAGATGTCTATTTTCATACACATAGCTTGTTTGGAACTGACAAAACACGCACAGTAACTGCCAACGATTTTGTCTATAGCTTTGATCGCTTGAGAGACCCTAAATTGGCTTCGCCTGGAGGTTGGGTGCTTCAAAATGTGGAGTCTTATAAAGCATTGGATGCACAGCGTTTTCAGATCACTTTAAAGTCACCGTTTCCTGCGTTTTTAGGACTCATAACGATGAAGTATTGCAGTGTTGTGCCCAAAGAGGTTGTGGAGCATTACGGGGCGGATTTCAGGTCGAATCCCATTGGAACCGGTCCTTATAAATTTAAACGATGGGAGGAAAATATTAAATTAATTTTCAGGAAAAACAACCGCTATTTTGAAACCAATCAAGCAGGTGAAAAATTGCCGTATTTAGAAGCGGTATCTATTACGTTTTTAGCAGACAAGCAAAGTGAATTTCTACAATTTATTCAAGGAAATATTGACTACATAACAGGCTTAGATGCTTCTTATAAAGATGACATTCTTCGTGCCGATGGCGTCTTAAAACCGAGCTACGCATCAAGCGTGAAAATGCTCAGAGCACCCTATTTAAATACAGAATATTTTGGGTTTTATATGGATTCCGAAGTTTCTGAATATCAAAGTGAATTGATTCGACAAGCTGTGAATTACGGATTTGATCGCACCAAAATGATGAGGTACCTTAGAAACGGCATTGGGATCCCTGGAATGGGCGGATTTATTCCAAAAGGACTTCCAGGGCATAATGAAAATGTAGGCTATGACTATCAACCCGAAAAAGCAAAGCAGCTACTAGAAACTTATCGAAATGAATCTGGCAATCCGCAACCTGAAATTACGTTGACCACCATTTCTAATTATTTAAGTTTTAGTGAATTTATTCAACGAGAATTACAATCCATTGGTTTAACCATTCGTATTGATGTGATGCCGCCATCGTCTTTGAAATCTGCTAAATCAAACGGGAAAATAGATTTATTTAGAGCGAGTTGGGTCGCCGATTATCCAGATGCTCAGAATTATTTATCTTTATTTTACAGTGGTAATTTCGCGCCCAACGGCCCTAATTACACCCACTTTAAAGATGCACAGTTTGACAGATGGTATGAGGAAGCACTGCTAGAAATAGATCAGGAGAAGCGCCTCCATCTGTATCAAAAAATGGATGCATTAGTGATCAAAAAAGCGCCGGTAGTCGTATTGTTTTATGATGAAGTCATTCGGTTTACATCTATCGATGTGAGAGGGCTAGGAATTAATCCCACCAATTTATTAGAACTAAAAAACGTTCAGAAAAACTAATCGGTTCTATAGGTTGCAGACAGTTCAAACACGTGTTCTAAAATAGCGGATTCTTGTGCCGAGAATTCCAATCCACGGCGTTTCATCACCTCTGTAGCGACTTCAAAAGCTTTGGACGTTAGATAGGTTGCAAAACCTTTAGCCCCGCCCCAACTGAAACTTGGAATGAAGTTTCGAGGAAAACCACTTCCAAAAATATTAGCACTCACACCCACAACAGTTCCGGTATTAAACATGGTATTAATCCCACATTTACTATGGTCGCCCATCATCAAACCACAAAACTGAAGTCCTGTTTTGGCGAAATTTTCAGTCTCGTAACTCCACAAGCGTACCTCAGCATAGTTGTTTTTTAGATTGGAATTATTAGTATCCGCTCCTAAATTACACCATTCTCCAATAACAGAATTTCCTAAAAACCCATCATGTCCTTTATTAGAGTAACCAAAGAACACCGAATTATTAATCTCACCGCCTACTTTAGAATAGGGTCCAACAGTGGTGGGTCCATAAATTTTAGTTCCCATTTTAAGAGTCGATCCTTCACAAAGTGCAAAAGGCCCTCTTACCATACTGCCTTCCATAATTTCGGTGTTTTTACCGATATAGATAGGGCCATCTGTCGCATTGAGCACACAAAGGGGTAGCTTGGCTCCTTCTTCAATAAAAATAGCCTCTGGATTAAAAGCCACCGTTTTTTCAGGAATTGGTTCGGATGTTCTGTCGGCTGTTAACAGCTTATAATCCGCTTGTATTGCAGCCCCATTTTTGGAGAAAATATCCCAAGTCGTTTCAATTTTTAAAAGCTCTCCTTTAGATTGAAATACCTCTAGGGAATCAATATCTATTTCTTGATCTTCCAAACTGAAAAAAGCGACCATCGTGTCGCCATCATAAACAGCTTGATTTTCTTTTAAATTTTTAATTTGATGGACTAAAGCTTCGTTGGGTGTGTAGGACGCATTGATCATTATGTTCTGCTCCATTTCAACCATTGGATATTTATCAGAAAGATAATCCTCCGTCACTGTGGTGGTGGTGGCTCCTAAAAATAATTCCCATTTTTCACGAATCGTCAAAATCCCAATACGGATATCGGCTACAGGACGTGTATAGGTAAATGGCAATAAGGCCTCTCTATTTTCACCGTCAAAAAGTATATAATTCATACGAAAGCTTTGTGTAAAAATAAGAAAAGCCTTTCAATTGTTGAAAGGCTTTTATAGTATAATTAAAAGAAATGTAATTATTTCTTGAATTTTGCGTATTTAGTTTTGAACTTATCAATACGTCCTGCAGTATCAATTAATTTAGATTTACCAGTGTAAAACGGGTGAGATGTTCTAGAGATTTCCATTTTTATTAATGGGTATTCTACACCGTCCACTTCTAAAGTTTCACTTGTGTCTGCAGTTGACTTTGTTAAAAATACATCTTCATTTGACATATCTTTAAATGCTACTACTCTGTAATTATCTGGGTGTATATCTTTTTTCATCGCGTAAACTATTAAATTCGATTTTTCGAGTTGCAAATTTATATATTTTTTACAAAACTACAACAGTTTATTAATTTTATTTTTTTAATTAAAAATGTAACTTATCTTTGAAGCCTGAGTCTTATTAATATAACTTAACAAAAATCAACAAAAATTATGGAAACAACAACAAAATCATCTGCTACTAACAATGGTCTTTACTTAGGAGGAATTTTATCACTAATTACCGTCTTACTTTACGCTGTCAACCTTGATCTATTTACTGAATGGTGGCTTGGAATTATTTTATTTGTAGTCGTCGTCGCTTTCGGCGTTATTTCAGCTATAAAATCTAGAACATTATTAAATGGTTTTATTAGCTTTAAACAAGCTTTTACTTCTTATTTTATTACCGTCTTAATCGGATCAATTATTTCTACAGTCTTAGGAATTGTTATTTTTACGTTTATCGATCCGGAAGCAGCCACCTATATAAATGAGCAAATATTAGTTGTCACCAAGCAGACCATGGAACGTTTTGGAATGCCTCAAGAAGCAATGCAAGTTGCCTTAGAAGAAGCTGCTAAAAATGACAACTTTTCATTAGGTATGCAATTCAAGAATTTTGTTTTTGGACTGGCATTTTATTCATTAATTGGACTGATCGTCGCATTAATCGTTAAGAAAACTGACAATAAAGAGGCTTAAATTCTTTACTTTTGACTTTCAAAAGTAATTAGAATGAATATATCAGTAGTTATACCACTACTTAACGAACAAGATTCTTTAGAAGAACTCCATGATTGGATTGTGTCTGTGATGCAATCCAATCATTTTTCTTATGAAATTCTTTTTATAGACGATGGTAGCTCCGACAATTCTTGGGAGGTGATCCAAAAACTACGCAGCAAAAACACAGCAGTTTTAGGACTTAAATTTTCTAAAAACTTCGGAAAATCTCAAGCCTTGCACGCCGGGTTTGCAAAAGCCAAAGGGGAAGTTGTCATCACTATGGATGCGGATTTACAAGACAGTCCAGATGAAATCCCAGAACTCTTTCAACTTATAAAAGACCACGATCACGACATCGTTTGTGGTTGGAAAAAGAAACGCTACGATTCTTTTTTCGCTAAAAATCTGCCTTCAAAATTATTTAATTGGGCGGCCAGAAAAATATCTGGATTGTCCCTTCACGACTTTAACTGTGGCCTAAAAGCCTACCGTAAGGACGTTGTAAAAACTATTGATGTCTATGGAGAAATGCACCGCTATATCCCCGTATTGGCGGTCAATGCAGGGTTTACCAACATCGTAGAAAAAGTAGTCATTCATCAAGCAAGAAAATACGGAAAAACAAAATTTGGTATGGAACGATTTATAAATGGATTTTTAGATTTGATTACCATCTGGTTTATTTCCAAGTTTGGAAGACGCCCTATGCACTTTTTTGGACTCTTAGGAGTCATCATGTTTATCATTGGATTGGGATTTGCAACCTATCTAGGAATTGATAAATTATTCTTAAATCCTTCTGGACGCTTGATTGCCAACAGACCCGAGTTTTTCATCGCCTTGACAACCATGGTGATTGGAACACAGTTTTTTGTAGCAGGATTTTTAGGCGAAATAGTCCTCCAATCCCGACAAAACAAAGAACGTTATCTTGTATCTGAAGCTACAGATGCTTAAAATATCCTTAAAAAGCGCTTAAAACAATTCATAAATGTTCGCAAATATTTACATTTGCAAAAATATTTTTTTACATGTCTAAAACAGATTTACAAGTTCAAGAAAATTTAGCCACTTGGTTATCCCCTTTTTTTGATGATGCTACAAAGAAAACAATTCAGCAACTTCAAACGAGTAACCCAGAAGAACTCAACGATAGTTTCTATAAAAATCTAGAATTTGGAACCGGTGGTATGCGCGGCGTGATGGGCGTTGGCACCAACCGAATTAATAAATATACCCTCGGAAAAAACACCCAAGGACTCAGTGATTATTTACATCAAACCTATCCCAATCAACCCATAAAAGTGGTGATTGCGTTTGATTGTAGGCACAACAGTCAGTCCTTTGCTAAAATTGTAGCCGATGTGTTTTCTGCGAATAATATCGAAGTGTTTTTGTTTGAAGACCTTCGTGCCACACCAGAATTATCTTTTGCTCTTAAATATTTAGGATGTCAATGTGGAATCGTTTTAACGGCTTCTCACAATCCTCCAGAATACAATGGTTATAAAGTGTATTGGGAAGATGGCGGGCAACTGGTACCTCCGTTTGATGGCGAAATCATCAACCTTATCAATTCTTTAAAATACACAGATATTAATTTTTCTGCAAAAGAAGAGTTGATTCATTTAATCGGAAAAGATGTGGATGACGTTTTTATAAATGCAGCCGTTAAAAACGGTAGCTTAGAAGTGAATACTCCAGCATCAAGAGAAAATGTATCCGTCGTTTTTACGGCCTTACACGGAACTTCCATTACAGCCGTTCCAGAAACCTTGAAACGAGCAGGTTATACGAATGTACATCTTGTTGAATCACAATCCGTACCAGACGGAGATTTCCCAACAGTGAAGTCGCCAAACCCTGAAGAACCAGAAGCTCTGAAAATGGCCTTAGAATTGGCGGAAGAAGTCAATGCTGATATCGTAATTGGAACTGATCCTGATTGTGACCGACTTGGAATTGCAGTGCGTAATTTTGACAATAAAATGGTGATGCTCAACGGGAATCAAACCATGGTTATGATGACCAAGTTTTTGTTAGATTTATGGAAAAATAACGGAGCTATTAACGGAAATCAATTTGTAGGATCTACTATTGTGTCTTCTCCAATGCTCCCTAAACTTGTGGAAGCTTACGGCGTTGAGTGCAAAATTGGACTTACAGGATTTAAGTGGATTGCCAAAATGATAAAAGATTTTCCTGAAATGGATTTCATTGGTGGTGGCGAAGAAAGCTTCGGTTTTATGGTGGGCGATTTTGTCCGCGATAAAGATGCAGTTACTTCTACCCTACTGGCTTGTGAAATTGCAGCCCATACCAAAGCAAATGACAGTTCGTTTTTTAATGAATTGATCAACACCTATGTTGAGCATGGGTTTTATAAAGAACGCTTAATTTCTATCACCAAAAAAGGAATTGAAGGCAGCCAAGAAATAAACAACATCATGGAATCTGCTCGAAACAATCCGGTAACTTCTATCAACGGTTCAAAAGTGGTGACTGTAGAAGACTTTAAACTCTCTATCTGTAAAAACTTAGCTTTAAACAGTACGGAACCCATTTCAATACCCAAAGCCGATGTGTTAATTTACACTACAGAAGATGGCAGTAAAGTAGCGCTACGCCCAAGTGGTACAGAACCTAAAATAAAGTTTTATATTAGCGTCAATACTCGCTTATCCAGCTCAGAAGCGTTTTCACAAACAGAAAATGCACTGGATGCTAAAATTGATGCTATAATTAAAGACATGAAATTGATCTGATGAATTATTTAAAACCGATTCTTCGCTATGCGATTCCTTATAAATTTTATGCGTTACTGAATGTTATTTGCAACATCTTTTATGCATTTTTCGGGACCTTATCGATGATTTCTTTATTTCCAATGCTTAAAGTGTTATTTGGAGATTCCGAAGCACTTTTCATTAAACCCAAATGGGAAGGATTTAGACATCTAACCTCTTATGGAGAAGACTATCTTAACTATTTTATCACCCTAAAAAAATCTGAAGGAAATGATGATGTCCTTATTTTTATGGTGGGATTTGTGATAAGTTCATTTTTATTAAAAAACTTCTTTAGCTACTTAGCAATGTTTTTTATTACCTTCTTAAGAAATGGTGTTTTAAAAGATATGAGAAACGAATTGTATGACAAAGTAACCAGTCTTCCATTAGCCTTTTATTCCGAAAAACGAAAAGGAGACACCATGTCTAGAATCTCTACAGATGTTTTAGAAATTCAACACTCGTTTTTATCTATTCTAGAGCTGATCGTAAGAGAGCCACTCACAATTCTGTTCACGCTTGTATCCATGTTTATAATCAGTCCAAAACTTTCAATTTTTGTATTGATATTTATCCCAATCTCTGGATTTCTGATTTCACTTATAGGGAAGTCGTTAAAACGAAATTCTAATAAAGTTCAAAAAGAACAAGGCTATTTCCTGTCTATTGTTGATGAAACACTTTCAGGTCTTAAAGTTATTAAAGGTTTTAACGGTGAAAAGATTTTTAGTAATAAATTCCAATCCTCTACCACACGGTTTTATAAGTATTCAAATAAATTATTAAACAAGCAAAATCTAGCAGGTCCGACAAGTGAATTTTTAGGTATTACAGTCATCGCTATCTTGTTATGGTACGGAGGAAATATGGTGTTGAATGAAAAATCATTAGACGCAAGTTTGTTCTTAGTTTACATGGGATTGGCTTATAATATCCTAACACCCGCCAAAGCTATAAGCAAAGCAAGTTATGGCGTTAAGAGAGGGAATGCCGCAGCAGAGCGAGTGATGGAAATTCTAAACTCAGAATCGCCTTTAAAAGACATCCCAAATGCTCTGACTAAAACTGATTTTGAGTCTGCTATTGAAATAAAAAATATTAGCTTCAAATATGAGGATGAATATGTTCTGAAAAACTTTTCAATTTCAGTTCCTAAGGGAAAATCCGTCGCACTTGTAGGACAATCTGGAAGTGGAAAATCGACCATCGCCAATTTAGTAACTCGATTCTATGATGTGAATGAAGGACAGATCGATATTGATGGTACAGATATTCGGACGCTTACAAAACACTCCTTGCGTAACCTAATGGGCTTGGTCACACAAGATTCTATTCTTTTCAATGATACCATTAAAAATAACGTGCGTTTAGGTAAAGAGGATGCCACTGACGACGAAGTTTTAAAGGCCTTAGAAATTGCGAATGCTTGGGAGTTTGTAAAAGACTTACCGGAAGGCATGGATACCAACATTGGAGATTCAGGAAATAAATTATCAGGAGGTCAAAAACAACGTTTGAGCATTGCCAGAGCCGTCTTAAAGAACCCTCCGATCATGATTTTGGACGAGGCCACTTCTGCATTGGACACAGAGAGCGAACGCTTGGTGCAAGTCGCCTTGGAAAACATGATGAAAAACAGAACCTCTATTGTGATTGCGCATCGACTTTCAACCATTCAGAATGCGGATGAAATCATCGTGATGCAAAAAGGTCAAATAGTAGAGCAAGGAAAACACCAAGAATTGTTAGACAAAAAAGGAGTTTACAACAACCTTGTATCTATGCAGTCGTTTCAATAAAAGTTTAAACTTTAACAAACTGATCTATTACTGTCACTACTTAAACGTCAGTTTAGAAATTTTCCCTTTTCCAGCAGCGAAAGCCACACTGTCATTTAAAAATCGAAGGGTATAATAGCTTTCATCGCTAAGGTGCTTCCAAGTAGCACCGCCGTCTTGACTGTAATCGACCCCCTCAAAACCCAAGGCAACCAAGCCCATTGCGTTGCTGTTAGGCACATATTGCACACAACTCCGATAACCCGGGCTTTGATCCTGTGCCACCACTTCCCAAGTTTTCCCGCCATCCTTTGTACGGATTTTATTGGAATGTTGACTTTTTGGTTTTGTATAATCCCCACCAATGGCAAATCCGTTTAGAGCATCATAAAAATCTATGGAATACATACCCGTCGTTTCAAGACCTTGAACAATTGGAGTCTCAAAAACATCCCAAGTCATTCCTTTATCCGAAGAATATAAAACACGACTCGATCGACCGCCAGTAGCCACCCAAGTTTGATCGCCTACAATCGCAATATTTGTATCACTCGCAGCAAAAGCGGCTTCACCTTCCATTGCTGGAGGTAGTAAATCGCAAGATGTCTTTTGCCATGTCTGACCGCTGTTTCTTGTAATCACCATACTCATGCAACCATCCGTTGGATCACCAATCGCAATGCCTTCTTTGGAATTCCAAAAATGAAGCGCATCATAAAAAGCAGCAGGATGTGTTTCTTCATACACCAATTCTTGATTTTTAAATAAATACGCTGGACTTCCAATGCTTAACGCAAAATAAGAATTCTCTACGATTGCCGAAGCTCGAAAATTTAGAGTATCCTCCGAAACCCTTTCGACTGCCATTTGTCCTGTTTTTGTATCATAAGTATAGACATCACCAATAGAGGATACAGCTTTTAAGGTTTGTTCATTAATTTCCAAAGCTCTAATATTGAGCAGAGAATCTTCAATCACCGATTCAATAATCAATTTAGAAAATGGAGTTGAAGGCGTTTTTTTTGAATGCTTACACCCCGTAAAAAAGAGGATGAACATTCCGATGGAGAGTGCGTATTTCATGATCGTTTTTATTTAGAAAAATTGAATTCTCAATATACATATTATCTGTAATAATTAGCATTATTAAACGTAACTTTGCAGCTATAACTAATTTACTTATGCGTTTACACAGAAACTTATGTTTTGCGGTCATCGACGGACTTTTACTGATCTTTAATGAAGGAGAATATGCTGACAAAGTCATTCAGAAATTATTAAAACGTGATAAACGTTGGGGAAGTCGCGACCGTGGATTTGTGGCTGAAACCACTTATGATATCGTACGCTGGAAACGTTTGTATGCAGAGATTGCGCAAATCAAAGAGCCATTTAGCAGAGATGATGCTTGGCGCTTGTTTGCAGTATGGGCAACGCTTAAAGGAGTGAAATTACCCGATTGGAAATATTTTGAAGGCACACCTTCTAGAAAAATAAAAGGGCGTTTTGACGAACTTTCCAAAGACCGGAAATACCGTGAATCCATTCCAGATTGGATTGATGAATTAGGTGTTAAAGAATTAGGCGAAGCCAAATGGACCAAAGAAATGGCCATGCAAAATAAACAAGCCAGTGTTATTTTAAGAACCAATACCTTAAAAACATCGAAAGCAGATTTAAAATTAAAATTAGAATCTGAAGGCATTGAAACCATCGAAATTGAGGGGTATCCTTACGCCTTACAACTGAAAGAACGCGCCAATGTATTTACAACGGAAGCGTTTAAAGATGGCTGGTTTGAAGTTCAAGATGCTTCTTCGCAATTAGTTGCTGATTTTTTAGATGTGAAACCAGGCATGAAAGTAGTGGATTGTTGTGCAGGCGCAGGTGGAAAAACCTTACACCTTTCTGCATTGATGGAAAATAAAGGCTCCGTCGTAGCGATGGATATTTACGAAAGTAAATTGAAAAAACTAAAAATTAGAGCCCGTCGTGATGGCGCCCATAATATTGAAATGAAAGTGATTGACTCTACAAAACCAATCAAAAAATTGCATGAAAAAGCGGATCGCTTATTGATTGATGCGCCTTGTTCTGGATTGGGAGTTTTAAGACGAAATCCAGATTCAAAATGGAAACTAGAACCTGAATTTATAGACCGAATCCGTAAAACTCAACAAGAGGTTTTGCAACAATATTCTAAAATGGTAAAGCCAGAAGGAAAAATGGTCTATGCCACTTGTTCAGTATTGCCTTCTGAAAATGAAACTCAAGTTAAAACCTTTTTAAAATCAGAATCTGGAAAAGATTTTACATTTATAAAAGACAAAAAAATACTGGCACACGAAACTGGATTTGACGGATTTTATATGGCTTTATTAGAGAAAAAATAAGATGGTTTTATAATCCTTTTTGGGGATGTTCAAAACTGGTGAATAACTCCATAAATTAGGAAATAAAATCATTCAAAAATACTCTTAAAATCATTAAATTTGTAGGATCGAATAATATCCAAAACAAAACGAATGATTCATTTCTTTGGTACCCTAGATACAAAGGTATTTGCAGTTCAAACCGTAAACGAATTAACTCCCGAAACGATCGCCAAACTACAATGGCTTTTTGGTGACCAACCAAAAATAGAACAGACAACACTCAATTCAACTTTTGTAGGCCCACGTGCAGCAATGATTACGCCTTGGAGTACGAATGCCGTCGAAATTACCCAAAACATGGGTATTGAAGGGATTATTCGAATCGAAGAATTTCATACAATTGAAGAAGGTTTTTCTGATTTTGATCCTATGATTTCAGAAAAATTTGAAGGCTTACACCAGCAGAGTTTTGATATTGACATCACCCCAGAACCGATTTTGAATATCAATGATATTTCTGCTTACAACCAGCAAGAAGGACTGTCTTTAAATGCCGATGAAATTGAATACCTCAATCAAGTCAGTAAAAAAATAGGCAGACCCCTCACCGACTCGGAAGTCTTTGGATTTTCACAAGTCAATTCGGAGCATTGCCGCCATAAAATATTTAACGGAACCTTTGTAATTGATGGGGAAGAAAAACCAACTTCCCTTTTCAAACTCATAAAAGAAACATCTAAACAACACCCGAATACCATCGTATCAGCATACAAAGATAATGTTGCTTTTGTAAAAGGTCCCGTCGTAGAACAGTTTGCACCTAAAAGTGCTGACAAACCTGATTTCTATACCACAGAAGATTTTGAATCTGTAATTTCCATCAAAGCTGAAACGCATAATTTTCCCACCACTGTAGAACCTTTTAATGGGGCTGCAACAGGTTCTGGAGGCGAAATTAGAGACCGTCTCGCAGGCGGAAAAGGGTCGTTGCCCTTGGCAGGAACAGCGGTTTACATGACCTCTTACTCGCGATTAAATTCCAACCGACCTTGGGAAGCTGGATTTAAAGAACGGAACTGGCTCTATCAAACTCCCATGGATATTTTGATCAAAGCCTCTAACGGTGCTTCTGATTTTGGAAATAAATTTGGTCAACCCCTCATTTGTGGGTCGGTGCTCACATTCGAGCATCAGGAAGACGCCCAACGATTAGGATTTGATAAAGTCATCATGCAAGCTGGTGGGATTGGCTACGGAAAAGCCGATCAAGCACTGAAAGACACCCCTGAAAAAAATGATAAAATCGTCATCCTCGGAGGCGAAAATTACCGCATTGGAATGGGCGGCGCAGCTGTATCCTCTGCAGATACAGGCGCATTATCAAGCGGAATTGAATTAAATGCCGTACAACGTTCGAATCCTGAAATGCAAAAGCGTGCTGCAAATGCCGTGCGAGGCATGATTGAAAGTGAAGAGAATTTCATTGTATCCATACACGATCATGGCGCAGGTGGACATTTAAATTGCTTGTCAGAATTGGTCGAAGATACCGGAGGGCATATCGATTTAGATCAACTTCCAGTTGGCGATCCTACCCTCTCAAACAAAGAATTAATTGGCAACGAATCTCAAGAACGCATGGGGCTTGTGATTGCTGAAAAACATATTGATACCTTACAAAAAATTGCCGACAGAGAACGCTCGCCTATGTACACGGTGGGAAACGTAACCGGCGATCACCGTTTTGTATTTGAATCAAAATCTACAGGAAATAAACCTATGGATTTTAATTTAGAAGACATGTTTGGAAGCTCTCCTAAAACGATTTTAGAAGATAAAACCATTGTCAGAAATTACAAATCGGCTTCTTATGACAGCAGTTTATTTCAAATTTATCTTGAAGACGTTTTAAAACTTGAATCTGTCGCTTGTAAAGATTGGTTGACCAACAAAGTCGATCGTTGTGTGGGTGGTAAAGTTGCCAAACAACAATGTGTTGGCCCCTTACAACTCCCGCTCAATAATGTGGGTGTGATGGCCTTGGATTATTCAAGTCAAGAAGGGATTGCGACTTCTTTAGGACATGCGCCTGTGGCGGCACTTATTGACCCCAAAGCTGGGAGTCGTGCTGCCATTACTGAAGCACTTACTAATATTATTTGGGCCCCTTTAAAAGACGGTTTAGATAGTATCTCATTGTCTGCCAACTGGATGTGGCCTTGTAAAAATGAAGGAGAAGATGCACGCTTGTACAGCGCGGTGGAAGCCATTTCTGAATTTGCGATTGACTTAGGAATCAACGTTCCAACAGGAAAAGATTCACTCTCAATGAAACAAAAATATCCTGAAGGCGATGTGGTCTCTCCAGGGACGGTTATTATTACGGCGGCAGGAAACTGTAATGCGATTTCTAAAGTGGTAGAGCCTTTATTTAAACAAAATGCAGGTCCTATTTATTACATCAATATATCTCAAGATGCTTTTAAATTAGGCGGCAGTGCCTTTGGACAAATTTTAAATACCATTGGAACAGAAACGCCAAACGTACAAAGTGCAGCTTATGTGAAAACGGTATTTAATACACTTCAAGAGTTGATTCAAAACAATAAAATTGTAGCAGGTCACGATGTCGCTTCTGGTGGATTGATCACCACTTTATTAGAACTGTGTTTTTCAGATACCAATTTAGGAGCCGATTTGGATTTGAATTCCCTTGAAGAAGCAGACAGTATCAAACTGTTATTCTCCGAAAATTCAGGGATTGTATTTCAAGCAGTAGATGCCTCTGTAGCAGCCGAACTATCAAAAGTGTCTATTGATTTTTATGAACTTGGAACCGTGACAAATCAGCCTGTTTTAAACATTAAAAACGCATCGGATGATTTAGCTTTAAACATCAATGAATTAAGAGATGTGTGGTATGAAACCTCATATTTACTCGATCAAAAACAAACGGCTAATGGATTGGCAAAAGATCGATTTGATAATTATAAAACACAAGTACTTAACTATAAATTTCCACAACAGTTCACTGGGAAATTGCCTAATATCAACCTAACAAACAAACCAAAGGCCGCTATCATAAGAGAGAAAGGAAGTAACTCTGAACGAGAAATGGCAAACGCCATGTATTTGGCTGGTTTTGACGTGAAGGATGTGCACATGACCGATTTAATTTCGGGACGTGAAACTCTTGAACATATCCAGTTTATTGGAGCCGTTGGCGGCTTTAGCAACAGTGATGTTTTGGGCTCGGCTAAAGGATGGGCAGGCGCGTTTAAATACAATGAGAAGGCCAAATTGGCTCTCAAAAATTTCTTTGAGCGTCCAGACACGTTATCTGTCGGCATCTGTAATGGGTGTCAACTTTGGATGGAATTGGATTTGATCAACCCAGAACACGAAAAACATGGGAAATTAACATACAATGATTCTCAAAAACACGAAAGTGCGTTTACGTCGGTCACCATTCAGAAAAATAATTCGGTGATGCTTTCGTCTTTGGAGGGAAGTACACTTGGCGTTTGGATATCTCATGGGGAAGGGAAGTTTAAATTGCCTTATGAAGAGTCCAACTATAACATTGTCGGTAAATATGCCTACGATGCCTATCCCCACAACCCAAATGGTTCCGATTTTAACACCGCCATGATGTGTGATGCAACAGGGCGTCACTTGGTAACAATGCCGCATATTGAGCGTTCGACCTTTCAGTGGAATTGGGCACATTACCCTGAAAACAGAACTGATGATGTCTCGCCTTGGTTAGAAGGATTTGTGAATGCAAAACTGTGGTTAGAGGCCTTAAAATAAGATGTATTTATTTTTAAAGAATCAAATTTGATACTCTTTTAAAAATTAGTACTTTGCATGCTCACAAACTTATTACAATTCGATGAAACCAATTACGCGACTATTTGACTTTGCTTATTATCAATTAGAGACTCATAATTTAGAAGCCGCTTTGGTTTCTAAGAAAGATGGCGAATGGGTGAAAACATCCACAAAAGAATACCTCGATAAAGCAAATGCACTCAGTAGGGCCTTACTAAAAATGGGCGTTCAAAAAAATGATAAAATCGCCGTCATTTCGACAACCAACCGTACCGAATGGTGTATTGTCGATGTTGGAGTGCTTCAAGTTGGCGCGCAAAATATCCCGATTTATCCGACAATTTCTTCGGACGATTATGAATATGTTTTAAATCACAGTGAAGCTGTTTACTGTTTTGTATCCGATGAAGAGGTTTATAACAAGGTTCTCAAAGTAAAAGACAACACAAAACTGAAAAAGGTATTTAGTTTTGATGAAATTGAAGGTTGTGAAAATTATACAGAATTATTTGAACTGGGTGCCGATGAAAGTACGCAACCCGATGTTGAAACTCGAAAGGCAGAAGTCATTCCTTCAGATTTAGCAACTATTATTTATACCTCTGGAACGACTGGAAAGCCAAAAGGCGTGATGTTGTCTCATTACAATGTGGTTGAAAATGTGTTGGTAAGTATGCCACGTCTCCCCTTAATGGAAGGGACAACGCGCGTCCTTAGTTTTTTACCACTCTGTCATATTTTTGAACGTGTATTGATCTACATATATCAACATGCAGGGATCAGTATTTATTTTGCTGAAAGCATCGAGAAGATTGGCGAAAATGCTCAGGAGATCAAACCCAACCTGATGAGTGTGGTGCCACGCTTGTTAGAAAAAGTATTTAATAAAATAAACGCCAAAGGCAGCGAATTAACAGGGATCAAAAGAGCCTTGTTTTTCTGGGCCATCAAACTAGGCGAACGCTACGAACCGTACCAAGCCAACGGATTTTGGTATGAATTTCAATTAAAAATAGCTCGAAAATTAATTTTCAGCAAATGGAAAGCCGCGCTCGGTGGCGAGTTGCACACCATGGTTTCGGGAAGTGCAGCCCTGCACCCACGCTTGGCACGTATTTTTTGTGCATCGGGAATGATGATTATGGAAGGCTATGGCCTTACAGAAACGTCTCCAGTCGTTTCGGTGGGAATGCATACGGATCATCATTTTAAAATTGGAACGGTTGGAAAACCGATTTCTAATGTGGAAGTGAAAATTGCTGAGGATGGCGAAATTCTCATCAAAGGCCCAAACGTAATGGTAGGCTATTTCAAAGATCCTACAAAAACCGCGGAAGTCATGAGTGGCGATTATTTTCACACAGGTGATAAAGGTGAAATTGACCCCGATGGGTTTCTTAAAATCACGGGGCGTAAAAAGGAAATGTTCAAAACTTCGGGCGGGAAATACATCATTCCAACACTAATTGAAAATGATTTGAAAGAATCTAATTTCATCGAACAAGTGATGGTGATTGGAGAAAATAAAAAAATGCCTGCGGCCTTAATTCAACTTAATTTTGAGTTTATCAAAGAATGGATTGTAAGAAAGAACATCGACCTTGAGCCTACTCCAGAAGCAATTTGCACGTCTGACATCATCATTGAACGCATCCAGAAAGAAGTCAGTAAATCCAACCAAGGCTTTGGGAAATGGGAACAAATCAAACGGTTTGAGCTCACGCCAGATGTGTGGTGTATTGAAGGTGGACACCTCACTCCTACCATGAAAATGAAACGCAGTGTTATTTTCGACCTCTATAAAGATTTGGTTTCTAAAATTTATACGGACGATTAAATTAATAATTAGATAATTTTTTAATATTATATGAATATTATTAACTTTGTAGCATGCCCGAAATAAGTAGATTTTACGGAATTATAATACGGATGTTTTTTAACGACCATAACCCACCTCATTTTCATATTGAATATCAAGGTTATGAAGCTGTAATTAACATAAAAGACGGAACAGTTGATGGAAAAATTCCGAGACGCGCATTAACACTCGTTTTTGAATGGTTAGATTTACATAAAGATGAATTATTAACCAATTGGGAACTTTCACAAACTGAAAAACCACTAAATAAGATTGAACCTTTAAAATAAATCCTATGTTACTAAAAGTCACAGAAGCAACTTATTTAAAAGACTATAAGATTAAAATATCATTTAATGATGGGTTAAAAGGTATTGTTGATTTAAAAAAAAGCATCAAAGGTCAAGTTTTTAAACCTCTTCTAAATATTGAATATTTTAAAACTTTCACTCAGAATCGGTGGACAATTGAATGGGATTGTGATGCTGATTTCGCACCTGAATATTTACACGCATTAGTTTTAGAGAAATAAAAAAACTCTAAAAAAAAGCCTCAAAATTTTAAGCAACAAACTGTTAAAATCACGTGTATCTTTGGATGTACGTGATTTTTTTTATAAGTTTATGACTGATTTTAATCCCCAGATCTAAATCTTCATAAGCAGCTTAACCGAAGTTTAAGCGATTTTTTATTTGAATTAAAGATTTGGGGAGCAAGCAAGATGTTTGCACTAAAATCAGTTACGTATAATAACAACTAAAACATTGTGTTATCCCGGGATATATAACCGTTAACACACCCTTTTGTTGACATATAACGAGTTCTATGCAATGTAAACAAAA
>Ga0209405_1000478_pt1 | contig 32474 bp, 34 predicted proteins | sample COGITO_mtgs_1105_6_FD_184803 | JGI IMG/M metagenome (GOLD analysis project Ga0209405, IMG submission 184803) | Pelagic marine microbial communities from North Sea - COGITO_mtgs_110516 (SPAdes) (version 2) | ecosystem: Environmental > Aquatic > Marine > Epipelagic ...
AAACTCGACCAAAGTTGAATCGATTCAACCAGTTCTGCTTCAAATAAGATAACAAAAACAGTCACTTAGAGCAACTTTTGCTTGACACGGCATTCGAGAATTGTTATAATTATCATGTAGTTACAAAGAGAAGTACTGTCTTTAATACCTGTAACTAGTAATAAGAAAATCACTAGTATTGCTGACTTCGTCAGCGTTCGTGTCTTCTGACACGAACAGCATAGTACTCATTAGAAACTTACCAGATTGATGCATTTAGTATGAAACACTGTTAACCGCATTGTGTAGCTGAGTATCAGTCACAGACAAGTACATAGCAGTCGTATTGATATGAGCATGACCCGCTATCTTCTGAATAGTTCTCAGATTGATACCGTTGTTGTTCAAATTAGTGAGAAGTGATCGCCTTCCACTGTGAGAGCTGCATCCTTCCATGCCAATCATCTTGAATAGATGCTTAAACAAGTTCTGCATCGATTGTGATGTGAATGCTCCGAGTTTCTGAGAACGAAGCAGAGCGCCGTGACGTTCTTTTCGCATCCACTCGTTATTGCACATGAATGACTCTATTTCCTTCATCACAACATCACTGAGAAAGATTGTGCGTGACTTACGACCCTTTGTCTGTGAAGAATCGAGTTCAAACTGCGATTTCACTCTTCCTGACGCATCAATCACGTTATCTACAGTCACAGATGCGATTTCTTTTGCTCGTAATCCAGCTCCAAATGACAAAACGACTGCTAATCTGTTCCTGCCAGCGTGACGAGTCATCTTTGTTGCTGCTAACAGTCGCTTATAGTCTTTCTGATTCAGTATTTGAGCTTGTGACATCGCTGATTCCTCATAATATGTGTATTTGTTGCCAGTAATAATACTTCCACATATTATGAATTCCTACCTAAATGATTGATTTTTAGACCTTTATGTTTTCCTTGGCATTTTCCAGATAACGTGTGCTTCTACTGAATAACACACCTTATTAGCAGACACAGACAATCAGAACTCGTCTGATGAGATGAGTTCCGCAGCATCGATCTAAGAGATTCTGAGTACAGATGAGTCTCTGTGTGTGATTTGAGTGTTTAAAGTCGTGAGAAGTGACTGCAGGAAGGGCAAAGACAGAATCAATGAGAAAAAATTGAATATGCAAAGTTACGGCGATATTCGTGTAGCTTCAATAACTTTCATCTCTAACTTGTTCAGGTCGAATATCTTGAAATCGGCTCTGTAAGTTTCCGTCCCAACTTGTATTGTGTCAGTGTAAGTTTGTGTGGGGCTCTCATATACTCCGCTGCAAGATGGCAGTTCGCCATTTTGATTTTTTAACGAGGTAGGGTTAAACAGTACGGCATCTGTAATGGAAAACACATCTCCTTTCGCAGTTATGCTCAACGAATAATTTGCTGTTGATCGTTCTCCATTGTTAAGAAGACTCACACAAGAAAATATCTTTCCCCTTCGTGAATCAAAAACTCCAATATTGTTGTACCCAAGGTTAAGTTTAGGGTTCGGAGCAAATGAATGGAACGCTGGAGTAGTTACTTTCCCTGATATAGCTCCCATAGAGGAGCTTGTATGCTCCACTACGATCTCGTCGCTCAACCTACTCTCAACACCATACTCGTCTATATAACTGAATCTTAGAAATAGGGGGCTTGATGAAAATAATCTGGGAACGAAGCTGCCTGATAAAACGCTTTCTTCTCGTCCGAAAATGTTTTCGGTAGTTAATGTAAAATATTGGTTAACTATTGAGGCTCTTCTAGTTCCATCGCTATTTTTTTCTGTGAACGCAGAATCCGAGTAGTACACGATCCATTCTCTAACAGTCCCTCTTTTTGGTAGATCTACGTCAAGCTCACTCCAATGAGCATTTATTTTCGAGAGAAAATCAGTCTCAAATTGGAAAATGAGTTCTCCATTGTTCAATTTTGCCGAGATCTCTCTCAAAGGTGTGGCTATCGGATAGTTGGCATACGTATATAAGCCGCCTTCATTGCCAAATAAGACCCAGTTTTGAGGAAAAAAATTAACACCCCCTTCAAAAAATTTTGGACGAACAATGTCATCGTAGCCGTCATTGTTGATGTCCAGTAGCTCAATATATGGAGACCATCCTTTAGAGTTATCGTCTGTGTAAAAGCCCTGGCTCAGTAAGTCGGCATTGATTTCAGCTGAAGACTCACTAAAAATAACTTTTCCCTCTGAATCGTTACCGATGTTCTTGAAAAAAACCAGCCTCCAATTTGAATAATTAGTTAGGAGAATGATTAGATCTGAGAAACCATCGTTATCGATATCATGAAAATTATAATCCATTGGAGTTTCATAGGCAGGACCAATAAATACTGGCTCATAGCGTGAAATTTTCTCGATCATCTGAAAACGGTCTCCAAAATGTCCATCGCATGTGCCGTACACAATTTTGGCAATTGAGTTGCGATTATTCACTGCTGCGTAAATCAAATCTAAGCATCCATCTGAATCAATGTCGAAAAGCTCATTAGTGAAGGCTTCTTTTTCACCTGTAAGCTCGCTATTGTTAATGGAATAAGTTCTTTCGAAGTTTGCTTGCCCGTCGTTAAGTAAAGTAAATTGCCCTTCAGAATCATGGAAATTAGCTACGACGATATCAATATCCCCATCGTTATCTACATCTCCAACGCTAACACCATGGAAATATCCTTCTTGCCTAAACCTACTTGGGGCGTAAAGAGTTTCTTGTGTCCACCCAAAGCTATTTGAAATAACAACATCTAGATAAGAAAACTCTTCATTAATTTTCTCAGGATGACTGGCAGCTACAAAATCTAAAATGCCGTCAGAGTTGAAGTCAGCAGAAACGATTTTTCTACTAGTTTTTTGTCCAATATTATTTTCGATTAACTCAGAGTTATCTTCAAAAATTCCACTCTCGCTGTCATAGAGGAAAAGAAGAAAAGGAATCTTTTCTTCTTCACTGCTAGAAAAACCGCTGAATATGTCACAGTATCCGTCTCCATTTATATCTCTTACTATGATTGATTGAAGCCCAATCCATTGGTTATTTCCTTTTAGCTGCTCCAAGTCAACTAAGTCATTCTTGTCTTTCCAAAGTGGACACTCATATTGATTGTTATTGAAATTGGTAGGAGAAGATTTTGGTGTTAACCAAAGCAGAGATTCTTGTGCAAAGATGCTATTTGCGAGAAATGTAATTATAAGTAGGAGAGTATACTTTGTAATTTTATACATTAATATTTCCGTTATTTTTTGATGCTCATAGTTACACCTTTGCAACTTATGCTTTGATGAAACCATAAAATCAATATTTTGGATAGTGGCAATGCTACTTGCTATATCTGTGCTTTATCACTCCCTCACTACTCTTCTGCTGCTTAAGTTTCCGCAGCTCATACTTCTCCTTCTCTAGATCCTGCTTAATCTTGATGACACGCATCTGATCTCTTATATCTCTAATCTGAGCGATGTCTTCCGCTGAGTCTTCTTTTATGAATGCTTTAAATCGCATCAAACCCTGACACTCCTATTTTTTGCTGCGAAAACTTTTCTGATAACCATTTTGAGACATTAATACTGACGCCAACATATACCCGATATATGCGACTCCAGTCATATAGAAATCCATACCTCAGATCCTGGGTTCCTAAATACTGTCTAATGCGACTCCACCACAATTAGCGTCACTTCCTTTCCTTGATTGATCTTAGACTCCAATAGTGAAGTCATACTCCTTAGTTCAGTCTTCTTGTTCGCCGCTGTATCATTCTTCCTCAGTGTTACTGCTGAGACTATGTTGGTTTGGTAATATCGAATAATTTGGTTCAATTGTTTGTATTTTGCCGAGAAATGATTCCTTCAACAAATTCAACAAAATCATTCTCAAGTGCAGGCTTAGCGAAAGGACTGTTGTTCCACACGAGTTGAACGCCTGGATTGTTGTAGAATATTTGCACAACGCCCGTCAGCTCTTCAATGTCCTTTTTGGTTGCCGTAGATGCATACTGTCCCCAGTGTAACCAGAACCACGCAAGCATTGTCCAGTGCATGATGAAAGCTTCATCTTTTGAAATATTAAGCTCTTTTGAAAACATGTCATGTAAAGGACTTGTTCCCAGACCTCTTTCCAATGCCTGCCTAATTTCGGGGCTTGCAATGCTTGCGAGCATTATTTCCCTTACACCGTTGGAGCGATGGAGCCGATTGGTGTCAGCTGCTGCCTCTCGAGCCGCTCGAATCTGTATTCCAAAATATCCGAGAGTAAGTACAACTGCTAATGCACCAGTAATCTCTCCAATCGCACTGATCGCCTCCTAATTCATTATCTGTCTCCCAAATAGTGATTAATTTCTTGTCGTATCGGCTTAGCGAGCAAAATTTTTAAACCAAGTTATGCACAAGTGGGACTCGCATATTCCCTCGACTAGTTTGTCTCTATGACTACAACTGTGATTTCTTCTCCAAGCAGGATTTTTGTCTCAACCATTCTTTGTAACCTCATCAGCTCCTGCCGCCTATTTTGCTGAGTATCGTTTTTTCTAAGTGATACTGCGGTGACTTTGTTGGCTTGTGATTGATCTTTTAATATTCTTGCAGCCTCTTGTTTCTGGATGTTCATATCAAGTCCACCTCTGCCGTCTTGTTAACTTTCTTGATCATGCTTCTAAGTAATACCGACATTGTTATCTCTTGATTCTTACAAGTGTCTTTAAAGCGTTTATATTCAGTTCTAGTGATATAGAAATTGATCTTAGTTCTAGTCTCGTTCCTATCTAGCATTAATGATTCTCCTAACAAGTTACTGTTGCTCACTTCGTGAGCGATGTTGCTAAAGCAACATCAGTACTATTTATATATTCCCTCATGTAACTAGAGTAATTATTAGAATTATCTTTATGCAGATTCAGGAGACATGACTCACCTATCAAGATGAATCATGTCTTTTTTTATGCGAGTTCTCTCTGACATGCTTGAGGCAGTAACCAATCAATCACTCGATTAGCGTGTAGGTTAGCGGTCACACTTTACTGCTTTCACTGGGGTCTAACGGTTACCGCACAACAGCTCAAGATGCTGTGCGGGTTTACAGAGTTGGGAGTTGCCAGAGCTCTGTCACTGTCTTGTGTCTCGTCTTGTACATAGTTGGTTTAACGAGAAGAACCAACAGTTGTCTGTAGTGATACAGCGTGGGTCTACGAACTCAATGACTGTAGTTGCCCACATAGATACAACTATCTGTGTATGTATAAGTTATTTATACAAGTCAGACACAAATCTAAGAGTTATTTTCAGTTTATTTTGAATTATTTTGCGATTACTTAGAGATGTAATCGAGGCAAGTCATGAACAAAGCTATGTTCATGTATAGAAGGCGCTAATATTCTCGTGCTTTTTCGCCCCATTCATTATAAGCATCTTCCCAGCTGGGCATTGTGTCGGTTTCGTAACCATGGATTTTGCCACTGCCAATTTTTGAAAGACTTTTCATCGCTTTTAAATGTGCCGGAGATGACCTATAGGCGATCATATGAGTTCTCGACTTCCATACGGTGAAAGTGTGTAAGAAACCATTTCGTGAACTGAATTCACTTGCTAGCAGTCCATCGTGGCCTTTAGAAGCTTTTGAGGCTGGCATATTGTACAGCAGGAAATATAGCCAACCAGTTATGCCTTGTGGCTTAATTCCTGTTACTGAGACATACATTTTTCTACCCCTGCTAAAAACCAGCTATCTTTTGTATCGCCACATGCAACTTCTGACAATGCAGCATTATTTCATTTTAAAAGTATAGTCTTGCCCGACTTATCCCTGTTCTTAACGCCAGCATGCTCTGCTGCGTTCATTCTAGGCGAGACTTTGCTGTAGAACTTCTCGAGCATAGCCACACTAGTGCCCATCTGTAGTGCGAGTTTATGAATATCCCTGCCCGCTTTAAGAGCGAATGTCGCATACATATGTCTGAGTGAATACAAGCTGCGTGATTTGCCATCAGCGCCATAGACGAGATCAAGTGCCTTCAGTAGCTGTTTGAAGCTGCCTCTTAGCGCATCTGCTGTGACTACCTTGCCTGACTCTGTTTTGAAGATGTAGTCGTCTACTCGCTTCTCGATCAAAGTATCGAAGTCCATATGGGCTATGTCTGGGTTCATGGCTTGTAGACGCATCAGATAGTCAGTCGTTGCTGTTCTAGCCACAGCTTCTCGCTTGCCTCGCTTACCGTCGACGTTGATCAATAGGTACTTGTCTTTGTTCTCATCAATGTAGTGTTCTAGGTTGTTCCATTTGAGCGTGATCGACTCTGTGCCATGTCTGATGCCTGTATTACCCAAGAACAGCACATACTCTCTAAGCACCTTTCTTAGCTCTCTTGTCTCTAGTCTATGTCCCTCTTGCCACCATGTTCTCAGCTTCGTGTAGATCGCTTTGTACTCTTTCTCAGAGAATGCACCACGAGACTCTGACTTGTTGCCTTTGTTAAGAAGAGTGGGGCGTATCGATTCAGTGATCCAGCCGTGTAGCATCGCTTCGTCAAACACTCTGTTCAGGGCTGAATTGTGAGTGTTGATCGTGCTCTGACTGACTCTGAATTTCTTTATCTGAGTAGTCTTGCGTCTGTTCTTCTGTAGAGAGATTTGAACATCACGCCAGTCAGCGTATTCAGACAACAGCTTCACTGTGATGTTGGCAATGTCGTATTTGCCGAAGAAGGGGATGAGGTAGTTATTGATCGTTCGAATATAGTCTTTGTAGACGACTTTGCCACCGCCGCCCTCGAGTTCGTCTTCGAGTCTCGTCAGTGCGTACTTAGCGACATTCTTAAACTTGCGAGTGGTCTGAGGGAGTCGATTCTTCTCTTTGTAGTCAGCGGTGTAATAAGTTCGATTAGCGATCTCTTTCGCTTCGTCAAAGTCAGTTTCACGAGAGCTGAGTCGATACCATTCGCCTGTCTTAAGTTTGATTCGATAGTGCCAGACGCCACCCTCGACTCGTTGATACATCGTCAGTTTGTTCGGAATAATATTAGTAGTATTTGCCATGAAAGGCAGTCTACTCGGACTTTATTGGGAGGAAAAGTGTGCTACGAGTGTGCTATGGGATTTTCGAGAGAGATGAAATATAAACTCCATAACTATCAGTAGTTTATGGTGCCCAGAGGCGGAATCGAACCACCGACACGAGGATTTTCAATCCTCTGCTCTACCAACTGAGCTATCTGGGCATTTACTACTGCTTCAAACTTCGCGAGGGCTTGTGGACGTTGCATCTCAGCTCCACGCGAGGCGCGTATTAAACCCTTCGCGCGGGTATGAGTCAAGACCCAGCGGACTACTCAGAAGGGACATAACCCTCGGCTCGATCGAAATCTGCGCCGGAAAGGAATTTATCCATCTGGTCTTGCAAGTATTTGCGGTGCTCGGCGTTCGCCATGCTTAGCTGCTTCTCGTTGATGAGCATGGTTTGATGACTTTGCCATTCGCTCCAGGCCTTCTGTGACACGTTCATGAACAGCTCTTGGCCTTTGTCGCCGGGGTAGGGTGGCGCCATCAGGCCGGGGAGGTCTTGCTGAAATTTACGGCAGAATACGTTACGGGACATGAGTAGCCTCTTAGAAAGCGTGTCTGAATTAACCTTTAGAGGAGTATACGCGAATGCGTGCTTAGATGGCGCTTAAGCTCTTGATAATCTTCTTTATCGGTGCGGCCAAGCCGACCTCAATAGACCCATCGAGTGGATACCAAAGCCAGCGTTCGGGCTCGGCGGCTGCGTTGATGGGTTCGCCTTGGACAGTCACTGGCGTGATATCAAGATGGAAATGCGAGAAGGTGTGTCGCAGTGGCTCGAGCGTAAGCAAGGATTCTTCTTGAATAGTAACCGCGGCGGTTAGGCTAGGCAGTTCTTTAGGGTTATCCCCCTCAGGAAAACTATAAAGCGAACCCCAAATGCCGCTAGGTGGTCGTTTTTCGAGTAAGACATCGCCAGCGCCGTTAAAGATGATATACAGCACAGTCTCTCTTACTGGAATAATTTTCTTGGGTTTCTTGCCTGGTATAGAGCTGATGAGATTTTGCAAACGCGCTTTGCAGTCGTCAGCCAACGGGCAGACTTCGCAGCGAGGCTTGGTGCGAATGCAGACTGTCGCGCCTAGATCCATCATTGCCTGCGTGTAATTGGCGACGCGGTCAGCTGGCGTTAACGCAGTAGCGATCTCCCAGAGGTGATTGCGCACACGCGTCTGCTCAGGCCAGCCAGCAACGGCATTATGGCGTGCAAGCACGCGTTTAACATTGCCATCAAGTATTGGTGCATGCACGTCCATGGACAGTGCTGCGATAGCCCCAGCTGTGGAACGTCCAATGCCCTTAAGCGATGCAAGTGCGTCGACAGTGCTCGGAAAAGTGCCGCCATATTCTGCGACTAAGGTTTTGGCGGCAGCGTGCAGATTGCGCGCGCGTGCGTAATATCCTAGGCCAGTCCAGTGATGAAGAACAGAGTCTTCACTTGCCTCGGCGAGTGCTTTTACTGTGGGGAAAGACGCCATGAAGCGGTCGAAATACGGAATGACAGTCGCGACTTGGGTCTGCTGTAGCATAATCTCCGAAACCCACACGCGATAAGGCGTTACGCCCTTCTGCCAGGGCAAATCATGGCGGCCGTGTTTGTCAAACCAATGCAGCACGCGGCTATGAAAAGGGTGTTTCACAGGCATTTTAGTTGGGTGCTTGCGAGCGTGAAGGCGCGGCGAAAAGCTCGCGAACGCCGGCAAAATCGGGGCTACAGAATTGACTCGCGGCTGCACCAAGATTGGCAACGCAGTTGACTGGCCAGGGCCTGCCGCGGTGCGCGTCATTGATTTGCAGCGGTTCGACGCGCGCGTCGTCCAATAGCGTAAAGGCGAGGCGGTAATCGAAGTCGCCGCTGGCGCTATTAAGAGTGCCGCTCCCCTCTATTTCTAGATTGTCCATCAACAAATTTAGCCGATGAGGCGCATCGATCCCAGAAGCTAAGATGACAAAACCACTCAATTGTTCAAAGCTGAGACGGTCGGGCCATGCTTCAGTAGAGCCGCCAGCGGGACTGAGCGCTGCGATGGAGCTGAAGACCTGCTTCACCAAGCTGATGTCTACTGTGTTGTTGCTTAAATCGTAGGTGATGTCGCCGGAGATCGAATTTGCGATGCTAGCCCAGTCGTCACCCGCCGCAATGAGCGCCATGTCGGCGCTGAGCTTGCCGTCGAAGGTCGACGTAAGAGGAAGGACAGGGTAAGAGGCCGAAAAGTCCTCTGGCATTACAAAGGTCGAGAAAGCGGCGAGGTCTAGTCGGCGCAGGCTCGCATTGAGCTCAATTAATTTTTCGCCACCGGGGGGTCTCTCGAGGCGCAACACGCCTTCAATCTCGCCCCCCCAGAGAGAAACAGGCTGCAGCTCGATGTTCTGCACATTGCCTTCGGTGCTAACGAAAAGCTGCAGTTCGCCAAGGTTGTGCGTCGCGCCAGTGATTCCTTCGACATCTATCGAGCCGGTGGTATTTCCGTCGCCGCTGGCAACTAGGTCTAGTAGCACCGGTCGCCAAAATGCGATGCGCTGTCGATCGAGAAAGCTCAAATCCAGCGTTGAGGCACGTACTGAATAATTTAGGTTCTCGGCTTGAGACGCGGTAACAGCGAGGAGCCTGAGGTCCGCGTCGATCGTCGCATTACCAAGTGTCGCATCGAAGTCGGGGATGGTTAGGCCGGAATTGTCGAGCACAAAGCCGAAACTAAATGAGGTTGGCGACGCAGTGAGTGCTGCAGATATCGGCGCGCCCGGTTGTTCGGCTTCGGAGATAGACGTCGGTTCTAAACCGCTTAAAAAGTCGTTGAGGTCGAAGCGCGCAGCTTGAGCGGTGCCTCGCATGTTAAGTGAACCGTCTTGCCAATCTATGTCGGCGGTTATTGTGGCGAGCATTGGCGCTATTCCGAGCCTGAGCTCATGAATAGACGCCTGCTGTGCGCTCGAATCGAAGGCGAGTTCGGCACCGAAATTCAATGGCACGAGAATTTCGTCGGCGTGCGCGGTGCTATAAGTGGCATAGGTCGCCATGCCTTCGGCGGTAAAGGCTTCACGGTTGTCGTTAGCTTCGAGAATGTCGAGAGTGACACCGCGCAGAGAGTAATTGCTGCCTTGGGTGACGTCTTGGAAGTCGATTGTGCTGTCTTCGATCACAATGCGGCCGATCGAGAGGTGCTCCCTTTGTGCTAATTCCTCGTCTGTATCCTCTCTGCGGCGCTCGGTTTTTTCAGCGCTGCCATCGAAGGAGTCGCGGAGTAGGGGCGAGAGCCAGATATTGCTGCCGTCGGCTTCGACTCGATGGTTTACGTGAAGGCCGCGGAGAATAATCTCGTTGACACGCAGGCGGTTGTCGGCAAATTCCCAAATATCAACGCTGATCACCGCGCTACGAGCGGAGGCGAGTTCCTGCGGGAACTCTGGATTTTTCAGCCTAAGATCTTCAATCAGAAATTCGAAGCGAGGGAAAAAACCAAGATCAATGTCTCCGGCTACACTAAGTTCAAGGCTGAGGCTCTCCCGGACTAGCGCCTCGAGTGACGCCTTAAAGCGATTCTTACCGATAAAGGTAAGTGGCACAGTGAGGAGCGCCGCGGCGAGCGCAACGGCCACAAAGCCAATAAGAAGGATTCTGACTAACTGATTTTTCTTCATTGAGGGCGCGGATTTGTCTCGAGAGCCTGAGTCTACCGGATTCCCCAAGGTGCTGCATACCATGTCGAGCGCATTTTCGCACTGCTTTCAATAGTCTAGGCCGAGCCCTATAATGCGGAGCCTAACAAGAGCGATTTCTAAGCGCCATTCAGCGAAGGCTGCTTAAACAGACTTAATCCGGTTGTCCTTGCGCAGCCTAAACCTATTTAACGCCAATATCATGAGTATGACTATGAGCGATAACACCCAGCGTCAAGCGAGCATCGAACGCAACACTAACGAAACGCAGATCAGCGTCGCCGTTAATCTCGATGGCACCGGAAAATTGAACTGCGATACCGGTCTGCCTTTTCTCGACCATATGCTAGATCAGGTAGCGAGACATGGGCTCATCGATATCGAGGTTAAGGCTGCTGGCGATCTCCAGATCGACGCTCACCACACTGTCGAAGATATCGGCATTACCTTGGGTCAGGCGTTCGCGAAGGCGCTCGATAAAACGGGCATTCGCCGCTATGGCCATGCTTATGTGCCTCTCGATGAGGCGCTTTCCCGCGTGGTTGTCGATTTTTCAGGGCGTCCGGGGCTGGAATATCACGTCAAATTTGTGAAAGGAACGGTAGGCAATTTCGACGTCGACCTGTTTCACGAATTCTTCCAAGGCTTTGTCAATCACGCCCTCATGACGCTACATATCGATAATCTACGTGGCAAGAATGCGCATCACCAGATCGAGACTATTTTCAAGGCCTTTGGCCGTGCTGTGCGCATGGCCGTAGAGCTTGATCCACGGTCGGTTGGCGTTGTGCCTTCGACTAAGGGCTCACTCTAGTCTGAGCCCTCGGTGACACTTTTTGCGCAAGTTTTTGCTGGGCGCACACCAATTCACAGGAGCTTTTAACAAGGCATTTTTAATTAGGCACTTTTAATTAAGCACTCATAATCAGGGACTGCCCAGTTAGGCTCGAAACAAACGCTATGAATAAAATCGCCGTTATCGACTATGGCATGGGTAATCTCCACTCGGTTGCCAAAGCACTCGAACACGTAGGCGCGCAGCTCGGTCAGCAGATCGAGGTTGTCGTTACGCCGGACCCCCAACTCATCGCTGCAGCCGACCGGGTAATCTTTCCTGGCGTCGGCGCCATCCGTGACTGTATGGCTGAGATCAATAGGCTCGAAATTGGCCGCATCGTACGCCAAGCAATCGAGACGAAACCAGTTTTTGCTATTTGTGTTGGTATGCAAGCGCTAATGACTAGAAGTGAAGAAAATGGCGGCGTTGATTGTTTGGGAATTGTCGATGGTCAAGTGCGCTATTTTGGCGACGCGCTTAACGACGAGGCGGGGCAACGGCTTAAGGTGCCACACATGGGCTGGAATGAAGTCGAGCAAGTTGGTACTCATCCTTTATGGCAAGGAATAGCCGATCGCAGCCGCTTCTATTTTGTTCATAGTTATTATGTGCCGCACGACAAAGATAGTCTCGAGCGTGGTGTCGCTGGCGTTGCGCGCTATGGCAAAGAGGTTGCCGCCGTGATTGCGCGTCCCAATTTATTCGCCACCCAGTTTCATCCCGAAAAAAGCCAAGAAGCTGGCTTGTCACTGCTGCGAAATTTTTTGCAATGGGACGGGCAGGCGTAGCTACAAAGTTTTCTTAATTTAAAACTAATCGATTTAATACTGCTGCGCCTTTTAACGCGCCGCCTCGGAAAAAAACAATGTTAGTGATACCCGCAATAGATCTTAAAGACGGCCAATGCGTGCGACTCAAGCAAGGGCGTATGGAAGACTCTACAGTATTTTCAGACGACCCTGTGAGCATGGCAGGTATTTGGGCGGCGAAAGGCGCGCGCCGGCTTCATATAGTGGACCTCAATGGCGCGTTTGCAGGGACGCCGGTCAACGCCGAGATTGTGCAAGCTATCGCAGCTCGCTACCCCGACTTGCCGATTCAGATTGGCGGCGGTATTCGCAACCTCGAGAGCATTCAGTTCTATCTGGATGCAGGCGTAAGTTATGTAATTATTGGCACTGCGGCCGTTAAAGACCCCGACTTCGTGCGCGCCGCTTGTTTAAAATTTCCGGGTAAAATTATTGTCGGCATCGACGCAATAGACGGCATGGTTGCCACCGACGGCTGGGCCGATGTCTCCGAAGTGTTGGCGACAGATCTAGTGGCGAAATTTGCCGATTATGGTGTCGAAGCTATCGTGTACACCGACATCGCGCGCGACGGCATGATGAAAGGCGTGAATATCGAGGCGACCCAAGAACTCGCGCAAGACTCGGCCATTCCCATTATCGCGTCTGGTGGATTGAGCAAGCTTGCCGATGTTGCTGCGATTCGTGAGGCGGCAGATACCGAGACCGGCGCAGGAATCATGGGTGTGATTACCGGTCGTGCTATTTACGAAGGCACTATCGATCTCGCACTCGCCCAACAGCTTGCCGACGGCTATCCCGATCTCACGTAAAGAGCAGAGTTTCTACTCTCGCATCGACACTCCCGGTTGACGCCTCGGAGTGTAGATCGTTGCAGCAGGTGCAGTCGGCCAGCTCGGGATTATTTGCAAGCATAGTCGTCAGTGATTCGAATCAATAAATGAGGAATAAATGTGGGTCTCGCTAAACGCATCATCCCTTGCCTAGATTGTGAAAACGGCCGCGTCGTTAAAGGCGTCCAGTTTCTTGATATCCGAGACGCCGGAGATCCGGTCGAAGTCGCTAAACGCTACTGTGATGCAGGCGCTGATGAGATTACTTTTCTCGACATCACTGCAAGTCATGAAGGCCGCGAGACGACTGTCCATACTGTCGAGGCGATCGCCAGTCAGGTGTTTATCCCGCTGACCGTTGGCGGTGGAATTCGCACGCTTGAGGACATCCGAGCGATGCTTAATGCCGGAGCCGACAAGGTTGGCATCAATACCGCGGCGGTAACTAATCCTGAGTTTGTGCGCGCAGCAGCGGCGCGTTTCGGTTCGCAGTGTATCGTTGTGGCTATTGATGCGAAGCGTGTGTCTGGCGATGGCGAGGAGCCGCGCTGGGAGATATTTACTCACGGAGGCCGAAATCCGACTGGACTCGATGCGATCGATTGGGCGCGCAAGATGGTCGAGTTTGGCGCAGGTGAAATATTGCTGACAAGCATGGATAAAGACGGCACTAGAAGCGGCTTCGACTTGGAATTAAATCGTGCAGTAAGCCGAGCAGTGCAGGTGCCGATTATTGCGTCGGGCGGCGTTGGCACTCTCGAGCATCTAGCCCAAGGTGTGCTCGAGGGCGAGGCCGATGCAGTGCTCGCCGCGAGTATTTTCCATTTTCAGGAATATACAATCGGCGAGGCTAAAGACTATATGGCACAGCGTGGCATCGAAGTCAGAAAAGTCTAACTGTTGTGCGGAAGAATTGAGACCCGCTGATTCGCCAATCTTGTTAACTTTGTTAATTTTAGTCGCTTCGCTAGCCTCGCCTACAAGCCTAGCGCAGCTCTCTTTGCTGCTAGCGGTTTATAGGCGTTAATACCCTTGAGTACGTTTAGCGCCTCGTTTAGCGGATAGTCGTTAACCAGTACTTCTTCCGCCGAAATCAACACCTGCGCGAGTTCTGCAGCGCTGAGATCGGACTGCCCCTCTTTGCTTTCTTGTTCTGAAGCACGATCGAGTGCTGCGTCTATTTCGCCGTCTATTTCACCGTCTATTTCATCCGCCGACGCATCAGTGTCATCGAGTCTCTCGTTGCCGTTTTTCAAGTGACCGGCAAGATCAGACTCTTTGTACTGCGTCACGCTGCGCGAGCGCCGCGTGACAAACGCTTCCTCGACTTCGATGTCGGGGATAATTCCTTGGGCTTGAATCGAGCGACCGCTGGGCGTGTAGTAGAGCGAGGTTGTTAGTTTGATCGCTTTGTCGGCGGCGAGTGGGAGCACGGTCTGCACCGAGCCCTTGCCAAAGCTGGCTGTGCCCATAATGAGCGCGCGGCCGTGGTCTTGCAGCGCACCGGCGACAATTTCGCTCGCCGAAGCCGAGCCATTATTGATCAGCACGACGAGGGGTATGTCGGGCGCAATCGTTTGCAACGAGGCCGAGTAGCTTGAGCGTGAGTCTTCGAGGCGGCCCTTTGTCGAGACGATATCGCCACTATCGATGAAGGCATCGACCGTGCTGACCGACGCTTGGAGAACACCGCCGGGGTTATTGCGAAGGTCGAGGACGAGTCCTTTTAGCTCATCATCGGCGGTAAGCAGTTCTTGCAACTCTTCGGCGAATTCCTCGCCTGTATTGCCACGAAATTGAGAAACGCGCAGATACGCATACCCCGGTTCTAACGCGCGGCTGCGCACGCTCGAAATCGCAATGATTTCCCGCGTGAGGGTAATGTCAAAAGGTTCTTCGCCTTCGCGCGCGATGGTTATAGATACTTGTGATCCGGGTTCGCCGCGCATCATCTTCGCCGCTTCGTCGGGCTGCATCTCGCGAATCGGCTTACTGTCGATTTCGATGATCAGGTCGTCGGCTAAAACGCCCGCTCGGTCGGCTGGCGAATCGTCTATTGGTGCAACAACGAGTATGTAGCCGTCGCGCCGGCTCACCTCGACGCCAAGCCCGCCGAACTGTCCGGTCGTGGTGTCTTGAAGCGACTCGAACTCGTTGCCCGCCATATAGGCCGAATGCGGGTCGAGACCCGAAAGCATTCCTTGAATCGCATATTCGAGTAGCGTTTCGTCGTCGACTTCTTCGACATAGGCGCGGCGGATATGATCCAGCGCTTGAGTAAACATGCGCACCTCGTCGAGGGGTAAAGGCAGTGCGCCTTCGTTTTCTTGCGCGGTCGCGGCGCCGGAGAATAGGAGTGATGCTGCGACGGCTGCGCTGACAAAGCGCACAGCGGAGAATAGAGAGCGGCGATTGGCGGGTCTAAAAAAGTGATGATTTATCATCGTAGCGCTGATTCCATGGTTGTCGTCTCGAGTTGAGCCTGCACACTAAGCGTTTCGGCTGCTTGTGCTCGGTGCTTGGCTCTGGCACTAAGCAGTGAGTTCGTGAATTTTTCTATAGTTTCAGTTTACGTCTAAATAGGCAAATTCAGTCGCTATTTAGAGAGCCAAGCTTCAGGATTGAGCGCAATCCCGCCTTTGCGAATTTCGAAATGCAATCCAGCTTTTTCGCCGGCGCCTCTCCCCGCGTTAGCCACGACGTCGCCTGCCTCAATCGATACGCCAGCCATGACTTCGAGAGATTCATTATTGCCATAAAGCGTCATATAGTTATCACCGTGATCGACTATTACAAGTAGGCCTGCGCCACGAAGCCAGTCTGCAAAGACGACTCTACCCGAATGCACTGCGAGCACAGACTCGCCGCTATTGGCGTCAAACGTGAGCCCTTGCCTGCTAACTCCATTCGAGCCCGTGCCGAAACGCGCATGGATAGAAGCCTTCACCGGCGCGCTAAGTTTGCCTTTCATCGAAGCAAAACGGGTGCCTGCTTCGGGCGCAGGAATCCTCCTCATGGTGAGTTCGAGCTGCTCAACAAGCTGCTGTATGCCCGCTTTGTCCATCTCGAGTTGTTCCAGTTCGCCGCGTTGTGTCTTTATTGAGGTGGTCAGAGCAGCGAGAGCTGCCTCTCTCTCTTGGGTTTGGGCGACGCGTTTTTCCTGAGCCGCCGCAGAGCGCGCTTGAACTCGGACAAGTTCCTGTCTTTGTGCCTCTAATTGCAACTGGCTCTGGATAAGCTCGTCGAGCGCTCGTTTATACAAGGTGAGTGTTGCCCGCTGCGCGGCTGTTATACGGCTGAGATAATTGAGCTGCCGGGCTGCATTTGTAGGCCCTTGGCCTGAGAGAAAGGCGCGTGCGAGGCTCATGTCGCCCTGTTTGTGTAACGCCCGTATCACGTCGCCGAGTGCTTGTTCGCGAGCGGCAAGTGCAGACTCTTGCCCTGAGATGAGACGCTGCAGTTCGTCAAGTTTTCCTTCGAGACTTCGGCGCTGCTCTGCCAAGCCTTCGAATTCACGAGCGGAATTTGCAAGTGCGACAATCGCATTTTGCAGGCGCTTTTCTTCGTTACTCTGTTGTGCGTTGGCTTTTAAGAGCCAGGTTTGTACTTCGTCGATTGCGCTTTGCGCTGCCGCTAATTGCTGTTTCGCTTGCGCAGGAGTCTGCGCTGTCTGCTCTGCGCCTAGTGTGGGCGCAGAGGCCAGCATAGAGACAATGATAAACGCGGCTAGTCTCATCAGCTGAGCAAGTCTTTCCCAGTCATTTGTGCTGGAATAGTTAAGTCGAGCAGCGAAAGCAGGGTGGGGGCGAGGTCGCATAAACTCCCTTCGCTGGTAAATTCTTTTCCTGAGCCGCCTACATAAACAAGGGGCACTGGCCCGTTGGTATGAGAGGTGAGTGGCTGCTGCGTTCCGGCATCGAGCATCTGCTCTACGTTGCCGTGGTCGGCGGTTATAAGAAGCTCGCCGTTGGCTTCTTCGATTGCTGCAACGATTCGGCTCAAACACGCGTCGAGCGCCTCAACGGCTTTAACAGCGGCGTTAAAGTCGCCCGTGTGGCCAACCATGTCGCCATTTGCATAGTTGCAGATAATCGCATCGTATTTGTGCGAAAGAATGGCAGCGGCCAACTTATCGGTTACCTCAAACGCAGACATCTCGGGTTGTAGGTCGTAGGTCTTCACATCTGGCGAAGGGATAAGCTCACGGTCTTCATTGCTAAACGGCTCCTCGCGGCCGCCATTGAAGAAGAACGTCACATGAGCGTATTTTTCGGTCTCGGCAATGCGTAGCTGTGTCTTGCCCTGCGCAGCGAGCGTCTCCCCGAGCACATTCACGAGCGTTTCGGGCGGATAAGCGCACGGTGCAACTATGTCGTCTGCGTAATGCGTGAGCGTCACGAAGCTTGCAAGCGCAGGAAGGCTTTTGCGCTCGAAACCGTCGAAGTCGGCGCCGATGAAGGCGCGAGTGAGTTCGCGGGCTCGGTCCGAGCGGAAGTTCATGAAAACGACGACATCGTCATCATTCACGGTTGCGGCGGAAGCGCCAACAATCGTCGGCTTAACAAACTCATCATCTTCGTCGCGAGCATAGGCCGCCGCGAGGGCAGTTTCGACGTTGGAGAGCGTAAATTCGGCCTCACCCCGGGTGAGAAGATCATAGGCGGGTTCGACGCGGTCCCAACGGTTATCGCGATCCATGGCGAAGAAACGCCCGCAAATCGAGGCCACCCGACCGCAACCGCTCTGCGCAAGTAGTGTCTCTACCCGCAACAAAGGAGCGAGGGCGCTGCGTGGAGGAGTGTCACGTCCATCTAAAAAGGCATGGAAGAAAACTTGCTTAGCGCCGCGCGCTAGAGCGAGTTCGAGCATCGCAACGATTTGGTCTTCGTGGCTGTGAATGCCGCCGGAGGAAAGGAGGCCGAAAACATGCAGGGCCGAGTCTTTTTGGATGCTAGTGTCGACGGCTTCGGTTAGGACGGGATTGCTGACAAACGAGCCATCAGCGATGTCTTTGTCGATGCGAGTCAGACTCTGATAGACGACTCGGCCGGCGCCCAGGTTCATATGACCAACCTCCGAATTACCCATTTGCCCCTCGGGTAGGCCCACGGCAAGGCCAGAAGTTCGGATCAGTGTGTGAGGCCTTTCTTGCCAAAGTGCATCCCAAGTAGGGCTTTTGGCTGCGAAAATTGCGTTGCTGTCGGTAGCGTCGCGATGCCCCCAGCCGTCAAGAATGAGGAGAAGTGCGGTCTTTTTCGCTGTCATCGGGAGCCTGCTTGCCGGTTGTTGTAGAAAGGCGACCATTATCCTCGAAACTGGCGCGCTTCTCTACAAGCCTATGCGCCCCCCCGCTTCTTATGGGCCGCTGTGGCGTGTATACTTGCCACCCTTATTTGCCGCTACACATCGGATTCAGCATGGCGCAGTTCATCGAGTTTTTGAGTAACCACCCCATTTTGGTCGGCTGTTGGCTCGCCGCTTTTATCGGCATTATGGTGTATCACCAGCGCACTGGCAGCAAGGGAGCGAGCCCCGCGCAGGCAATATCGCTCATTAACCGAAGCGAGGCTTTAGTAGTCGACATACGTGATAAAAAAGACTTCGACGAAGGGCATATTGTCGACGCCCTGCATATTCCTGCGGCTAAGCTCGAACAGCGCGTTGCAGAGCTGAGTAAGCAGAAGGGCAAGCCGATTGTCGTCGTGTGTAAACATGGCCAGCAGGCGGGTGATTCGGTTAAAAAAATTGAATCTGCCGGACACGATCCGGTTTACAAATTAAATGGCGGCATGGCCGAATGGAAGGGGCAGTCGCTTCCTGTTGTAACAAAGTAAAAGCTGCTAAAACGCGCTATAATCCAGAAAAATCATCAGAAGTGACCGTATAGGACCCAACATGGCAGATAACGAAGAGAACCAACAACCAAACGAACAGGCAGCAGCTGGCGAGCAAGCGGCAGGCCCACAGTTCGCCCTACAGCGTATTTACCTCAAAGATGCCTCTTTCGAGTCACCGCGCAGCCCGCTCGTTTTTCAGAGCCAGTGGCAGCCTAAGATCAACTTCGACATCAAGACAAAAAGCGACAAGGTGCAAGACGGCGTTTACGAGGTTGTTCTCGTCCTCACTGTCGAAGCAGAGCTCGAAGAGCAGCCCGCGTTTGTCGTAGAAGTGCAGCAAGCAGGTGTTTTCACAGCGAAAGACTTTGGCGACGAGCAGCTTGCCCAGTTGTTAGCCACCGTTTGCCCTAATATTTTGTTCCCCTATGCGCGAGAAGCGGTAGACAATCTTGTTGTGAAAGGCAGTTTCCCTGCTCTTATGCTGTCGCCAATCAACTTCGATGCGCTTTATGCGCAGCAGAGACAGGCTCAGGCAGAACAGGCGGCATCGACAGAGCCTGCTAACTAGGTCTGTTAGTTTACTAATGCATTAATCCCGCCTCTATTTTTATTCTGTAGGGGGATTACGGAGTAGCAAGAGTAAAAGGGTGAGACGCGAAAGCGGCTCGCCCTTTTTATTGCCTCCTGATTTTTGCGGGCGCTGTAAATACGAAGTTGGAATAATGGGGCATTTTATCTCTGGCGGCATAGGCTTGCTGTTAGTTGGAAGCTCCTTCGAAACTCAGCTGTCGCCATGCTTCATAAGTCACCAACGCTGCTGCGTTCGATAGGTTAAGACTTCTGCTATCGGCGCGCATTGGTATCCTCAGCAAGCGATCCACACCCAGTTCCGATCGAATGGTATCAGGCAGCCCGCGCGTCTCAGGCCCGAACACCAGAAAATCTCCCGAGGCAAAGCTGGCCTCGTGATAGTGTCGTGATCCCTTAGTGCTGAGTCCATAAATCGTTGCGCCTTGCGTCGCAGTAACGAAGGCCTCCCAGTCTTTGTAAAGGTTGATTCCTGCAAATTCATGGTAATCAAGGCCGGCCCGACGAAGTTTCTTATCGTCCAGCGCGAACCCAAGAGGCTCAATGAGGTGCAGTTGACAGCCCGTATTAGCCGCTAAGCGGATGATATTGCCTGTGTTGGGAGGGATCTCTGGCTCAAATAAAGCTATATTTATCATAATTTTAAGTGCTCTCTCCTAAATTTGCCCTAGTTCGTCCCAAACAGGTCTAGTGATAAACCGACAGTTAGTTTACAAGTACGTTCTGAATAAGAGGTAAGTATTTCGCCAGAACTTGTTACTTATTTCTGATTTGTGGATTTAGTCACCCCTTCGCTTATTGTGGTAGAAATCGCTAGGATAAATCTATTTTTAAGAAGTTGAGATCTTAAGTGTCGTGGTTTAGGAAAAATACAGGACCGTCCAGTTGAGTTGGAATCGTCGTTAGCGCCAACCAAGTGGTTGATGACAATTTGGGAACAGGGAGGAAACGCCTCATTTTCCAGGCTTAGTTTTGACCGAAGTTATGCCTTACAGGCGGGGTTGCGCGACCAAAGACAGAGATTCAAAATACATCGTCACGGGATCCCCGTACGAAAGAGAGCCGATTTAGTAATATATTGATAAATGTAGGCATTATATTAATTTTGATGGTTGCATAATTGTGAGGCAAAGCGGGAAAAGCGAGGATTAGAAAAAAGGTTGATTGTAAAGCAAATAACATTTGTTACGTAACGCCTTTCAAAATGCGTTGAACTAATGACAAAAACGAAGAATAGAAACAAACGGGCGAGAGCTCAAAGATTCACAGGGAAGGGAGATGATTCTCCGATTGGTAGTCTCGAGTAACAATCGACAGGAGTGAGTTTAGACGACTCAATGAAACAGAGGGTAGGCAAGATTATGACTAAAACAATAAACTTAAAGGCATTAGCAAAACAAGGTGGTTTTACGATTATCGAATTGATTGTCGTTGTCCTCCTTCTCGGCATTCTTACAGCAACAGCACTGCCACGGTTTTTGGATGTAGAAGACGAGCACACGACGCAGTAATTAGCTGAGTTATTGGTGGCATTAGAACTGGCGTTACGCTTTTTAGAACGAGCTATGAGGCTTGAGAGGAGCCTGCCGTAAATGTCCTCTTTACTGCGTCTGGTGATGGAGCATTGAGAACTAATGAAGACGGCCATCAGACGGGCGCGACGAGTGATGCATGATGGTATTCTGATGAGTTAGCGAATTGCGTAAAAGGTTATGATGCATTTCTTCACGCTTGTTGTCCGCGCATCATTGCCTACGCCAACGCGCTGACAGCAGCATTTTGCGCTGACGATATCGTGGGCGGAGCTCTAGATTTCTTGGCGGTCAGAACGATACTCGCTGATGAACAAAGCGAACTTTTGACCTTTTAGTTTTCAGTAATTTGGGCGAACTCCTTTAGCTTGCGTGTGAGGGTGTTGCGGCCCCATCCAAGTAAATCGGCCGCGTCGCGTTTGCGGCCCGCAGTATGTTTGAGTGCGATATCAATCATTGTGCGTTCAAACATGGGTGTCGCATTGTTTAGAATAGCTTTATTGCCCAGACTTAATTGACGGTCAGCCCAGTTCTGAAGCGCATCGGTCCATTCATCTGCAGGTGAGTCTTCTGCAGTCTGTGCGGCGAACTCGGGCGGAAGGTCATTAATGTAGACCTCGCGCGTTGATGCCATCACGGTAATCCAGCGGCAGAAATTCTCTAGCTGCCTCACATTGCCGGGCCAGCTTAGGCCCTTAAGATGCTCTTCTGTTTCGGAGCGCAGAATCTTGGCCTCGGTCCCAAGTTCCTTTGCGGCGACACCGAGGAAATAGTGTGCGAGTTTTGGAATGTCTTCGCGGCGATCACTGAGCTTAGGTATATGAATGCGGATCACATTCAAACGGTGGAAAAGATCTTCGCGAAACAAATGCTGCTCGACAAGGCTCTCGAGATTTTGGTGTGTCGCTGCGATGATTCTTACGTCGACCTTAATCGATGTGGTGCCACCGACTCGATAGAATTCTCCGTCGGAGAGCACACGAAGGAGCCGCGTCTGAGTCTCGGCTGGCATGTCGCCTATCTCATCAAGAAACAAAGTGCCGCCATTAGCCTGTTCGAAGCGCCCGGTACGCTGTGTCGTCGCACCGGTAAATGCCCCTTTCTCATGCCCAAAAAGTTCCGATTCGATTAGCTCCTTTGGTATCGCAGCAACATTAAGCGGCACAAATGTGTTTCCGCGGCGTGGGCTGTGTTGGTGTAGCGCGTGTGCGACGAGTTCTTTGCCCGTGCCCGATTCGCCATTGATGAGAACAGAGATATTCGATTGCGAAAGCCTGCCGATTGCGCGAAATACTTCCTGCATGGCAGGTGCTTCACCGATGATTTCTTGCGGTTTTTCGGTAACTTCTGGCTCGCGCGCGCTCTGCTTTTCGCGCGAGTGTTCGAGAGCCCTGAGGGTCATCGCCACGGCTTCGTCTATATCGAATGGCTTGGGGAGATATTCGAATGCACCGCGGCTGTAGGAGGACACAGCACTATCAAGATCGGAATGGGCAGTCATGATAATTACGGGCAGCTCGGGGAAGCGCGCGTTGACGGTCGAAAGCAGTTCAAGGCCGCTGATGCCTGGCATGCGAATATCACTAATGATTGCGTCGGGCTGCACTTGTTCGAGCCGGTGAAGAAGATCGTCGCCATTGTCAAAAGATTCGGTTGCCAGACCGCTTTTGTCTAACGATTTTTCTAATACCCAGCGGATAGAGCGATCGTCATCTAGAATCCATACCGTGCTATTTTTCTGTGTCACCTTTGTTTCCCCTCTGTCCTGAAGCCCTTGGCTTATGCGAGCGGCAGTACAATCGAGAAGCACGTTGCTCCTGGTCTCGATTGACATTCCACCAAACCATTATGTCGATTGATTATGTCCCGGGTTATCGATAATCCTAATCCTGTCCCCTCTGGCCGACCACTGATCATTGGATAAAATAAGTTGTGTATAATCTCTTCTGGAATGCCGGGTCCGTTATCGATAATTTTTATCTTTGCAGCGAGTCTGTGAAATGTCGAGTTAAGCGTGGCGTTGCGAGTAATGCGCGTGCGTAGAATAATCTTCCCAAGGTCGTGGTCGACGCTTGGGCTCGACAACGCTTGCATCGCATTGCGGACAATATTAAGTGTGGCCTGAATAAGTTGCTCAGCGTCTGCAGGCAGAGGCGGTATCGAAGGATCATAGTCACGTATAAGCTTTATCGCGCTGCCAGCTATTTCGGCTTCAACAAGGCTATGGACGCGTTCAAGAACTTCATGAATGTTGGTTGGCGCAAGCTCAGGCTGCTTCCTCAGGCCGACAAGCCGGTCGACCAAGTTACGCAGCCGGTCAGCTTCTTCGATGATGACGTTGGTATAGTCGCCTAGCTCTTTGTTTGGGAGCTCGTCGGCAAGTAGCTGGGCTGCCCCGCGGATGCCTCCAAGAGGGTTTTTGATCTCATGCGCCAGGCCGCGAACGAGTTCTCGGGTTGTCAGGTGAGCGGAGTTAAGCGACTCTTCGCGATTAATTCGATACGCATGCTCGAGCGAATGGATTTCGATTAATGCCTGCCGTCCCTGCGCGTCGTCGAAGGTGTTGACCGTGTAATCGATCTCGATTTGTTTCCCCTGGCTAAGCATCAGCGTTGCTTCGCGCTTGGTGAAACTTGAGTTGTCACTTAGAGCAGAGTCGATTTCGGCGATGTCTGTGTCTGCGGCAATAAAGAGCTGACCCAGAGTGAGTCCAATCGCCTTACGCCCACTTACCTCAAGTAGCTGTTCGGCGGCTAGATTCAGAAACTGCAGGGTAAGATTGCTGTCGAGCAGCAGCACGGCCGTCTTCAGCTGATCGAGCAGTTTCTTGTGAATGCTGTCTATGGTCATTGGCAGGTCTCAGGTTACCGTGTTAACTATGCAATTTCTGAACCATCTCTCTTCGGTTTGCAAAACGACTGGCCACTGTCCCGCAGGCCTTGTTTACTGTTGCATAAAGGCGTTGAAGCAGGCGATGAGAGCCGCAGGAAAATGATGCTTTCTACAAAATGCACTAAAATGGTGCGCATGGCAATAATCAAGACGAGTAGTTTGGCTTAACTGACGATCGTCTGGAGGAGGCGTGGGTTGAAGGAGGAGGCGTGTGTGAGTAGGCGAAGTGCAAAACCGGGCATTAGAATTAAGGCATAAAAAAGCCCAGCATTAGGCTGGGCTTCTCTACGATCAAAAAGAATAAGGTCGCCGTGCGGTTCATCCGCGCGGCTAGCGACGCGTTAGGCGAGCGCTTCCTTAGTTGTCTTGATAATCGCTGCTGCAACCTTGTACGGATCAGCGTTAGACGCCGTACGACGGTCTTCTAGACGACCTTTCCAACCGTCTTGCACTGTGCCGATTGGAATACGGATCGATGCGCCACGGTCCGAAACGCCATAGCTGTACTCGTCGATAGACTGAGTCTCATGTAGACCGGTGAGGCGCTGATCGTTATTGGCGCCGTAAACGCTCATGTGACGGTCGATGTGCTTGCCAAATTCTTCGCAGATTTTAGTGAAGACAGTCTCGTCACCGAGATCACGCATCGCGCCATTCGAGAAGTTTGCGTGCATACCTGAGCCATTCCAGTCCGAGAACTTGCCGAGAGGCTTGGGCTCGTAATCGATTGCCATGCCATAGCTTTCGGCGGTGCGCTCTAACAGGTAGCGTGCCACCCAAATTTCGTCACCGGCTTTTTTGGCGCCCTTGGCGAAGATCTGGAATTCCCACTGCCCTGGTGCTACCTCGGCATTGATTCCTTCTACATTGAGACCTGCCTCGAGGCAGATGTCCATATGCTCTTCGATGAGCTCGCGGCCGTAAGCGTTTCGTGCGCCAACCGAGCAGTAATATGGGCCCTGAGGCGCCGGATAGCCGCCTTTAGGGAAGCCTGGCGGGAGATCAGTTTTAACGTCCCAAAGGAAATATTCCTGCTCGAAACCGAACCAGAAATCATCGTCATCATCTGCAATAGTCGCGCGGCCATTGGTGGCGTGTGGCGTGCCGTCAGCGTTGAGAACCTCGCACATAACAAGGTAAGCGCTAGCGCGATCAGGGTCTGGATAGACTGCGACCGGCTGCAGGAGGCAGTCTGAATCGTCGCCGGTGGCTTGATTAGTCGAGCTACCATCGAACGACCATACTGGGCATTCTTCAACCGTGCCGCCGAAGTCATTGCGGACCATCGTTTTGCTGCGCAGGCCTTGTGTTGGCTCGCTTCCGTCAAGCCAGATATATTCGAGTTTTGATTTCATACCGTTCGATTCTCCTAATCGCATTCGACTGCTTTACTGTTGTTTGGTGATTCGTTTTTACCCTGTTGGTCTTTCTCTGAGGAGGGTTGGCGGGATGGTGCGCGCCGCAGACCTTCGCTGCATGGGTAAGAGGGAGCAAAATATATGCCATTACACTCCCGACTGCAAAGAGTTGAGTAAAGATTGAGAGCAATATGACGCAGAGGCGCCATAAAATGGGGCATTTTGCAGGTTGAGGGTGGGTCGGCGATTGGGTTAGTGGAATTAACGCAGGTCTCAAGGTCTTATACCACCAGAAAAACGCACTGTTATGGCGCGATATTCTCAATAATGCACTTTTTTAGTGCGTATGAGTAAAAAGAAGTTTACCACTAGGCGTTGCCGAGCTCTCACATTTGTCTCGCCATCGGCAATCTCTTCAAAATACACGCTTTTGTAGCTAATCTTTAACCGAAGTCTCGTGTATACTCGCCGCCTCGCGCGCGGCAAGCCCTAAGTAGTTGCCCGCCTGAGCGCGTATTCGTGTGCAGCTAGATTTAACCCGCCTTAACGGCGAGTCCTCTTGCTCCACCTTTTCATAGTAATTAGCCGCTCCAACCCCCTCTCGTTCCGCGCGCCTCCACACAGCGTTGCGAGCGAGTAGTAACTGCGAGCGGCAAAAGTGAGTGTCATTCATCGTGATTGAAAAGATTCGCAATATCGCCATTATCGCCCACGTCGACCATGGTAAGACTACCCTCGTCGACAAGATGCTGCAGCAATCGGGCACACTCGAATCGCGCGGCGGTAACGTCGAGAGAGTCATGGACTCGAACGACCAAGAAAAGGAACGTGGTATCACGATCCTCGCGAAAAACACCGCAATCAGCTGGAATGGCTATCGCATTAATATCGTCGATACACCGGGACACGCCGATTTTGGTGGCGAGGTCGAACGCGTGCTGTCGATGGTAGACAGCGTTTTGCTTCTCGTTGACGCAGTTGATGGCCCAATGCCACAGACGCGCTTCGTGACTCAAAAGGCGTTCGATCAAGGCCTGAACCCCATCGTCGTCATCAATAAGGTCGACCGAGACGGCGCTCGTCCCGACTGGGTTGTTAACGAGGTGTTCGATCTTTTCGACAAACTCGGCGCAACCGACGAGCAGCTCGATTTCCCAATAATCTACGCCTCGGCGTTAGAAGGTATAGCGGGGCTCGACGTCGAAGCGATGGCTACCGACATGGAACCTTTATTTAAAGAAATCGTTGAGAAAGTGCCGCATCCAGATGTAGAAGTCGACGCGCCACTGCAGATGCAAATCTCGGCACTCGATTACAACAGCTACGTTGGCGTCATCGGTATTGGCCGAGTCACGCGAGGCATTGCTCGCTCGAACCAGCAGGTGATTATCGTCGACGTCGAAGGTAAGCAGCGCAAAGGCAAGATTCTGCAAGTGAAAAGCCACCTCGGTCTCGAGCGTATCGATGTCGACGAAGCGGCAGCCGGCGAGATTGTTTGTATCTCTGGCATCGATAAACTCAATATCTCCGACACAATCTGTGACCCAGAAAAAGTAGAAGCGATGACGCCTCTGTCGGTAGACGAGCCTACTATTAGCATGACCTTCCAAGTCAATGATTCGCCGTTCGCGGGTCTAGAAGGCAAGTACGTCACCACACGTAATATCAAAGACCGCCTCGATCGGGAGCTACTCTTTAACGTAGCACTGCGGGTTGAGCCGGGTGATACGCCCGATAAATACAAAGTGTCGGGCCGTGGCGAACTCCACTTGTCGGTACTCATCGAGACTATGCGCCGCGAAGGGTTCGAACTCGCGGTTTCGCGCCCTGAGGTTATCATTCAAGAAATCGACGGCGTGCTCAGCGAGCCCTACGAGTCACTCGTGATCGACTGTGATGATCAGCATCAAGGCTCGGTCATGGAAGAGCTTGGTAACCGACGCGCCGAAATGCAAGACATGATGCCAGACGGCAAAGGGCGAGTCCGTTTACAGTTCCTCGTTCCGACGCGTGGCCTTATTGGCTTCCGCTCACAGTTCTTGTCGCTCACCTCGGGCTCTGGCCTGATGACTCACGTATTTAGTCATTACGATGAATACAAAGACATCGAACTCGCTGCGCGGTCGCGGGGCGTCCTCGTGTCGATGGTTCGCGGCAAGACACTCGGTTTTAGCCTGTTTAACTTGCAAGACCGTGGCAAGCTCTTTGTTCATCCGAATACTGAAGTATATGAAGGCATGATCATTGGTTTGCATAGCCGTGAAAATGATCTGGCTGTTAATCCCATTAAAGGTAAGCAGCTGACCAACGTGCGCGCTTCGGGCACCGACGAAAACATCGTGCTAACGCCTCCGGTTCGACACACGCTCGAACAGGCGATGGAATTTATCGCCGACGACGAGTTGGTCGAGGTGACACCTGAGAGCATTCGTCTGCGTAAGCGTCACCTCACCGAAAATGAGCGTAAGCGCCATAGTCGCGGCAGCACACGCGGCTAGCGTTAGCCTCCTGACTGAGCGGCGTCTGTTTGCGAGCAGACGCTTTGCTAGGAATGGCCGAGTGGCATAGACTACCGACATCTATGTCGCGCGGCTCGCGGGCACCGACTCGTTACCATTCCAAGCTAAAGGTCATCGCATGCAAGTCCTCTTTCCAGAACTCAAACCCTATGCTCGCCACGAGCTAAGCGTGTCCGACGTCCATACACTCTATGTCGACGAAGCGGGCAACGCAGAGGGCATTCCTGTGCTGTTCGTCCATGGAGGACCGGGGGGTGCTTGTGATGCGAGTTCGCGCCGCTTCTATGACCCCGAACGCTACCGTATCATCACATTCGATCAGCGTGGCTGCGGCCGTTCGACGCCCCATGGCGAGCTCGCCGACAATTCAACGCAGGCACTAATCGCCGATATCGAATCTATTCGCGAATTCCTGAACGTCGATAAGTGGGTGCTCTTCGGCGGCTCTTGGGGATCGACCCTCAGCTTACTCTACGCCCAAGCGTATCCTACGCGTGTGCAAGCGATGATTCTGCGCGGCATTTTTCTCTGCCGTCAGCGCGATTTCGATTGGTTGTATAAAGAGGGCGCCTCACGTGTCTTTCCCGATGCATGGGATACTTTCGTTAATCATGTCCCGCAAGACGAGCGTGGTGACCTTCTGGAAGCCTACAACCGACGCTTACTTGGCGGTGACGAGCTCGCCCGCATGTCGGCGGCAAAACACTGGTCGGCGTGGGAAGCCAATTGCTCAAAGCTGCGCCCGAGCGCTGAAACATTGTCTAAATTTACCAAACCGCATAACGCGATCGCGCTCGCACGGCTAGAGACACACTATTTTTTAAACAAAGGGTTTATTAGCGAGAATCAGATTCTTCGCAATATGGTGCCTATTCAAAATATTCCAGCAATTCTCATCCACGGTCGTTACGACATGGTTTGTCCATTAGACAATGCCACCGAGCTGCATAAATATTGGCCAACCTCAGAGCTGCAGATCGTCCGAGATTCAGGGCATTCGGCCTCTGAGCCTGGAACGATCGACGCGCTAGTGCGCGCCACTCAGTCCATAGCTAAACGCCTCAGCGATGCGAGCTAGCAAATAAAGAGTAGAGGCGCGTTCAAGAAATGATTTGTTTGATTCAAAGAGTTCGCTCGAGCCAGCTTCATATCGAAGGGGCGCTGCACGCCGAGATTGGCCAAGGTTTGCTTGCACTCGTCGGTCTCGAAAAAGACGACAATGAGACGACCCTCGCTAAAATTCTCGATAAGCTCTATGCCTATCGCGTGTTTTCGGACACCGAAGGTAAGATGAATCTCAGCGTAAAAGATATCGATGGAGAGGTTTTATTGGTGTCGCAGTTTACGCTGGCAGCAGAGACTCAGAAGGGATTAAGACCAGGCTTTTCGAGCGCAATGCCGCCAGCTTCTGCCGAGCCATTATTTGAAACGATGGTGGCACAAGCGAGCAGACGCCATGCGAAAACCAAGAGCGGCGTGTTTGGCGCCGACATGCAGATCTCTCTGCTAAACGATGGCCCCGTCACTTTTATTCTTCGCGCTTAAACTTTAGTTTCTCGTTTACGTGCGACGCGCCCCGCTAAAACTCCTACCTCAAACAGCGCCCACATCGGAATTGCGAGCATCGACTGCGTGAAGGGATCGGGAGGCGTGATGAGCATCGCGACAACGAAACAGCCGACAATAATATAAGGCCGTTTTGCTGCGAGGTCATCGGGTTCCATTATGCCTGCCCAGATAAGCAAGAATACCGCAACGGGAATTTCGAAGGTGATGCCGAACGCGACAAAAATTGTCAGCGCGAAGCTCAAGAAACTATTGATGTCGGGCGCAACTTGAATGCCTTCGGGTGCTACCGAGATAAAAAACGAAAAAACAATTCCAAACAATAAATAGCGCGCGAAGGCGATGCCTCCATAAAAAAGCGCGACGCTCGAAATAAACAGGGGAATCGCGATAGCTTTTTCATTTTTATAAAGCCCCGGCGCGATAAACGACCAGAGCTGATAGAGAATATACGGGGCAGCGAGTAAGAAAGAGACATAGAACGTGAGCTTAAATGGCGCGAAAAACGGCGAGGTCGGATCGATCGCTATCATGCTGGTGTTTTCGGGTAATGCGCTGACAAGAGGCTCAGCGACATAGCTGTAGATGTCCGCAGAGAAAGCGAACAGCGCGATAAAGCAAATTACCACCGCCGCAAGACATTTAAGTAGCCTGTCGCGGAGTTCGACCAAATGGTCAATAAGGGTGAGTTCTTGTGCTTGCTCGGCTGAGGTCATCGGCTTTGTTCGTCTTTTTTGGCACTTGAGGCAGCATCGATAGTCTCGTCCACTTCTGTTGAATCCTCTGCTTGACCTAACTTTGGATTCACGCCGGTGCCATAGCTTGGCGATTTGCGCGCCGCAGGATTCGCTTTAGGCTCTTCTTTAGCGCTAGGTTGCACAGGCGCGGTTGAGGTCATACCCGGCGCCGCAGGAGTTGTCGGCTGCTCTGGCGCGATCGAATTGCGTTCGAGGTCATTAACTAGTTGCGATTCGGTTGCGCTCGATGCGCCGGGGTCGAAAGATGTGCTCGAGACAAGCGCGTCGACAGAGACTTTGGTCTCGTCGGCGATTTTTTTCACATGCGCTTTCGCCTGCTCGATCTCCTCGAGTACCGCTTCGTTGTGGAGTTGGCGTTTAATTTCGTCGGTGTTCAGTTCGCGCTCTATTTCCGATTTCACCTTATTGTAGCTGCGGCGAAAGCGACCAAGCCATAGACTTCCGGTGCGGACCGCGCCCGGCAGTTTGTCTGGGCCGATGACTAGAAGCGCCACGACAAAGACAAGTATGAGTTCCATGGGTGAAATGTTAAACATCGTTGAGCGCCAAGAAGCTTAGCTAAGCCCTACCTTTGAACTCAAGGCGATTGAATACGAAGGCCAGCAAGCGTGAAAAGTTGCACGACTGACGTGCAGCGGGGTAATTGTTAAAAAATTACTCTAGTTAGAGAGTCGCGTCTAATTAGAGAGTCGCGTCCAGTTAGAGAGTCGCGCTTCCAGAGAGCTATTTAGTGTCTTCTTTGGTCTCGTCGGCAGCGACTTTTTCCTGAACTACAGGTGTTTGTTCGTCGTCGTCTTTGACTGCTTTTTTGAATCCCTTAAGCGCGCCGCCGAGATCGCTGCCGAGACTCGCGATTTTCTTCGTGCCGAAAAGGAGTATTACGATAAGCAGTACTATGAGTAATTGCATTGGTCCGATGGCCATTTTGTTCTCCTTTTGGGTTGCTCGCGGGTCTTTTAGGAAAGCCAAGCTAGTTGCGAGGCTAAGAGTATGACAGCGATACTACCCGGGTTTAGATGTTCGGGAGGCCTTTTCGGCCAGTCCCGATAGTGTAAAGCGTTTCCGCAGCTCCTCCAACACCTCATCGTGGCTAAGGCCGAGATGGCTGAGCATGACAAGCGTGTGAAACCAGAGGTCGGCGGTTTCCCCGACAAGCGCTTTTTTTAGAGCTTCCGACTCGCGGTCAGCACCTAAATCTTTGGCCGCGAGAAGAGTCTCAGTGGCTTCTTCGCCTACCTTCTCTAGTATTTTGTTCAGGCCTTTGTGATGCAGGCTCGACACGTAAGAACTGTTGGGGCTGGCTTTCTTGCGCTGCTCGAGGGTTTCCGCCAACTGCTCTAATACGTCGCTCATACTCAATCCCCGCTATTTCTTGTACATCTGATTAGGGTCTTTTAGTACCGGCTCAACCGTCTGCCAAGCGTCGCCTTCTAAACGGCGGTAAAAACAGCTTCGACGCCCAGTGTGGCAGGCGATAGACCCGAGCTGTTCGACGCGGTAGCACAGCACGTCGGAGTCGCAGTCCAGACGCATCTCAACGAGTCGCTGCACATTTCCCGATTCTTCGCCTTTGCGCCAGAGTTTGCCGCGCGAACGCGACCAATAGACCGCGCGACCCTCCGCGACTGTCGCCTCGACCGCCTCGGCATTAGCCCAAGCCACCATGAGAAGCTCGCCGGATTGCGCGTCTTGCGTAACGATGGGGATGAGCCCGTTCTCGCCAAAGCGAAGTTGATCGATAAATGAAGCCATCGCCTAAGTATCCTCTGTCAGCGCCTAAAACACAAAAACGCGACGACGATAACCGCGCCGAGGATCGGCAAGGAAGGTGTGCTTGTAACTGCCTCGCGCGCAGCCGGATTGGTGCTGGCTAGTGCTGCCGCCGCGACGAGTGCTGCCAGTAGTCGGTCGCTGCGCCGTGATTGCGCCTGGCGCAGCGCCTGCGCTTCTTGTTGTTCGCGCAGGGTGGCATTTATTGCCGCCAGTTGTTTTCCCTGTGAACCCGCGCTCGCGAGGAGTTGAGGCAGGTTAGGCAATTCTTCGAGTAGATCGGGCAGGTTGTCCCGTAACTTGCGCAGGAGTGTTATCGGGCTCAGGCGTTTGGCGTTCCAGCGTTCTAGGAAGGGCAAGGCGGTTTGCCAGAGGTCGAGCTGCGGATACAGCTGACGGCCGAGACCTTCGACATTGAGCAGTGTCTTTTGCAGCAATACCAGAGAGGGCTG
>Ga0209405_1000497_pt1 | contig 31841 bp, 32 predicted proteins | sample COGITO_mtgs_1105_6_FD_184803 | JGI IMG/M metagenome (GOLD analysis project Ga0209405, IMG submission 184803) | Pelagic marine microbial communities from North Sea - COGITO_mtgs_110516 (SPAdes) (version 2) | ecosystem: Environmental > Aquatic > Marine > Epipelagic ...
TGCCGGGCCCTGAACCAATGCCCGCGCCGCCGTCATAGCCCAAATAGTCTAAAGGGTGGGTGAAATGCCAATGCGAGGCGTCCCAGCCCAAAGGTAAGCGGACAAGGGTCACGCGCTCATCCGCCAGGCCCTGGTGCAAACCCGCAGCCAGCTGAGACATATCGATCGTCTGCTGCGCTGGGTTTAAACCCACGCGGCTAAAGGACGTCCGTCCGCTGGGTAGCGCGGACATGGGCAAACCCACACGCTGTGCCAACGCGCGTAAACACGCGTCTGGCGTACTGGCAATACGTAAATCAGCAAACAAGGGCTGGCCTTGGTCGTAACTCCAACCATTCTTGAGTTGGTGATCCATAGTCACATTCACCACCTTGGCCACGGTGTTGAGCTTGCTCACACTCGCCCCCGCGTCCACCCAGTCCAAACAGACGATCAAATCTGCTTGGCGTACAGCCTCCTCTTGAGGCGTTGACAAAAAGAAACTTGCGGGTCCGACATGCAAGCTGTGGTTGGTGGGAAATGTCGATCCTGTCTTTATATCCGTGAGGACTTGCGCTTGCCAATGCTCAGCAACAGCCACGCGAGCTTGCCAATCAGCTTCATCATGCGACACGCGACCCAGCAACACCACAGGACGCTGAGCATCATCCAATAACGACGCCAATGCTTGTAAGTCTTGGTCGTTGGGCACGGGCACCGCGGGGGTAGCGTAACGCGAAACCTCAGGTAGTGCGGGCGCCTCCTTTAGCGATTCCTCTTGCACACGCACATCCAAACAAACATACGTTGGACCTTGCGGTGTAGTCTCACAAATCAGTTTGCCCTCCAACAGCGCGGCGATCGACGCCTCTAGACTGGCGGGTTGGTCATCCCATTTGACGTAGGGCCTAACCATTGCGGCCTGATCTTTGGCGGTGTGCAATGAGTCTATCCAAGGGCGGCGCAATGCCGCATCGACCGGTCCTGTCGCGCCCAAAATCAATATAGGCACCCGGTCGCACCACGCGTTATAAATGGCCATGGCTGCATGCATCAAGCCTACGTTGGCATGCAACACGACCGCCATGGGCTTGCGCGTAACTTTGGCCCAGCCATGAGCGATGGCGACGGCATGCTCTTCGTGCAAGCACAGCAACATTTGCGGGCTCTGGTTGTGCAAGTGGTTGACCAAGCTATCGTGCAAGCCTCGAAAGCTAGAGCCCGGATTGAGCGCCACATATTGAACGTCTAGCGCTCTTAACATGTCGGCAATCACATCACTGCCCCAAAGCCCGCTGTGATCGTCACGCAAAGGCACTTCGGAGGAGATGCGGGTGCTCATCTGGGCACTCACGGTGCAATGCCGTCTTTGGAGGCCTTGCGCACCAGCAGCAAAACAGCCAAGCACACGACCATGCCCAACAGAGCCATGGGCTTGGTCGGTGATAACGCCGCGACCGCACTTACCAAAATCAATACGCGGGTGGGCCACAACAAACCAGGCGCACCTGGAGATTTCGGCCACTCAAGAACTACCGCCATCCCCAGCACAGCAATCACGCCCCCCGCACAGGCCATGGCAATCGACAAGGCATCGCCCTGACCCAAAATCGCGGGGTTCCACAAGAAGGCAAACGGAATAACGAAGCCCACGGCAGCCAAGCGCATGGCATCCAAAGCGATGGCAATAGGGTCCTCTTCAGCGATGGCAGCGGCTGCCAAGGCAGCCACCGCCACAGGTGGTGTCAGTGCGGACAGGATCGCAAAATAAATCAAAAACATATGGCCTTCCAACAAAGGAAAGCCGACCTTGGCTAGCGCGGGCCCTACCAAAACCGCCGCCAAAATGTAAGCAGAAGGCGTTGGCATACCCAACCCCAAAATAATGGTGACCAAGGCAGCAATGACCAAGGTGAACGCATCAACACCTGACGCCACCGTCAGAATTAACCCCGCGGCCTTCATGCCCAAGCCTGTCATTGTGATGCCACCGATGACCAAGCCTGCAGCGGCACAAGCACCTGCGACAGGCAGCACGCGAGTGGTGGTCTCCGCCAAGCCTTCCACAATATCCCATAGGGACATACGTGTGCGCTTGGTTAAGGCGGTACCCATAATCACAGCCAAAGTGCCCACGCCCGCGGTGTAAGTTGGTGAGTAACCAGCCAACAAAATGGTAATGATGGCCACAATCGGCACCAAGTATGGCCAGCCTTGCTTGATGGTCTCGGCTAAAGCGGGCACGGTCTCCTCATAAGGTCTCAGATTAAAGCGCACCGAACGCAAGTGCACTTGCATAAACACACCGAAGTAGTAGAGCAAGGCAGGGATAATGGCTGCCAACACGATATCGCGATAAGGCGTTTCGGTGTATTCGGCCATGATGAATGCCGCCGAACCCATAATGGGCGGCATAGCGCTACCGCCAGTCGACGCAGCCACCTCCACAGCGCCAGCGAACCGTCGCCGATAGCCCAGCTTGCGCATGATGGGAATGGTGATGGACCCCGTGGCCACCACATCCGAAGTGGGACTGCCGGACATGGTGCCGTATAGACCTGAGGAGATGATCGCCACTTTAGCGGGACCACCCGCTGTTTTGCCCGTCAGGGCTGCCGCCAAATTAAAGAAGAAGTCGCCTCCCCCCGCTTTGGCCAGTAACGTGCCAAACAGCACAAACAAAAACACATAACTGGCAACCACCTCGATCGGCACGCCAAACAAGCCGTCCATGGTGAACACCAACACATCCAGCACATAGCTGTATGACGATACGCCATGGCCGAAAGGCGGTGGCAATAGATAACCAAAAAGGTTGTAAAGCAAAAAACCAGCCACCACAGCCGTGAGACCCAAACCAGTGGTCCGTCGCGTGGCCTCCAAGGTCAAAGCCAACAGAGCGGAGCCAAAGAAAAACTGCGCATCACTGAATGGATGCAGCAAAGATATCCGGTCTTGAATTTCCTGCGCGTGAATAAAAAAATACACGCCTGAGACGAAGCTCAAAGTGGACATCAACCAGTCGACAACCAATGGTTTGTCACCGGACGTTGGCGTAGGCCCTATGCCCAAAAACATTAAGGTGTAAGAAGCTGACACAAACAATATCCCCTGAACCAGAGGATCGGATATCACAAACAAATTGATGTAAATCACCCAGCAGGCAAATGCTGCACAACACAAGGTGAATAAGGTTTTCGCTCGGCCGTCAAAGCGGCGACGGCGACCTGTCGTGAGTAAGGAGTGTGACACTTGAGCGCTTGAGAATGGTTCAAACAATCAGACCTGCAAGTTCACGCATGCGCTTGCAGGTCTGTTGGTAACGGTTAGTCAGGCTTTAGAGCAACCCAGCTTCCTTGTAGGCCTTGGCGGCACCTGGGTGGAAGGGGAGCACTTTCTGGCTAGTCATCAACTTGGTGTTCAAAGCCTTCATGGCACCGTGCACATTACGCACCTCGTCGACGTGGCCGGCCAAAGATTTGGCCAAGTTGTAGGCTGCTGACTCGGACAACTGGTCATGAGTAACCAGCATCGCTCCCAGAGCAATTGAGTTCACGTCATTGGGCACTTTGGAGTAGCTGCCCCCTGGAATGGTGAATGGCGAGGTACCAAAGGCCTTGTTCGTGGCCTCAATCACACGCTGAGGGATCTTCAACAAAATAACATCGTTCTCTTTGTCTATGGCTCGGAAAGAGCTGTGCTTAACAAAGATGCCGTTGGTCGCCAACTGAATGCGGTTGTCTTTCATCAAGCCCGTTTGTTCTTTGGCCCCTGCACGCACGAAACTGCCGCCATTCGACTTGAGCGTATCTTCGGTCAAGCCAGCCTCTTTCAACATGAACACGGCAACGTTGCTGGTGATGTTGCCAGAGCGGTTGATACCAATGGTGATGTCCGCTTTGGACTTCGCAATATCATCTAGACTCTCGATTTTGTACTTCTCGGCCACGTCTTTCTTCAAGAAGAAGTGCATGGGGGCCCAGTTGTACATGTAGCCAATCGCCTGCATGTTCTTCACTGGTGCTTTGAAGGGGGCGGCACCGTTTAGCGCGAGTTGCACCTCTGCGTCATGCACCAACCCTAGGTCGGTACGCTTGCCACCCAATAGCGCGATGTTGGCAAACCCACCACCAGTGGCTTGATACGTCACCACCGAATCGGGGTCGGTGGCTTTGGCTGCGCGATCAATACCCGCCCCGAGCAAAGACCATAAACCGCCCGGGTTGCCACCCGATAACGTAAGGTTCAACGGCTCTGCTTGAGCCAAACCGCCGACCAAGCCAGCGGAGAGTGCCAAGGCTGCTGCAATTGCTTTCATTTTTTGTCTCCCATTTTATAAAATTAGCAATCTAATTATTGCGAATTTAGTGTAACAGTTTTCTTTTCCGTGTATGCCAAAAGCTCATCTAGACACTCTTCGCGGCCCAAGCCTGATTGCTTCACGCCGCCAAAGGGCGCACCCAGGTAGTGGTCGCTGGCATCATTCACCCACAAGTAACCAGCCTCAATTTGATCCGTCAAACGCAGGGCCGCATCCAAGCTTCGGGTCCATATAGAGGCCGTTAAGCCAACATCTAAGCCATTAACCAACGACAGCATTTGCTCCTCTGTCGTCCAAGAGAGAACCGACAACACGGGGCCAAATACTTCTTCCATTGCAATTTCCGACGTCGCCGTCAAATTGGTGACCAAGGTTGGACGCACATAAAACCCTTTTCCATTTGGGGCTTTTACATCTCGTCGCGTGGGGATGTGCGCACCACCTTTCTCAGCCCTGCTGATGAAGCCCAACACTTTTTCATATTGACCACGACTAGACAAACACCCCATTTGCGTATCCTCGCGCAATGGGTCACCCAACTCGATGGCGTCAAAGGCTGAACGCAACTTTTCCACCACCTCTGTGTAGAGACTCTCATGCACCAACACACGACTCGTCGAGCCACACGATTGCCCTGCCGTCCAGCCAAAATTCATTCCTTTGACCGCACCAGCGACCGCGGCATCTACGTCCGCATCAGGACACATCACCAACGCGTTTTTGCCCCCTAACTCCAATTGCACTTGTTTGATGCTGTCGCTAGCCCCCTTCATCACGGCTTTGCCTGTACCGACGCTGCCGATCAACCCCACTGCGGCAATCCCGGGATGCTGACAGATCGCCTCACCCAAGGAGGCGCCACCTGTGAGCACAGAAATGATGCCCGGCGGGAAAAGGTCTGCACACAACTGGGCCACACGCAAAGCCGCCAGCGGCGTTTCCTCTGAGGGCTTGATAATCACCGCATTGCCTGCCGCCAACGGCGCGGCAAACTTGATGCATACAAACAGGAGCGGGTGGTTGAACGCCACCAAACGTGCCACCACGCCTACAGGCTCGCGCACAACGTAAGTCAAGCGACCATCCTTTTGCGGGATGGTCTCGCCTTTCGCCTCTGTCGCGATGCCTGCGAAATAGTCCACTAATGCGGCGGCTAAATTGGCATCGAATCGCATGCCCACCAAAGGGTTGCCCGTATCGTTGGCGTCAATGAAAGCCAACTCCTCGGCATGCTCGCGCACGCGCACCGCCATTTTTCGCAGTGCATCCGCGCGCGCACCAGGGCCCGCTTTGAACCATGCGCGTTGCGCCGCCTTTGCTGCAGACACTGCGTCATCAAGGTCTTTTAAGCTGGCGTCATGAACCGTGGCTAACCGCTCACCCGTTGAGGGCGACATGATGTCGCGTGCCAGGCCACCGCCTTGACGTCCTTGGCCGCCTACGCATTGATCCGTGAAAAACTGAGGGGTGGTCATGGGTGGCCTTTCTGAGGTAAGAACCCATAGCCATGGCACCACGGGCTCGTCATGTTGAATGAGGGCCTCATTGCAACACAAAAATGCCCTCAGGCGTGAACATACGGACTCTGGTCATGGGCGCAAGTCCGCATCCTCGACCAGCCACTTGAGCCGTGCGACTAGCCCAAGTACGTGGGCGTGAAAGGCCTAACCCTCAATCAAAAACGCAAACCCGTCAAACCCACCCAACCCCAGTAAGCTGGGTGAGCGTTGTCCGTCTTCAAATGGTTTGAGACAGATGGGTTAATTTCTCAAAGGAGAGATTGGCTCATTGGTTTTACAGTTTAAACGGTTTCAATTTGATGTTGTAGTCGCCTGCTTTGGATTGTTTGCTCTTTGATTGCTCTCTTCTCTTTGGCATTCCCCCAAACCTTTAAACACTTGTCAGATTGTAGTTTGACGCTGCCGCTGGAAATCTCCATAAACTATAAAAAGTGTCTACAGGTTTTGGGGAATGCCACAGCGCACACAACTTGTAACCAACCCTGCTATACTTTAAACATGACCACGCCACTGCGCAAACTGCTGTTGTGCCTATTTATAACCATTGCACTTGCTTCACAAGGCATTGCAGGTGCGGTCGTGTCTGTACAAATGGCTGGCGTTGTGAGCAGTCACGGCGACATGCGCACAGCAACGCAGATGTCCCACCAAGCTCCTGTGCAGGTTGCAACCACCAGCCATGCCAGTGACCATGCCGCGCATCACATTACAGATTCAAGCTTTGAGCTTGCCAACACGGCAGGTACAACGCCAGCAACTGCACATCTGGCAACCTCAGCGCCGGACCACGAGTCGCACTTCAAGTGCGCTGCTTGTCTGTTCTTTTGCAGCGGCGTATCAACGCCGTATGACACCACCAATGTGGCGCATGCGCACACTCCGTTTGATGTGCCCATGTGGGTCACTCCAAACCTACAAGACGTCCCGCCGTCTGGTCTGTTCAGGCCACCACAAACACCTCTAGCTTAATTCCCAACTGACCCAATCGAGACGACTGGGTTAGACGTTTTAAGCGCGCCACCTTACACCGTGGTGCGCATTGCTATACAGAGGTTTCCTATGACTTTTCACATACGCTACGGGCTAACAGCTCGGGCATGGCCGCAGATTGGCCTATTGAGCGCACTGGCCTTTATGGGTGGGGCGCAAGCGCAGCAAGTCCCAGTGGCGCCGGCTACGCCATCCCCCATTTCACTGGTGTCTTACAGCTCGGCGTTTGATAACTACCCAAAACAAGGGGATGCGCCTGCCACCGATTGGAAGCTGGCCAACGACGTTGTTGCGCAAAAAGGCGGTTGGCGCGCCTATGCCAAAGAAGCTCAAGACACAAAAAATGCCGCCAAGGCTGCGCCTGCCACGGCCACACCAACACAACCAGGAGGTCAGCAATGATTGGCAGACCATTAAAACTAGCCGCCATCGGCGGCTTTAGCTTGGCCTTGCTCGGCTGTGCCAGTGTCTCGCCTGAAGGCGTTGTAGGCGCTGTGAACACCTCACTGGGCACGTCAAATCCGGTACAAGCACAGCTGCTGAGCAGCGCTGAGGCGCAAGCCGGCGCAAACGCCAAAGCCAATGCATTGTTGTTGAATGAACTAAGCCAAGCTGGCGCAGTTCAGCTGGCCATGCTCAACAGCCCAGATATGCAGGCCATGCTGGCCAGCGGTGTGGCCAGTGCAGCGAATGCGGCTCAAGGCGGGCGCATTGCCAACCCAACGTTCTCATTTGAGCGCATGCACGCCACTGGTGAGCTTGAGCTGGCGAGGGCGTTGTCGTTTGGCTTGTTGGACTTGCTAACGCTGCCTCAGCGTCAAGCTGTCGCCAAGCTCAACGTGGACAAGGTGCAGCTACAGTTGGCGCAACAACTGGTACGCCAACTGTCAGATGTGAAGTTGGCTTGGGTGGGTGCAATTGCCGCCAACCAGCGTCTGTTGTATGCCCAACAAGTGCAGCGTAGCGCCAATGCCAGTGCTGAGTTGGCGAAGCGTTTAAAAGCGGTGGGCAACTTCAGCTGGCTGCAGCAAGCCAGTCAACAGCAGTTTGCCAGTGATGCGGCCATTCAACTGGCCACGGCACAACACGCCAACATCTCAGCAACCCAGCATTTGGTCCGCTTGCTTGGCTTGAGTACCAGTCAAGAGGCGCTCATGCGTTTGCCCAAGAAGCTGCCCAGCATTCCAAAGCAGACCTTGTCGCCTGAAGATGTGAGCGCCGTTGCCATGGATACCCGCTTAGACGTACAGCTGGCCAAACTTGATGTGACACGCTTACTGGGCAGCAACACGCTTGCTCAAATTGACAGCTTCACAGATGTGGAATGGGGCATTCGTGGCGTTGACAAAAAAGACACTGCTGACGGCAGCGTCAGCCAATCGAACGGCTTTGAAGTTGCCATTCGTTTGCCCATATTTGACTGGGGTGACAACAAGCGCGTGGCGCTGAGCGCCAACAGCTTGATGGCAGCAAAGAACTACGAGTCCACCATGCTCAACGCCAGCTCTGAGCTGCGGGTTAGTTACTCCGCATACAGAACCGCCTACGACTTGGCGGCACACTATCAAAACGAGGTTATTCCCATGCGCACACGCATGGCTGAAGAGAACCAGTACAGCTACAACGGCATGCTCATCAGCGTGTTTGAGCTGTTAGCCGACGCGAGGCAACAAGTCGCTGCCGTGACGCAGTCACTCAACGCCGTTGAACAATTTTGGGCCAGCGAAGCCGCACTTCAAAACAGCTTACTGGGCGCACCCAGTGCCGCGGTTTCTGTAAGTGCCGCATCTGCGCAAGCCGACTCACCAGGACATTAACCATGACAAAAGATACAGATACATTCGCCCGCCAAAGACGGCAATTTTTAACCCTCGCAGGCGTTGGTGCAGGTGCGATTGCAGCCAGCACTGTTAGCCCAGTGGCCATGGCCGCACTGCCTGAGCTGGTGTCACACGACAGTGTGGACACCGCGGCACTGTTGTTCCCAGAGTCTGGCAGGCCTTATGACCCTGTCACTACCCTCAACGGCTGGTCGCTGCCATGGCGCATGAAAAACGGCGTCAAAGAGTTTCACTTGGTTGCAGAGCCTGTTGTGAGAGAGATGGCGCCCGGTTTTACTGCTCACTTGTGGGGCTATAACGGCCAGTCACCTGGACCCACCATTGAGGTTGTAGAAGGTGACAAGATTCGCTTGTTTGTGACCAACCGTTTGCCTGAGCACACCAGCGTGCATTGGCACGGTCAGCGCTTGCCCAATGGGATGGATGGTGTAACCGGCTTGAACCAGCCAGCCATAGGACCCGGTAAAACCTTTGTGTATGAGTTTGTAGCGCGCCGCCCGGGCACATTCATGTACCACCCACATGCCGATGAAATGACGCAAATGGCCATGGGCATGATGGGCTCTTGGGTCACACACCCCAAGCAATACAGCAACAAAATTGGCAAGGTGGACAGAGACTTCTGTTTCTTGCTCAACGCCTACGACGTTGAGCCCGGCAGCGCCACGCCAAAAATCATGACCATGGTTGACTTTAACCTGTGGTCTTGGAACAGCCGCTTGTTTCCTGGCATTGACTCCTTCAACGTCAAGCTGGGCGACAAGGTTCGCATGCGCATTGGTAACTTGACCATGACCAACCATCCCATACACATACATGGCCATGAGTTTGAAGTCACGGGAACGGACGGCGGACCCACACCCAGTGGCTCACGCTGGCCCGAAGTGACCACGGATATTGCTGTTGGACAAATGCGCCAAATTGAATTTGTGGCCGATGAGCTGGGCGACTGGGCCGCGCACTGCCACAAAAGCCACCACACCATGAATGCCATGGGTCACGACATACCCACCATGATTGGCGCCGACCACTCTGGACTTGCGGCACAAATCCAAGAGCTGGTACCAGAGTACATGGTGATGGGTGAGCGCGGCATGGCTGATATGACCGAGATGACCATGCCCATACCTGACAACACCGCACCTATGATGACTGGCGACGGCCCCTTCGGCTCGGTGGAGATGGGCGGCATGTTCAGTGTTTTAAAGGTCAGGCGTGACCAGCCCAAACAGAGCAACGTCAACCCTGGCTGGTTTAAACATCCCGCAGGTACTGTCGCTTACGAGTTCAAAGGCGAGGTTAGCGAGCCAAAGCGCTCAAGCGCAGGTGGCTCATCGGCTATGCCTATGAAGAACGGCGTAACCACTGAGGTACGCGTAAAAAAACCAGGGTCGCACCAGCATTAGTCGTACATATCAATCACCAATCACAAACTCTATCTTTAAAGGAATCATCATGACCAACACACATTCAATGTTCAACACGTCCTCTCTTGTCGCGGCAGCACTGTGCTTTGCCGCTTTTAGCGCCCAGGCTGGCGGCACACATGCCGACAACCATGGCCACAGCGAATCAACCATTGGCAAGCCCGCCAAGATGAGCCAAGTCACCAAAACCATCACGGTAGACATGAGCGACGACATGCGCTTTACACCCGAAAAGATCAACGTGCGCAAGGGCGACGTGGTGCAGTTTATTGTGAAGAACAGCGGCAAGGTCAAGCACGAAATGGTGCTTGGCACACCCAAGGAACTGGCAGCCCATTACAAACAAATGTTGAAGTTTCCAGGCATGGTGCATGAAGACCCACAAACAGCATCTGTTGCACCAGGCCAGTCAGGTGACATTGTGTGGGCGTTTACTAACAGCGGTATTGTGGACTTTGCTTGCTTGCAACCCGGCCACTTCGACGCCGGGATGAAGGGCCAACTCAGCGTTGCCAAATAAACACACAGCTTTTTAACCATTACACACAGCCGGCTTGTTAACCGGCTTGAACAACCCATTAAAGGACTACAACATGTTTATCAAACACCTAATTGCAGTGACTGCCATCATATTTTCAACCGCTGGATTTGCAGGTGACGTCGTGATGACGTCAGGAGAAATAAAACGCATAGACACGGCCCAAAACAAGCTCACCATCAAGCACGGGGATATAGCGAACCTAGACATGCCCGGGATGACCATGGTATTTGAGGTTGCAGACAACGCCATAATCAACGCTGTAAAAAAGGGCGACAAGGTTTTATTTCACGTTGAAATGGACGGACAACGTATGGTCATCACCAAATTAACCATCCAACCTTAACAGTGCAACCGGGTGGCTTCATAAAAGTGCAGATTATGAAGCCACACCTGGTACTGGTTACTTAGTGCTGGTGTACCTAAGAAATTAAAATCTGTCCGACGTCAGCATGTATACGCCTTTGAAAGACGACTGAATCGCGCCGGGGCGATTCACTCACAATGATGGGATGCTGACTTGAATTAAGACTTACTCGTCAGAGCCAAAAGTCCTTCGCTGCGCCGTATCGTTTTCGTCTTTTCTAAAGCTGCAAGTGTTCGATACAGAGCCTCATGAGTTACGCCAAGTTCACTAGCTAATGATTTCAGCCCCGTACTAACCTGATATTCCCCATTCTTACCCTCAGTGTTGATGAGGTGAAGAACGCGATTTTTTAGAGATTTCATATTGAGCCGTTCGCAATGAAGCCGAAGTCGTTTGACTTCTGTGTTGAGCATGCTGATCCATCGACTCGCAAATTCTGGATCACGATCCAGTGCCGCTGCCAGCTCTTTGGCAGGAACTTTGATGATGTTGGAATCTGTAATTGCCAATGCATCACAGTGGTATTTCGCAACTTTCAGACTTGCCTCGCTTACAAATCCCAGCCTTGTTCTTTGTAGAACAACTGGATCTCCTTGAAGTCCCGTTCGTTCAAGTGTTACCTCGCCTGCGATGACGTAAAACATCCATTCAGGTATGTCTCCAGTGAGGAACAAGCGCTCGTTTCTCTTGTAGAAAGCCCCAGTGCAAAGTTCGTGGATTGGGGGGGGCAAAAGTGTCTTTAACGAAGGAGGTAGAAATACGCTTTTCATATGACTACGATCATACGCAAAAAAACTAAAAAGGCACATACTTCACCGACGCCGCAAAGAAATTAGTCCAAGTGGCGCAAACAAGAAAGGGTATGGAAATGGCAGAAGCAATGCAAATTGGTATTGAAAACCTCAAATGTGGTGGATGTGAAAAGTCCATCCTAAAAGGGCTGGCCACCATGAGTGAAATTTCCGATGTTGTGGTTGATCGCGAACACAAACTGGTGAGTTTCAGTGGAGACCAGTCTGTCCGCAACGCAGTCGTCAACAAACTGCGCTCAATGGGTTATCCCGAAAAAGACTCTCTGTCTGGAATTGATGCAGGTTTGGCAAACGCTAAATCGTTCGTCAGTTGCGCCATCGGCCGCGTATCTTGACCCAAGCTCTTAATTCGAATGGCATTCTCCCAAATCGTAGGAAATTCGTAATGGAAGAGCGGCACGCACACTGGGAAAAGGTCTATCAAACCAAGTCGCCGGATGCGGTGAGTTGGTTTCAAGAACATGCCTCCCTGTCGTTGGAAATCATTCGGTCTGTTGGCGAAACATCCGATGCACAGATCATTGATGTAGGATCAGGCGCGTCCACGTTATTGGATGATTTGTTGACCGACGGATTCAAACATGTTTCAGCGCTTGATCTCTCTGCAAGTGCGCTGGAAGTAGCGCGCAGGCGCCTTGGACCCCCTAACCAAAACGTGACATGGATTACTGGCGACATTCGAGCCGTAGACCTTCCTGAGCAGGCTTATGACATCTGGCACGACCGCGCCGTCTTCCACTTCCTAACTGACCCAGCGGATCGAATTGCTTACGTGCGCCAGGTTGTGAAGTCAGTCAAGCACGGTGGCCATGTGATTGTGGCTACCTTTGCACACGATGGCCCTGAGCAGTGCAGTGGTTTGCCTGTGGTCCGATACGACCCTAATCAACTGCACAACGAGTTTGGCCCTGAGTTTGAACTACTAGAACACGCCAGTGAAGAGCACAAGACGCCGTGGGGTTCTGTTCAGCACTTCGTTTATTGCCACTTCCGAGTACCTTATTGATCGCTGAAATTTGTTATTGAAACCACCATAAACGGCCCCGGGTTTTGAGGGGGCGGGTTGGGTTAGGTCATTCCGTTGTGGCGGTTTGATCGGGCAAGACTATGCCTGTTGTGTGCCCAGTCTGTTTGGAACCTGAGAGATTCATGTCGAGCGCAGTTGGTTTGACAATTGCTCTTTGGGCGCGTCATCAGCAGTTGTGACGTCTCTCCCGATTCGCCAATTTTGATTGCGTTCTAGCGACGTTCCCCCCGCATTTGAATATCCCCTGTGCTTGTTATCGCCTCAGTAGTAAATCTCATAATGTGACATCAACTAAGGCGATCGCACGGGTCAATGTTCGTGGCTCCACTCGCATATGGTTATATGCCGCTTTCGTTCTTTGCCGCAGGAGCGGATTATTGACTCTGCCTAGCATGGTGTGGTCGTGCGGGATGCCTGCCCTGAGTATCTCGGCCAAACCTTGAGCAGCAGCAGCCCCGCAGACACATTGGCATACTTTATGCATCTTCAAACATGATTGGTTGATTTCTTGACATTCAATTTGTATTGAACATCTTTTAATTTGGTCTAACGAAACAACCAATCCATATTTCAATTCCCAATTACGACAAAAAGAGGCTTCAAGGAACAGGTTAAACGATCAAAAGGAGAGCAAGTTATGGATACTTCAATTGCGTTTCGTGTTGATGGCAATATGCAGCAGATGGGTGGTCAATCGCATCAGGGCGATAAGGAACGCCGGCGTCGTCAAAAGCTGAAAGCCTTACTTGAATGCTTGAAGGCGGGTGACTTAGATTCGGCACGACAGGCTTTCACGGCGCTCATTAATTTTGATCCTTCTGTATCTGGCGACCCGTATCTTGCAAAGATCGGTGCGGCTTTGCAAAGTAGTAATTTGTATTCAGCGCGACACTTCGCTAAGAAGCTTGAGAGCCCCGATTTTCAGCTTCAATCATTGATAGAGCGCTCAGACACAAAGGATGTGCGCAAGCAACAAGCTGAGGATGACCCGTATAACGGATTTTTTAGAGTGGATATATCGGCCTAACTTGACGAATTTGTGCACACCGTGCGGGCTTTGCAGAACGGTACTTTTTTGTGACTCCGACACTGACCCAGTTCGCAGGCAACACTGAAAACTGGGGCTTATTACGTCAATTTTTTATCACAAATGACGTCAAGTACCTCACTGAAAGCGCATAGCGCTTTTGACGCATAGACGCTGCAATCAGCCATCTAATCGAGGTTGGCACTGATGACTGCTTTATAGCGGTGTGCACTGAAGCAGTGTTGTCCGCAACGTTGGACTTGCGCGCTCAACGACGTCACCCATTCGATGCGAGGGTCAATTTTTAACTAAAACTTGAGCTCTCCCAAAAACTGGCTGATTGCTGCATTCACAAGTTCGGGATTTGTCATGTTGACCGCGTGAGGGCCGCCGAAGATTTCAACCGTGGGCTTTTGACTTCGGAGCCCCTTCGCAAGTTTTCGACCCTTTTCGATCCCAACGCCTTCATCAGCTGTGCCATGAATCACGAGACTGGGGCAAGCGATGTCCACCAAAGCTGTAGAAATATCATCGCGATTGATCAACGCATCTGCTGGAAAGTAAATTTGGCTTCTGTCCGCCTGTTCCCATTTAATATGCCAATCTTCAGCAATGGGACTCGGCCCAAACAGCATTTGAGTAACAGCGTCTCGTACACCTGTAGGCAAAGGTGTCTCTTGCCACTGCCTCACCCAATCAGAAAATCCAGTTTTTTCCTCGTCGGTAAAAACACCCGATTCACTGCCAATCAAAACGAGTGCAGCGACTCGCTCTGGACTTCCCAACGCTGCACGCAGCGCGATATAGCCACCTTTGCTCATCCCAACGAAGACCGCACGTGCGATCGCGAGGTGATCAAGGATGGCGATAGCATCGTCCGCAGAGTCCCAGTAAGTGAAGGACTTGGTTGCTGACGAACGCCCAAACCCACGCTCATCCCAAGTGATGCATCGATAGCGATCTGATAGCGAGGCTACTTGGGCATCAAACATCGTTTCATCTAAAAAGAAACCGTGGCAAAAGATCACTGCAGGGTTATCGCCGCCAGAGTCTTTCATCCAGATCGTTTCACCTTGTACATCAATATATGGCATGGTGCACCTCGAAAATTTGAGATTGATATCAGTATGATTCACCTACGTAATATATTCAATCCCGTTTTAGTGACGTTTGGCATTCCCCCAAATATTTAAACACTTTTCAGAGCCTAGTTTGACGCTGACGCCGGAAATATTCACACACTTCGACTGCGGTCATCACCACAACACGCGGATCGAGAAATCTATACATATCGAGCAAATTCGTTGAGCGGTCTGCGGTTTGAAAATTCCATACACATCGATTCAAATTCCCGCTACGTGCTCGGATCTAAAACTCGATATACATTGACGCGATCAGCGTATTTGTCCACCGATTGAAAACTCCATACACATCCAACGAAGTTGATGATGGAGTAGTCGGCTCGAAAATCTATGCACTTCGATTCAAATGGCCATAACGTTCGCGGATTGAAAAATCTATACACATCAAGCAAACCGGTTGCGCGGTCTACCGATTGAAAACTCCATACACATTGATTCAAATTCCCAATATGTGCTCGGATCTAAAGCTCCATATACATTGACGTGATCAGCGGACTCGCCCCCCGATTGAAAAATCCATACACATCTAACGAAACGGAGACTGGAGTAGGGCGTGAATGTGTACTTTTAGTGAGGCACCGTCAAAAGTATTTACGGTCAACCCGCTATTGGTTCTAAAGACTCATTTTTAATTGGAACTTTATAATTATTGAGTATGCTACTCCCATACTACAAAGCCAGTTCTACATGATATAAGCTATTGATTTATATAGATAAATTGACCTCGCAACGCGTCTTGTCTGGTTGGCACCGGCAACAGCTCGCGATTGCCCGCGCCATTGGTGATACGTCGCGACGCTGATCGGATGTTTGCGGCCGGCCCTTACCACGGCCAAACCCGCCTCGCCTTCACCAAGGATCGCCGGGATCGTGTTTGCCGTAAGTTTCGACTTCCTCATCGCTTTTTTCCAAGCAACCGAGGTCTCTATTTTCGTGGTGTCTAGCTTTTTGCTGAAGTCTAAGGGTAAATGCGGGTGTTTCCACGTTGACACTTGTCGTACAAACGTTAGATGTTTACTTTATTGGTCAGACCAATTTACCAATTGGCGTCTTTCCCATCAACATCTCCCTATGCAAGTCTTTGAGTCCCAAGTTGTAGAACGCCGTATTGCTGAACAGTTTCGTGGCGATATGTCGCGTGCCGTTTGCCCCCCCGGTTCGAAGCTGCCGCCAGGGCGCGATCTTGCAAAAAGTTTGGATGTGAGTGGTCCCTCAATGCGTGAAGCTTTTATTGCCCTTGAGGTCGCGGGCCTGATTGAAGTGTCTGCGGGCTCAGGCATTTATGTGCGCCCTATCGCGACACGGTTCATGCAGTTAGGCTCGATAGGACCTAGTAAATTGAAAGTTATACCGTTGATCTGGGGGCCCGAGAGCTGCTGTACGCCAGAGAAATGATTGAAATGAAAATCGCATCGCTAGCAGCTAAAAATGCAGGCAAGTCTGAAATCTACGACAGGGACAAAGGCCTTAAGCTCAAGACGAAGCAAGCGCAAATGGCTCGGTACTCGCGAAGGCGACGAAGCCTTTCACCGTGTTATCGCGAGAGCTTGTGGCAGCAACATGTGATCTTTATGGTTCAGTATGTCCAGGCTGCCAATGACGGCGAGCCGTTCGAGCGTTCCGGTGATTATTTACAACATCCAGATTCGCGGAATAAGGCGACTCGAGAACACAGGCTGCGTTGCATGCGATTTAGGTGCGTGACACGAAAGCAGCACGTCGCGCAATGCTGGTGCACTTGCGTAACGCCACCAAATGCTACAGCGCAAGCTGGAAGCTACGTTCAGCGTGAAGCGCTGTTAAATAAAAACCCAAACTGGGTTTACAAAAGGAGATTGAAGTGAAGACAAGAAACACCGTCAAATTAATAGTTGCCGCAGCCGCTCTAAGCTTAGGTACCGTATCGGCATTTGCGCAGACTAAGTTGAAATGGGCTCACGTCTACGAGACAACAGAGCCGTTCCATACTGAATCTGTTTGGGCAGCGGAAGAGATTAAAAAGCGCACTAACGGAAAATTTGAAATCCAAGTTTTTCCTGCCTCATCGCTTGGCAAAGAGACTGATATCAACCAAGGTATGACACTGGGTACCGTTGACATGATCATCAGTGGCGCTTCCTTCGCGGCGCGCAGTTACCCCCGACTTGGTATCTCCTACTACCCATTCATCTTTCGAGATGGCGACCACTTATTGGCCTACGCGAAAAGTCCAGTGTTCAAGAGTATGGCTGAGGACTACCGTAAAAAAACAGGTATTCATATGACGGCATATACCTACTACGGTGCGCGCCACACAACTTCACAAAAAGCATTTACAAATTGTGCAGGAATGAAAGGGTTGAAAATTAGAGTGCCTGACGTACCAGCCTACACAGCGACCCCCAAGGCCTGTGGTGCGAACCCTACGCCAATTGCGTTTTCTGAAGTTTATCTGGCGCTCCAAAACGGCACAGTTGACGCACAAGAGAACCCGTTGACAACCATTGACGCGAAAAAATTCTATGAGGTCCAAAAAGCAATCATGTTGACTGGTCACATAGTTGACGGCGTCATTACCCAAATAGCGCCGCATGTCTGGAACAAGTTGTCTGACGCTGAAAAGAAGATATTCACTGAGGTCACCCAAGAGGCTGCGGCAAGAGGCACAGCAATCATCAAAGAGCGTGAGTCCAAGTTGGCCGATGTATTTCGTTCAAGAGGCCTAGAGGTTGTTGATGTCGATCGCGAAAGTTTCCGTTTAGCGGTGCTTAAAAACGTGCCACTGGAATCCATGGGTTTCACCCGTGCTGACTACGACGCCATACAAAAAGCCAAATAAGAGCTGTAACCGTGTTAACCCTGTTGTAGCTGTATCGCTACAACAGGGTGGCCTCTATTTTGTATATTTACCCGCCCATTAGGATTTCAATTTATGAAAAAAGAGACTGCCAGCCAGCAACAAGAACGTCTTAATGCATTCCATACCGAGGATGAAGACGTTGACTTGTCTATTTATGGCGTGGAGTCCTGGATCGCTGTGGGCTTCTTTTGGCTGTTGGGCATAACGGTGTTCCACCAATTCTTTACACGGTACGTGCTGAACGACTCTGCGGGATGGACGGAGGAAATTGCTCGCTATTTGTTGATTGCAAGTGTGTTTGTGGGAATGGCGATTGGCGTAGTTAAACACAACCATATTCGAGTCGATTTCTTCTACCGCTATTTACCCAAGGCTGCGTCTCGTGGCCTAGCTCTAGCCGTCGATGTATTCAACACCTCTTTTTATCTGTCGTGTGTGGTGTTGACTTGGTTGCTCATGCAGAAATTGGGCAACTACCAGATGACCATTATTGATTTACCAATGAATATTATTTATGGCATTTGTTGGTTTGGTTTTGTGTTGTGTACGTTTCGTTCCGTACAAGTGGGCTTGGCGCATTGGCGCAGCGATTACAGCGGGGTGGATGAGCTGTGATCGCTATCGAATAGAACGTCAACACATCCTTTAAAAATCACTATTTGGAATTAGCATGCTGCAGTCACTATTTTTATTTTTCACGATTGCGGGTGTACCCATCGCTGTTGCGATGTCAGGTGCATCCCTCATTTATGTGATCATTAGCGGCAATTTGCCACCCTTCGTTGTGGTGCACCGCATGATCAGTGGTGTCGATAGCTTTCCGTTGTTGGCTGTTCCATTTTTTATTCTTGCCGGAAACTTGATGAATAACGCGGGCATTACCAACCGTATTTTTGAAATAGCAACGTCCTTGGTTGGATGGTTGCGCGGTGGTTTGGGTCACGTCAATGTGGTGGCTTCAATTATTTTTTCAGGTATGAGCGGAACAGCTATTGCTGATGCGGCTGGTCTTGGAACGGTTGAAATTAAAGCCATGAAAGACCAAGGCTACCCAGTTGAATTTGCAGTTGGCGTGACTGCGGCATCAGCCACTTTGGGACCTATTATTCCGCCTAGCCTTCCAATTGTTATATATGCCATGTTGGCCAACGTATCGGTGGGCGGCATGTTTCTCGCTGGTATTGTGCCCGGCCTATTGATTGCCGCGTTAATTATGTTGACGGTAAGTTATTTCGCTTGGAAAAATCAATGGGGTGGTGACATCAGTTTTAATAAAAAATTGTTTTCAAAAGGTCTGCTGGAAATCATCATCGTCGTGGGTTGGCCAGTCGTTACTTGGTTGTTGATTGAGATGGGCGCACCTCCTAGAACAACTATTTTTGTTGGCTTGGTAACGTTATTTTTGGCCGACTGGTGGTTTAGATTTACCGCTGTGATGCCAATGATGACACCCGTATTGTTGATTGGTGGTATGACGGTCGGCCTCTTTACACCAACTGAAGGTGCCATTGCCGCTTGTATATGGGCGTTGGTTTTGGGGCTGTTTTGGTACAAAACATTGTCGTTACGCCAGTTTGCTCGTATCTCTATAGAGACAGTAGAGACAACGGCCATTGTGATGTTTATTGTTGCGGCTTCCAGTATTTTCAGTTGGATGCTGACCGCCGAAGGTATCACCGCTGACATTGCCTCTTGGATACTGGGCGTCACCGACAAGCAGTGGATATTCTTTTTACTAGCCAACGTTTTGATGCTGTTGATTGGTTGCTTTTTGGAGCCCGTCGCCGCCATCACGATTTTGGTACCTATTTTGCTGCCAGTGGCACAGCAATTGGGCATCGACCCAACTCACTTTGGTTTGGTCATGGTGCTCAACCTTATGCTGGGGCTGTTGACACCACCGGTTGGCTTGGTGTTGTTTGTTATGGCGCGCATAGCAAAGTTGAGTATTGAGCGCACTATCGTTGCGATTCTCCCTTGGTTCATACCGTTGCTCGCAAGCTTGACCCTGATTACCTATGTGCCACAAATTGTCTTGTGGCTACCCAATATGATGCGATAGTCTCGTATGAATTCAGCAGTCCAAGTCATACCGCGTGGGTCATACGACCGTCATCGTGCCGCGGGCGTTGTGCACCTTGGCTTAGGTGCCTTTCACAGATGTCATCAAGCGATGGTGTTTGAGGCGTTGCTGAGTGCGGGTGATTTACGATGGGGTGTTGTTGGCGTTGGTATGCGCAATGATGTGCTGGTAAACGCGCTGCGCAAGCATGATGGCTGGTATCCTGTGCTTGTAGAGGGTGAGACATCGGCTTGGTATTGGGTTGGGGCGGTGAATCAGACGCTGATGGCCACTACTGAGTCCGGGCGGGTGACTGCGGCCATTGCTGCGCCGACAACTCGTTGGCTAACCTTGAGCGTTACAGAAAAAGCCTACACACCACATCTGGCTACGTTAATAGTAGAGGGGTTGACTGCGCGTCGCGCTAAGGGCTTGCCTGGGTTGACTATCGCCAGCTGCGATAACCTTCGCGATAACGGTGATTGTTTGAAGTCCCTTTGTTTAAATGTTGCGTCATACGACCCAGCTTTATCGCAATGGATTGTTGAGCATTGTCGTTTCCCAAACAGCATGGTCGACCGAATTGTTCCCGCTGCGAGTGCCACTTTAAAAGCCAAGGCTTTAATTGATTTAGGTGCGCTTGCAATTGACACCGCTGTGTCCACAGAGCCCTATTGGGAGTGGGTGATTCAAGACCATTTTCAAGACCCTAGTGATGCACAAATTTTGCGCCAAGTTGGCGTGCAAGTGGTCGCCGATGTCAGACCTTTTGAAGATGCCAAGTTGGGTCTGTTGAACGGTACACACAGTGCAATCGCGTGCTTGGGTGTGTTGGCTGGATGGCAAACCGTCGACGCGTTTGTCCAACAACCTGTTGCATGCGAGTGGCTAGAGCGGCTCATGTTTCAAGAGCTAGGCCCAGGCTTGATACGTCCAGACTGGAAGGCTTACGCAAACAGTTTATTGACCCGTTTTAAAAATCCCGCTTTAGCGCACAGTACTTTGCAAATTGCGGGTGATTCTTCACAAAAAATCCGGCAGCGTTGGGCGCCTGTAATCAGTTTACGTTTGGCCGAGGGTGCCCCGCCGCGGTATTTAGCCTTGGCAAGTGCGGCTTGGATGCGTTACCTACTGGGTGTTGATGAGCAAGGTGTACAGTTTACGGTCCAAGATCCTCTGGCGAAGCAGTTACACACGATTGCGGAAGTGGCTCGCGGGGATGCGGACAAGACAGTTCAGATGCTGGGCCGTATGGCTTCTATCTGGGGACCGGATGCAAGTCAAGATGAGTTCTGGCTGGAAGCCGTAGCGCAGGCTTATCGCGAGTTAGAAACCCACGGCGTGGCATCAGCAATGCAGCGCATGCTGGATCTTGACGCTGTTAGTAATATATGAAAATTACCGCTTTAAAAGTGATCGTGTGCTCTCCAGGGCGTAATTTTGTAACTCTTAGAATCGAGACTGATGAAGGATTGGTCGGCTACGGCGATGCCACCCTTAATGGGCGTGAGCTGGCAGTCGCCAGTTATCTTGCAGACCACATAAACCCCTGTCTTGTTGGCCGAGATGCGCACCGGATTGAGGATATTTGGCAGTACCTGTACCGCGGCGCCTATTGGCGTCGTGGGCCTGTCACCATGAGCGCAATAGGTGCTGTCGACACTGCGCTGTGGGACATCAAAGCAAAGGCCGCCAATATGCCTTTGTACCAGCTGTTAGGTGGTCGCAGTCGCTCGCGCGTGCTGGTGTATGCGCATGCCAACGGCGCGGATATCGCCGCGACAGTAGAGGAGGTGTTGCGCTATAAGGAGATGGGCTTTGAGGCTGTTCGTGCACAGTCTGGCGTGCCCGGTCTGGATAAAGTGTATGGCGTGGCTAAAGGGCAAAGGTTGTACGAGCCTGCAGATGGCTCGCTACCCGCCGAGCATGATTGGAATACAGAAAAATACCTCGCACACACCCCTAAGTTGTTTGACGCTGTTCGTTCAGCTGTTGGCACAGACATACATCTGTTGCACGACGCGCATCACCGTCTGACGCCCATTGAGGCCGCGCGGTTGGGGCGGGATTTAGAGCCACACAGGTTGTTTTGGTTGGAGGATGCCACACCTGCCGAGAACCAAGAGTCGTTTCGTTTGATTCGTCATGCAACGCTAACGCCCTTGGCTGTTGGTGAGGTTTTCAATACCATCTGGGACTGCAAACAGTTGATTGAAGAACAGCTGATTGATTACATCCGTACGTCCGTGACCCATGCTGGTGGCATCACGGGTTTGCGCCGAATTGCCGATTTTGCAAGCTTGTACCAAGTTCGTACAGGTTGCCACGGTGCGACAGACCTGAGTCCGATTTGTATGGGCGCTGCGCTACATGTCGATACGTGGGCCCCCAACTTCGGCATACAAGAATATATGCGTCACAGCGAGATGACCCTAGAAGTATTCCCACATGATTACAGACTTGAATCTGGCTATATGGTGTGTGGTGAAAGTGCTGGACATGGTGTTTCCATAGACGAAAAGTTGGCGGCCAAGTACCCGTATCAGCCAGCTTATTTACCAATCAACCGACAAAAGCATGATGGTGCTATGTGGAATTGGTAAATTTTTTAAAAGTTGCAATCATGACCGACCCAACATGGCCTTGGGCGGATTCACACCAAAGCAGCGATTGGCCATGGTTGCGTAACGTTTCTACTTCTCAGACCCTTGCAAAAGGGGACGATTACCGGGTGAATCGGCCCGGGATTGAACTGACCCCCAAGAGTTGGACAAACTTAAAGGGGGTCAGTTCAGATGTGAGGAGACTAGTTGGTCAAGTAGGCGGTACTTTTAGGCCCTGGAAAAAGTACCACCGCAAAAACTTTTGACGGTGGATGCGTTACAAGTTCTAAACTTAGTGCTGGACCGGCTCAGGGCCATACTGCATCTGAAGGAACTCGGCCTCACGTTGGCCGAAATCGCACTGCTGCTGTCTGATTGCTATCACGGTGTCCTCGCTGAGGCTGATCGTGCGAGAGCTGCGCAAAACTCACTGATGCCAGAGGGTTCTGAAATGCCTGTTCCTCAGGGCATGGTTGTTGCCCGCATAGATTGAATCACCATGTTCGTATGCGCCACTTCCAAGAGCGGTGTCTGGCAGGCTAGGCTGTGACCTTTGCGAATCATGGCACCAAGGATGTGATCGTGCTCGGTCCGTTGGCCATCTAATAAATCTCTCAGCATGGACGCAGTGAACGATGATCCAGAGGCGGTGAGCATGTCGATGGCCTTCACAGAGGCCTCGGTGCTGATGGTGCGTCCAAACGCGTGGGCCACACGGCAGCATTCCTCGAACATCTGCACCGTTGTCGCCTTGCCGTAGGGCGTTGCCACGATGTCTCCGACGGAGCCACGACACAGTGTGGTCATGCCCGCTAGGGTGGCCAGGAAGACCCACTTGTCCCAGAGCACCTGTTCAATATCGTCGACTAGTGCGCTGTCGAAGGGGGCCTTCCTGCACAGTGCAATGAAGTCCGATGCAAGTTGCTGATGAGATGGATGTCGGGCACCGACGGTTAGGCGGTGCATCTCGGTCAGTTGACGGATGGCGCCCTCGGGCGTGATCGTCGCCGCAATGTGGGCTACGCCACCCATGACGCGTTCCTGACCCAGCATCGCATCCAGTGTGTCCAGATGATCCCGTCCGTTCAAAAAGGGCAGAATCGTTCCTTTGCCCAACGCGCCTTTCAATGACTGCAAGGCGTCGTGCAGGTCGTAGGACTTAGGAGCCAGCAGGATCAGGTCGTATTTGGGCTGGACGTCTTGTGCTGTTACGGTTCGCGGCTGCACCACAAAGGCACCCTGGGGGGTTTCCACCCGAAGCCCTTGGGCATCAATGAGTGCTTTGCGTTGGTCTCGTACCAGGTAAGTGACGTTCGCGCCAGCCCGGATTAGGTGGGCGCCGAAATAACCGCCAATGCCTCCGGCGCCAAGAATCAGGATGTTCATGGGGGACCTCTTCAATATTCAGAGTGCGCCGGTGTATTCGCCGCGTGCGGGGTAGTCCTTGGCCACTGCAAAGTCGATGGCGCCTAGCAGGTCCTGGAATTGCGGACGCGCAAAGGGCATGGTCTGCGTGGAACCATAGTAGAGGGTTCCATCAGGGCGAACAATGAAGACGCCCGGTTCGCTGAACAGTTCAGGCTCTTCAATGCCAATTGAGGTCTGACCACGGGAGGCACTGATGTACAGGCCCCACTGGCGGGCGCTTTGCAGGCTGAGTTCGTAGCCCACACGCAGGTGCTCCGCTTTTATCTTGTCAGCCATCGCCTGGCCGCGCTCGGCGTTGTCGCTACTGGCAGCGACAACCTGCACACCGCGCTTTTCAAATTCGGGCATCAGACGCTCGAGCTCCATCAGGTATTTGGCGCAAATTGGGCAATGCAGACCTCGGTAAAACACGACGAGGTCAAACGTGGGGGCGGGTGTGGCGCCCAACACATAACGTCCACATCCCACTAGAGGGATGTTCAAGGCGGGGACAGGCTGGCGTGGGGTCAAGGCGAGGGTGCTCATATAAATTCCTTTTAGGTGGGTGCCGTCTCGTTGTAAGGCGGCATGGATGCAAGTATGCGGTATGATCTGCATCTTTAAATTCAATTAAATTTGCAATTCGTTCAAAATGACCAATTCCAAACTAGATCGACTGTCGGCCCTGCTGGAGGGCTTGGCGCCCGTGGTGACGATGAGCTTGTCACCGCAAGCGCGGCTGGAGGGAGCGCTGCAACCGGAAAACGACAGCGCTTTGCAGCTGTTGTTTCTGACCCGTGGGCGTGCCGAACTGAAGATTGCAGGGGTGTCTCAGCGCATCGAGGCACCGACCCTGGTGGCGGTACGAGCTTGCCAGCCCTTTGTGCTGCATCAATTCAGTGCCGATGACCCCCATCGCCTAATCACCGCCCATGTGCAGCTGACCGGCCCGGTGGCCACCCTATTTCTGGAGGAGTTCGACCAGCCGCGAGCGGTGTACCTGGCGCATGAGGAGCCGTCACTGCGTCTGGCCGTGGCCATGATCGAATCCGAATTGAATGCACCGCGTTGCGGACAACCCGCATTGCTCAACCGCGCAGGCGACATCCTCTTCATCGGGCTGCTTCGGCACCTGGTGGCCAACCCCGTCGTCCAAGGCGCTGGCCTGTTCAACGGCCTAGCCGATCCCCGCATTGCCCGCGCGCTTGTGGCGATGCATCAGCGTCCGGCATTTGGCTGGAATCTGGCACTTCTTGCAGAGGAGGCGGGCATGTCACGCACGGCCTTTGCCACTAAGTTCCACGAAACCATGCGGCGTCCGCCCGGAAAGTATTTGGCCACGATTCGTTTGGCTCTGGCGCAGCGGGCTGTCGATCTGGGCAAGGGGCTCAAAGAGGCGGCCAAAGTCGCTGGGTATGAGAACAGTTCGGCGCTGTCTCGCGCTCTGGCGAGGGCGAGGTTGCAGCCGGCTTTGAATTGAAGGCGAATGGTTCGAATCTCTGACCCCATCAAAAAACGATGCATCCGGACCTGAGGAGGTTAGTGGGGGCTAGACTTGCTGCTCCGCCAGACAAACTTTCTTCAAATCTTCAATCTTTCAAATGCAACCGGCGAGCCGTTGATTGACTTTTCTCGGTCAGCTCCTGACCAGACCTTGCAGAAAGTCCCTTTATACAGGGGCTTCAGAGCGATTGAGACACTGTTCTGCTCATAACCAACTGACTTAGCGAGTTCAAAAAAAGCCTAAGTAGAACAAAGGTTTCCACGATTTTTCCGTAATCCCCGCTGCCATACTGCCGCGAAAGATTAAGAGCTTTTGCGGGGATTCATGAATCATGCGGGTGGTTAGCGGTGTGAATCGGGACGGCAACTGAACCTTATTTGATGTGGGTAGATTGGCAACTACTCTTTTGCTTGCGCCGCAATTTCTTCTTGAGTGACGATGCCATCCCCATTCGCATCGATCTCCTTGAAGGCCTTGGTGTACATCTCAAATCGGCGGATGCTGGCAGCCCGGCCGAGTTTGTGATCCGCATTGAGGTTAATGAACACCTTGAACTCTGCCACGTTTAGCAGGCCGTTCTTGTCGGCGTCAGCCGCTAGAAAATTGGCCTTAAGCTGTTCGCGTTGCGGATCGGCATGGGCTGATGCGGACAGCGCTAACAACGCTATAACAGCCAACGAGGTGAAGACCTGGGGCATAAGGGTCTTGTAAATCGTTCGCATGGTAGGGCTCCGATGGTGCAGTGGCAAAACAAATCGTCGGTCATCCTGCCTAGCGCTGGCACTAGCACCCGGCGCAACGGTCAGCTCGTCCGTAAAGTGAGGTAAGGGATCGCGACGTATGCGAGATCGATGAGCCGCCGACCCTGTCGCCTAGGAGTAGTGCACGACGCATGCCCATCTACGCGCTGCACGGCAGCCACTATCCTAAAAGCCTAGACCCACGCTACCCCGCCCTGGACTGCTGGGCGCGCAAAGCTTCTGTCGTGAGGCTATTTCCGTGTGGAGACCATCCTGGTGGTTTGACCAACAAAGCTAAAGCAGAAATAAGATTTGGTGCTTGGCGCATGTCACGATACAGGTCAACCCATTGTGAAAACTCCATGGTCAACACGTTACGAGTGCGCATGGGTTTTACCAGGCCATAAATGCAGGGTTCTTGGACCCGCTCAGCGCGATAGGTCCCAAACAAGCGGTCAAAAATGATAAGAACGCCCCCGTAGTTGGCATCCAGGTAGTCAAGGTTGGATGCGTGGTGCACCCGATGCGCGGAGGGTGTATTCAATATCAATTCCAACCAGCCGAGCTTAGGGATCAATGTCGTGTGTAACCAGAATTGGTAGAGAAGATTGAGGGAGAGAGCTGTAAGGACCACCTTTGGGTCGAAGCCCAGGTAAACCAACGGCGTGTAAAACAAAGTTGTTCCTGTGAGCTTGTTCGTCCAACCTAGTCGAAAAGAGGTTGACAGTGTCAGTTGATTGGGAGAATGGTGAACTGCATGCGTTGCCCAAAAGAAACGAATGCGGTGAGAGGCACGGTGATACCAATAGTAGAAAAACTCAAGGCCCAGAAACAGCAACATGAACGCTGCTAGGCTGCTGAGCTCGATGGTGAATAGTCTGTGCGTCCAGACCCAAGCAAAAACTGGGGTCGCGATGCCAATCGGCAAAAGGGCCAGCAAACGACGCCCTGCCATATCTGCCACAGATAGCCAAGCCTCTGACCAATCGAACGAACCCGGTTTGCGGTGTTGCAGCACAAACGCTTCTGCCAATGCGATGCAAAGAATTGCGACAGTTACTATGATTTGAATCCAAACGATTTGAGTCATTTTTTAGATCCTGTGCCCGTGAGTTGGCGTCGGTTATCGAAACTTGAGCAAGTGGGATCAAGTAAAGACCCAAGATGTTCAAACTAAGCGAGTAGGTATTGAACCAAACCTGCCAGCAGCGTGCGCTGACAAAATACGACAAATTGCTACAGCGCCGTCACATTAGATTTTGGGCTGAGTCAACGCCGTAAACTACTGGATATGCCACAAATGCAACCGCTGATACTGATCGTAGACGACGACGCAGAGCTGTCCTCCATGCTCGTTGAGTTGCTGGAAAGGGAGGGCTGGTCTACTTTCACCGTACTGACCGCAGGTGACGGCGAACGAGCCGTGACGGCACGCCAACCGGATGTCGTCCTTCTGGATGCGATGTTGCCAGACGGCAACGGTTTTGACCTTGCGCGACGCTGGCGTACGGCACATCCCGCCGTGGGTCTGGTGATGCTCACCGCGCGCGGCGATCCCATGGATCGTGTGCTCGGCCTTGAGATCGGCGCTGACGACTACTTGGCCAAACCGTTTGAGCCGAGAGAATTGGTGGCTCGTGTGCGTGCACTGCTGCGACGGACAGGACCGAACCGCGGAAACAGCGCTGTACTGCGTTTTACAGGGCTATCTATTGATGTACTGAAGCGCGAGGTTTCCTCCGGCGGCATTGTTTTGGCACTTACCAGCGTCGAATTCAAGTTGCTCGTTGCGCTGGCCAAACAACCCGGCACATCGCTTACACGCGAGGCGCTTTCCGAGGAGGTTCAAGCAGGCGGCTACCAGCCGCAGGAACGCACGGTGGACGTGCAAATTGCGCGCCTTAGGCGCAAGCTGCGTGAAGCTAGTCCCGGTGACGAATGGATCGATACCGTGCGGGGTGAAGGCTATGTCTTCGTACCGCGTGGCGGCGGCACAGAGGTGAGATAGAGCATTCGCCCGATGGTCAGCATACGCAGCCTGTTTGCTCGCCTGCTCGTAGCGCAGGTTGTTTTGACGATTTTGTTGACCGCGATCCTCGCCGTGGTGTTCTACGTTGATAGGAACCGCACTGTGGCGCAGCTTGTCACCTTACGCTGGGCACCCTCATTGCTGCTCTTGGCTCGCGGCGAACCGATTACACAGGCGCGTCAGCTTGCCCCCGGGCCGCTACTCACTTCGGACCAGCGACCTGAAGTTGTTATCAGGATCGCATCGTTCACACCCCGCATGGCAATCATGCGTGAGACCTTGGTGGCAGCCGGACTGCCCGTAGTCGATGTGGTCTTTGGCAGGGAGCACGAGTCGCCAGACCCCGCACCTATGCTTTGGTTAGCGCTGAAGGTTGCCGATGGCACAGTTCGCTGGGCAAGCTTCGAAAGCGATTTTGTCGAAGAGAACTTGAGCGAGCGCTTCTTGATTGCGATGCTCCTGCTCGTTGGCCTGGCAGTCGGTGCCAGTGCGCTGATTGCGCATCGCCTGGCACGGCCTCTCGAAGCGCTACGCGCACGCATTGCGGCCAACGACGTGTCTGGCGGTCCACTGACCAATGCTAGCAGCGAAGTCGAAGCGATCGATGAAGCCTGGCGGGCGCTGCGTCAGTCGCTTGATCAACAAGAGCGCGAGCGCGCGTTGCTGCTCGCGGGTGTTTCGCACGACCTTCGCAGTCCACTAGGACGAATCCGTATGGCGGCTGAGCTGTTGCCGGATGGCGATGGTATTGCACACAGGCGGGAGGCTATCGTACGCAACGCGCTGCAAGCGGACCGGCTTGTTGGCAGTTTTCTTGACCATGTTCGAAGCGGCGAACTGCCTCTTAACGAGACGGTGGATGTGGCCGCCGTGGCACGTGGCTTGGCGGCCCAGCGGCAGCGCGCCGCGAACGAACTGGCCGTACATGCCCCGGCGACGCTCTTGGTGCCAAACCTCAGCTTGGTGCTGGTCGAACGTGTGATAAGTAATCTGCTTGACAACGCCTTCATCCACGGCCAGCCACCCGTTCGGTTGACCGTAGGCACCAAGGAAAACCGCGTATGTATCGAGGTTGAAGACGATGGCCCCGGCATCGCACCCGATAGGGAGCAAGCCCTGCTGCAAGCCTTCGCGCGTGGTGATGCAAGCCGCGGGTATCCGGGTCTGGGTTTAGGGCTTTCGATTGTTCAGCGGGTGGCGCAACGACTGGGCGGTGGCGTTGCCTTTCACCGCTCAACCGATGGAACACGGAACGTCGTGCGTGTTGATTGGCCGATGGGCTGAAAGGCAAATGTTTACCACCTGACGCGTGAGAGTCGTTAAGGGTTCGAATACCTGACCCCACCAAAAACAGAGGGTCTGAAAACTGAGCGAGTTAGTTAAACAATCTCTTCTGAGCCGCCGGTGAATCGGCCTAGGCTTTGAGGAAGGGGGGCCTGCGGGCAATACTTTACGACCCCGGAAAAAGTAGCACCGTCAAAACTTTTGACGGTTGATGCGCTAATAGTTCTAAATCTATGCTTGGTGATAGATCCTTATAATTACTTACTATGCTACTCCTATACTACAAAGCCAGTTTTACGTGATCTAAGTTATTGATTTATATAGATAAATTGATTTTGCAACACGTCTTCAGACGGCAGGGGTCACAGGTTCAAACCCTGTACCACTCACCAATATTTGGTAATGAAAACAAGGCCTTACGAGAAACCGTCAAGGCCTTTTTCTTTTTCGTGGGGAAAATATGGGAAAAATGAACAGCTGTTTGCTTAACTTCGTCAGCGAAAAGCCTGTTAACTTGTAACTCCAGAGACAATTTTCGGTGAAGTCACCACTTGAGCGTTGGTACCGTACCGCAAGTCACGATGGTTGGAGTTGTTATGCAGAAGAACCTACCCGCCTCTGTACCTTCAAGTACAGGGGAAGAAAAATTTGGAGAAGCCATTATCGAGCTGTATCGCCAGAGCAGGCTCGGCTTTGACCGCGACGCTGAGTACATCTTTGGAAAATTCACAGAGTACAGCCGCCGAGATGCGAATCTCAAGTGTGTTGCCAAAGGTAACAGTGAGTTCGAGTTGCACGACCTCGATGGTCAACAGTTGGATTTGGAATTGCGCGAGCATCTACACCACCTCACTATCGGGCGCTTTATCGAGTTGGTGTTGCAAAACTCTATTAAAGCAAAGCAGTCTGCCGCGGCGATTAAACGGCATCAAGAGCACTAGTTGACGTGTTCTCTTGGCTCGACGTGAATATGCACACGTTTAAGAGCATGGATGCCACTGCCGAAGCTATCGCAGGAAAAATTGTTCCGTTGGCGTTCAGGACAGTGCGTAAGTGGGTCAAGGAATACAAAGACATGCAGTCTGCTGGCAGAGTGTAAGTTTTGCCTGGCATCGCCGCTTTTACCAAACCACAAAAAGGCCGAAAGTCTAACCATCTCAACAACGACAGTAACAGTCGGACAAAGGTGGTTCAAGATGGCAATTTGGCGCATTGCTACCTGTAAGGTCGAGGCAGGATACAAATCTCAGGCAAGCATTTACGCCCTAATACGTAACGGGCTTTGGACAAAGCCTGTGCGGCTGGGTGTCAGGTCAGTAGGGTGGCCTGACAAGGAGGTCAATGCAATCTGTGCCGCTCGTATTGCAGGCAAAACTGAAGATGAAATTCGTGAGTTGGTAATTGCACTGCACAAGCGTCGCGTTAGTGCCTTGGAAGCGCTTGGGAGCGTGGCATGAGCGTGCATACGCACGTTTGGTTGCATGATGCTCGCTCCGAATCAGCTACGCCTCGGTGCGTGGAGGCGATAAATGAATAAATCCAGCAGGAAGGAGCGCGTTGACGTCGTCGGGCCGTGGATTGCCGTGTCGATCAAGTTTCTGCGCTCTATTGCGCGAGCAAGGCTGTCCCCGCACGCCACGAAATTATTGGTGGATGTTTTGTCTATGCTTAAACCCAATGGCCATGGCAATGGCGATATCAGTCTGACACCAAGTCTAATGAAGCCCAGAGGCTGGACGAGCAGGGCAACATTGAATGCCGCTATTCAGGAGTTGCGCGATGCCCAGCTACTTTTTCAGACCAAGCAAGGGCATCGACTCGGCACATCCCTGTGGGCACTAACGCTTTATCCTATTGCCTGTGATTTCAAAAAATTGGACATCAACCATGGCATGCACTCACCCGATAGCTACGCCGGTACAGAGGAGGGACTAAGCCATCCGGTGTCAAAGGAGACCCCTGTGCGTTGGAATAAGTTACCAAGAAAATGATTTTTTATACCCCGTCTCGGAGCAGTCTTACTGTATTTCGTTCCGGTGTGGACTTGCGGGCGACGGTCAAATAAGGAATTTGTTCCGTGGTGGACGCGAAACCCACTCTTTTTCCTATTCATTAGTTCCGATTCGGGTCACCTCTCTAGAATGCCATCTCACCTTGGTTTCAGTAGGTGGCTAAAGCCACTAAGTGCCAACGTCCAAGCAGGAGGTGTAGGCTATCATTCACGAATATTTGTCAATATGTGGAGCAGGCATGAAAAAGATAGTTATCGGTGTAGCCGCAGTATCGTGCTTGGCCCTGTCACAGCGCAATGCCGGCTCGCGCATTTGGGCAGCGTGACGCCAGTAACACGACGGGGCAATCTGCAAAACCTTGCAGATCGGC
>Ga0209405_1000506_pt1 | contig 31587 bp, 31 predicted proteins | sample COGITO_mtgs_1105_6_FD_184803 | JGI IMG/M metagenome (GOLD analysis project Ga0209405, IMG submission 184803) | Pelagic marine microbial communities from North Sea - COGITO_mtgs_110516 (SPAdes) (version 2) | ecosystem: Environmental > Aquatic > Marine > Epipelagic ...
GCAACCGCGTAATTGCTTAAACCAGCTATAGCTGCGGCCAGTATGGTCTTTTTAAATATTTGTTTCATTTTTTGTCTTACTCCAAGTCTTGAAATATGGGTTAGGCCGTTCTACCTAATCCTTTGTTTATGAACGTTCATAATAACTTTGATTTTACAGCTAAAAGCATGTACGCACAAAATTATTCCCTAATATTGAATTTAAAACTCAACATTTTCAAGCCCTTTTCTAAATTTATTTTTAATTTTATCCCATTGATGGCCCCCATTGATTATTTTTGGGGTCACCAGAATAACTAATTCGGTCTTATCTCGGTTTTCAGTTGCACTTTTAAACAAGTTTCCGAAAATTGGAATATCACCCAAAAATGGCACTTTTGCGTCGCCATTGGATTTATTTTCAGATATCAATCCAGCCATGATAATAGTTTGCCCACTGTTTGCCACTACTTCGGTAGTTACCTGACGATTCAACAAAGTTGAATCACCGGATGACGGTAACTCATTAGAGATATCTAAAGTTATCTCCATAATAACAATCCCTTGGCTGTTAATAGTGGGTGTCACCGTCAACATCAAACCAATTTGTCGGCGTTCTATGGTGCTGGTCGTTCTTTCGTTAATAGTGTCACCGATAGGGATAGACGTTTGCGATGTCACCAAGGCTATTTCATTACCCACAGTAATGCTTGCCGCTACACCATCCCTTACTAATAAGGTGGGACTGGAGAGTATATTAACTAAGGAATTAGTTTTTATTAAATTCGCGGTAATACTGGTATTGCCGCTGCCACTAACCCAGCCTGCCGCCAAACCACCTATACCGGTGGTATCAAATGCGCCAGTGGTACCTAACCCGAAGGAACCGCTACCCAAAGTGTCGTTGGTCAGCGCAAACTCAACGCCGTGTTTAAATTCATCCGACAAAGTAACTTCAGCAATCGTCGCCTCAAGGATGACCTGTCTAGGCAAAGTATCCATTCGTTTTATCAATGGCTGCAATGCCTGATAATGCATTCCGTTGGTGTAAAATATTAAAGTATTAGTTCGTTCATCAATTACCATTGTTAAGTCCTCATTCCCCGCAGAGGCGACAGATGTCGCTTTGCTGGTTCTCATCGCAGAACGAGTATCTCGACTATTATTTCCTTTAGATTCTGGCGTAACGGGTACATTGCTTCCAAACAGTGGGCTCAGACTTTCGCCTAAATCTCTGGCTCGAGCATTTTGGGGTTCATACATAAAATACTGTTTACTATCACCTTTTGAAGGTTGGTCTAATTGTTGATGCCAGAACTGGATCCTTGATAAAAATGCTTCATTGTTGGCAAATACAGCCACTAATCCAATTTGGTCAAGGGGCACCAAAACCACATTTTTTTGCTTTGTCTCATCCACTCCTATAGGAATACCTTCAGCCTCCATAAGGCTCGATACTTGTTTTGAAAATTCTTCTGTGGAGATGTAAGTCAGCCGTAATAAAGCGATGTATTTTCCCTGATTTGATGGCATATCAAGGATTCGAGCCAATTCCATCACTTTTTTGACTTTACTGCGAGTACCTTGTAAGAATATTGCATTTTTATCCATATCTACCGTAATCGCCACATTACTCAGGGCCCGCAAAGTGCGTTCAATGCCAATATTAATACCAAAATTCATCGGCACAATTTGTAAGACTTTACCCTGAGTCAACGGTAAATCAGCATCAGTTCGTCCCACTCCAATACTTACATCTCCCTCAGATTGAGTTTCCATTGGGAATAAATAATAAATACTGTCTTTTACGGTTACTCCAATTTGCTCGCGCAGTAGAATGTCAGTTGCGGCCAAAAACGCTTCTTTTTTAGAGATCGGATTCTGAAAATTCAGGGTAACCGGAGACGCTAAATTGGTAAGTGTTTTGTCCACTACATAGTTAACCCCTAAGATATCCCTAAACACATGGTGAATAAATTCACTCAATTTCATCGCATCCACAGAAAAACGTACTTGGTCTACGGCTGAAAAAGTGATGGCCACCCGCTTAACTTCCTTATCTGCGTTAAACAGCTCAGCCATCGATTTCAAACGGGTAAACTGCGCCTTAGCATCTTGTTCACTAGTCTTTGATGCCTCTCCACTTTTTTCTTGTTCGACCATCATTTGATTAGTTTCTTCAAATAATGCAGGGTTTACTTTATATTTATCTAGACTATTAGATGAAGTACAACTCGCCAAACTCGCCAAACACAATATTACTGCACCTTTACGCATGAAATTAATCATCACTTCCCCTTAACTTATTCACTCTACTGCTCGCTTGAACAACTGTAATTTGACGACGACGTCTTGTTTTTTTAATACCACATGGTACATGCCTATTTCTGTCAGCACATAATCAGTGACGCTTCCTCCACTGACTTTATCTATCCCTTTACCTTTGGCAAATGTAATATAACGTTTGACCTGACTATTAATGTTCTGAATCTCCACCGATGCAAAATCTTTCCCATCATGGAACACTCCTTTAAGCGCCAATAAATCATCACCTAACAAATATTGAGAGGGATCACCCAAAATGGCAGCAGTCACCACTTGACGTTGGTCCAGTGCCTCGGGCTTGGGTTCCACCACAGGAGGAGGTAGCTGTATCGGCTCTGGCAATAATGTTACCGCTTTTATATCTGACCAGCTAAGCAAGGCTTTAACTGCCGCCTCGTCTAGCATTATGTGATTGAGTTCCACCGGCTTTGAACCTTGGTCGACCATTTCGTTTTGCTGCATATTTGAAACACTGGTCAGTGTCAGGCGGTTAGTAAAGTCCATTAGGCCCAGTAAAACTAAAAATACACTAAACAATACTACTGCTTTTTTTAATGCCATCTTATTGTTTTCCGTTTAGCCAATAATAGGTTTCTACGGTTAGCGTGCTAGCCACTAAGCCCATTGAAGTGGCCGACTGATTACTAACCCTATTACTAAAATTCAATATTTTAAACGCTTTTTCACTGGTGCCAAGCCTTGCTTGTAATAATGCAAAGTTTTTAAGTTTTCCGGTAAAATCAACATTAAAACGTGCCTTATAAAAGCCAGGAAACACTTCTTCATCAGTTGAATCACGCCAAAAAAATCGAGTCACTTTCAAGTCAAATTCACCCAGTAAAATATCAATCATCACTTTAGTTTCAATATGAAAATCTTCTGTGGCCTCAAAGCTAGAATAAGCCTGCACCTGAGATTCATATTTTTGGCTCAATTTGCTAAATTGATTTATTAATTCAGATTCTGAATTAAGAAGCCACTGCGCTTTTGTATTTCTTTGCTCGTATTGTTCAATATTTGCTAACAACTCACTTTGCCATGCCATTATGGGTAATAGGGCTAACTTGATGAACAACAAAATCACGACCACTGGTAACATCACTGTAACTTTCAGAAGATTAGTCATTATTTCGCCCCCCTTATTTTAAAGACAATATTAAAATGGTCTTTTCCATCAACTGTGCGTGTAGCCGTATTTAGTTTTGGAGTCTCGACCAAGTCATCACGGTTAAGGAAAGCTAATACTTCTGTGTCTTTACTGGCGATCCCAGCTAATAATACCCGTCCATCGGGTAAATAACTCAGTCTTGTTATCATCACCTCTCGCTGCATCAAAGGCGATAACAAGCGCCATATAACTGAAGGTGCTCCCGGTATTGTCGATACTTCAGACAACTGTTGCTGTTGCAATTCGATTTTGGTGAGTTGCTTTTTTATCATAAAAACTGAGTCAGTTTTACCACTGAGGGTTTGTGAGGTATCGACTGCTGACGATAAGCGTAATTTCAAATAGATTGAGGTGAGTGAAAAATAAGTCATAAATAACACTGCAGACACTACACCACAGTATTTTGCATAGCTGCGCCAATCAACAGTTTGCAGTTGACGTAAGCCGGTTTTTAATCCTAGTAAATGGCGCACCAGTATAGGAGTCAGTTGCTCTGTTAAAGTGCTTAGATAATCATGTTCAGTCACCTCACGTTGGCAGATGTCTGTGGCCAAGCCTGCAGAGGCCATAAACATCTCATTACTCACGATAAGACCCTTTTTTGCTGAACTGAGGTATTTTTTCTGGCTATCATAAAACCAAAAAACTTGCTCGTCACGGGACAAAACAACTAGTTGCTTAGGTCTTGATGACAGCAGTAACAGGCTTTCCGGGATAACAAGTAATGGCTTGATGCCAAAGCGGGTAAAGGTATCTTTAGCACAAGACCAAGTAACCACCTTACGCTCACCGTCAATATAATCTCCCATCTTGTAAAGCATGATTTCAGCATCGTTGGCAGTGCTCTCCAGCGCTAAAATCTTTCTTAATTCTTGCCAACTTTGCACCGGAAAAGTTCGGTTCTCTTCACGATAATGTTCTTTGCCTAGTATCAAAATATCAACTGATGCACGAACAAACTCGTGCTTTTCGGTATAAGCAACTTGTTGACTTGTCCTGTCATAGTACAACCCACGAAGTTCACTTGTCAGTATCCCGGTACGTTTTAAAGCTAAACGAGTGATTTCGTCGATCACCCTTGTTTGTATTGATTTGTTAACCGGTTCCATACATTTTCTACTGTTGTTGTCGTTATCATAAATGAGTATCAATTCGTAAGCACAAGCTTACCCTGATTAGCGCTGCTTAGGTATATTACTCAAGCTTTCTACCGGAAATATGTCATAAGGAAATATCCCATACTCGAAAATTTTACCCACATAAGAATTTTCTACCTGAGCAGTGAGGGTTATTCTATATCCCGGCCCAATAAAATACATAATAGATTCATCAGACTCTAAGCCACTCAAATCTCGCACCTCTTTGCGATTAAAGTTTATTGTTTGTTGCAAGGCTATGACTTCGGAGGCCTTGTTGCTGTCTTGGGTATATATCGCTAATACTGGTTCCGGGGCTGTCATCGGATTAAAAAAAGGGGTTGGCTGAAAGGTAGTATTAGCAATGAGTGCCTGCTCTGCTTCCACGCTCATACCGTTAATATAAACTAGCTCTGTAAAAGTTTGTATTCTAGCATTTCTCACCGTAATACCCGCTGGGTAGTCGTTTTGCTCCGCACCATTGGCGCGGCGAACAGAGTCACTGTCTATCCAGTCCATAACGCTGTTTGCAATTGTTGTCGCTTGTTTGTTTTCAAGGTATTGCTGCAACAATCGTTCTAACATAGTGGCTTCGGTCATAGTGATAAAACTAAATAAACCATTGAGATCTTGTAACTGCACCTTGGTATGCTCGTTAATCGAAAATGCTTGCCCGTAAAAGTTCCAACCTTGTTCGCGCAACTGCATACTGTCTTTGGTTAACAAACCAAACAAAACGCGGTTTTTACCGCTGTATTGAGCCATATATGCTAGAGATTTAGCCTGTAATGCAGCGGCTCTGGCGACCTGACTTTTGGCCACTGATAAGAAAAATATCGTCAGTAATAAAATAATCGATGTGATGATTATTACCTGAATCAATGCGACACCACGTTGTTTTCTCATTAGCAAAACATCACCTCATGTCGTCCTGATAAAATTTAATTAATTTTCGGTGCCCTTCGGCCAATTGATAAGCTATGACCTCATCACCAATGTGTAATTTCATCGCCAGCGGCTGTACCCCACTGTCCGCGGCATCATAAGTATTTAGCCAACTTGGCAAAATATCAGGATAATCTTCGCGCATGAACTTATGTTGCCATTGCTTCCAGCCATAATAGCTGAACCTCAATGGCTCTGAACTAGATAACAACACCAACCGATATTTAAAGTTTAATGGCTGATCTAAGCGGAGCAATATTTTATCTGACAAAGGTGCCTCCTCATAAACCAGCTGGTATCTTGTGCCTGCTTTTTCAATAAATAACCTCACAACCGAGGCATCGTTTTGGGTAACGCCAAATATCGGCGCAGCAGTGACAAAAGTGACCCCTTGGTCGCGGCCAAGGAAATAAAAAGTGTATTCTTCTTGAACTTTTTCGACCATATATGGGATTGCCGAATCAATGGTATCTTTAACCTGCAACAAACCTTGGAACTGAAATAAGGTGCGATCAAATTGCCCTAATCGTCCAGCCCAATAACCGGAGTATTGTGAATAACTATAATTAGCCGTAAACATCAAACTCATCAAAATAACCATAGCAATTAATACTTCTATCAAAGTATAACCACTAAATTGTTTATGTTTAAGCCTCTCTTTTACCTGTGCCAAGTAATTTCCTCATATTGCCAACGTCGTTGATAAAGGCCTTCTCTAATAATCACATTCACTTGCCACAAATTAAACCGGTCACGCGTATCATCTTCAATTTCGACACTCAATCGTTTAGGTGGACCCAACCTTTCGAGTAATGTAGCCTCCCACTGATAATTTAAGTCGAAAAAACTACCACTGTCACCTTGATCAGAAATTTGTTTCGCAGCGACAATTTTATTACGAATGTTCTCAGTGAGCAGTGGTAGAAGCCCTGCAATTTTGGCGGCTCTTTCAGCCTTTCTAGAGGCAGTGGCCGATTGATTAAAGGCTTGGGAGGCAATCGCTAAAAACAAAAATAGAATCACACTGGCAATGAGGACTTCAATCAGGGTAAAGCCTTTTATTGATTTTATTTGACTAGTTGTGTTGCGCATCAATCACATCCCGATTCACACCGAGCATGTCCGTCATGCTAAGGGTTTGTTGTTTTTTACCAACAATAATCATCAAATTATTAACAGATGGAAAACCATTAGAATTGATATAAAAAGATAACCTTGGCAGAGTAATATACTCATAGGTATAAGCCTTTTCGCCTATGGAAGATTTTATGGTCATGTTTTTTTCCGCCAATACCACTTGATACCCAAAGCCTCGAGCATAGGCCTGAGTGGTCATTATTTTCAAAGTGTTTCTCAATTCAAGATATTCAATCTTAGCCCTAGATTTATTTAACTCTTTTAAGCTTAATGGTCCGATTAAACCTGCTCCCAGTGTCATAATCAACACCACAATCATTAATTCGATTAAGGTAAATCCAGAAGGTTTACATTTTATTGAAGCCATTTGCGTTTTTTTCACTCTAACCTATACCGCGACATCATTAATCGACATCACGCTAAGCATCATAGTCACCACAACCCCCCCCACAATAAGCCCCATAGTGATAATTAGTAATGGTTCCAATAGCGCAGTCACACGACTAACCCATTGAGTAAACTCATTGCGGCTACGATCGGCCAACTCACTGAAAATTTGGGTTACTTCACCACTTTCTTCACCGATTTCAATCAATGACAAAAACAAGTCCGAAAACAACGTTGTGGCAGCCAGAGCCTCACTAAGGTGAATACCTTTACGAATACTTTCACTAACCCCTTCAAGTTCACGTCTAATTTCAGTATTAGCAGAGTTTCCCGCACTTAAGCTCACTGCGGTATCCATCGCAATACCAGCCTTAAGTAACAATGACATACTAGAACAAAAACGAATACGGTCGCTCATTAGAACAACCGTTCTGACCCCAGGCACTAGTCGTGAACGCTGGTGAAACCAAGCAATCAATTGAGGGTTTTGACGGTTTTGATATATAAGGGCTGCACCGGCGAGTAAAACAACACCAACATAGACTTGATATGCCATCAGCCAGTCGCTGATCCCCAAAATAATTTGAGTATGTATGGGTAATTGTTCAGCATCGGCAAATAACACCGCCATTTTAGGCACGATATAATTAAAAATAAACACAACTGACAACATACATACAGCAAAAATAATTACAGGATAGGTAGTTGCCTGAATAATAGTCTGTCTTAAATCATTTCGAAACTTTAAGTCGCGGGATAAACCCTTAAAAACAGGGCCGAGGGTACCAGACTCTTCACCAATTTTAAGCAAATTCACATATAGTGAGTCAAACAACGTACTAAAGCTGCCAAAGGCCGCTGAGATGGTGCTGCCGGATTTTAGTTTAAGAGAAATCTGACTCAGCACCTCACCGATACCGGTATTTCTTTTCGCCTTGGCAAGTAGTTCAACTGCTTGATCAAACATTACTGCACTTTCAAGTAACAAATTCAACTCAGAGGTGAGATACTCTAAATCTCGAATGGCGACGTTCCGGCTGCCACCAAATAAGCCTTTACTCTGTGCACCGGCTCCTTGTAACGGGGTGATAGAACTGACCAATAACTGCTTAGACTCTTTGAGCTCTTTTTGCGCCGTCGGCATATTATCCGCTTCGATAGACGATTCTACTTTTTTGCCACTTTTTTCATAAGCGGTATATTTGAACCAAGGCATTAACCGGCAACCCGCATCACTTCATCAATGGTGGTTATGCCCTGCACTACTTTGAGCAGTCCATCTTCTAGCATGGTACGATTTTGTTGCTCAATATTATGCGCTTTCACTTTATCAATAAAATGACTGTCTTTGGGGATAGCACGTATGTCTTCGTCACAGCGTAAATACTCGACAATCGCCTTACGCCCTTTATAACCACTATGACCACAATATTCGCAACCCTTGGGCTGACGAATAGAAACGTCACCTTCATTAAAGCTATCGCTGATCCGTTGTAAGGGATACAGAGATTTGAGTCTGGCAACCGCCGCAGGTTCAAGGGGCTGGGAACATTGGTCACACAGAGTTCTGATCAGGCGCTGTGCGACGATGGCAACTAGCGCAGCATTGAGCAAAAATTCTTCAACCCCAAGGTCAAGTAAGCGAGTGTACGCACTGGCCGCATCGTTGGTGTGCACGGTGGAAAACACTAAATGACCAGTGATCGCCGACTGCATGGCAATTCTTGCCGTTTCTTTATCACGGATTTCACCGAGCATAATTATATCGGGATCCTGACGGACAATACTGCGAAGACCCGCAGAAAAGTCAAAGCCTATATCTGGCTTCACCTGCACCTGATTAATGCCTTCGAGCTGATACTCTACTGGATCTTCTAAGGTAATAATTTTTACTTTTTCGTTATTCAAGGCACTGAGGAAGGTATACAAACTCGTGGTTTTGCCACTTCCAGTAGGGCCAGTCAGGAGGATAACCCCCGCGGTGGTCTTTAAATCTTTGTCCAATTTACGTTGTATATCAGGGGCCAAACCAAGATGGCTCATATCATAATTGAGTGAGTCTTTGCGCAAGAAACGCATCACTACACTTTCACCAAGATTAAGCGGTAAAGCAGAGACACGAATATCTAGTTCTTGCTGGGCAATTTTTAATTCAATTTTACCGTCTTGCGGGCGACGCTTTTCAGCGATATCCATACCCGAGAGAATTTTGATCCGAGTGATCAAGGGTAATTCCATCGCGCTAGGAATATATTCTTCAGCGTGCAATACCCCATCTACTCGAAAACGCACTCGACATTTATTTTCCATCGGTTCAATGTGCATATCCGAAGCGCCTTCTCGAAGGGCACGGGTGATGAGGGAATTCAATAGACTGACAATCGGTGCTTCCGCAGCCAATTCTCGCAAACGGGTTTCTTCTGATGAGCTCAAGTCCACCGAGAACATTTCTTCTGATGGTTCAATTACAGTGAGAAAAATTTGGTCAAATTCGACTTTATTGACGATCATAATCCGTGCATTGATGTCTTTTTGGCCAAACCACTGATTCACCTCCATCTCCAGCGGGTCAAGGGTCACCATTGTCCAATCATTATCGATAATATCAACCACCAGCCAGCCACGATTTTTTAGCCACAGGTGTTGCTCGACATCTAGGTGTGTTCTGACATTTTCTGGTTGGGGTTTAATTCCGGCATCTGCGTATAATGCTAGGCCTAGAAACTGTTGAAAAAATTCCGGTAATTTCTCCTCTGATAGTGCACCCATATTAATAAGCACTTGTTCGATACGGCCATTATATTTATTTTGATAAGACAGAGCCTTTTCATAATCAACATCGCTAACCGCAAACTGCTGACACAGTACCCTTTTCATATCACTCATTGATGGATAATATCCTCGTTGTCACCATCCCCACCTAATTGACCATCTTTACCATATGATGCCAAATAAAAACCCTGACCATTGTCTCCTGGAGTACGATATTGGTAAGGGTTATTCCATGGGTCCAAAGGTATCTTCTTTTTAAAGTAAGGGCCATCCCATCCGGACTTTTGACTATTTCTCAATTCTTCGAGATTTTCTGCATAATCGCCTACATCAAGACGATAAATTTCCAGTGCAGTATCGAAACTCAACATTTGAGTGGCAGCCACTTTTTTCTGAGTCGAGCCAACTTTACTAAACATTTCAGGCGCGACCAAAGAGGCAAGTAAACCCAAAATTACAATCACAATCATCAGTTCTATCAAAGTAAATCCGCTTTGTGCAGCTTTACGGGACATAACACTATTAATTACAAACATTTTATTCCTACCTTCATACCGCATCATTAATTAACCAATAAAGTCTTTATATCGTTACTTTCTATGCTTTAAACCAACTAATAAATCTCATACCAGCGCTTACATTTTATTTTCACTTTGTCTTGTTACAAGCTCAAGCTACTAATAGCCGCAACTGCTACCGCCAACTGGTAAATAATTTGGGTGGAGCTAGACCACAGAGTAAGGCTATCAATATCATCTGAGTCAAACGGGACCACTATAGTGTCTCCAGGTAATATTTCACTGTTTTGATTGGCACCGGCAAACCAAAAGTCATTACCACTTCCTGGTAATACGACAGAACCATTGGCTCGAATAATATAAACTTTATCATCATCAGCTAAATTTTTCATACCACCGCTTTTAACAATATAATCGTTAAAAGTTAAGTTAGCGTTGTATAAATGTGAGGTAGGCACGTATACCTCGCCAATAACGTTAATCGATTGGCTTTTTCTAGGCACATATATGGCATCCCCGCCATCGAGCACAATATCTACGAGAGCATTACCCTTGATTATGTCTTGCAAATCGATAACTAACCGCCCTACAGATTCAACCTTTGTTATATCATCTAAAAGCTTTTTAGCATCGTCATAATTAATCATAGAGCCTGCTCCGGAGCTTCGCCTTAACCCCTCAGACGCGACTTCTTTTCGTAAGTCTGCTGCTAATCGTTGTAAATTATTTTGTTCTTGTATTCTCAATGATTTACGGGTGAAAATTGCGCTATTTGGATCCCCATACTGGTTAAGATTACCGGCCCTATTTAATAGTTCTTTAAGCGTCTCTCCTCGGCGAATAGTATATATTCCTGGAAATTCAACTTCACCTTTAACAATAACTTTTAGTTCTTCCTCCCAAGAAGGAGTGGTAAATATATTAACTCTATCTTTACTTGTTAAATCAACATCTGAAATATTGCCATTTAGAACATCACCTGGGCTAAAACTGAGATGATTAACATTAGCTTTACCTTTTTCGTTCACAGTTGAACGTGTTATTTCAGCTTTTGTCAAATAAGACGACTCAGTTAAACCGCCCGCGGCTTTAATCAAACTGTTTATTGTTTTATTCCTGGTAAGAGGATACACACCAGGTATTTTAATTTGACCCGCAATTTCTACCAATTGTAACGGTTGGCCGTATTTGGCTTGCTCACGTAGTTTTAAGATTAGAGGTGACAGCATACGTTTACGTGAGTAATGATGAGTATCTTTTAATTGAAGAGCTTCATAACGTTCAGTTTCTGTTAAAGTGATTATAGGCGAAGTATTCGTATCATCGATTAGACCGACACTCTCCCAAAATAACTTGTCCTTAATGCGTTTTTGCCATAATTGTTTTTCTTTTAAATCAAGTTCACCTTGGGTGTAGGCCAAGTCAGCTATACGTAAATCGCCTAATTCATCACCTTCAACCCTAGAAAAGACTAATACCCTATCATTTGCTTTTAGTTCAATATTACTGGTTGGATCGTTTTCATCTAGTTCAGTCAAATCCACCTGAAGTATTTCAACGTCACGATTTTTGTTGATATCTCTGACAACTAATACATAGGTTAAATCAGCAATTTCCAAAAAGTTTTTTTCCCTGCTTCCTAAAAATTCAGAAATTTGCAGATTTTCTTTCCACTGGTATTTACCCGGTCTTGCTACCGCACCAATCAGGGTAATAGAATTGGACACAAATGAAGTTATATTTGGAATGTCAATCTGATCACCATCAACAACGTTGATATCCTCAAGTTTAAGGTCAACAGTCAGTTGTAACTGCTCTCCTTCAATGAACCTTCTAACATTGACCGAACCCTCGTAACCTTTTGCAAGCTTTCCGCCGGCCAATTTTATAACATCACTTAAGGTTTCCTCATTTTTGAGTTCATATATTGCAGGACGTCTAATTTGGCCCTTAATCGAGATGGTGCGTTCAATGGTTGGGATGAAAATCGTATCACTGGGTTGTAGAATAACATCATTACGGGTATCGCCGAAATTAAGTAGGTCATACAAGTCAAGTGTTTGTATTAGTTTCCCAGCCCTTTTTAATTGGATGTTTCTTAGCGAGGCAATATTACTTACGCCGCCGCTAACAAACAACGCATGGGTGATGGTTGATAAAGAGCTGATGAGGTAAGCACCGGGTTTGTGTGCCTCTCCCATCACAAAAATCCTCATACCGCGCAATTTGCCCATGGTTAGACTAAGTTCTACACCAATGATTTGCTTTTTAATTTGTTCGGACAAATATGTTTTAGCTTCCGAGAAACTCATTGTAGCAATTGGAATGGGCCCAAGTTTAGGGATAACGATGTTGCCATCCCTGCCAACCGTTAGCTGATACTTTATGTTTTCTTTCCCGTATAACTGCACAACTAATTCATCGCCTGGACCAATTATATAATTAGCGGGGACAGGCGTATTTAATGAAGGTGAAAATGTAGAAGGAGCATTGGCAAATAATGATTGCCCATAAAGTTTTAATGCTTTTTGGTCACTATTTGAGTATGCAGTAACATTTTTCTGATCGTCTCTTGGATTGCCTTGTTGGTCAAATTGAGTACCTCTGGGATACACTTTGTTAGCTTGGTTTTTATCGTTTAAATCAACACCGTTGTTTTTACCTGAAATATCGATACCTAATTGTTTAGCCAATTGCATCTGTTGTGAACTAGGCAGTTGTTTAAATTGTTCAATCTGCTGCGCACTTTGTGCCTCAACCTGATGCAGACTCAGCAAACTGATATAAACAGAAGAAATAATTAGTTTTGATACAATTTTTAACATGCTATTTCCATAAAATTCAAAATTTAATATTCTATAATTCACTTACCAAATAGAAATTTATAATAGCGTATTTGTGTATCGAGTGAAATCCCCACGCGATAGTTATTCTCCCTATGTTTGTAGAAATTTCATTAAGTATCATGATAATACATAGCAAACAGTCGACGAAAAAATTGGTTATTAAAAATGGAATACTATGTATTTTGTACATAAATAGTACATAGTATAAAGTTCTATCACTGACTGAACACTTGAGTTGTTGTTGCGACTTTAGTATAACCATGCCGTGTGGATGGTAAACAAGATTAATTGTTTCTAAACGTGGTCCCTAAAATTACATCGGACTGCATTCATGATGCCACTATTGCCTTAAGGAAGTAACCTCTCAGGGGTACTAAACCGAGGCAACTCAGACTAACTTGTCAAACATTATAACAATAAAAGGCAGACTAAATGACAACTGAATCAGTTCAAACCAAAACAAAGGATTTTCTGGGCCATCCTGGGGGGCTTTCCACACTCTTTCTGACTGAGATGTGGGAGCGAATGAGCTACTACGGCATGCGTGCCATGCTGGTGCTCTTCATGACGGCATCAATTCAAGAAGGTGGGTTAGCCATCACTGTTGCTTCGGCAACCGCTATTTACGGCCTATATACCGGCTCAGTGTATTTAATGGGTTTACCAGGTGGCTGGATGGCTGACCGTTTAATAGGTGGACAAAAAGCAGTTTGGTATGGCGGAATCATCATCATGTGTGGCCATATTGTGTTGGCGATACCCAATGACCATACTTTTTTTATTGGCTTGATTTTAGTGGTGCTGGGTACAGGCTTATTAAAACCTAACATCGGCGCGTTAGTTGGTCAGCTTTATTCAAGTGACGACAAAAGACGGGACAGTGGTTACACCCTTTATTATCTGGGTATCAATTTAGGTTCGGTGATTGGTTATACAGTGTGTGGTTATTTGCGCATTAACATGGGATGGCATTGGGCATTCGGTGCTGCAGCCATTGGTATGGGCATTGGCTTAATTTTATATAAGAAGACCTTGAGTAAATTAGAAGGTGCAGGTGCAGAGCCCACAGTTAGGCTTTCACCAAAAGCAGCAAAAATCAGCTGGTCGGTGATTGGCGTATTTTTACTGGGTGTGGTAGTGGTTGCTTACATGTTAATGAATAATATGATGGCATTTAATGCTGTTGCTGTGGCTCAGAAATTTGCCGTTCTCGCCACCGTATTATTTTTAAGCTACTTTGCGGCAATCTTTTTTCTGGGTAACAACTCACCAAACGAAAAACGTCAATTAGGGGCGTTATTTCTTGTGTGTATTGCGTCTATATTTTTCTGGACAGGTTTTGAACAAGCAGGATCATCGCTTAATCTATTTGGACAAAATTACACCGATAGGATCATAGGCACGTTCGAGATCCCACCCGAATGGCTGCAATCTGCTAACTCTATGTTTATTGTTATCTTGTCACCTTTTTTCGCCGCCATGTGGATAAACTTGGCTAAAAAAATGATCACCCCATCCTATGGTTTAAAATGTGCTATTGGCTTGATCATTATGGCTTCAGGGTTTCTTGTGATGTTTTTTGCTGCCCAAGTGGCTGCCACAGGTTTAAAGGTGGCCCCTTATTGGTTGATCGCCACCTACTTTTTACATACTGTGGGTGAGTTATGTTTGAGTCCCGTTGCCTTATCAGCGGTCAGTAAATTATCCCCCAAGCGTTTTGCAGGTCAGATGATGGGAGTGTTTGTACTCACTTACTCTATCGGCAATGTAGTGGCTGGTTTATTAGCTGGGAACTTTGATCCAAATAAGGTCGAAGATATGCCCAGTCTTTATCTACAAATTAGCTTATTCACTATTTCAATTGGTATGGTCATTTTCTTATTCACATTTAAGACTAAGAAGTGGGAAAAACTGGCGGAACAACCCGTAAAGTAATTGACTGTGATTAATTGACAGTTACTAATTAACACTTATTAATTGACGGTTACTAATTGACACAGATTAATTAACACAGGACATTCAAATCAATGCCCATTTAAGTTTTTGCTTATCTGGGCTGTTTAATCGTTACAAGCAGGTCATATCGCATATGAAGTTGTATTTTTCCACCAAACACATTCCACAATTACAGTCTTTGTCTTTAACCCAAAGATTAGCAGCGGTGCAATTGGCTCAAACTAAATTAATTGGTCCTGAAAAATTATGTCTTAATGTGCTAAAAATGTTGGTTGTTATTCCAGTATTTACCCTTATCATTCAAACAGCGACCAACTGGATGGCCATTGCCTGGGCATTACTGATCACATTACTTTACCCTATCTTAGTCAAACCAGTGCAGTACGGTTTGTGTGCTAAATATATCCCCCAATCTAATATTCATAAGGAAGGAAACAAATGATGCAGACAATTTTAGTAACAGGCGGGGCAGGATATATTGGTAGCCATACTGTTTTGCAGCTCTTGGAGGCGGGTAATCAAGTCATAGTGCTCGATAACCTGTGTAACGCATCGCAGGAGTCACTGAGACGCGTTGAAGAGTTAACCGGTAAAAATACCATATTTGTGCAAGGTGATATCCGCGATCACACTATTCTAGAATTACTTTTTTCCAAACATAAAATTAATGCGGTTATCCATTTTGCTGGGTTAAAAGCAGTGGGAGAATCGGTAGAAAAACCACTCAATTATTATAACAACAATGTGTATGGCACCTTAAAGCTATGCGAAGCCATGAACAAATATGGTGTTAAAAACCTGGTATTTAGCTCTTCCGCTACTGTATATGGTGATCCTGTGGCACTGCCCCTTCGTGAGGATATGCCAACAGGACAACCCACCAATCCCTATGGCATGTCCAAACTCATGGTTGAGTTAGTTTTACGGGACTTATACAAATCAGACAACGACTGGAACATCGCACTACTGAGATATTTCAATCCGGCTGGGGCGCATCCATCAGGGCGTATAGGCGAAGATCCCAATGGGATCCCCAATAACCTGATGCCTTTTATTACTCAGGTCGCCACAGGCAAGCGTGACCAATTATCTATCTTTGGAAACGACTATGATACGCCTGATGGTACGGGTGTCAGAGATTATATTCACGTAGAAGACTTAGCCGCAGGGCACTTAAAAGCGTTAGAAAAACTCTATACAGGCCCAGGTATTGTGACCTACAACTTGGGCACAGGCCAAGGATATAGCGTGCTAGAGATGCTCAAAGAGTTTGAAAAGCAAAGCGGAAAAGCGATCCCATATCAATTTGTACCACGCAGAGGGGGTGATGTTGCCTCGTGTTATGCTGATCCTAAAACCGCCAGCGAAGCGTTGGGCTGGGCGGCTACCAGAGGGCTTGCAGAAATGTGCAAAGACTCATGGAACTGGCAAGCCAATAATCCTCAGGGTTATAATAGTTAACCTTTTCATATACAAACATGCCCTGAGAGGTTTCAGGGCATGTTTTATTCTGAGTTCACATTAAAAGCAAACGCTATAAGTCATTCAAAAACGCATCGATATCATCTTCTAACGCGGCTTCTTCTGCAGATTTTTCTACTATTCCATCTTTCACTTTAAATTCTAAATTTTGAAAATAAACACTTTTCACAAACGCATAAGGGTCAGTAGAAGAAGTAAGCTGTTGTTCTTGTTGGATCACCGACGCCCTGCCTTCCAATACTTTAATACCCACGCGCAAAAAGCCTAAGTAAAAGTTAAGCCCATCAATCGGAGAATAGGAAGAATCAACAAAATCACCTACCGAACTGCGCACATCACTGGGTCCTCGTGCGGGTATCATCAAATAGGGCCCTGTACCCATCCCCCATTTACCCAGTACTTCTCCAAATTCCTCTTCTTGAGTTGCTAGTCCTATTTCACTGGCAACATCAATTACCCCTAACAACCCCACGGTGGAGTTCAGTAGAAAACGTCCGAGGCTGATAAAAGTACCATCCAGCTTCCCTTGCAACAGATTGTTAAGGCCGTTGGATGGCTCCTCAAGATTCTCTGCTAAGTTCAGTAAACCCATGCGCGCTATTTGAGGCATATGCTCTGAGTAGGCTACAGCTGTGGGTCGTAAAATATATGTATCTAAGACTTCATAATTAAAATCCCACATAATGCGATTAAAAGACTCTAAGGGATCTTTAGGATCTTCATATTGTTGCGTTTGTTCATTAGCAGACTGCTGGGATGCACACCCACCAAGCAGCAACAATCCTGTCGCCAACACTAGAACACCTACTTTATTCATTATAATTCCCTATTTATCGTGATTGTTTCTTTTGTCATCTCGTTCGCTCTCAAAGTCGCGATCAATTCACCTTGAAAGTCACCCGCTGACTCAGTCCCGTTTTCATCTATAGACACCCTGGCCACCAACTTAGTTTGTTGGAGTTGCGACAATGTATAATTCGGTGTCATGGCGTTGTTATCAGACAACTCCACCATCAAAGGGAATGCCCCAAGAGGCATTTTCACCACAGCAGCTGGCATTTTCATTTTTCCAGTGCTTTCTTGTGCGAATACGAATAGATACCCATTTGCAGGCAATTTAGCCTTTAATTCATCACTGATAGTGATCGTTAACAACACTCGCGTTAATTCCAACTCGTCGACTGATACCTGAGGTGGGTCCTGAGCTAATGGCTGATTATCTTGGGTTATCTCGGTCTGCAATTGCAAGATACGTTGATTAACCGCCACGTAATTGGGGTCGGTTTGAGGTATGAAAGCCACTAATCGTTGCCAATTTTGTAATGCTAACGCTTTGTCACCTAATTCAGAGGCAGCAATAGCTAAAACGCCCATGGCATTGGTATTATCGGGTTCTAAATTCAATATCTGTAACAGCACTTGCTTAGCCTGTAATACTTGCTGTTCTTGGCCCGTCATTAACAACGCTTGAGCATAGCTGGACAAGGTTCCAATATTATTAGGGTCATATTTCAAAGACTTTTCGAAGGCTTGAATAGCACTGTCTACCCGATTTATGGCGCCAGATACTCGGCCTAACAACATCCACCCGGTAGCATCTTCTGGGGTGTCGACTAATTTTGTTCTTAGTCCTAAAGCAAAGGTTTGTAAATCGTTTAAATTAAGGTTTTCATCGCCTCTGATCATCCGCTGGCCAAGTTCACTGGTTTGTTGCTGCGCCATGAGCCATCGATCAATGTGTTGGATTTGATTTGAATACAGGTACACTCCTATACCTACTGAAACACTAAATAATGCACCAATTGCAAGAGCAATTCCCACGCTTTCCTCGTTGCTTTGACTGGTTTTTGTTTCATCCAACAAAGCAAGCTTGAGCTCGTTTTCTGACTGCAATCTATCTTTATCACTAAGCAAACCTTGCTGTTGCTCGATATGTAACTCTTTTAAACGTTGTTTGATCAGGCTCTTATTGGTTAATCGACTAACAGAGTCATCGCGGCGCTTTGCAAACCAAGGAAATAATATAAACATCACGGAAATAACAATAAATAACCCTGCACCTAGATAAAATAAGCTCACTCGTCACGCTCCAAAATTGCTTGTGCTTTGGCCAGTTGTTCGTTGTCTATCTCAGCCGGTTGGCGTTTGCGAGTCATCACTATCCCAGCCAAAGCCACAAACACAAATAATATGGGTAATAGCCATAACCAAATAGTCATAGGGTTCACTGGGGGTTGGTAATACACAAAATCACCATAGCGTTGTTTCATAAAATCTATGACTTGCTGTCTATCGTGACCTTTTTGCAGCAATTCGAAGACCTTGCGTTTTAAATCCACCGCTATCATGGCATCAGAATCAGCAATGTTTTGGTTCTGACATTTAGGACAACGTAACTCTTTGGTTAAATCTAAAAACAAAGCGCTTTTTTCAGGTGAATCAAAGTGAAACTTGTTTTCAGTGGCTAAAGCTAGGCTGCAAAAACTCCCCAGCACTACAAAAATGAATAGGTAGACTACGCGATTCATTGCGCCGCCAAGAGGTTGTATATGGGTGCAAACTTTTTCTTCCAAACACGTGGATTGATATCGCCAATATGATGCAAACGTATCTTGCCTTGTTGATCAATCAAATAGGTTTCAGGGGCACCTGTTACCCCAAGATCTAACGATAAATCTCGCTTCACATCAAATATATTGTAGGCATAAGGATTACCTAATTGGCTGAGTTTGTCGGTGACTTCCTGTTGGACTCGTTGAACTGTTTTAATCCCAAAGTCGGGATCAATATCCTGGTCATAGTACAAACCCACAATATGTTTGCCTTCATCTCGTAACTGTTTGAGATAGGGCAACTCAACGGCGCATGTGATGCACCATACTCCCCACACATTGAGTAACGTCACTTCGCCAATAAACACGTCTTGGGTATAAGTTTGCTGGGTATCCATCAAGTCGGGCAATACAAATTTAGGCATTGGCTGTTCGATTAAACTAGATTGATGTTCTCTTGGATCAGAAAATAACCCCTGATACAAAAATACAATTAACCCTAAAAACAGTCCTAGTGGGATCAAATACAGTGCCACTTTTTTCACAATGTTTGCTCCGTCAAAGCTGAATGTTGAGATGTATTCGCTTTAGGTTTGACGGTAATTTTCGCCATTCGATAGCGCTTATCACTAATAGACAATATACCTCCAAAGGCCATGATAAATGTACCTAACCATATCCAGTTGATAAAAGGTTTCACATAAATTCGTAAAGACCAATCCCCATTTTTTAGCTGCTCACCCAACGCCACAAATAAATCTCGCGTGAAACCCGAGTCGATGCCCGCTTCCGTCATAACATTTCTTTGTACCGGATAAAAACGCTTTTCAGCAGCTAATGACGCTACTTTTCGGCCGTTTTGGTTAACATCTAGATGCCCAATATCGGCGGTATAATTAGGTCCTGCAAATTCTGAAATACCTTTAAATACAAATTCATAACCTTGTAAAGTGACTTTATCACCCACCGCCATTCTTACATTGCGCTCTACATTATATGCGCTAACTAATGCAATCCCGGTAAGTGTTACCGCAAAACCAAGATGCCCAGATACCATGCCCCAATGACTTGGCGTAAGCTTTTGTAGACTTTCTACAATAGTCATTTTTCCTGACGCAATCTGAGGCTGAACACGCTGACGAATTTCTATAATAGTGGTAATAATGATCCAAAAGCTCATGACTAAGCCTAAGGCTGCCATGTAACTGGATTGTTCGAAACTGGCATTAACCAATATGCCGGCTGACACACTTAAACCAAACGCAATCAATAATTGTTTATATAAAGCATCTGCCGATTGGCTTTTCCAACGTGACAGTGGGCCAATACCCATAAAGAGTACAAATGGCACTATTAGATAAGTAAACATTTGATTAAAAAAGGGGGCGCCGATTGAAATAGAACCCATACCGATTTCTTTGTGTACTAAGGGTAATAAGGTACCTAACAACACAACTAAAGTAGCAGCGGTTAAGAACACATTATTGCCCATCAATAGCACTTCTCTAGAAAACAGTTGGTATCGACCACTTCCTTTTAGCTGTGGTGCCCTGTAAGCATACAAGGCCAAAGAGCCACCTATAATCACCACTAACAATCCAAGAATAAATAATCCACGACTGGGATCGCTTGCAAATGAATGCACTGAAACTAACACGCCCGAGCGCACTAAGAATGTTCCTAGTAAGCTTAATGAAAACGCAGATATAGCCAACAAGACGGTCCAAGACTTGAATACTTTACGTTTTTCGGTAACGGCCAAGCTATGGATCAGTGCTGTACCCACAAGCCATGGCATAAACGAAGCGTTTTCAACTGGATCCCAAAACCACCAGCCCCCCCAACCTAGTTCGTAGTAAGCCCACCAACTGCCAAGAGAAATGCCCACCGTTAAAAAAGACCAGGCAGCAATAGTCCATGGCCGCGACCAACGCGCCCAGGTAGAATCTAGTTGACCGGAGATCAATGCAGCAAGAGCAAAAGCAAAGGCAACAGAAAAACCCACATACCCCATATACAACATGGGCGGATGAATAATCATCCCAAAATCTTGCAACAGCGGGTTTAAGTCTTTGCCATCAATGGGGAAAAAAGGTAACAGGCGATCAAAAGGGTTAGAGGTGAGTAACATAAATAAATAAAAGCCAACCCCCACCATGCCTAAAATAGACAACACTCTGGCGACCATTTTGATGGGAATAGCCTGACTAAAAAGTGCCACCGCCACTGTCCAAATAGAAAAAATTAGCACCCATAACAAAAATGAACCTTCGTGCCCACCCCACACCGCTGTTATCTTGTAATAGATTGGCAAGGTACTGTTCGATGTATTCGCCACGTAGGCCAAACTAAAATCGTCCGTCATAAAACCATGGGTCAGGCAACCATAAGCAAAAGCAGTAAATACAAACATACCAATCGCCAAAGGTTTCGCCATTGCCATCATTTGGGTATGATTTTTATAAGCACCCCACATAGGATAAATGGATAACAATATGCCCATCACAAGAGCCAGCACTAAAGCGAAATTACCTAATTCAGCTAACATATTTATATTCCTGCCTCAGTGTTACCGTAGCTAGCCTGTGAGGGCTTAATGTGTTTAATGCCTTTCATTTTTTCTGCCAACTCTGGGGGCATATATTCTTCATCATGTTTAGCTAGCACTTCATGAGCTTCAATATGATTAATTTTAGTTAACACACCTGTTGCAACGATGCCCTGCCCTTCACGAAACAAGTCAGGTAAAATCCCGTGATAACTCACCGTCACCGTGGGACCGACATCCATTAAATCAAAGGTCACAGTTAACGTTTCTTGATCGCGCTTAACGCTGCCAGGCACCACCATGCCACCAATGCGTAATCGTTGACCCACTTGAGGGATCTGGCCTTGTTTTCCATCAATAATTTCAGATGGCGTATAAAACAAATCAATATTTTGACTTAACGCATACAACACCAAACCAATAGCACTGCCCACTACTAGCACGATTGCAGACACAACCATCAAACGTTTTTGACGTCTTGGGTTCATATTGTTTCTCCGTGAGTTTTTTGTTGCGCTGTGGCACGTTGTTCCGCTGTAGCACTTTGTTCCGCTGTAGCACTTTGCTCAGCTGTAGCACTTTGCTCAGCTGCAGCTTTAATTCGCCCTTGCCTTGTTTGTTCATGCAATACGTGTGTTATTAATCGTCGCTTTGAAAAATGTGAGTCTAACCACAAAACCAATAAACATAGGGCTGAGGAGCCAAAAGACAGCCATACGTATAGACCATAACCACCCATATCAAAAAAACTATTGATGTCGTCAAAAACCATTATTTGCCCTTGTTTAACGCTAAGCTTTTGTTTCCCAAAGCCACCACCCAAGGGCGACGAATGTCTCTTTGTAGAATTTCGTTTTGCATGCGCAATAAAAAAATAGCGCCGCTGACAAGTGCCCATCCTAAAATGGACAATAAAAGTGGCCACAACATTTCTGGCGGCATAGAAGGTTTCCCAAGTTTCATTATGGTGGCGCCTTGATGCAGGGTATTCCACCACTGAACTGAGTAATGAATAATCGGTAAATTTATCACTCCCACTATCGCCATCACCCCAGCAGCTTTGCCCGCCTGCTGTTTATCCTCAAAAGCTTTGTATAAAGAAATCACCCCAAGAAACAAAAACAATAATATCAATTGCGAGGTTAATCGAGCATCCCATTCCCACCATGTTCCCCACATAGGTTTACCCCAAGCGGCACCAGTAATAAGTGAAATAAAAGTCACAGTCGCACCTATTGGAGCCAAAGCTATCATTGCCATAAAAGACGTTTTGACTTGCCAAACCAAACCAATAAAAGCAGCAATAGCCATAGCGCTGTATAGGCTTTTTGAGAGCACTGCACTGGGTACATGCACGTAAATAATGCGGTAAGCTTCGCTTTGTTGGTAATCTGTTGGAGCAAAGGCTAATCCCCAAACAGTTGCTAATATAATGACTGCCAAACCGAACAGGCTAAACCAAGGTAATAACCTTTGGCATAAGTGATATGTTCGTTCAGTTTTGGCGTAAGGATGTAACCACTTCCACATCAGGTTTGACTCACTCTAAGTGCATAGGCGATGGCAAAAGGCGCCAAAGCTAAGGAAAAAAGGAACATAGCGCCAATAATTGCCAATTGTGCATTATATTGTAATTGCATTGAGGCCGATCCCACCGCAGAGGTAGCGAAGATTAATAGAGGAATAAATACAGGTAGAAGCAATAAGGCTAGCAACACACCACCGCGATTTAATCCAACAGTTAATCCTACGGCTATGGCACCAATTAAGCTCAATAAAGGCGTGCCCAATAGCAGGGTTTTTAATAATGCCCAATACATGGGTTCGCTCAAATGTAAAAATAACGCCAACAGAGGTGATAATAAGATCAATGGCAAAATACTGGTTAACCAATGAGCCAGAACTTTGACCAAGGCTGCAGCAGGCAATGAAGTGCTCGACAATATTAACTGTTCTAATGATCCATCTTGAAAATCATCACGAAACAAACGTTCTAAACCCAGCAGAGAAGACAATATAGCAGCAACCCAAATCACCCCAGGACCAATGAGTTGTAATGTTTTTGGTTCAGGTCCTACAGCCAGTGGAAAGAGACTTATGACCAAAACAAAAAATAACATTGGCTGTATAAGCTCTGCTCGCTGTCTATAGGCTAAGGCTAAGTCGCGTTTCAAAATAGCCATCAATGCTGTCACTGAATCCGGTACTCCAAGGTTAATTCGTCAGTTGGGTAATCTATACATAAAGCTTGATGAGAAGTCATCACCACCGCTCCACCGCCACTGAGAAATGTAGTAATTTGTTTACTTATCGACTCAACACCTTGGGTATCAAGGGCGGTAAAAGGTTCGTCCAAAATCCATAGTTTTGCATTTTGTTTAAACCAAAACCTTGCCAACGCCACTCTACGCTGTTGCCCAGCAGACAAATTGGCGACGGGGATATCTTCTAACCCAACCAAATTGAGCTGAGCCAAAGTATAAAATATTGTATCAACAGAAATAACGACCTCATGCTGCTGGCACCAATACTGCAAATTTTCCACTGCACTTAACGTTGAGTTAATGCCCAACTTGTGCCCAAAATACACCAGATTTTGATGATAGTGCTCTCGGCAATCTTTGATGTTTTGTAAGGCGAAATACACCTCGCCAGAATCAGCTTCAACTAATCCTGCCAGTACCCTGAGCATGCTGGTTTTACCGGCCCCATTTTGCCCTTTTACGTACAGTAAACTTCCTTGCTCAACGGCAAAGTTTAAGTTTTCAAACAATAACCTATCTCTTTTGACTACAGATAGATTAGCTACAGAAATGACCGACAATGGTATCCTCGTTTTTATATAAAGAGTCAAACAAATAAATAGTAAAAAAAATGCATCAAACTATCGAATAATAATATCATAGGCTTAGGCCCAGACCTACTGGCTAAAACAAATAGTTAGTGGCCATTGGTCACAAAGAATGGCTAACTTAGAAGTCATTGTCCACAGCATTAATTCATTTGTAGTGACCATATCTAACATATCAGACCAAACAAATTTATTAGCACTTAATCTGCAATTTAAGCGGCTAGAGCTGGGGATGCTAGTTGCGGGGTCTTTGTTGTGGCAGATGAAGTGGGAAGTTTGGCAATTAATACCAGTAGGTCTGCAGAAGAGGTAGGTGGACTCATTGCAAGAATTAAACAAATACCGAGGCAGGCGTTAAATTTGCCACAGCACTTGAAGAATCAAATGTTGAATTATCTAATACCATTGCTGGCTTAAATGACAATTACAGCGGTATTAACAATACGGTTGCTATAATGAAATCTTCCATTGTTGGGGTGACGCATAGAAGTTTTATTCAGACGGTAAAGTTAGATCATATCGTTTGGAAAGGCGAAGTATACGAGGTGGCACTAGGGCGTTCTCAAAAATCTGTAGATTCATTTTTAGATCATAAACAATCTAGATAAGGACAATGGGATAATAATGATCAAGCTCCCCAGTACCAAAAAAACATGTCTTTTAAAGCCATCGAGAGACCTCACTCTGAAATACACCAAAACGGCATAGCGGCTTTGAAACATTTACAATCTGGCGATATCAAACAAAGTTTACTCTTTTTTGATAAAATGGAACAAGCCAGTACACAGCTTATAAATATTTTAGATGACTTATAAAACTGAGATGAAACTGGGATAGTCCTCACTTGCCTCATACCAATTGCTTATAATGATTGCTATGCATTATTCTCTGTTTCTGAAACACATAAAAAAACCCGCTATCTCTGCGGGTTTTTCTTTTTTAATCTTTAGATCACAACGCGTCTTCTTTTTTTACAGTCTCATCGGCCTCTACTGGCTTAGACAATAATAATTCTCTTAAACGCTTATCAAGATCTTTAGCCATATCAGGGTGTTCTTTTAAGTAACCGATTGAATTCGCTTTTCCTTGGCCAATTCGCTCACCATTACAGCTATACCATGCACCAGCCTTCTCAACCATTTTATGGGTGACACCTAAGTCAATGAGTTCTCCAAGGCTGTTTATACCTTCGCCGTACATGATTTGAAACTCAGCTTGTTTGAAAGGAGGGGAAATTTTATTCTTTACCACCTTAACGCGTGTTTCATTACCCACGATTTCATCACCGGCTTTAACCGCACCAATACGGCGAATATCTAGACGTACCGAAGCATAAAACTTCAAGGCATTACCACCCGTGGTAGTTTCAGGGCTTCCAAACATCACCCCAATCTTCATTCGGATTTGGTTAATAAAAATAAGCATGGTATTTGAATTTTTTAAGTTACCCGTTAGCTTACGCATAGCTTGGCTCATCATTCTGGCGGCAAGCCCCATGTGAGAATCACCGATGTCGCCTTCAATTTCAGCCTTAGGAGTAAGCGCAGCAACCGAATCCACAACAATGACATCCACTGCCCCTGAACGGGTTAACATGTCACAAATTTCTAACGCTTGTTCACCCGTATCAGGTTGTGAAACTAACAGCTCGTTTACATCAACGCCAAGCTTTTTGGCATAAATGGGGTCAAGTGCGTGCTCGGCGTCAATAAAAGCACACACTTTATTGTTGCGCTGTGCTTCGGCAATCACTTCAAGCGTTAAGGTCGTTTTACCACTGGACTCTGGGCCATATATTTCAACGATACGCCCTAAAGGTAAGCCACCAGCACCAAGCGCTATGTCTAAACCAAGAGAACCCGTTGATATCGTTTCAACGTCCATGGTTTTGTTGTCGCCCAATTTCATAATAGAGCCTTTACCGAATTGTTTTTCGATTTGGCCTAAGGCAGCAGTTAACGCTCTGGTTTTGTTGTCGTCCATCAGAATGTCCTTTGTGATTAATCAGTGTTGAACGTTTTTCAACACTGATTTGATTCAGTAATTAAGTTTAAAGTATACTGTATGGTTATACAGTTACAAGTGAAAAGTAGAAATTATTTTTAGAGTCTTTTTTCATTGTTTATTTTGCAATAACTTAAGTGAATTTGATAAAGCGAACTCAATCGCTTTTATTCTAACAGTTTGCCTATTACCCGTAATCAGTTGTTTTTGACTGATGATACTTCCATTAATGAAAAAACCAAACCAGACTGTGCCTACTGGTTTATCGGGTGAGCCTCCATCAGGGCCTGCAATACCACTGATGGCAATGGCAACTTCGGCATTGGCATGTTTTGCGGCTCCTGCAGCCATTTCTTCGACTGTTTCTGCCGATACGGCACCGTGTTTGATTAAAGTATTATCAGTTACGCCTAACAGTTCTTGCTTAGCGTCATTTGAGTAAGTAATAAAACCTTTTTTAAACCATGCTGAGCTTCCAGAAATACTTGTGATGGCGTATCCTACTCCACCTCCGGTGCAAGATTCTGCACAGGTGATTTGCCAACCTTTTGCAGAAAGAGAAATGCCTAAACGTTGTGCTAATTGGGTAATGTCTTCAGTCATATGGGCAACCTAAATATGTGATAGCTAATGATGAACATGTCACGCCACCCCTTATATAAAAAGAATAAAGTAGTCGCTATTATGCCATCGAGTCATTTTTCAGAGCAAAAAAACATTAGCCCAGCGCTGCAATCTCACACTCCTATGATGCAGCAATATTTAAAGATAAAGGCTGAACATCCCGACATATTGCTGTTTTATCGCATGGGTGATTTTTATGAACTATTTTTTGATGATGCCAAAAAAGCCTCTGAATTACTTGATATATCTTTAACGGCTAGAGGTAAATCAGGCGGCAATGCCATTCCTATGGCTGGCGTTCCTTACCATGCGGTGGAAAATTACCTTGCTCGATTAGTCAAAATGGGCCAGTCGGTGGCCATAGTCGAACAAGTAGGCGATCCTGCCACCAGCAAAGGACCTGTGGACAGAAAGGTCCAACGTATTATTACCCCGGGTACTGTTTCAGACGAAGCCTTGTTAGAAGATAGACAAGACAACATATTAGCCGCAGTGGTGAGTGTCAAACATCAAAGCAATACATACTTTGGTTATGCCACATTAGATGTCACCACAGGTCGCTTTACACTGTGTGAACCCAAGAATACTGAAGCGCTAGCCGCTGAAATACAGCGCACTGATCCAGTAGAATTATTGTACCCAGAAGACTTTGCTTTTCAGCATATTATTGAACAACGCAAGGGATTGAGACGCCGCCCTCAGTGGGAGTTTGATTTTGATACTGCTACCAAGCAGCTAAATCAACAATTTGGCACTAAGGAGTTAACAGGCTTCGGTGTAACCGCTTTCAAAACAGGATTGTGCGCGGCTGGTTGCGTGATGCAATATGTTAAGGACACGCAAAGAAGTGCTCTGCCGCACATTCGCAGTATTGTTCTGGAAACAGAATCTGACACGGTATTAATGGATGCTGCTACTAGGCGCAACTTAGAATTAACCCAAAACTTAGCTGGTGGTAAAGAACACACCCTTGCCAGTGTCTTGGACAATGCGTCAACGCCTATGGGTAGTCGGTTGTTACAGCGCTGGTTGCATCGACCTTTAACCAATAAAACAATACTCAAACAAAGACAGTTAGATATTACATCACTTCTCAACAGTGATTATCCACAGTTGCAGAGCAGCCTCAAACAAATTGGTGACATGCAACGAGTATTAGCCCGCTTAGCGCTGCGCTCGGCCAGACCCAGAGATTTTGTCAGACTAAGACAAGCTTTTTTGCTGCTGCCAGATATTCAAGGGTTTGTTAAAGACCAATCCGCTGAGTCTGCCAACATCGGTTTAATGCAATTGGCAAACGCTATCAATCAGTTTCCTAGCTTTGCAGAACTCCTCAATAACGCCATAGAAGAAGCCCCCCCTGTTTTAATTCGTGATGGTGGCGTGATCAAAGCCGGCTATAATTTAGAACTAGACGAACTGCGCGCTTTGTCCAAAGGGGCAACTGACTATTTAGATGAGCTAGAGCAGCGCGAAAAAGAGCGTACTGGCATTGCTACTTTAAAAGTGGGTTACAACAGAGTGCATGGTTACTTTATTGAAGTCAGCCGCAGTTATGCCGACAAAGTACCCGCAGATTATGTGCGCCGGCAAACCCTAAAAAACAATGAACGTTACATCATTCAAGAATTAAAAGAGCACGAAGATAAAGTGCTCACCAGCCAGAGTAAATCTTTAGCCTTAGAAAAACGCCTTTACGACGAGCTGTTCGATATTTTGATGCCTGAATTAGCGAATTTGATGCAAAGTGCTGATGCAATAGCTGAACTCGACGTACTCACTAATTTAGCTGAACGCGCTGAAACGTTAAATTACCATTGCCCTGAACTCACAGAAAAAAGTGGCATTCACTTTGGCCAAGGCCGCCACCCAGTCGTTGAACATGTCATGAAAACCCCTTTTATCGCGAATCCCATTGCGGTGGATCCACACAGACGTATGTTGGTGATCACCGGCCCAAACATGGGGGGTAAGTCTACCTATATGCGTCAAACAGCATTGATAGTGTTAATGGCTTACATAGGCAGTTTTATCCCCGCCGAAAACGCACAAATAGGCCCCGTCGATCGGGTATTTACCCGTATTGGTGCATCAGATGATTTAGCCTCAGGTCGCTCGACTTTTATGGTGGAAATGACTGAAACGGCTAATATCCTGAATAACGCCACAGCCAATAGTTTGGTGTTAATGGATGAGATAGGTCGTGGTACGAGCACCTATGATGGCTTATCACTGGCATGGGCATGTGTTGAATACCTAGCCACCCACATCCAGTCTTATACGTTATTTGCAACTCACTACTTTGAGCTGACCCAACTAGCCGAAGAGTTGCCTGAACTGGCTAATGTTCACCTTGATGCGGTAGAGCACCAAGAAACGATCCGCTTTATGCATGCGGTACAAGAAGGCGCAGCCAATAAAAGTTACGGTTTACAAGTAGCTCAACTAGCAGGTGTGCCTAGAAGCGTTATACAACAAGCAAAGCGTAAATTAGCAGAGTTAGAAAACCAACCAGTATTGACAAATCCGCCAGCGACTAGGCAAGAGCAGCCACTTAATCTACTGAATACTGTGGATGATTTGCGCCTAAGTCTTCAACAAATCAATCCAGACGATTTAACCCCTAAACAGGCGTTAGAATATTTATATCAACTGAAAACGTTGGCTGCAGACAAGTAAACTCCCATATAATTTAACAAAGGGTACACCATGGAATTACCAGCAATTGTGACACTTATAGCATTACTAGAATATTTATTTTTTGCTTTTAAAGTGGGCTTTAGTCGAGAAAAATATAACGTGATAGCACCTGCTGTATCTGGCAACCCCATATGGGAAAGACTGTACCGTGTTCAACAAAATACACTTGAGCAATTAATCGTGTTTTTACCTGCACTGTGGATTTTTTCCTATTTTGTCAGCCCCACAACAGGCGCCGCAATTGGTATCCTATTTATAATTGGCAGACCCATTTACGCTATCAGTTATGTGAAAGAGCCTCGCAGCAGAGCGCTTGGTTTTATAATGGGATTTTTCGCTAACCTTGTATTACTAGTGGGTGGTCTTGGCGCAGTGATATACAACTTAATGGGATAATCAGAACTTGGCATAAGATATTTATGTCATTTAAATATCTTATGCCTTTTATTTCAGATTAATCTTTGTCTGAGATGGTATTTTTTAGTACAATATCGCTCCGTCCGGTTATGGTTTTTTTCTTGACCTTTTATCAAGAAAATTCAAACCACACTTTACAACGCTGACTCAATTTCAATTCAAACGCCTTTACTAGGGTTATCATGACACATTATATTTTCGTCACAGGTGGTGTCGTTTCATCACTTGGAAAAGGTATTGCGGCAGCCTCGCTTGCCGCAATTTTAGAAGCTAGAGGCTTAAACGTCACTATGCTAAAGCTTGACCCGTATATCAACGTTGACCCAGGCACTATGAGCCCCATTCAGCACGGTGAAGTGTTTGTCACCGATGATGGTGCTGAAACAGACTTAGACTTAGGTCACTACGAACGTTTTATTCGTACCCGTATGACCAAGCGAAATAATTTCACTACAGGACGAGTATACGAAGAAGTGCTCAAGCGAGAACGTCGTGGTGATTATTTAGGCGCCACCATTCAAGTTATACCGCATATCACTAACGAAATTAAGCGCCGTATTATTGCTGGCTCAGAAGGTGTAGATGTAGCCATAGTAGAAATTGGCGGCACGGTTGGGGACATTGAATCACAACCTTTTATCGAAGCAATTCGTCAAATGGGCGTTGAAGTAGGCCGCAACAGAGCGATGTATATGCATCTTACGTTAGTGCCCTATCTCGCCGTGGCAGCTGAAGTCAAAACAAAACCCACTCAACATTCAGTGAAAGAATTGCGATCGGTTGGCGTGCAACCCGATATTCTTGTGTGTCGCTCGGAAGTGCCTTTACCGTCTAGTGAAAAACAAAAAATAGCATTATTTACCAATGTGATAGATAAAGCCGTCATTTCTTTAAGAGACGCTGACAGCATTTACAAAATTCCCGCCATGCTTAAGGCCCAAGGCTTGGATGAGTTAGTCGTTGAACGTTTTGGTTTGGAATGCCCTGAAGCCGATCTGACTGAATGGGAACAAGTACTTTACGCAGAGTCAAACCCAACGGGTGAGGTGACCATAGGTATGGTGGGTAAATATGTTGAACTACCCGATGCGTACAAATCTGTTAATGAAGCCCTTAAACATGCGGGCTTAAAAAATCGATTAACGGTGAAGATTAAATACATAGACTCACAAGATATTGAAAGCAAAGGCGAACAAATATTACAAGGTCTTGATGCCATATTAGTACCCGGTGGTTTCGGT
>Ga0209405_1000515_pt1 | contig 31322 bp, 39 predicted proteins | sample COGITO_mtgs_1105_6_FD_184803 | JGI IMG/M metagenome (GOLD analysis project Ga0209405, IMG submission 184803) | Pelagic marine microbial communities from North Sea - COGITO_mtgs_110516 (SPAdes) (version 2) | ecosystem: Environmental > Aquatic > Marine > Epipelagic ...
GAATCTATCAATTTCTTGATCGATATGATGCATAGGTGTTGATTTTGAGGTGTCTACAAGATACAAAAAACAACTATTATTCACAAAAAAAGAACTGTTAAATGATGTGTTTTTGCGCAGTCTGACGGTCTTGTATAAGAATAGTAGCGGATTTCAAGGCACTGACTTTAAATTTAGTATTAAATTTTGAAAAAAACACTATCTTTGAATTTAGTACAAAATCCGCTATTATTTTTATACAGTGTTGGTAGCCGTTGTTGATATTCACATATTAAATTTCTTTCGTATTTCAGGGTTTGGTATCTCACAAGTATTATTCTGTATAATCAGTTTTCTGTTTTTTGAAATCAAATCATACACATAATCAGATATTTTTTTTGGAATACAAAACATCAAATAACCAAGTGATTTATAAAAAGGAATATTTAACAGTACTTTTCTGATTGCTATACTTTTTGAATAGATGTTATAATCCTTTTCTACTAGAATTATTGTTGACTTTTCTAAACCTGCTATTTGATGTTTCGAAAGTAGGTTAATTCCAAAATTAGAAAGGCTTGAAACATATTTAAAATTATTGTGCTTATCATTCTTTGCTATAAACATTATAGTTTTATTGCAAAATCCACAATTGCCATCAAAGATTATGAATGGCTTATCCATTTTATAATTGCTTTAGTAACCAATTTGTTATTTCATTCAACGCAATTGGAGAAAATGTTTGCTCAATTATAGCATATTCATTTGGTAAACCCGTTTCACACTCCTGAAACAAATGATTTAAATAGGGTAATTTTTTAATAGTTCCTTTATCATTTCCTCCTTGTATTAATGCATTTTTAATTGCTTTTAAGTTTTCTTTTGCAGGTACTTGTAAGTCTTTTTCTCCATTAAGAGCCAAAACAGGGCATTTTAGATTCATTAATGATGTTTTTATATCAAATTTAAGATAGTAATACATCCAAGGGCTTGTTAGTTGGTTTGATAAATTTTTAATTTGACTAGCTGTTAATTGAGAATCATATTTTAGAGTGAGAATATTATTAATATCATCGTTTAACTTTTGATTAGAAGCTCTAGAATTCAATATTAATTCATAAATATCGCTAAATATTTCTTGCCCTTTTGAAATTTCTAATTCGCTCATTCCACTTTGACTTTCTAACTTCCTTTTTTGTAAAAGCATTAATTTATCTCCTCTAAGTCCTGGAGTAGCAAGTAGCACAATAAAATCAACATCATCAGATGAATTTGCAACAATTGAAGCAATAACACCACCTTCGCTGTGTCCTATTAGGCCTATTTTTTTCTTTTTTATTTCCTTTCTTGTTTTTAAATATTTAATGGCCGATTCTACGTCTGCTGTAAAATTCTTTGTTGTGGCATTAGCAAATGTTCCAGTTGATTTACCAACTCCTCTATCGTCAAAGCGTAAAACGGCAATTCCTTTTTTTGTTAAATGGTCTGATAAAACAAGAAAAGGTTTGTGATTAAACAATTCTTCATCTCTATTTTGCGGACCACTACCTGTAATCAAAATCACAACTGGAAATTTTCCTTTATTACTTGGAAGTGTCAATGTTCCTGATAACCTTACACTATCTTCTTCATTATCAAAAAATATATTTTCAGAATGATATGAATAAGGTTTTGATGGTTCTTGATATCTTATTTCTGTTGTGTTTTCTCCTTTTTTAATTAAGATTAAAGGAAAAGATTGTCCAGATTGTACAAAATTACCGATAATAGTATCTTTTGTTTTCAAAATTCCTTCATAAGCTATATTGGCATTATCAATTTTTAGTTTTAAAATGTTATTTTCAAAATCAATAGCCGTTACAGGAATACCTTTTGCTCCTTGGTCTGGACTGTCCATAGTTGAAACTAAACCTTTATCAGTATTATTAATATTAAAAATTAGTTTTAATTGCATTGTTTGAACGGTTAAAACACCTTCCCAGTTACCAATGACACTTTGGCTAAAAGTTGAAATGTACATTAATAAACACGGTATAAAAATTATTTTTTTCATTTTAAAAATTATTTTATATTATTAATCTCATCAGAAATTATCTGCTTAATTATATTAAATTCACTAGTTCCAACAAAAAAAGTTTTGGTCTTATCTTTTGATACTATCTTAATCGCCTCACCTAGCTTGACGTTATATAACCACCCATTACTTGTATATCTTATGCCAACACCGGTATACCAACTTATCTTTACTAATTCAATTGATGAAAAATCAATTTCTGATATTTTTATTTTACGCTTAAAAAAACCAAAACCAAAATATGCCACAATTTCTTCACTATTTATCAATATAGTAAGCTTATGAAAAATTATTGCGACTATAGTAAGTATGACTATTGGGTAAACTAATACGCTATTATCATATTTAAAAAAAAGAAAGAAACTAATAATTAAGAATATTGCAAATATCCAATATGCGTATTGATCTTTTCTGTATTTTTCTGTGATTTTTTTCATTTCAAGGAATGTTTAAGGAATAAATTTTTATTTAATTCTTTTTCTGTTGGTAAAAGTAAAAGCAAAAGTGCTGAAAACATAGCTATTACAAACGTAAAAATACCAAATATTAAGAATATTAAAATGTGAAATAACATGCCAAGTATAAATAATTTGTACTTGATACGATTGTTTGTTGTGAAAAGGCTAAAAGCAAGTGTTAACTCTAGGAGAATTATAAAATATGTTGTTATTATAAGAAATAGGGGAAAATCAAAAATTAAATTCAATAAATTAAGCCTTATACCTGAAGCTCCACTAATTGGGTCATTAATAAAATAATAAAGTGCTGTGCCTTCAGTCCAATTATGAGCATAAATTTTTGATATAGCAGCGTCAAAGTAGATATATGCAATTTGAATTTTAAGGACTAGAATTGTTAAATAAGATATTATCTTGTAGTACTCACTTTTTTGTTTGATGCTATGATACCAATGATTAATTCTGTTATCCGTTAAAGTCAATGGTATAATTAAAAAAGTTAAAACAGAGGTTACTTGAGCTCCACCATCTATTGTAATAAGACCTGTATTTATACTGAAAGCTACCCAAAAATGCAAAATACCTGTGAATTTTGGAAAGTAACCTAAAATAATAAATATCAAAATTATAATCGCCACAATTTTTGCTAAATACAAATTGAAAGAGAATATGCAGAATAAATTAATAGATGACAGAACAGTATTTTCACAGTTTGGGATATTTGGCACTCCTAATCCTGTGTGAAAGAGAATATCTATTGGGTTAAATAATAAAAAAAGTAAAGAGGACAAAGCAAGTAAACTTCTTATTAAACCAAGTGTATTAGTGTGAAAATTATACTGTTGAGATTTATTATAGATATAAGAAAAAAATGTGTTCATTGAATAATAATTTTAACAAATTTACAAGGCATATCAAATTGATTAACTTTATTTCTCCATAGGTATGGAAGAGGCTCGATTTTCACAAAGACAAATTCACCTGTTAGTTTTGATATATCTTTTGTTTTCTTTATGCTGAGGGATTGTAGAGAATCCTTTTTTAAAATTTCAAAAAGGTTGTCCCCATTTTCGTTCACATTCCATAAATCTTCATCTATTTGTCCAGTAATAATACCGTATTCAAGCCCTACAGCCTTTTGATAATTAATTAATCCAAAAACATTTGATAAAGATGAATTTGGAAAATTTTTATGAAATAAATAATCTTTCCCATCTTTTTTTAGAATATATATGTATTCCTCCTTTGGGTTTTTTGTAAAAAATGACCATCTATTAGGGTAAATCTTAGATATTTTTTTTTTAACAGATTTATTAAGCATTAATGGAGTTCTTGGCATTGCTCCCATTAAGACAACAATACCAAAAAACATCCAGATGATAATATTCAAAAGAATAAAATATTTCTTTTTACTAGTTAACATTTAATTCAGCAATTGAGTTTATAAAATTTTCATTCTCAATACTTTTTTGTGAGAGTGAATCGATAGGATCCGTTACCCAAAAATCAAAAAACACAACCACAACAACTACAATAGCAGCAGCGGCAGCTATCACTACTACCCATATTGGTGATAATTCTGCATAAGCCTTTTGGTTAAACCCATTTAACTCCATTTGAGCTTTTAAATTATTGATATTGTTTAAATCAACAATTAAATTTGTTTTTTGTTCTAAAATAGTTTTTTCAATTGCATCATATTTTAGGTTTGTTATTTCCTCGATTGCATTTTTTAAAAATTCTTTAGAATTTTTCAATTCATTTCTTATGATTATTTGATTACCTGTATTTATAGAGTTTTTAAAATTCACAAAAAATTCTGGAGACTCATTTTTTATATGAGCTATTAAACTATTTTGTAAGCTCATAAAAGCAGTTTTTTGTTCACTTGTAAATTGTGATTTTAAATTTTCATAATCTGCGTAATTAGATAATTTTGACGCAATTGGACCATTCCCGAAAAATATTCCTTTAAATAATTCCTCTCCATTACTTTGATTAATTGCTAAATCATCATCTACTCTACGGAGCTGTCGTATTGAGTACAGCTTACAAGTAAAACTAAAAATGCTAACAATGATGAAATTGATTTTAAATATTTTCTTATTGATTTCATAATAAAAAATTTATTTGCTCCATATAAGGTCTTGAGCGGTTAGTTTTCGACCGTTTTCGGTATCCAATGTTCACTTTTTAAGAGAGTTATATTCTTTTTTTGTTTAACTCCGTAAGTCGGATGGTCTTGAATTTACTCTGTTTACTCGGTTCTAATGGCTACCAACTAGTGTATATAAACCAATAGTGGTATTTATTTCCTTTATATTTAGTGTCGAGTGTCACAATACATCCCAAATTGGCGTGTATTGTGTCACTCTAGTTTTCTAAGTGTTCTATAATTCTATCAAAATAATATCTAAACTTCGGCTAAGCTGCTTACAAAGATTTAGACTCGGGATCTTCATCACTCAAACGTATGACATATTTTTTAAATCCCCAAAAATAGCCACAGCAATTTACATTCTAATAACCTGACAATTAGTTGCTTGTATTTTAAAACAAATAAATATTGAGCATAAAAAAAGCGTATTCAATCGAATACGCTTTTTTTTAATTTTAAATCCTTTAATTCAAAGGGAACCCACGGTCACGCATTAAAGCTTCAATCTTAGCATCTCGTCCTCTAAACATTTTATAGGCCTCGGCAGGGTCCATAGAGTTTCTGGGTTCAAATAAATATTTCACTAAACGCTGAGCAACCTCTTTATCATAAAATCCATCTGGTGCTTCTTGAAAAGCTTCAGCAGCATCGGCTGTCAGGACATCCGCCCATATATAACCATAATAGGCAGTCGCATAACCTTCCCCCGAAAATACATGTCCAAAATGCGGCGTGCGATGGCGCATTGGAAGTTCGGTTGGCATTTTTAGCACTGCCAAGGTTTGTTTTTCAAACGCATCAATATCAATGTTCTCAGGGTCTGCAAGGTGAAGCTTCATATCCATTAGGGCAGACGCTAAATATTCGGTGGTATCAAACCCTTGATTAAAAGTCGCTGCTTTTTTGATTTTTGCAACTAATTCTTGAGGAATGACCGCCCCTGTTTCGTGATGTACCAAAAATTGATTGATGACTTCATCGGTCGATAACCAGCGTTCTAACAATTGAGACTGAAATTCTGTATAATCTCTGACACCGCCATTTAAAGTTGGATATTTCACATTGGAGGAAAAGAAATGCAAGGCGTGTCCAAATTCATGAAAAAAGGTAGTTGCATCATCCCAAGAAACTAATAAGGCTTCGCCAGCTGCGGGTTTTACAAAGTTAGAATTGTTAGAGGCTAACACTGTTTTTTTACCATCAAAGGTCGTATGACTTCGATAGGTGGTTGCCCAGGCACCAGAGCGTTTTCCTTGACGTGCATACGGATCTAAATACCAAAGTCCAATGTGGACTCCTGAATCTTTATCAGTGACTTCCCAAACCTTTACATCTTCTTGAAATACGGGTACACTTCCGTCTGGCACTGGCGTAAACTCATAATTAAATAAGCGGCCCGCCACATAAAACATGGCATCTCTAAGTTTATCAAGTTGAAGGTATTGTTTCACTTCATCACTGTTAAGATCATATTTTGCAACTCTAACTTTTTCGGCATAAAATCGATAATCCCAAGGTTCAATGGTAATGGCATCTCCATTGGAATTGGCAACCGCTTGCATATCGGCCACTTCTTCATGAACACGGGCAATAGATGCTGGCCATACGGCTTCCATTAAAGCCAATGCATTTTCGGGCGTTTTTGCCATACGGTCTTGTAACCGCCATTCGGCATAATTTTTATACCCTAATATTTCGACGCGTTCCCGACGTAATTTTAGAATTTGAGCAATGAGATTATTGTTGTCATATTCATCGCCATTGTCGCCTCGTGAGTAATAATTAGTCCAAACCTGTTTTCTTAAAGCTCTGTTTGTAGAATACGTCAAAAAGGGATCCATAGAAGATCGCGTATTGGTAATCGCAAAAAGGTTTTCTTTTCCTTTTTCGGAAGCAATGGCCGCAGCCGATTTTATGAATCCATCTGAAAGTCCGTCCAACTGATCGGCTTTCAAAAAGGTCACATAGTTTTCTTCATCATGAAGCACGTTATCTGAAAATGTATTGTAAAGGGTTGATAATTCTTTATCAATGGCCGCATAGCGTTCTTTTTTTGCGGCATTTAACTCTGCACCACGCATTTCAAATCCTTTATATGTGAGTTCGACCACCCGTTGTTGGTCGGCTTCTAAGGGCGTTTCTAAAGAGGCGTCGTAAACCGATTTAATGCGATTGAAAAGCGCCTTGTTTTGACTGATGCTTGACGAAAATTCAGAAAGCTTTGGAGCCAGTATAGCTTGTATATCTCTAAATTCTGGCGAAGACATATTAGAACTCATGATGCCGTAATACGAAAAAACGCGGTCCAATTCTGCTCCCGATCGTTCCATCGCAGCGATGGTGTTTTCAAAAGTTGCAGCTTCACTTGAATTGGCAATCGCTTCGATCTCAGAAAGGTTGAGTTCCATGCCTTTTTCAACGGCGGCTTGAATGTCGCTAACATTCATTTGATCAAAAGCTGGAACGCCGCCATACGGGCCTTTCCATTCTTGTAATAATAAATTATGTTCTGGTTTCATAGTTTCTTTACAACTTGTCATAAGTGTGATGAGACTCAAAACAAGTACTTTGGAGTACGAGGTAAATAGTAGTGTTTTCATAAGATACGGTTTTATAGATTTGAATCGTTTGACAATTTACTTAAAATATAATTAGTGTTTATTCCAAAATTTCTACTTTCTGAATGAATACATTTTGAAGCGGCCAGTCCGAGCTGTCTGTTGGAACGGCTGCGATTTTATCGACCACATCCATCCCGTTTATAACGGTTCCAAAAACGGTATAATCGCCATCTAAATGATGGGCACCTCCTTGCTGTTGTACAATGAAAAACTCAAAAGGAGAAGCTAGTTTATAAGGGTTTTCTATGCTACTACTTGGCATACTCACCATTCCACGATTGTGTTTGAAGCCTTTGTCATGATCATTTGGAAGTAAGTATTTCCCAATTTTTTGACGTTTTCGCAAGGTAGGTCGATCATCGCTATTGCCACCTTGAATGACAAAATTTGGGATGACTCTGTAAAACTGTGTTTGGTCAAAATATTTTTTTTTAGTCAGGTAAATAAAATTAGAGCGGTGAAACTTTGTCGCTTCAAACAATCGAATGTCAATTAATCCAAAATCAGTGGTGATTCTTACGGTCGTTTCTGAATTTTTTTTGTCGTACTCTAAGAAAAATTCCATCACATTTTTATCATTCAAAATAAAATCAGATTCTTTTTTTTCTGGATTAACATCTTTTGTGATAGGAGTAGAGGTACTTTTTTTAGGATCTATTTTATTCACTTTAGTTTTCTTATCTTCACAACTAAATAGTGTACTACCTAAAAATAAAATAATTAATATTCGCATGGAGACCACTGGTTTACAGAACTGTAATATATGAGATTTAAAGCATTTGAAAAAGCGATTTCTGAAATAAATAAACAGAGTTTACCGGGCTTGGAGGCGCAGTTAAAAATGGCGCCTTGGTTTCGAAAAAAATTAATGGAGCAGTACAAGGAAGATCGTAAAACGGCCAAATTAGCGGCTGTACTTGCCTTATTTTACCCGAGTAACAAAGGAGATACGCTTTTAGTTTTAATATTACGAAAATCCTACAAAGGCGTCCACTCCGCCCAAATTGGCTTCCCTGGAGGGAAACCAGAACTCGAAGATGCTTCTTTGAAAGATACCGCTTTGCGTGAGACTTGGGAAGAGATTGGCGTTCCATCTAATAAAATCACTGTTTTAAGGGAATTAACCTCTATTTATATTCCACCAAGTAATTTTCAGGTGTCTCCTTTTTTAGGAATTTCAAAGGATCTGCTTCGTTTTACACTTCAGGCTTCAGAAGTTGATGCTGTTCTCGAAGTGTCCTTAACAGACTTTTTGAATGATTCCTTTGAAGTAACTTCAGAAGTCGAAATAGCTTCTGGATCTTCTACGGAGGTTCCTGCATTTAATTTAAACAACCATATTGTTTGGGGGGCTACCGCCATGATGCTCATGGAAATTAAAACGATGTTAAATAAAATTTTTAAAAAAATAGCGTAGGTTTGCAAAACCAATTTTAACAATCTTTATGGGGCTTTTAAAAAAAAATATTTTCGGTCAATATCTATTTCTCAAAAAATGGGTCATTCGTCTTGCAGGTGTATTAAGTCACCGACGCTATCGAGGGTTTAATGAGCTTCAAATAGAAGGGTCTGATATTTTACGAAATTTACCTCATAACAACGTTTTGTTTATTTCTAATCACCAAACGTATTTCGCAGATGTGATGGCGATGTTTCATGTATTTAATGCAGCCCTGAGTGGGCGCGATGACAATATTAAAAATGTAGGCTATTTGTGGGATCCAAAATTGAATGTTTATTTTGTTGCTGCTAAGGAGACGATGAAGTCTGGATTACTTCCAAAAATATTTGCGTATGCGGGTTCTATAAGTATTGAACGTACTTGGCGCGCTTCTGGTGAAAATGTCAATCGACAAGTTAAAATGAGTGATATTTCTAATATTAATAAAGCCTTAAATGATGGGTGGGTTATTACGTTCCCACAAGGAACCACAACGCCTTTTAAGCCCATTCGAAAAGGAACGGCTCATATTATTAAACACTACAAGCCTATTGTTGTCCCGATTGTAATTGATGGGTTTCGACGTTCATTTGACAAAAAGGGGATTCGTGTAAAGAAGAAAAATATTCTTCAAACTATGGAAATTAAAGCCCCTTTGGAGATAGATTATGAGAACACATCAATCGATCAAATCGTAGAAAAAATTGAGTATGCTATCGAGCAACATCCTTCATTCTTAAAGGTTATTTCTCAAAAAGACCTTTTAGAAACGGAGTCTCTTAATAAAAAAAGAAACTGGTAATTTTAGAATGCTTTTTCTAGCACTTTCAAATCTTTGTAGTTCGATTTCAATCGCTTTAGTAAAAGCCCATAAATCAGATAATAAAACCCTATCAAAACGGCTGCAATGACGGCCATTGCGAGCACACTTAATCCCACAACTATTAAATAAAATATATAAATATTATTGGCGCCCTCAGATTTGATATTCGTAAGCATCGTTTGAACTTCTGGGTTGTTTGTCAGTTCGATATAGACTCCCAAAACAATAGAAATACACATAAACCCAAGATTGAAAATCACGTATTGCTTAACTGTTTTACGTGTTTTTAAAATTTGTTCCATCAACATTTTTGTATTGTCTGTTGCTGAAATACTTTTGTAGTTTTTATAAAACAAATAGAAAAAAACAAATAAAACCAAGTATCCAAAAATAGTCAGAGGATAAAAAATGTGTTCAACATTATAGCTTTTCATTTTTTCTAAACTCTCTGATCCGTCAAAAAGAAATGAAATCAAGGTCCATACGACAAATTCTAAAAGACTAATAATAAAGATCCACTTCACGATCGAAGACGATTTCTTATTAATTAATTTATAAAGTTGTTCATTATTTAGGGTTGGATAGTTCGTAGAAGACTTATCCCAATCTTTTTTTAGTAGTTCTAATTCATCCATAATTAAGAATTTAACTGGGTTTTTAATTTCGTTTTAATACGGTTCATTCGTACACGCGCATTGACTTCGCTAATTCCTAGTGTTTCACTAATTTCTTTATAATTTTTGTTTTCTAAATACAAGAAAACAATTCCTTTATCGATATCGTTTAGTTTTCGTACGGCACCATATATAAGTTTCAGTTGTTCGTCCTTGGTATCATCATATTCTTCATAGGATAATTTATATTTCACCGATTCGATCCGTTGACTTTGTACGTGTCGTAAGGATTTTCGATATAAAGTAATAGCCGTATTTAATCCGACGCGATACATCCAAGTACTAAATTTTGAGTCGCCTCTAAATTTAGGAAACGCTTTCCATAACTGAATTGTAATTTCCTGAAACAGATCTTTATGAGCATCAGAATCATTTGTGTAGATCCTACAGATCTTATGTACAATGTTCTGGTGTTCCTGTAAAAGGGTTACAAAATTTTGTTCTGTTACTGATTTCAAATTGGTTATCTAGTTGAAATATTAGTATCTCAATTTACTAATTTGTTACACTTATTATTAAAAATTATAAATCTTTTTTAAGAAGTTCTCCCGCTTCAATCTTGAATGGTAATTGATTTTGTCGAGGTGGATATAAACAAGTCGTGAATTCAGAGAACGCACAAGGAGGATTGTATAGGTAGTTAAAATCTAAACGAATGCTGCCATTTGTATCGGGCAACTCAAGATACATATAACGTCCACCGCCATACGTAGTTTCTCCGGAGGTTAAATCGGCAACCATGAGGATGCCTTCACTTCCAACATCTAATGTGTAATTATTTTTTTTGTAGGTAAAATGAACTTGTCCAATAAAATTAGTGACCTCCTTGATCCCTAATTTTGAAGCGACGGTTTCTTGCTGAGCGGTTTCAAAGTATTTAAAGTTAGCATCGAAAATAAAATCTGAATTTACATCAGAACTTTTAAACCCCTTAAACGCTTTTATAGCGGAGTTTTTAGAATCCCAAACTCTTAGATACAGTGAGCCAGAACGGGTGATGACTTGCCATTTTAGGGCTTTGTAAATGAGTTTAATTGAGTTTCCGTTCGCATCAATAGTTAGGGCTAAAGTTTCGATTTGATCGCCAGTTTCAGTGGATACTTTTATGTTTTTTGCAGCCTGAAATTTAAGACCTTTTTCTGATAAATGGATGCTACCAACAGAGGAAGGTAAGTATTCAATATTCAAAACGAATTGATTTGACGCTGCTTTTCCAAAGGAGTTAGAAATAGAATCTAATTTAAATAATCCTGTCAATTCTAAGTATTTGACACGATTTTTGGATCTCAGTTCTCGATTTTGGTTCAGCGTATTTAAATAGTCTGAATCTAATGATGCTTTTTTATTTGTTGTGTGATTACAATTGAAAAAGAGTCCTATAAGTAAACTGATTATAAAATACTTTTTCATAGCTCTTATTTTTTCGGGGTGGTATTCGCCCCTTTTGGCGGCATAGGTCCTCTTAAGTGAATAATTAAACCGTCTAAGAAGTTTCTCAAAAATTGATCACCACATTCCATGTATTTTTCGTGGTTTTCATTTCTGAAAATTGCATTAAGTTCACTTTTAGTGATTTTGAAGTCTTTCAAACCGCAAATTTTTACAATATCATCGTCTCTTAATTTATGAGCGACTCTAAGTTTTTTAAAAATATCGTTATTATTTAATCCCATAGCAACAAAGGTAGTATTTTTAAAACGTATTAATCAACTGGATTGATGTCAAATGATGAGCTTTAAAGTTAAAAAAAAACTTTAATTGATTTTAAATAATTTTCTGAATTGGTAGTATCAGTCTAAAGATTCAATTTCTGTGCTGCTTACTCGATAATTCCTGCACAACTGACTCTACTTCCTGCAGCACCAGAGGGTTGGGAGCTATAATCATCGGTTCCTTGATGGATAATGACGCCTTTTCCAAGAATATCTTTAGTGGGATCGCCACAACCAATACACCATTCATCAGTACTAAATTCAACGACCGTTTCTGTTTCTGAATTCACCATAAAATTACCAATATCCCCTTTGTGGTACCCGGTTTCAACGCCCCATTTTCCATGTGGTTGGTTGGTGGGATTCCAATGGCCACCAGCAGATTTCCCATCAACAGAGCTACAATCACTCGTTTGGTGAATATGAATTGCGTGTAAGCCATCTGATAATCCTGAAACTTTGGCATTCATTTTTACCATGCCATTCGTTTCGGTAAAAAGAACGACCCCACTGACATTACTGTCACTTTTTGGGTTTAAGCTAATAGAAAGTGTTTTTGATTTTTGAGCGTTTTCAATATTCTCTATTGTTTTGGATGTTTTTGAATCTGATTTTTTAGGTTCAGATTTACATGCTATGACGAATACACTAAGAGTAATTAAGGAAATTAATTTTTTCATAATCTAAAAATTTATTTTATCGAAAGTTAATTAAAAAATCAGAACCTTCGGATTTTATTGTTTAATATTTTTGAACCGTTTAGATTTTGTCTAACCACCTGTCGCGTAAATTTTAGAGTGACTATGGGTTTATTTTTTTGGTGAGTTGGCTGCTTGGTTTAAACCGAACCACTTGTTTAGAAGGGATGAAAATAGGGGCGTTGGTTCTCGGATTTCTTCCATTACGAGCGGTTCTTTCATAAACAGACCAACTTCCAAACCCTTGCAGACTCATTCGTTTACCATCCATTAAAGTCTCACTTATACCACTTACCAAGGCTTCTAGTGCTTTGTTCGCAGCGGATCGAGAAATACCAGCATTCAATGCCATTTGATCAATTAAGTCATTTTTTGTCATAGTCGTAGTGATTAAATCATTTTAGCATTTTCGTCAAAAGTAAACCCATTTAAAAAAGAGACGGCATCCATTTGTCGTTTTCCAGGGAATTTAAAATTGATAAGTTCAATAAATCCACCCTTAACGGCGACCTTAATTGCTTTTTTAGAAATTATGAGGTGTCCAGCTTTAAATTCGTGTGGTTCAGAATGTTTCACAACCTCATACAGTTTAATATTTAAAAGAGCCTCGCCATTGGACAAAAGTCCCCAAGCAGCAGGGTAGGGATGGAGTCCCCGAACCTGGTTATAAATCGCGTCCATTGTAGTATTCCAATCCACTTTACAATTTTCCTTATTTAACTTATAAGCCGTTTTGGTTTCTTTTAGAGGTTGCGTCGTGGTTTTTACGGTTCCATCTTCAATGGTTTTGATGGTTTTTAAGACCAATTCACTTCCTAAATGCATCAGTTTATCATGTAATTCTCCTGCATTTTCTGTAGGATGAATGTCAATTTTAGATTGTAAAATAACCGCACCTGTATCAATTTTTTCATCAATAAAAAAGGTGGTAGCACCCGTTTCATTTTCTCCGTTGATAATCGCCCAATTTATGGGAGCAGCCCCACGATAATCAGGGAGTAAAGAAGCGTGTAAATTAAAGGTTCCTAAAGCGGGCATTTGCCACACAACTTTTGGGAGCATTCTAAAGGCCACTACAATTTGAAGATTGGCTTTTAAATTTTTTAAATCATTCAAAAAAGAATCTTCTTTTAAGTTAGTTGGCTGTAAAATGGTCAACCCTTTAGACTTAGAAAACACTTTGATGGCCGATTCATGAAGTTTTTGACCTCTTCCTGCAGGCCGATCAGGAGCAGTGATAACCCCTACAATCGTGTATTTATGTTTCAAAAGCCCCTCTAATATAGTGACTGCAAATTCTGGAGTCCCCATAAATACAATACGGATGTCTTCTTTTTTCATAACGTTTTGAGTTGGTATGTATTTCTTTCTGTAATTTCAATTAGCCCTCTTTCCAAAAGATTTGCTAAAATAGCGGTTAATGTGTCACGACCAAATGAACTTAAGGTTTCAAGTTTTCGAGACGAGAGCGAATCTTTTTTTAGCAAAGTTAAGATTGTTTGTGTATCATTTTTAGAAAATGAATTGTTTTTTGAACGTTCCAAACAACTCGAACAAATTCCACATGCTTTTGAATCTGTTTCTTCAAAATATGAAAGTAGTTTTTGACTTTTACAAAGGCCATCATTTTTGACATAATCAAATACGGATTGAAGCTGTGCTTTTTTTAAATCGTGTTGTTGGGTTACAATTTTTGAAATTCTATGAATTGTTTTATCGTCTTCTCGCGGTTCTATAAACGTAATTTGAGCATCGGTTTTAGAAGATTCGAATGCCACAATTTCAGCGGTATTTAAAGCCGTTAATTCTGCAATGACTTGAGCTTCTGTTAGGTTTGTTTTTTTAGCAATGACCTGGGTGTAAATTTCTGTTGAATGCTCAAAGACCCCTTCATGCGTTCTTAAAATAACCTTAATAATTAGAGCTTGTTTTGGATGTTTTTCAAGGTAATTGAACAAGGCCGTATTTCCAATTTTAATCTGAATAAAGGCCGTGTTTTTAAATCGTTCTTCTAACGTAATAATACTGGTACGATCTAGAATTCGGAGCGCATTATAAGTCAATGCAGAAGGGAGTTTATAGGTGCTGCAAAATAATTTAAAGTTAAAACTATGAACTGCATTTACACCTTCTCCGTATGAAATCTGGAAATAATTACACAGTCGCTTATAAATAGTTTTTAAATAGTTTATATCTGGTAAAGCATTAATATATTGGTTTTTAGAATCCGTTTCATCCGAAGTATTCCGAAGAATCACAGCGTATGCATTTTCATTATTTCGTCCCGCTCGTCCAGCTTCTTGGTAATAGCTTTCTAAACTTTCAGGTAAATTATGATGAATCACGGTTTGTACATTTGCTTTATCAATTCCCATTCCAAAGGCATTGGTAGCCACCATGACTTGATTTTGATTCGTGGTCCAAAGATCAAATTGGGTGTCTTTTTCTTTCGGACTTAACCCGCCGTGATAGTAGCCGCTTGTAACTCCAATTTTATTTAAATAGTTTGAAATTTCAAGCGTTGCTTTTCGGTTTCGAACATATATAATAGAAGCTCCCGAATATTTTTTTAAAATTTGAACCGTTTTGAAGTATTTATCTTCACAATCCAAGGTCAAATAAGCCAAGTTAGGGCGTAAAAACGACGTCTTCAAAATCTGTGGGGCAATACAATCCAATTGAGTACAAATATCGTTGACTACTTTAGACGTTGCAGAGGCCGTCAATCCAATGACATTCACAGTAGGGTGTAAGGTTCTGAGGGATTTAATCTCTCTATAAGCGGGTCTAAAATCATGTCCCCATTGACTAATACAATGCGCTTCGTCGACCGCAATTAGATTAACATTCATTTGTTTGATGCGTTCTTGAACTAAATCTTGTTGCAGCCGTTCGGGAGACAAGTAGAGAAATTTATAATTCCCATAAATACAATTATCCAACATTCGATCAATATCATCGTAACTAAAACCACTCGTAAGGGCCATGGCTTTAATCCCTTTTGCTTTCAGTGTATTGACTTGATCTTGCATCAATGCAATGAGTGGCGATACCACAATACAAATACCGTCTTTGATAAGTGCCGGTATTTGAAAACAAACCGATTTTCCACCACCCGTTGGTAGAAGTGCAATACAGTCTTCATTCGCTAAAACCGCTTCTATGATCGCTTCTTGCTGGGGTTTAAATTCTGAAAACCCCCAATAGTGTTCCAATAATTCAATTGGATGCTTCATTCATGAGAATTTAAATGATTTTTAATAAATTCAATGCGTTCTTCAATGGTTCCAAAAGGAGTGTCAATAATGGTATATCCGTGTTCCGTATAAGATTTAACTAGAAAGTCATGAATGATAAGGGCTTGTTCAAATGTTTCGTAACGTTCATTGTCTTGCTCATAAATTGCTTTCCAGGGTTTTAAGATGAATACCTTGTCATACTGGTGTTGATTGCAAATCGTTTTAAAAGATTCTGGATAGCTGCTTTTTAAATAGTCTAAATACGCCACAACATCTGGGAGGCCACGATCAAAAAACACCAATTTATCAGAAAGTTTGTCTGCATCTAAAAACTGTTTTTGACGTCCCAATAAGAGTTGTTCACTAAATAATAAAGGATCTTCCAAAAACAATTGCTCAATGCCTTTTTCTTGTGCTTCGAGGGTGATTTGCCTAGAAATTTCTTCCATACAATAATAGCCTTTTGCCTTAAGGGCGTTAATTAAAGTTGTTTTGCCTGTACTAGGACCACCAATCAATGCTATTTTTTGAGTATTCAAGTTGTTTTGTTTAATTCTTGTAAAATTCGTGATTTAAAAGGGAAATAAAAAATCAGATATAATGTATATTTGCGGACTTAGAGTTAAACAATGGATAAATCATCTAACCCAGAAGCGTTTTATAATAATTTAAAGGAAAAGCTATATGACACTTCCGTATGGCCTTCTGAATATTTGTATAAGTTTATTGTTAAAACAGACCTTTCAAAAATCAAAACGATTGAGTCTATTTTTGATAATCTGGGAGCGGTAATCCATACAATTCCTTCTAAAAAAGGGAATTACACCAGCGTTTCAATTAACGTAGTAATGCGTACCCCTGAGGACGTAATAGTAAAATATAAAGAAGTTGGAAGCCAAGTTGAAGGCGTTATTTCCCTGTAAATTCACTGCTTTTAATCAACTTTTAAAATACTATTAGACTCACACTATTTTTTTGTATTTTGCAAGCACTTAATTTTTTAAAACAAAGATCGCCTACATGACAGCGTTAACAGATCAACTAGAATATAATACAGAACGAGAACACTTAATCATTCCTGAATATGGAAGACATTTACAGAAAATGATTAACCATGCTGTGGCTCAAGACTCTAAAGAAGAACGGAATCGCCTCGCAAAGGCTATTATTTCTGTTATGGGAAACATGCAACCTCACTTACGTGATGTGCCTGATTTTCAACACAAACTTTGGGATCAATTATTTATCATGTCTGATTTAAAATTAGATGCAGATTCCCCTTTTGAGAAGCCAACAGAGGAAATGTTAAGCATAAAGCCAGCGCCTTTAAAGTATCCTCAAAACTTTCCGAAATATCGTTTTTACGGAAATAACATCAAAACCATGATTGATGTAGCCAATACTTGGGAAGCTGGTGAAATGAAAGAAGCTTTGGAATATACCATTGCCAATCACATGAAAAAATCATTCCTAAATTGGAATAAAGATACAGTAGAAGATGTGGTTATTTTTGGACATCTTTTTGAATTATCGGATGGAAAAATTGACTTACGTAATAGCAAGGAAGCGTTAAGTGAAGTGTCTAGTTTACTTAAGGTACAACGCAAATTTACCTCTCAAAAGAAACCAGCCAAAAAGAATAACAACCATCAAAAAAATCGAAAACGTTACTAGGACGAAGAAAGAATAGAACGTAACGCTAACTACTCATTAAAATCACTCAACATTGAAAACTTTTAAAATTGAAGGCGGACACCAATTAAAAGGGGCCATTCAGCCACAAGGTGCCAAAAATGAAGCCCTTCAAATATTATGTGCCGTTATATTATCTCCCGATAAAATTACGATTCACAATATCCCCGATATTATTGATGTCAATAAGCTTATTGTTTTATTAGGAAAACTGGGCGTTAAAGTTGAAAAGTTAGCAAAAGGCAGTTATTCTTTTCAGGCCGATGCGATTAATTTAGAGTATTTAGAAACGGAAGCTTTTAAAGTCGATGGTCGTGGTTTACGTGGATCCATCATGATTGTAGGGCCGCTTTTAGCGCGCTTCGGAAAAGGATATATTCCAAAACCAGGCGGTGATAAAATTGGACGTAGACGTTTAGATACGCATTTTGAAGGGTTTATTAAACTAGGAGCCAACTTTAGATACAACCGAGAAGATCATTTCTATGGGGTCGAGGCAAAAGAACTTAAGGGGACTTATATGTTGCTCGACGAAGCCTCTGTTACAGGGACTGCCAATATTGTGATGGCTGCTGTTTTAGCCACAGGAACCACCACTATATACAATGCTGCTTGTGAACCGTATCTACAGCAACTTTGTAAAATGCTCAATAGAATGGGCGCCAAAATTTCGGGGATTGGCTCAAATATGCTCACCATTGAAGGGGTTAAAATCTTGGGAGGTACCGAACATACGATGTTGCCCGATATGATTGAAATTGGAAGTTGGATCGGATTAGCGGCAATGACCAAAAGTGAATTAACGATTAAAAATGTCAGTTGGGATGATTTAGGTGTGATTCCAAATGTGTTTGGAAAATTAGGAATTACTATTGAAAGAAAAGGCGAGGATATTTTTATTCCTGCCCATACAGACGGCTATGAAATTCAAAACTATATTGATGGTTCAATTTTAACCATTTCTGATGCCCCTTGGCCTGGATTTACCCCCGATTTATTAAGTATTATTTTGGTGGTTGCAACACAAGCAAGAGGCAGTGTTCTTATCCATCAAAAAATGTTTGAAAGCCGTTTATTCTTTGTCGATAAGTTGATTGATATGGGCGCAAAAATTATCCTTTGTGACCCACACCGTGCGTCTGTGATTGGACATGATTTTAAATCAAGCCTAAAAGCAACGACTATGACCTCTCCAGATATTAGAGCGGGCGTCTCTTTATTAATCGCGGCACTTTCTGCCAAAGGAACCTCAACAATCCACAATATTGAACAAATTGATCGTGGTTACGAAAATATTGATGATCGCTTGCGTGCTATTGGTGCCAAGATTGAACGCATTGACTCATGAACATAGAAAAAGCACTTCATGAACGTAGCCAGCAGGCCTGTGAGCTTTGTAAAGCCACTGAAAACCTAAACGTTTATACGCTTCAACCCTCCAAGAAAATAGACCTTACGGATAGTATTTATGCATGTAAAACGTGTACCTCACAAATCGAAGATTCAGATTTAATTAATCCCAACCACTGGCGGTGTCTTAATGACAGTATGTGGAGTGAATTTATTCCTGTACAAATTATCGCATGGCGCATGTTAAATCGCGTCATTTCAGCCGGTTGGTCTCAAGATTTGATAGACATGATGTATTTGGACGATGAAACATTAGAGCTGGCAAAGGCGCTTGGCGATGGTGTGGAAGAAGGGACCAAACTTATTCACAGAGATGTGAATGGCGTTATTTTAGAAACAGGCGATAGTGTGGTTCTAATTAAAGATTTGAAAGTCAAAGGGACGAGTATGGTTGCCAAACAAGGGACCGCAGTGAGACGCATCTCATTAGATCATGAAAATGAGACTTATATTGAAGGGAAAGTTGATGGGAAGCACATTGTGATTATCACTCAATATGTCAAAAAACTATAGCTACTTCGCTAGGGCTTCTTTATACGTTGTGAGGCAACGTTCTCTAGCAAATTTATGATCCACCATTGGCGTAGGATACGTTAACTCCTGATACTCTGGCACCCATTTTTTAATATATGTATGCGCTTTGTCGAAATTAGTGACTTGTGTCGTCGGATTGAAAATTCTAAAATACGGCGCAGCATCAACCCCACATCCAGCCACCCATTGCCAATTACTTACATTGCTTGAAAGTTCAAAGTCATGGAGCTTTTCTGCAAAATAAGCTTCACCCAAACGCCAATCGATCAAAAGGTGCTTACACAAAAAACTACCCACCAACATACGAACGCGGTTGTGCATAAATCCAGTTTGATTTAACTCTCGCATGCCAGCATCTACTAGTGGATAGCCGGTAGTACCATCACACCATTTTTTAAATTCTTCGGGATCATTACGCCATTTAATGGCATCATATTGTGGTTTAAAACTCCGTGTAACGGTATGCGGAAAATGCCATAAAATCTGCATAAAAAACTCACGCCAGATTAATTCTTTTAAAAAGGTGATATTTTCATGTCGAATCGCTTTAGCGACGATTTCCCGAACACTCACGGTTCCAAATCGTAAGTGAGGCCCTAATTTTGAAGTCCCATCAACTGCAGGGAAATTTCGTGTGGCTTCATAATTCTCTATAATCTCTTTTTCAACCTTGTAGGGCGCAACTTTAACGGGATTGGGTTCAAATCCTATAGCATTCAAATCGACCCAATTCAATGACTTTGATTTATGTGTATGGTCCAATAAGTTCTCCGAATCAAACGCCCTACAGTCTTCTGAATTAAAGGCTGCTAACCATTTTTTAGAGAAGGGTGTATAGACTTTATATGGCAGTCCATCGTCTTTTGTAATTTGATTTTTCTCAAATATAACCTGATCTTTGTAGGATTTAAAAGCGATCGATTTTGATTCTAATAATTTTGAAATAGCGGCGTCTCTTTCAAGTGCATAGGGCTCATAATCATGATTGTAATACACGGCACTCACATCAAACTCATTTGTAATTTTATCTAATATAACTTCTGGTGATCCATGGTAAACAGCCACACCACTTCCGTGTGTTTGTAAACTTGCATTGATTTCAGTTAGCTGGTGGTGAATAAATTCAACTCTTGCGTCATTTTTAGGTAAGGATTCCAAAATAGCAGGATCAAAAATGAAAATAGGAAGTACCGCTTCCTTGGCCTGTAAAGCTTCAAATAATCCGTGGTTATCGTGCAGTCTTAAATCTCTTCTAAACCAAAATAGGGAAACTTTTTTTTTCATTAGTACACTCCAAATAATTCGATTAATTTCTTTTGTCTGTGGGCAAAAATCTCTTCTAATTTAGGCTTCACAATAAACGGGTGTACCAATTGCCCAAGCCAACCAAGTGGCACTTTATAGTCAATGATATCTTCCATTTCTACACCGCCATCAATTGCTTTAATAAAATGCTTGTGATGCCAAAGCGCGTAGGGTCCATACCGTTGTTCATCTACAAAATAGTGTTGGTCTTTAACTTGGGTAATTTCAGTGACCCATTTGGTTTTGATTCCTAAAATTGGTGTTACAATATATTGGATGATTTGTCCTGCATACATGGGACGATCGGCCCCCGATATGATATCAAAACTCATATACTCTGGCGTAATGGTTTTTAGATTTTTTGGATTTGATAAAAATTCCCAAGCTGATTCCACACTAATAGGGAAATTTTGCTTTTTATGTAATCGGTATAATTTCATTTTAATTGTATAATGCGATGTATAAATTTAAAGAAGTCGCTATTAATAACCAGATGCAATAGGGGATGACATAAAAAGTTTTGTTTTTAAGCGAATGTTTAAACGCCACAAGAAAATAGAACATCAGTAAGGTTAAAAAAAGAATATTAAGCAAGCCTAAGGTGATGAGTTGTTGGTTGAAAAACAGGTAGTTCCAGAACACGTTTAATACAAATTGAAAACTAAATAATAGAATTACTTTTTGAGATCGGTCTGTTTGAATGAGATACGCCATATACACAGAGAACAGCAGCATAATACTACTCCAGGCCACACCAAAAACCCATCCATGAGGCGTCCAAGGCGCTTTATTAAGAAGAATGTACCAATCTGATTGTGGACCACCGTTCATGAGCCAAGTTCCAATACCAAGTGCACTAAAATTAATGATTATAAAAAGGATTAATCCTTTGTAAAATTTCATTTAATCTCTAAGATTTTCGATTTCATTTAAAATCGACTGTGCTTCTGCATATTTAGCGTCACTCGCAGAGCGATCTGTAGATGAAAGTTGATGCCATTCTGACATTAATTTTTTGTAACGTTCCTGAAGTTTTTCAATCGGTGATTTTTTCTTAAAAATTCCAAACATGATTTATTTAAATTGGCGGGTTATTTTACTACTTAATGGTTTTGTGATTGAATAAAAGTAATCTACAAACTGTCCGTTTCCATCGATCAAATACTTTTGAAAATTCCATTTAACGGAAGTGCTTTTAACACCATTCATATCTTTTTTAGTTAACCATTGATAGAGTGGGTGTTGCGAATCTCCATTAACATCAATTTTCTCAGTCATTAAAAATGTAACACCGTAGTTTTTTTGACAAAAGGATTGAATCTCATCAGAATTCCCAGGTTCTTGGCCACCAAATTGATTGCAAGGAACTCCTATTACCATCAACTTATCTTGATACGTATCGTATAGTTTTTGAAGGTCTTCATATTGTCCAGTAAAGCCACATTCAGATGCAACATTCACAAACAGAAGGTGTTTTCCTTTGTACTCGTTTAGATTGATGGGACTGCCATCAATACTATTTATTTCAATGTTATATAAAGACATACTTTGGTTAATTTTTGATTGCGATTTAGATTGAATTGAAAATGTTATTACAGCTATGATAACCACTACTATTAATAATCTCATTTTATAATTTTAGAGACACAATCCCGCAATCTAAGTTAAATATTTGTCCTGAAATTGATTTAGACACATCCGAAATTAGGTATTCAGCCATTGCAGCGACTTCTGAAGGTGCTAAATATTTTTTGAGAGGATGACGCTGAATTGTACTTTCAATCATACGTTCATTTCTAAGAAATTTAGCTGCTAATTCCGTGTCTGTAATCGTTGGCGCAATTGCATTCACTCGAATGGTAGGTGCTAAGTCAGCAGCCACTGATTTTGTGAGTCCTTCAACTGCGGATTTTGCCGTGGCGACACTTGCATGAAAAGGCATTCCTAATTTTGTGGCAACCGTACTAAACAACACAATTGAAGCCGATTCACTCTGTGACAGAGCTTTTGTATAGGCTTGAATTGATTTAACGGCACCAATCACATTGATTTCAAAATCCGTTCTAAAATCATCTAATTTTAGCCTATTAAAAGGTTTTAAGTTGATGCTTCCTGGACAGTAGATTAAGCTATCCGCTGCTTCAATTTCTGGTAATTCATCCGTTAATATATCACAGGTATGGTGCGATAAATTAGCATGTTGGAAATCGGGTGCAGTTCGACTAATATTGATAACCTCATGCGCTTTAAGAAGACTTTCAGTAATTGCTTTTCCAATCCCTTTACTGCCTCCAATAATAATAATTTTTTTCATGCTCTTAGTGGACGTCCTTTTAAACGTTTTTCGATTTTTTGTTTTATCGCAGTTAAGCGTTTCATTTGATCCATTAATTTAGGATCTTGACTGGTTTTATAAATCTCGTTGATTCCCAATATTAATCCTTTTACTTCTCTTGATGCTTCGATTCGCTCACTCGTCGTTTTAAATGTGAGTGGTTTGAGTTCAAAAGCTTCAGCTTGTTTAATAACATCCATAGTTATAGTTTTAAATAATTTTGTAATTCAGCAATTTTTGCTGAGGTATTAAATGCACCACCATAAAAAGCGGTAACAGTTGCAGAGGTATCGTCTTTAATTCCTCTAGAGGAAACACATAAATGCTTCGCGTCAATAATGACAGCTACATCTTCGGTTCCTAATATGCCTTTTAATTCTTCTGCAATTTGATTGGTCAATCGTTCTTGAACTTGTGGCCTTTTGGCGTAATACTGTACAATTCGGTTCAATTTTGATAAACCAATTACTTTTCCTGATGAAATGTAGGCAACATGCGCTTTCCCAATAATGGGAACAAAGTGATGTTCACAGTTCGAATAAAAAGTAATGTCTTTTTCAACCAACATCTGGTTGTATCGATATTTATTTTCAAATAACGCAACTTTTGGTTTATTTTTAGAGTTTAATCCAGAAAATATTTCATCAATATACATTTTTGCAACACGTTCAGGAGTTCCCTTAAGAGAATCGTCTGTAAGGTCTAATCCTAAAACATCCATTATTTCTTCAAATAAAACAGCAATTTTCTTTTTCTTTTCTTGGTCGGATACTTTAAAAGCGTCTTTCTTCATTGGCGTTTCTAAGCCCGTAAAAAGGTGGTCATCACCAATTTCATGGTTCGAAAATCCATTTAACAGATCCTTTTCATCTTCAGTAACTTGATTATTCATAATTTATTTTAACGCTTTGATATTTTGTTATGAGTTATTTGTCGTTGTCTCGTGCATTTAAATCTTCCAGATTCAAATGATCTTAATTTTTGGTGTTTTGTTTTTCTACCTTGAACCCGTGCTCGCCACAATCGGAAACTTTTGGGTTTCATGTAGGTACGCATAATTTTGATTACTTCTTGTTCACTCAATTTGAATTGATGTTCAATCGCTTCAAAAGTCGTGCGATCTTCCCAAGCCATTTCTATAATTCGATCCAATTCTACAGTATTAAAATTCATGATACAGGAAGTTTATATTGTTCGTCAAACTGTATTTTTTCTTCCAATAAAGATCTTAAAAAATTCTTATTTTCATAGAAATTTCTCGACTTTTTGAAGTGGATGAACTTTCCTTGAGCATGAATACTCATCCCATCTGTTTTGTATACTACCAAATGATAAAATGGGATGGCCCATGTGAAATTCTGTTGTCCTTTAGTGATATGAATTAAAATGCCTTTTTTTCGCATTTCAATATTAGCATAATTTAGATCGGAAACCGTATTTAAAATTGGATTTAAGTTTACACTTACTTTGTCGACAATCATCCGTTTTGAGCCAACGCCACGGCGTTTTATAGCTTCAAAGAAAGTGTAAGGTTTGCCAACAAAATTTTCAAATATTTGTCGATGTTCCTTGTTGTAGTATGTTGTATCTAGAACCAATAGTAATGTTTAAGTAATCAAACATACATAATGTTGAGTCATTTACATTAACAATTAAACAAATATTAACATTTTTTATCAAAAAGACTAAAAATTCTCTGGAGTTTCCATTATATTGGAAGCTCTCAATTTCATCGAAATGAGTTCCTCAGTAGAAAATTTATTCAATACAGAATACATCATCTTCATACGAAAATTACTGGCCAATTGAGATCGCTTATCATCCAGAAAATTCCAGTATAAGCTATTAAATGGACAGGCATTTTCTCCCAAGCGCTCTTTGACATTATACTGACAGTCACCACAATAATTACTCATTTTATTGATATAGCTCCCAGATGAAACATAAGGTTTAGTCGCAATCAGTCCACCATCGGCAAACTGACTCATCCCCCGAGTATTGGGGAGTTGAACCCATTCTAAGGCATCGATATAAATACCTAAATACCAAGCATCCACGTCATCGGGGTTTGTTTGGGTCAATAGCAAATAATTCCCCGTAATCATCAAACGTTGAATGTGATGTGCATAGGCATTGTCTAATGAGTTATTAATGGTTTTGTTTAAGCAATTCATTTTGGTCTCTCCAGTCCAAAAGAATTCAGGAATTGGCTGATGATTATCGAGCGTATTTAAAGTTTTATACTCCGGCATTTGTGCCCAATACATCCCACGCATATATTCTCGCCATCCAATCACTTGTCGGATAAATCCTTCAACTTGTGAAATAGAAATTTCATCACTATGAGATCGATAATGGGATAAAACAGACGTTATAATTTCTTTTGGGCTAATAATTTTAAGGTTCATTGCAAACGATAACCGAGAGTGAAACAGATACACTTCATCGGTATGTAATGCATCTTGGTAATCCCCAAAATGAACTAATAAATGCTGATTAAAATACTCGAGTTGTTGCAACGATTGCGCCCTATTTACTGGATACGAAAACGTGGTTTCTTTGAAACGCCCAATGGTTTCAACTCCAGACGATTGAATGGCGTTTAAAATCGATTCTACGTTGGTGTTAAACTGAATAAAGGGTGGAATTCCTGGAGATCCTTTCCATTTATTTCGATTGCTTTTATCATAGTTCCATTCACCACCTTCAGGCTGTTCGCCTTCCATTAAAATGTGATGTTTTTTACGCATATATCGATAAAAGCGTTCCATTAACAACTGCTTTTTTCCTTCAAAGAATATCGAAAGTTCATCGCGAGTGGTATAGAAATGTTCCGTATCAAATTCTTGAGTTGGAATGGATACCAACTTGCAAATAGTTTTAAGTTGCTCGTCCAACCGGTATTCATCGGGCGATTGGTATTCAAATTTCTCAACACTCTGAGAAGCGATCAGAGCCGTTATGTTTTCTCTTAAGTCCTGATGATTTGAAGCCTCGTCTAAGGTAACATAAATCACGGTATGCCCTTGCGATTTTAGTTCTTCTGAAAACGCTCGCATGGCCGCGAAAAATCCAACCACTTTTTGAATGTGGTGTTTGACATAATCGGTTTCTTGCCGCATTTCAAACATACAATACACGGTAGATTCTGTAACAGATGTATACCATGAATGTTGTGCGTTGAGTTGATCTCCTAGTATAAGACGTAGTGTTTTCATTTAAAATAATTTTGTTTGAAGCCATTTTTTGCGATACGCTCCATTGGAGTCATAGCGCTCGGCTTGAAGTTTGACATTAAACGTTCGATTTCGAGGGTCATTTCCGACCCCTGAGACGTACATCCAATTGCCATAATTACTATGTACATCATAATCGATTAAAAGTGCTTCAAAGTAGGCCGCACCAATGCGCCAATCCAATTGAAGTGTTTTGGAAAAATAGGAAGCGACATTTTGCCGACCTCGATTACTCATCCAACCTGTTTTTTGTAATTCAAGCATATTTGCATTTACAAAGTCATTTGAAGTGGTGCCGTTGATCCATTGGTCTACAAGCGAAGCGTCCTGATTCCAATCATATGTTTTTTCTAGAATCCCTCCGATTTTAAAAATATGAGAGCCATGTTTTAACGAAATAAATTTGAAATAATCGCGCCAAATTAATTCAAAAATCATCCAATACGTTGAGTCATTTGATCCGTAAGTAGCTTCAAATTTTTTAACATTCCAGTAGATAGTTCGAGGGGAAAGACTCCCATTTGCCAGCCAAGCAGAAAATTTCGAACTATAATTGATACCTATCAATCCATTCCTAGTTTTTTTATAAATACCTAAGGCTTTACTTTCAAAAACATAGGATTCAATTCGCTGGTTTGCTTGTGTTTCTCCACCTTTAAATGGAAACGCCGATTCCGGAACTTGATGAGGCGTTTGATAGCCTAAAAAATCAAGAGTCGGGACGTTAGGTGTGTTTTCTAAAAGATTTTCTTTGGGCATTTGTTTAGGAACCACTAAAGGACGAATTTTAACCGATTTCTCAATGGCTTTTCTAAAATGAGTAAATACTCGAGGCGTATCCTTTGCTTCAAAATGAAGATCTTCTGGGTGGTATAAAAATTGATTGTAATAAGATTTAAAATCAACCGTTTTTGAAATTGTATTGAGGCTCGATTGATAAGTTTTCACTTCCTCAGTTGTCCATTCATTTTGACGATATACGCTTGTAATTTCATACTCTGAAATTAGTTTATTTAGACTGTTTTCTGGAGTTTCGTGTAAAACAATTAACGAAATATTGAGGTGTTGTAATTGTTGTTTAAGATCTTCTAATGTTTCAAGAAGAAATTGAACGCGAAATACGGCTGTTTTTTTAAACCCATATTTAGTGGGTATGAAAAATTTTGGATTTAAAAAATAAACACCGATGACTTTTTCAGACGATTCTACGGCTGCATTAAGGACGTAGTTATCGACTGTTCTTAAATCATTTCCAAACCAAACTAAGCTTGTTTTTTTCGAAGACTGCTGCATTTTTTACTACAATATTTGACGGATTCCCAATTTTTCTCCCATTTCTTTCGCCATGTAAAGGGTCGATTGCATTGAATGCAAATTTTGCTAGGGAGAAACTGTTTTTTCAATGTGAATGAATCTTTATTTTTTTGGACGTTGGTATTCGATTCGTTGTTTAAGCGATGGCAGAGCATAGCCGTCTAAGCCGTTAATGGCCACAATATTTGCTTTGGCTAAATTGACAAATCCATCTGCTTCTACAATATCATCTTTGATATATAAATCTTTTATCTCGGCAATAAGTTGGACCGTATTGTTGGCTTTGATGATGTATTCCTCACAAAAGGTGAGTGCCATTTGAATGGGCGCGCCTTTTACAAATGGTGCATGCCAATCGTTTTTATATTCTTCTTCAAGTTTTGTAATGTCAAATTCTGAGATACCTTTATCATATTTAGCAGAGGTATGGTGTGCCTGCTCAATAATATCTAAATGGATGTGATTCACTGTGAATTGGCCTGTTTCTTTGATGTTTTCGTACGTATTTCTGGGCACATCACTTACGGGTCTAAATACGATTCCAAGAAGGGGAGGGTTGGATCCTAAGTGCGTTACGGAACTAAAAACCGCTACGTTTGGAACGCCGTCATTTGATTTGGTTCCGATGAGATTTGCCGACTTAAATCCCGAACAACTATTCATCATGTTTATTCTGTAAACATGGTCTAAATCATCAAAATCTTGGCGTTTTAAGTGTAACATTTAGTAATTGTTGAATTGGTTAATTTTTACAGATGATGCTTTTAAATCAAACATCAAATTATAGAGTCCAAAAAAGGTTCGATTGATATATATAAAATGTTTTGACCCACGATTTCCATTAAACTTCCTGAGCTCTGTGCTTTTGCTGTAACGATCGGCTAAATCTCCAATTTTATTAAAAAACTCTGAGTTAGAAAAGTCAAACACTGCTTCGTGAAATGGCAACGTAAACACACTCAATAGATCATGAAACATCGCGGTGAAAAATGATAATTCTTCGGGAGTATCTGTTGGAGTTAAAATTTCTAACTCAAACAACTTCTCCTTAAATAATTTGGGAGTATCAATAATTTTTTTATCCGATAATTCAAAGTAAGGAATGTAAAACTCATCTGGTATAGATTTCATACAACCAAAATCTAAAGCAATCAACTGTGCATCCTCATTAATCAGAAAATTTCCAGGATGTGGATCTGCATGTACTTTTTTTAGGGTATGAATTTGAAACATATAAAAATCCCAAAGCGCTTGGCCAAGTTGATTCGCCTTCTGCGTATCGGTATTATATTTTGCAAATTCTGAAAGATGCTCCCCTTTCATAAAATCCATTGTGATGATGCGATCCGAAGAATAATCATCATAATATTCTGGAAATAATAAATTAGGAATGTGAACGCAGGCTTTTGCTATTTCTTTACTTTGAGAGATTTCAAGATCGTAATTGGTTTCTTCTACCAATTTATCTTCTACTTCTTGAAAGTATTTGTCAGAATCTGTCCCTTTAATGTTAAACATTTTTATGGCAATCGGTTTCACCAGAGATAAGTCCGATTTGATACTATCAGCCACGCTTGGATACTGGATTTTTACAGCCAATTTTTTGCCATCTTTTTCTGCTTTGTGGACTTGTCCAATACTGGCAGCATTGACGGATTCAGAATCAAATTCGTCAAAAATTTCGTTGGGGTGTTGTCCAAAATATTTTTTAAAGGTCTTGATCACTAGTGGAGGCGACAGTGGCGGAACAGAAAATTGAGCTAATGAAAATTTATCTACGTAAGCTTGCGGTAAAATGCTTTTCTCCATGCTCAACATTTGCGCTACTTTTAAAGCACTTCCTTTGAGTTGTTTTAATCCCGAATAAATATCTTCGGCATTATTTTTATTGAGATTTTCTTTTGCAACGGCTTCTGATTTAGTGATTTTCTCACCATAGTATTTTAAATAATTCACCCCAACCTTTGCACCCGTAGAAACAAGTTTCCCGGCACGTTGTATTTTTGAGGTTGGTATTTTGTCGATGGACTTCATATTAGTTCATGCTGATTTTTTCCTTAATCAAAAATTTGCCGAAATCAACGAAACTTTTTAATGGGGAAATGTTAATGAGATCAAAGCTAGCATTGATTGATTTTTCAATAAAAATATCTGTTTTTTCAAAGGAAGTAGACGTATCATCTAACCAAAACTTTAAGGTTAGCATCAGTTGAATCCAATAGGTTTCTTGAACGACATTATCTTTAATTTGCTCTAATTGCTTGTTTTTGATTTGCAATACTTCAATATCTAATTGATCGATATAATTCAAGAACTTTGAACGTAAGCCTTTTAATTTTTTTAAATTTTCGAGTTGATTAGAACTTTCGTTTAATGCATAGACCACATAACTTCTGTTGGCGGTTAGGTTCTCGAAAAATGTAAAGTAAAAACTCAATAATTGATTTCTAGAATCGTAAGTAGGGTAGTCTTTACTTGTCTCTAAAGTTTCAAGTGTGTTTGTAAAGAATAAACTAAAAATAGCGCTTTCTAAAACTTCGAAATTTGCAAAAAACTGATAAAAATCAGCTTCTTCAAATCCGTTAGATTTTGAAAAGGTGTAAATAGATTTTGGAGGATGGTTATGTTCTAAAACATAGTCCATATAAAGCTTTACAAGTGTGTTTTGTGTGAGAGGTTTTTTTTTCGCCATAACATGTTTTATTTATAGCGTAAAAATACATTTTGTCTAAGATATTATAGATACAATTAAACAAATATTAACATTTTTCATCACAGCAATTGTCATCTTTTACAAGTTTGCAACTAAAGACTGCTAATAGCATCCCCAAGAATGGTGCAGTCAGATACACCCACAAGTCGGTAAAATTTCCGGAAGCTAGGGCAGGCGCTAACGAACGAATGGGATTCATAGACGCTTTTGTTAATGGCCCAGCAAACATGGCTTCTAAGAGAATCACGCTTCCGACGGCAATCCCAGCAATAGGCCCAATTTCTTTACTGCCAGTGGACACATTTATAATGACCACCATTAAGAAAAAGCTAAGAAGCAATTCGATGATAAATACTTTTAAGGGTTCAATAGTGGGAATGGTGGCTCCTAAGTCACTGTCCGGAAATAGATAGAGTAGGAGCAGCGAAGCGGCAATTGCGCCAGTAAATTGGGCTACTATGTATTTTGGAACTTCTTTCCATCTGAATTTTTTAGCGACTGCAAACCCAACGGTCACCGCCGGATTAAAATGCGCTCCTGAAATGTCTCCAAACGCATAAATCATCGTCATGACAATCAATCCCCATGTGATGGCCACCCCAGGATGGGTAATGGTACCCCCTGTAAAATCATTGATCACCATGGCGCCACAGCCACAAAAAATCATGCTAAAGGTTCCTATGATTTCTGAAAGGTATTTTTTCATTTCATTTTTTTTTCAAAGATACAATCTAATTTTTATTCTTAATTTAGGATTATTGTAATTCAAGTAAATGTTATTTGTATGTCCGTAAATACTAATAACAGTTAATTATTTATTATATTTAAAAAAAATAAAGGTATGAATATTTTTAGTTTTACAGCAGAATTTGATAGTGAAGAATCTTGCCGAACTCATTTTAAAGG
>Ga0209405_1000516_pt1 | contig 31320 bp, 31 predicted proteins | sample COGITO_mtgs_1105_6_FD_184803 | JGI IMG/M metagenome (GOLD analysis project Ga0209405, IMG submission 184803) | Pelagic marine microbial communities from North Sea - COGITO_mtgs_110516 (SPAdes) (version 2) | ecosystem: Environmental > Aquatic > Marine > Epipelagic ...
TACAACGCATTTAATTTGGAAGAAAAAGGATTTGAGTATTTTCAAATAGGGATATAAAATGATCTATCCTATTGGTTTAAACAAGCGCAATAAGATTTAAGGATCTTGTTTTGCAAAGATTTTAAATCTGCACGCCTCAATTTTTATGCTTTAATTTGTTGTTAAAAATTAATAATAAGTAAATATTTTTTGTTAAAATTATGAAATAATTCCCCGAATAAAGAATGTGCTTAAAATTAATTTTGCACCAGTTTAGGACTCTAAAATACATGCTAAGTTTTTTTATTGTACTTTGCAATTGATTAAATAATAAAATTGAGTATTTTTTTTATTTGTTTAAAAATCAATTAAGTGATTATTTAATTCATTTATTACGATTTTATACCCTTTGTTACAAATAATTTTTTTTTATTTTTTATTGATTTTTTTAAAAAAATAATACAGATATTTGCATTTATTAATACTTGAATGTATTTTTTAAGTGCATTTGCTTATTAAGAGTTGAATTATAGATAACATCATTACTTTGATGTTATTTAATTCAAGTATTTTATTTAAATTTGTTATGAATTCTTTGTTGCTAGAGGTTCATAAAAAAGGAAAAGAATATGGAAAGTATATATTACGCCTCATTTTTGTTCATATCAATTTTTTTGATAACATACATACTTATTCCAAAAATTAGAAATATTTCTTTAAAGTTCAATTTAACAGATACCCCAGGCGTTCGAAGCTCTCATGCCAATACCACGCCATCTTTTGGAGGTATTGCTTTTTATATTAGCTATATAATTGCTTTATTTTTTTTACAATTCTTTTTTGACAATCAAGTCTCACTAACACTATTGGTGGGAATATCTGTTTTGTTTTTTACAGGTTTATTCGATGATGTTGTAAATCTTCGAGCTAAAGTTAAGTTTTGTGGCCAATTCTTAGGAGTGGCTTTGCTAATGTCGCAGTCAGATTTCAGAATAATTTCCATGCATGGTTTTATGGGTATTTATGAAATCCCTTTAATTGTTTCTGTTGTAGGGAGTATGTTTTTCTTGTTAGCAGTTATCAATGCCTTTAATCTATTAGATGGTATAGATGGTTTAACGTCCATTACTGGCATTATTGTAGCTTCTTTTTACAGTTATATGTTTTATAAGCTAGGGTATTTTTATTATCTGAGTATTAGTATTACTACCATTGCTACGCTATTGGCTTTTCTTCGGTTCAATTTTTCGGTAAAAAGAAAAATTTTTATGGGAGATACAGGTAGTTTAACGATTGGTTTGGTGTTAGGGTTACTAACTTTAAAATTAATGACGGCAGATGCTGTGTATACCTCTTTGCATTTCGAGCCAAAGCAATTACCGTTAGTGTTAGTAGCTGTTTTGTTTGTTCCAATATTAGATATTTGCAGGGTCATGATTATACGTCTTTTAAAAGGAGTTTCTATGTTTAGTCCAGATAGAAACCATATTCATCACATTATTGTCGATTACGGTTTATCTCATAGAAAAGCATCTTCGTTTATAGGTTGTGTAAATTTTTGTGTGGGTCTTCTTATGTTTTTTGTAATTATAAATTTCAACACTTTACAGTCTACATTGTTATTAATTGGTATCTTTGCCTCCGGTATTCTATTACTATTTTTAATGAATAAAAATAAAGCAGCGCTGCGATTAAAGGTGAAATTAAAGACCTCTATGTTAAGAATGTTTTTCTTTACATGGTAAATATTATAACTGTTGAATTTTTAGTATATTTAAAGTTATGATAGAGGGGGGTTCAAAAAAATGGTTTGTTTTATGTACAAAGCCAAGAAATGAGTTAAAGGTTACGGAGCGTCTCACTAGAATCGGAGTAGAGGTGTATACACCTACTAAGATTGAAGTTAGACAATGGTCTGATCGTAAGAAAAAAGTATCCATACCTTTGTTGCCCTCTATGGTGTTGGTAAAATTGTTAGCCAAAGAAGTAGATGTGGTGTTTGACGTTCCTGGAGCAGTACGTTTTTTGTTTGAACACGGCAAACGTGCTAGTGTTTCAAATGAAGAGGTATTGGCAATGAAAAGTTATTTACAGATGCTGGTTGAGAAGGAGTCAAAAACCTTAACAGTTGGAGACCTGGTAAAAGTACCTTTGTTAGAACAAGAGGCTATATTGCTCTCTGTCAAAGGAAAAAAGTGTTTGGCCCAATTGAAAAAATTAGGCGCCATAGTATCATTTCAATTGCAGTAAGCAATTGAAATTTTTTTTTGCACAAAAGGAATTCGTACTTTCGCGATAGAAAGACATATATATAATTATAAGGAATAAAATAAATGAAAAAGAATACACAACCATTTCTAATTTTGCTTTTAATTTTTTTTACAAGCATTGCATTTTCGCAAGACATCAGTCAATTAAAAAATGTAGATGTCAATTCGATGTCAGATGATCAAATTGAATCGTACTGGTCACAAATAAAAAAAGGTGGTTACACGATGGCGCAGGTAGAAGTTCTTGCAAAGGCACAAGGGATTTCTGCAACTAAAATAGCCGACTTTAAAAGAAGGGTAAATAGCTTAGGAGCTAAAAATACCTTTAAAAATAAAAATTTTGAAATAGAAGAAAAAGGAGAATTTACGGATGAACCATTTGGATTAAAAGACCCTCAAATGGTGGAGAAAGACTCCGTTAGTGTTTCGCTTTTTGGATATGATTTTTTCAGTAATTCTAAAGTTTCTTTCACTCCCAGCGTAAATATTGCAGTCCCTAAAAATTACCAAATAGGTCCTGGAGACGAAATCATGATTGATTTGTGGGGTGCTTCAGAAATTACTTATAAGGCTACAGTAAATAATAGCGGTAGCATTAAAATTAACGGGATTGGTTTTGTTTTTATAAACGGATTTACCTTGGAGAATGCATCAAAAAAAATAATTTCAAAATTAAAAACCAAACACGCAGGTATTTCAGCAGATAGCAATAGTTATAATAAAATAAACACCAATATTACCGTCTCTAAAATTAGAACGGTTCAGGTAAATATTATCGGAGAAGTGAAAACACCAGGTACCTATGCCTTAAACTCTTTGTCCACAGTTTTAAATGCATTGTATGTTGCTGGAGGCCCTACAGAAATGGGAACCTTTAGAGAGGTGCAATTGGTGCGCGCAAACAAAGTAGTTGCCACATTAGATATCTATCAATACATGTTGTCGGGTACCCAAGAGGGCAATTTAAAATTACAAGACCAAGATGTATTGTTAGTTACGCCTTATAAGAATTTAGTATCTGTAGAGGGCGCTGTAAAAAGAGCCGGAATTTATGAATTAACAGACGGACAAACCTTGGCGGAGTTGGCGGAGTATTTTGGTGGTTTTACCCCGAAAGCATATACCAATCTATTAACGGTAGAGCGTTTAAATGGCACACAAAAAGAAATAAGAGAAGTCGCTTTTACGAAGGCTAAAGACTTTGTCATGCAAGCAGGAGACAAGCTTGTGGTGCAAGAGATTTTAGATCGGTATGAAAATAAAATAACCATTCAAGGAGAGGTATACAGACCCGGTAGTTTCGAGATGTTTGAGAAAATGTCATTGAAAACCCTTATTGAAAAGGCAGAAGGCATTACTCCAGAAGCATTTCTATTAAGAGGTTTGTTGGTACGTACTTTTGATGACACCCATAAAGAGAACATAGCCTTTTCTGTTTCAGATATTTTAAACGGGAGTGCGACAATTGTATTGAAAGCAAGAGACCAGGTGCGTATCTTTAATAAAGATGAACTAAGAGAAAAAAGAACCATCACTATTGCTGGGGCAGTGAATACACCCAATACGTTTGATTTTGTTGATAAATTACAAATAGAAGATGTAATTGCCATGTCAGGTGGTTTAGAAAGAGGCGCAGATCCACAGGTAATTTCTGTTTCAAGAAGATTAAAAGACGGTAGTTTTAAAACTTTAAGTGAAGTTTATGCAGTTTCTTCAGACGAGAACTTAGCAATTAATAACGGTAAGCCGTTTTATATTCAACCTTTTGATGTTATAGATGTTCGGTATTCAAAAGGATATACAGCACAAAAAAACGTTTCAATTTCTGGCGAAGTTAAATATTCAGGATCGTATACTTTAATAAATAAGAATGAACGCATTTCAGATTTAATCGAAAGAGCGGGAGGTTTTACCGAATTTGCATATGTGAAAGGAGCAGCTTTAATTCGGAAAACAAAAAATAAATACGCAATAGACATCCTAAAAAACATGGATAAGAACATGGGAGATGAATCCAATTCAGATGCTTTGAAAGAGATGGAGGCCAATGATACAGAATTTAAAGTTGGAATTGATTTAAAAATGATTTTAGAAAATAAAGGATCAGACATCGATATGTATTTAAGAGAAGGAGATGAATTATTGATTCCTTCTAAAAGACAAACAGTAAAGGTCTCAGGCATGGTTTTACAACCTTCTTTAGTGCAGTATAAAGAAGGGCTTTCTTTGAGAAAATACATTTTTAAATCTGGTGGTTTTGCTGACACTGCAAAAAAAACTAAAATTTATGTTTCGTATGCCAATGGTGATATTAAAACGGTGAAGCGTTTTCTTTTTATAAAAAGGTATCCAAAATTAGCACCTGGTGCAACTATTTTTGTACCTGCCAAACCTGTGAAAGAGAAAATGTCTACTGCAGAGCTTTTGGGCATTACCACGTCTATAGCTACCTTAGGTATTTTGATTAAAACAATGTTAAACTAGTTTTTAAACTGTAAAAGTATATTATCAGTAGAATTATAGCCATATGATACAAGAAAACAACACTACGAGCCAAGATCAAGAAGATGCGATAGACATCATTGCGCTTTTAAAAAATCTTTGGACTGCCCGTAAAATCATTCTAAAAATAACGCTTGCCTTTACTTTTTTAGGGCTGTTCGTTGCTGTGTTTTCTAAAAATGAATTCACCGCATCTACTACTTTTGTGCCTTTGGCGCAAGGAACTTCTGTAGGCGGAGGTAGCTTGGGGAGTTTGGCTTCTTTAGCCGGAATTAATATTGGTGGAGGTGTGAATAGTGAAGAGATCTCACCAGAGTTATATCCGCAAATAGTAAGTAGCATTCCTTTTCAGTTAGAGCTTTTAAATACGCCATTAACCATAGAAGGGCAAACAGCACCTGTTTCTTATAGCGATTATTATGAAAATATCTATAGCCCAGGGGTGTTGTCAACTATTAAAAAATACACCATCGGCTTGCCAGGTGTTTTAATTTCATTGGTAAGATCGGCTCCAGAAAATCGGGAAGTATCTGCTGGCGCTAAAGAAAGTCAATTGATCTCCATTTCTAAAGAAGAATATAAACTAATTGAAGGCTTAGAGAATCAAATAAGTTTAGAAGTAAATGCGAAGGAAGGTTTTATTTCTATTTCAGTAACGATGCCAGAAGCAATTGCAAGTGCAGAGCTTGCATTAAAAGCACAGCAACTTTTGCAAGAGTATGCCTTAGAATTCAAGACCCAGAAATCCATCGAGCAATTAACCTATATTGAAGAGCGTTATGCAGAAAAGCAGAAAGCTTTCAATGAAATTAAAATTGCCTTGGCGCGTTTTCAAGACCAGAATACTGGGATAAATACCGCTTTAGGGAGAACAAAATTATTGCAGTTACAAGGGGACTATGACCTTGCTTTTACGGTATATTCCGAATTGGCGAAACAATTAGAAACACAGCTTTTACAAGTTAAAAAAGACACCCCACTTTTTACCGTATTAAAGCCAGTAACCATTCCAAATGAAAAGTCAGCACCTAAAAAAGCATTGATTGTAGTGGTGTATCTGTTTTTAGGATTTGTGTTAAGTGTAGGTTTTGTTTTAGGGAAAAAGGCTTTTATAGGTTTTAAAAAAGAATGGGCTTCGAAATAACCCAGGTATGGCCTAATTGCAAAAATTAGGCACCAGTGTATCATTTCAATTGACTAAAGCAATTGAAATTTTTTATATCATAAAAAAGCATTACTGTAGGTAGCGTCGGCGAAGCCGTGGAAAAAACGAAAGTTTTAAGGCTTTAAAGAGTACTAAAAAGTAGTAAAAACCAAAAACACAAACAAAACTGACTACCGGTGGTAGTCGAGAAAAAAATAAATTATGAAAGTAGGAATCACCTTTTCAACCTTTGATCTTTTTCATGCCGGGCATGTAAAGATGTTAGAAGAAGCCAAACGTCAGTGTGATTATTTGATTGTAGGCTTGCAGTTAGACCCTTCGATTGATCGGCCTGAGAAAAACAGACCTTCACAATCTATAATAGAGCGTTATATTCAGCTCAAAGGATCTAAGCATGTAGATGAAATTGTACCCTACGTATCGGAACAAGATTTAGAAGACATCTTACGTTCTTTTAAATTGGATGTTAGAATTATTGGCGATGAGTATAAGGAAAAGAACTTTACAGGTAGAACCTATTGTGAAGAAAAAGGAATTGATCTTTATTATAATTCAAGAGATCATAGGTTCTCTTCGAGTGGACTTAGAAAACAAGTGAAATTAGCAGAAGATAAATAAGAAATGAATATTACAGTTATAGGATCCGGATATGTTGGGCTCGTCTCAGGAACGTGTTTTGCAGAGATGGGAAACAGGGTTACTTGCGTAGACATAGATCCGGTCAAGATTGAAAAATTAAATCAAGGAATCATTCCTATTTTTGAGCCTGGTTTAGAGACGATGGTGTTAAAAAATGTAAAAAATAAGAACCTATTTTTTACAACAGCGTTGCACGAAGCTTTACAAAATTCTGAAATCGCATTTATAGCGGTTGGAACTCCTATGGGAGATGACGGTTCTGCAGATTTACAATATGTATTGGCTGTAGCGAAATCTATTGGGCAGTCGATGCAAAAAAGATTGATTGTGGTCGATAAATCTACCGTACCTATCGGAACTGCAGAAAAAGTAAAGGCGACCATTCAAAAAGAACTAGATGTTCGGAATTCTGATTTACAGTTTGATGTAGTTTCTAATCCCGAATTTTTAAAAGAGGGAGCAGCGATAGATGATTTCATGAAACCAGACAGGGTGGTTATTGGAGCAGATTCTGAGATTGCCTTTGAAAAAATGAAAGAATTATATTCTCCTTTTTTCAGATCTCATGACCGTTTTATCACCATGGACATCCGTTCTGCAGAGATGACCAAGTATGCCGCCAACGCAATGCTAGCTACCAAAATATCTTTTATGAATGAAATTGCCAATATCTGTGAAAAGGTAGGGGCAGATGCTAATCAGGTAAGAATCGGAATCGGTTCGGATCAGCGTATTGGGTATAGCTTTATTTATCCTGGTGCAGGCTATGGAGGTTCTTGTTTTCCAAAAGATGTAAAAGCACTTACAAAAATAGCCAAAGAAAATGGCTACACTGCGCAATTGATAACTGCAGTAGAAGAAGTAAATGATGCACAGAAATTAGTGATTGCTCAAAAAATAGTAACCCGTTTTGGAGAAGACTTAACCGGATTTACTTTTGGTATTTGGGGTTTGGCCTTTAAGCCCGGAACCGATGACATGAGAGAAGCACCAGCCATTTATGTAATAAAGGAACTAGTGAAACGAGGTGCCAAAATAAAAGCCTATGACCCAAAGGCGATTGATGAAGCAAAAGAGCATTATTTAAAAGGAATTCAAAATATAACATATGTAACGTCGAAATATGATGTTTTAAAAAAATCGGATGCACTGGTATTACTTACTGAGTGGAAAGAGTTTCGTTCGCCTGATTTTGAGGAAATAAAAGCACAATTGAACACGCCTGTTATTTTTGATGGGAGAAATCAATATATTGCTTACGATTTAGATAATAAAGGGTTAGAATATTATAGAATAGGAAAATAAAAAAAATATTATGTTAAATTTAAACGGAAAATCAATTTTAATTACTGGAGGAACAGGTTCTTTTGGTAAAATGTTTACAAAGTTAATCTTAGATCGAAATCCAGATGTTGAAAAACTAGTTATTTTATCTAGGGATGAACAAAAACATTTCCAAATGGCCCAAGAGTTCCCTGAAGATAAATATCCTGCAATGCGTTATTTCATTGGAGATGTAAGAGATAAAGAAAGGTTAAAAAGAGCTTTTGAAGGGATTGATATTGTAATTCATGCAGCGGCTATGAAACATGTTCATTTAGCAGAATATAACCCTATGGAATGCGTGAAAACAAATATTAATGGTGCAGAAAATGTTATTGATGCAGCATTAGAATCTGGTGTTAGTGAAGTTGTTGCTCTATCAACAGATAAAGCAGCAGCTCCAATTAACCTGTATGGTGCTACTAAATTAGCTTCGGATAAATTATTTATAGCAGCAAATAATATAAAGGGAAAAAGGGATATTCGTTTTTCTGTTGTCAGATACGGAAATGTAATGGGGTCAAACGGATCTGTTATGCCATTTTTCTTAAATAAAAAGAAAAAAGGAGAAAAATTTCTTCCAATTACAGATGACCAAATGACTCGTTTCAACATCTCTTTACAAGATGGCTGTGAAATGGTATTTCATGCAATTGAAAAAGCATGGGGAGGTGAGGTTTTTATTCCAAAAATACCATCATACAAAATTTCTGATGTCGCAACTGCAATTGCACCTGATTTAGAACAAAAAGTAGTAGGAATTCGTCCTGGAGAAAAACTACACGAAGAGATGATTACCCCATCTGATTCATATAATACTGTTGATTTGGGTAAATATTATGCAATTCTCCCACAAAAATCACCTTATTCACAATACTCTAAGGAAGATTACAAAAAAGCTTTCAATGCTATAGATGTTCCCAATGGTTTTTCGTATAACTCTGGGGATAATACAGATTGGGAAACGATAAAATCATTGAGAGAATTAGTGAAAATTCATGTAGATCCCAATTTTAAAGCATAATGAATAAAATACCTTACGGAAGACAAAATATAGACCAAAATGATATTGATGCAGTTGTTTCAGTGCTTCAATCTGACTACCTTACTCAAGGTCCTAAAGTTAGAGAGTTTGAATCTAAATTTGCAGAATATGTAGGAGCTGAGTATGCCGTAGCAGTTAACAATGCTACCTCGGGATTGCATCTCTCTGTGCTGGCTTTAAATTTATCTAAAGGAGATAGAGTAATTACAACCCCAATTACTTTTGCTGCCTCGGCAAACTGTATTCGTTATGCAGGAGCAGAGGTTTGGTTTGCAGATATTGACCCAAATACGTATTTGTTGGATATTAATTCTGTAAAAGAATTGATTGAATCAAAGCCAAAAGGTTTTTTTAAAGGAATTATACCAGTTGATTTTGCTGGACTTCCAGTCAATATGGAAGATTTCAGAGCTTTGGCAGACGCTCACAATCTTTGGATTATAGAAGACGCTTGTCATGCACCCGGTGGTTATTTTGTAGATAGTAAATCAGAAAAAAACTTTTGTGGAAATGGCAGATATGCTGATATTGGAGTTTTTTCTTTTCACCCTGTAAAGCATATTGCTTGCGGAGAGGGCGGAATGCTTACTACAAACTCTAAAGAATTGTACGAAAAGTTGATGCTGTTAAGAACTCATGGTATTACCAAAGAGAGTATGGAAGAAAACCATGGGAACTGGTATTATGAAATGCAAGAACTTGGCTTTAATTATAGGCTAACGGATTTTCAATCTGCATTGGGAATTACTCAATTAGCAAAAAACAATAAAGGAGTAGCGCGAAGAAATGAAATTTCCTTGGCTTATAAAAAAGCATTTGAAGGAAAAATTAAGTTTCAAGACTTACCTGCAAGGAATTATAACGCACATCATCTCTTCATTATAGAGGTTGAGAATAGAAAAGAACTGTATGATTTTCTTCACTCTAAAGGGATATTGGCACAAATCCATTACGTGCCAGTTCATACCATGCCGTATTATAAAAATATAGGGTATTTAGATGCTGATCTTGTTCATGCAGAAAAATATTATTCTAGGTGTATCAGTTTACCAATGTATCCAACGCTTTCAAATGAAGAGCAAAGTTATGTTATAAATAGTGTACTAAAATATTATAAATAATATGAATTGTAAGATTGCACTTGGTACTGTTCAATTTGGACTAAACTATGGTATAACTAATAGTAAAGGTATAACACCAGGAGTTGAGGTTAAACAAATATTAGATTATTATTACTCAGAAGGAGGAAGAGTTCTGGATACCTCAATGGCTTATGGAGTAAGTGAAAAAGTAATCGGAGAATATCATAACAATAGATTTAAAATTATAACTAAATTATCTTGGGAACATGTCGATAATTTAGAAAACCATTTAACGCTTAGCTTATCCAAATTAAAGGTTTCTAAAGTGTATGCTCTTATGCTCAATACGGCAGATATTTTAAATGAAAACCCTAGTATCTGGAGTGAAATGCAAAAGATAAAAAATTCTGGCAAATGTAATAAAATAGGTTTTTCCTTGTATACTACTAGGCAATTAGAGATTCTTTTAGATAAAAACATAATTCCAGATATAGTTCAATTACCTATGAGTGTTGCTGATAGAAGATTTGTTCCTTTTTTAAAACGATTAAAAAAATTAGGTACAGAAGTTCATGTAAGATCTGTTTTTTTGCAAGGTATATTACTTGGAATTCCATCAGAATTAGATACGAATTTTAAAGAACTATTTCCTTTACTTACTAAGATGAGGGAAACAGTAAGCAATGATTTACTTCCTGGTTATTTAGTAAAAGTAATTGCCGACATAAAGGAAGTAGATTATGTAGTTTTAGGAGTTAATGATGTTCGTCAATTGAAAGAGAATTTCAGCTCAATGCGAAAAATAAAGAAAACAAACATCAATGAGTTTGATGAATATAAAATTAGTGAAAAGGTTGTTTTACCGCATTTATGGAAAATAAAAAAGTAATGATAAAGTTAGGAGTCATAGGATTTAGTGAAGGTAATGGGCATCCGTATTCATGGAGTGCCATTTTTAACGGATACAATGCATTGTATATGTCCAAATCAGGCTTTCCAGTAATCCTTGATTATTTGAAAGATAAAAATTTTCCATTAGATTTTATAGACAATGGAGCTGTCACAGGTATTTGGACTCAAGATTTAGAACTTTCTAAAAATATAGCGAATGCATCAAATATAGCAAATGTATATGAAGATGTCGATGAGTTAATAGATTCCGTAGATGCAGTACTTTTAGCTAGAGACGATGCTGAAAATCATCACCAATTTATAGAAAAAGCAGTTAATAAAGGGAAATTTATTTATGTAGATAAACCAATTGCATTAAGTACACTTCAACTCTCGGCTATATTTGAGTTAGAAAAATTTAAAAATCAAATTTTTAGTTGTAGTGCTTTACAGTTTGCGCCAGAATTAGAACTTTCGTTAAAAGATAGACTTTTAATAGGCGAAATAAAAGAAGTAAGCGCATATACGTCCAAATCTTGGGAAAAATATGCTGTTCATATTATAGAACCCACTCTTAAACTCTTTCCAGATAGAGGTTCCATAGTAAAAATTGAACGTGAACATAATAAAATTAATTCAAAAGTTAGTGTTTTATGGTCATCTGGTTTAAATACTGTATTTAATTCGCATAATGAATCTAAAAACCCAATTCAATTTATTGTTTTAGGATCAAAAGGGTCGAAACAACTCGAATTTAAAGATAGTTTTTCTGCATTTAAAAATGCCTTATCGGTATTTGTTTCAATAATAGAAGGAAAAGAGAATCCAATTCCTAGATCATTATTATATGATTTAGTAAAAATATTAGAAATTAATGAATAATTCAGTTTTAATTACGGGAGGTACAGGTTTAATTGGTAGACAAATAATTCAAGAGTTTATAACTAAAGGATGGACTGTTTATTTTACATCTACTAGTGAAAACAAAGCAAAAGAGTTAATGGATTTTTATAAGAGTGACTCAATACATAAAATTGTAGTTGATTTTTATAATGAAGATGCCTACGAAAAAATAATCGATTTATTACCAGATAGTATAGATGCAGTTATACATAATGCTAGAGATGCTAGAAATCTACAATTCACAGAAGGTATAGTAAAAGACGATCATTTTTTAAAGGAACTTCAAATGTCGGTTGTTTCGCCTTATCATCTTACTCATTTGTTAGTTGATAAAAAATCATTAAAAGATGTTATTTTTATTTCATCAATGTATGGTTTGGTTTCACCAAACCCTTTGCTATATGACGATTATGAATCATCAAGTTTTCCAAGTTATGGAACAAGTAAAGCTGCTCAAATACATTTAACCAAAGAGCTTGCTGTTAGATATGCAAAGCGAAATGTCCGTGTGAACGCAATTTCTTATGGAGGAGTAAAAGGAAGAGCAAATGCTGAATTCGTTGGACGTTATACTAGCTTGTGTCCGATGGGTCGTATGTTAGATCTTGTAGATGATATATTCCCTCCAATTTGGTTTATAGTCAATAATCGTAGACTAACAATGACGGGTCAAAACATTCAAATTGATGGAGGATGGACATTGATTTAAATATTATAGCGATAATACCAGCAAGAGGAGGTAGTAAAAGAATTCCAAACAAAAATATAATTGACTTTTGTGGAAAACCAATGATTAGTTGGTGTATAGAGGAATTATTAAGTATTAAAGAAATAAACTCTGTTTATGTTTCTACAGATAGCCCAGAAATAGCATTAGTCGCAAAGAAGTATGGTGCAAAAGTACCTTTTTATAGAACAGATTTCGCTGATGATTATTCTCCAGTTAGCCTAGCAACCGTTAGTATGGTTACTAATCTCGAAAAAAAATTAATGGTTAAAGCGGATGTAGTAATTCAAGTTATGCCAAATTGCCCATTAATTAAAGCTAAGGACATTAGAGCTCAACTTATGAACTTTATTAAACTTGGTGTTAATAATTCAGTCCTATCTTCATGCGAGTATGGAATGTTTAATCCCCATTGGGCTCATATAATTAAAGGAACATCTAATGAAAGACTATTCCCTGAAGCTTTTAAAGTAAGTAGAAGTCAGGATTTACCAAAGTTACTTTGTCCTTCAGGAGCTGTTTGGATTAGTGAATCAAAAAAACTTTTAGAAAGCGAAACATTTTATAGTCTTGATTATGTTCTATTTGAACATAAATGGGAAAGTGTTGTTGATATTGATGATCTCGGCGATTTGAAATTAGCTACTGTAGTTCACCATTTAAATTCTACTGATGAAAATTAACATTAAAGATATGTTTGACACTAATGTTTCTAAAGCAATTGAAACAAGCATAGATAATATTATTTGTAATGAAGGCCATTACATCCCTTATGAAAGTTGGGGTCCAGAAGGAAATATTTATCCTGGATTATTAGGTGTGTCGATATGTAAGTATGTGTTAGACTCTAAAACTAAAGATTTAGGTTTAACAGCACTTGACCTTCTTTGTGAAGCTACAATAAATTGTCAATTAGAGAATGGTTCTTGGCCTTTAGAGTTAGGAAAAAATTCTAAAGGAATGCGTTTTGATGTAGATAGTTCTATAGTTAAATCAACCTATGAGATGCCCGACATACCAAGCACAGCTTCAATGGTTTGGTTTCTTTCAGAATATAGTATAAATGTAAAAAAGGATGAAACTATTTTAAATTCAATTTCAAAGGGCTTGAAATATCTTGACTCAAGTTGGAATCCAAGTAGTGGTTTTTTTGAAGATTTAAAAACAAATCAAGCGGTTGCTTTGAGAGCAAATCCAAGGAATTATGATGTATATTTATACAAATGTTTTAATTCACTAAAACATTTGGGTTATAATAGAAAAGATTACATTAAAGCATTATTCTTTTCAATAGCCAAGGAGTTTGAAACGAGTGATAAGGATACTTATCCTTTATTGTATGCATTTAACGCTTCTGTTCTTTATAATAGCAATATTGATACAAAATGGAAGGAGAAGAATATTGTAAGACTTACAGATCATTTAGGTCTTGACTCACCGTTGAAAATTCCAAAGCATCCAGGTTATTATGGACATAAAGATGGAGTTAGAGGCGTTGTTTTAAACGAAGCGCATTTAAGAAATACTCTTGGTATAATAATATCCCAAGAAATTTTGTTAAATGTAAGTATAATTAAAAACAAAGATCAGGTATTTAAACTATTAACAGAGTGCTATAAAGCTGCAAATAGTTTTTTTAATGGAAATTATTTTACTGAGTTTATAGATTTAGATAATCTTGAGTATCTCGGAAATGGTTCACCTGCTCAGTTTTTACCTGCTTTAATTAAGTATAAAGTATTTTAATACAATGAGAGTTAGAAGAGCTACAGAAAAAGATCTTTTAAATTACTATGAATTGGTGAATGATGATCTTGTAAGATTAGCATCATTCAGTTCTAGTACCGTTACTTTGGGAGAACATGCTAGATGGTTTGAAAACTCTCTTGCGAATAAGAATCGTATTATGTATGTTTTAGAAGGAATAGGCAATGGAACTGAGTTTTTAGGCCAAGTAAGGTTTGATAAAGTTTTATCAACGACCTTTGATAATACTTTCGAATTAGATTATTCTATCGCTTCTTCACAAAGAGGTAAAGGGTTAGGAAAGAAAATGTTATTATTGGGATTAAAAATGTTGACGGAGAGTTTTAAAAATCCTTGTGTAATAGCAAAAGTTAAACTTGATAATTCTGCTTCTGCAAAAGTTTTGTTGAAAGTAGGGTTTTTATGGCTAAATAAAATTAAAGATATGAATGTTTATATAATAAATTATGGATCTAAGCAAGCTTAAGAAATCCGCATCTATCGAAATTACAAGCCTTTCAAAATCTTTAAGAGATGAAGGGAAGAAAGTTTACACTTTAAGTGTGGGTGATACTCATTTTCCTAGTCCAAAATCCCTTCTATTGAATTTGGCAGAATTGCCACAAGAAGCAACTCATTATAGCTCAAGTCAAGGGGTACTTAAATTACGAGAAGCAATCGCTGATACTATTGTAGGTTATAATGCGTCTGAAATAATTGTTGTACCTGGACTCAAACAAGGTTTTTATTACTTGTTAGAAGCTTTAAATCTTAAAAAAGCTGTGGTATTAGAGCCTGCTTGGTTGGGATATCAAGCAACTTGTGTTTTAGCTGGATATGAGTATAGGGGTATAAGTACTTATGAAAATGAATGGATATCAAAACTTAGGAACGCGCATTTTGAGGTGATAATAATATGTTTGCCGAATAATCCCGATGGAAGTATTTTAACTTTAGATCAAATTGAAGAAATTAAGAAGATAGCTGAGTATAAAAATGCGTGGATTATATTAGATATTATATATGAGAGATATAGTTTTGATGTAAATATTCAAGACTTAATATTTGCTCTGAAGTCCTATTCAAGATTGGTAATAGGTAATGGTTTTAGTAAAAGTCACGCAATGACAGGATTTCGATTGGGGTATTTACTTATAAAAGATCCAGTCGTACTAAATAACAGCATAAAGATACAACAGAATCTAGCAACTTGCCCTTCTACTCATAGCCAATATTTACTCGCAGATGATGTAAATCCCGAAGAAATAAATGATTTTCACAATTATTATAAAGAAAACAGAAATATAGTATTACAAATATTTCCAGAATGGGATAACTTTATTCCTAAAGGGGGATTTTATTATTTCGTAGATCTCAGTATATATGGAATTTCTAATGGAGATAAATTTTGTATAGATGTTTTAAATAATTATGGGATTGCAATGGTAATGGGCTCGGCATATGGCACAGGGTTTGATAGCTTTGTAAGAATATCTTACTCAATTGATAGAGATCAGCTAATTGAAGCATTAAATAAATTAAAAATAATAATTCAAAATTATAATGAATAATAAGACTATAAATGTAAATGGATTTGAAGTTGGAGGTGATAAATCATATATAATTGCAGATATTGGCTCTAATCATAAGCAAGATTTATCTTTGGCAAAAGAATCTATAGACGCTGCCGCAGAAGCAGGAGCTGATGCAATTAAATTTCAGTCAATAAATTTAAATAAAATGTATTTTAATCCAGATAAAAATACAGCAGATTTTGTGAAAAGATTAGAGTTTCCAGAAGATTGGCACCAAATCTTAAATGAATATTGTAATAAAAAAGGTATCGTTTTTTTTTCATCACCCACTTATATGTCATCAGTTGATCTATTAGAAGAAATTGATGTTCCTTTATACAAACTGGCATCGGCACAAATAGGAACATTTCCACAAATAGTTGAACGTGTTGCAAAGTTGAATAAACCCACTATTTTTTCAACTGGGATTGCAAATTATGATCAAGTAATCAAAGCAGTAAATATTTTTGAAAAGGCTGGAAACAAAAAATATATGATACTTCATTGTAATAGTTTGTATCCTGCACCTGCTGAAATTGTTAACTTACCTTTAATGGACACTTACAAGTCAATGTTTGAATGCCCTGTTGGGTTTTCCGATCATACTGATGGTATACATATTCCAATAGCAGCTGTGGCGACGGGGGCTAAAATAATAGAAAAACATTTTACACTTGACAAGAATTTTGAAACACCAGATAGTACCTCTTTTGCTGCTGATCCTAAAGAATTCTCTAGGTTAGTTCATAATATTAGAGAAGTAGAGAAATCTTTAATAAAACAAAAACCACGACTAGAGATACAAAAAGATGAAGAGAAATTTAAAAACTCAATATTATACAGAGCAATTACAAATAAGAATATTGCTAAAGGTGCTGCAATAAAATCAGAAGATATAAAATTCTTGAGAGATACATATGGACTTGAGGCTAATAATTTATATGGGAAAAATATTATAGGTATTGCAGAAAAAAACCTTAGTGAAAACTCTTTGCTAACATCAAATGATATAAGTTCTTTAAAATAGATACTTATTATAAAACTTGCTACTTTTATGAAAAAAAACAGAATATTAATAATCGGAATCGGGTGGGAGCAAGAACCACTTATTAAAGAATTATTTAAGCTAAGTAATTCAGATATTTATGCAATTCATTATAATAATTCTCATAAAAAATATAACTATAAAGATATCTGCTATTGTGATTTAAAAAACTTGGGGGATGTCATTGATTTTGCTGATAAAATTCAACCTACAGCAGTTTTATCTGATCAAGATGACTACGCTTTATCATGCCAAGCTGTTATTGCCTCTAAATTTAATTTACCAGGACCATCTATAGCTAATTCTCAAATTTCAGTAAATAAATATTTACAAAGAAATGAATGTAAGAATCAAAATATAAATCATCCTGAATTTGAATTAATCCATTCAATTGAACAGATTTATTCTTTTTCGAAAAAGAATAACTATCCAATAATAATAAAACCAATTGATAATAGAGGCAGTCAAGGAGTTGTCAAAATAAATACACATCAAGAGGTTGAGCATGCTTTTTATGAATCATTGAAGTATAGTATATCTGGTCTTATGATTGTCGAGGATTTTATTTCTGGTCAAGAGGTAACTGTAGATGGTTATTGTTTTAGCGAAGGACCTAGATCACTAGCTTTAGCTACTAAAGGTAAAATTAATAATGATTTGCAAGTTTCTTTTGACATTAAGTATCCTGGTGACTTAGACATTGTTTTGACAAAAAAGATTCTGAGAAATAATGAAGACGTTATTAAGAAGCTAGGTTATAATTTCGGTATGACTCATGCAGAATATATAATTGATGATAAAGAAGATATATATTTAGTTGAAGCTGCAAATAGAGGAGGTGGTTGTTTTACATCCGAGATAATAGTTCCCAACCACAGCGGAGTAGATCTAGTAACTAAATTATTAAATGACTCAATACTTGGTGTCAATGTTAATGAAAGAGTTTTCGAAAAAAAAGAAGTTTTATTAAAATTTCTTAACTTTAAACCGGGTATTGTTAAAAAAATTACAGGATTTGATATTTTAAACACATCACCAAATGTTCTGTCTTATAGAATACCTATTGCTAAAGGAGACGAAATTTTAAAAACAACCAGTGATGCGAACAGACATGGCTTTGTGATAGTCCAATCAAAATTAAATATAAGAACAGTATCTGATAACTTAATTAATCAAATAAATATTGAATATGAAATCTAACATTAAAAAAGAAATAATTAGTTTTATCAAAAAAAACAGAGTTTCATCTGTAGAAGTTGCGGATGCACTGAACAAATCTGGAGTAATAGAAGGAATGAAACCTCTTACCCCACAAAAACATTCTGTTGGTGAAGTTAAATATATTTATGGACACTCCAGATCTAATTGGCCTATTCATGAACAAGGTGAAAAAGTGAAAGATGGAGGTATTCTATATGTAGATACTTTTGAATGCTATAATCAAGCTGCTTTTGGAGATATTGTTGCAAAATATTTTCATTTGTATAAATCTTTTGAAGGAATTGTAGTTAATGGCTTGATGCGAGACATTCACGCAATCTCAAGACTTGGCTATCCTTTGTGGTCCCGAGGAATCACACCTTTAGGTTGTTATAATAAAAAGGTAGAGCCAAGTGAAGAAATAGTAAATGCAGCTAATGAAAAACGAAAGGAAATAGAAGGAGGTATCATTGTAGCAGATGACTCAGGAGTTACCATAATTAAAAAAGACCTAATTAATCAAAAAACTTTAGATAGACTTCATTTCATAGAATTACAAGAAGATATTTGGTTTTATTGTCTAGATACTTTAAAGTGGTCAACATACAAAACTATATGTTTGAAAGATTACTTAAATGATCCAGATGTTTTACCTAAGGTTTTAAGTGATAGACTTAAAAAATTATCATAAAAATATGATTGTAGATGAAGTTTTTGATTTTAATATTCACCTTTATTCAAAGGATACAGGAGATATTGAATCTCAGATTAAAAGTGATACTGAATTAACTGCTAAAGATTTGTCTATTAATTTAAAAAAAAACTTAGATCATTTTAAATCAAATGGTATATTGTCAGGAAATTTCCATTTATTCAATAGTGATATAGTCTATGATAAATATCTAGGAACTTTTTTTTCGGAAGTAAATAGTAAATTACCAGGATCTCTTTTTACAATATTATGTGATTTCAGGAAGGTAAATAAGCTAGAATATTTAAAAAAAATTAAAGATTTAGGTTTTCATTTTATTAAGTTTCATTCTTATGTTCAGAAGATACATGAATCTGATTACAACGACGTCTTAGATTGTGCTTTGATTGCAGAATCACTTAATCTTGGGATATGTATAGATACATCTTTTGGATCTATTAATATGTATAAATATGACAACTTAAAGTTAACTTCCTACTTGTTATGTACTATTATTAAAGCTCCAATTATACTTTTACACAGTGGAGGCTTAAGAGTGTTAGAAGCTATGCTGTTAGCTGATCAAAACACTAATATTTATTTGGAAACGTCACTTTCTATAGACTATTATAAAGGTTCTAACCTAATAAATGATTTTGCATTTGCATATAAAAAAATTGGATATGCTAGAGTACTATATGCATCCGACTATCCTTATCAAAACATGAATGATTCTATAAATACTTTTAATGTTTTTTGCTTAGAAAATGAAATATCTAATCACAATAAAAAATTAATGCAGTTTGATAATGTAGTGAAATTAAAAACCATATTAAATTCTTGAAAAATTTTTTAATACTCACTGAAGCTGGTAATAAAATAGGATTTGGACATTTAACTAGATGTCAAGCATTATACAACCAATTTAAGAAAAAATCGCATAATGTAGATCTTTTCGTGAACTTAAATGATGTTGTTATCGAGAACTCAGTATTCGATATAGTAGATTGGCTAGATTTACAGCCTTCTTTTTTTATTGATAAATACAGTGTTTTGATTATAGATTCATATATTGTATCAGAATCATGGCTTTCAGGTTTTAAAGATAAAAATATAATTGTAGTTCATATTGATGATTATAATAGAATAACTTATCCAGTAAATTTAATTTTAAATCCTAATGTCTATGGTAATTCAATAGATTATAAGAATCAAATAGCAAAATGCATAGGTGGTCCAGATTATTTAATTCTCAGAGAGCCTTTTAGGTATGGTGAAGTAAAGTCAAATTATAAAGGAACCCCAAGACTATTAATAACTATGGGTGGCAGCGACTATAGAAATTTGCTTCCAAGATTAATTGATTGGGCAATTGGTTTAAATTTATTTAAAATTTCCGTTATTGCTCCTGAAGGTCTAGAATTTTCATCAAAAGGAGTAAGAGTTTTACCTCTTTTAGATGCTAATTTAATGGCCAACGAAATTATTAATTCAGAAGTAATAATTTCTGCATGCGGTCAAACTCTTCACGAAATAGCATCTATTAATAGATCAACCATCGGTATAGGAATAGATATTGATCAAAGACCCAATCATAAATTTTATAATTCCATAAATTTTATTAAGCGCAATTTATGGTGGGACCAAAAGGAATTAGAAGAGGAAGTAAGGAAAGAATTAATTAGATTATCTGACTCTTTAAATCGTAAAAAGGAACTTAAGAGAGATTTTAAAGTAAATAAAAATGGTATTGATAATGTTGTCAATGAAATTATGAAATTATTATGATAGATTTTTTTAATAAACGTATTCTAGTTATTGTTGCTCATCCAGATGACGAACTACTAGGATTGGGTGCTTCTATGCATAAATTAATTAATGAGCAAAATTGTGAAGTTCGAGCTGTTATTTTAGGAGAAGGAATTACTTCACGTTCAGAAAAACGAGATCCTGAAAAATGGGAAAAAGAATTATCAGTTCATAGAAAAAATATAGAAACAGCTAGAAAGGCAATAGGTTATAAATCTGTTGGGATTTATGATTTTTCGGATAATAGATTTGATACTGTTGCTTTACTTGACATTATTAAGATTATAGAGAATGAAAAAATAACATTTAAACCAGATATTATTTTCACACACCACGGGGGAGACGTAAACATTGATCATCAAAGAACATTTGAAGCTGTTACTACAGCTACTAGACCAATGGAATATGAGAAAGTAAATACAATTATAACTTTTGAAACACCTTCTGGAACGGAATGGATTGCGTCATCAGATCCGAGAAAATTTATACCTAATCTATTTATGGAGGTTAGTCCTGAAAATTTAAAAGCAAAAATTAAAGGAATGGAGTCTTATGAATATGAAAAACGTAGTTATCCTCACCCTCGTTCTCCAGAAGCTTTGCGAATTAGATCACAAATGTGGGGTATATCTAATGGAGTAAATTTTGCGGAAGCATTTTGTATAATAAGAACGATTAATAAGATTAATTAATGAATTTTTTTAAAAAGAAAAAACTTGTATTTTTCCCAATTGAAAGTACATCGAGAGAGTTAGAGATACGTAGAGTATTAGCCCAAAAACTTACATTAGAAAATAACGTATATGTCATTATAATAGAACAACAGTTATTAAGAATCCTTTCAAATTTTATTTCTAAATCTATTTATTTTGGAAAACATTTTTTTTCTAAGCCGGCTTTTAATGATACTTTTCATTACAACTTAATAAAAAGAAGGGGAAATATATTATTTTATCTGCACGAAGAAGGAGTTTTTCCTGGTACTGAAGAGAGCTGGAAAAAATTCATGGTTAACATGATGAGACCTTCAATATTTCAAAAAGACGATTATCTTCTTTTATGGTCTGAATGGCAAAAAGAACATATTCAAAAATCATATAATTTACTTTGTAAAGTTGAAGTAACAGGACATCCTCGCTTCGATTTATATAAAACTTTAATTAAATCTAAAAAAGAATATAAGTTTTTGATTAATACTAGTTTTTCGTATCCTAATCACATACAAGGCTCCAAGTTTATCTTTTCCGGAAAAAATAAGTCGTATAATTTTATAAAGGATTCAGATTTAATATTTAACAACTATTTCTCTCAATGTGAAAGTATAACATGGATAGAAAGATTAGTTTATGAACTTAGTAAATTATATCCGTCTGAATTAATCATAATTAGACCTCATCCTAGTGAAAATGAATTTCATTATAAAAATTTATTCATGACTCTAAAAAATGTAAGAGTTATAAAAGATGAGTTAATTGGGGATGCTTTATCAAAAACCGAAGCTTTAATTCAAATTGGTTGCACTACAGCTATAGAATCTTACTTATCTGGTGTACCTACTTTTACTAATAAAAATATTGGTTCTTCAAGAGCAGAAATATCAAATGACCTATCTATTGATTTACCTCTGCCTTTAAATGAAGACTCTAGTCTTTTTAAGAAAATGGTAGTTGACAAAAAAATAATAGATAAACATTCTTATTTAACTCTTGCTAATTTAGATTCAAAATTTAATTCTATAAATAAAATCATTAATTTAATCTCCACTGAACTAAACACTAGAAAATCGTTCTCTTTTCTCTCATTAATTTTTCGTGTGTTTCTAGCATTAAATATCTATTTAATAATCTATTGGCCTTTGAAATTTTTATATTATTTGTTTACTAATAATCTTAAAGAATTAAAAGATTTTAAATCTAGATACAAACCAGGAAAAAAGCACCCAAAGTCCATAAGGTTTTCTAAATACATAGAAATTTTTCGTTAATGATCAAACTTATTTTAGTAAGGGGTTTCTCTGCGGTATTTTCTCTTGCCTTATTATTTATTTTATCGAAATATTTTGAATCAAATATTTCAGATAATATTTATATTGATATTTCTTTATTGATGACTAATACAATACTACTTACGTACGGTTTTGATAAAAAAATATGGAAAGCAACAACTTTAAAAGATTCAATTAGTATATATAATATTTGGTTTCAATTTATATTATTCTTAATAATACCTTTTATTTTATATAGCTTTTATATCGATAAGTTTTTAATTGGAATTGCTTCATTGTTGCTATCTTTTATATTTATGATTTCATGGGAATTACAAAGTAATGATAAAAAATTGTTAAGTACCATATTATTCACACTTACTGTTCCATTATCTTATTTGTTTTCTATTTTATTAATAAATATATTTAATTTAGATTTCTATTCATATATATATATCACATTATTCTTTTTTATTGTTATTCTGATTTATTCACTTTACAAGAGTGATAGTTTAAACTTAAATTATAAACTTGATAAATTGAATTTTAAGATTATTTTAAAAGAGATAAAAGAAAATTCATTAATAGTAGTTCCAGCTTATATAGCATCATATACTATTTATTTGTTATTGGAAAAGACTTCATTGCAGTCACCAGGTGCTACTTTTGAATATTCTGGTATAATTAGATTAATGGCTGGTATAAATATTTTTTCATATGCACTAAATAGATATACAATTAATTCAACAAGAAATTCAAAAGTAGTAATCATTTCAAAAAAACATATATTACTTGTTTTAGCATCATTACTTTATTTGATTATATTATTTTTGTTTTCTGATTACTTAAATCATTTTTTCAAATTTAACATTAGTTCTGTAAATATTTTGTTTCTAATTTTATTAAATATTTTAATAAATTACATTCTTACTCAGAAAATATTTTATTGTATTAACAGAAACTTATTTAAGGAGACTGCATTTTCAAGCATATTTGGTTCTATCATAGTGATTATTGGTCTTTATCTGTTTCATTTAGACCTTTTAATATTGGCATTAATTGTTTTTACTGGGAATATATTGCGCTTAACTTCTCTAATATTTTTAATAAAGAACAAATAAGATGGAGATTTTATTGCTTTTTTTAGCTAGATTTTTATTAAGCGAATTATTTGGGTTTCAACCTAGCATTATTTTTTTAATTATTTTATTAATGATTTCATACAACTTTCTTTCTAATCCTATTCGTTCTTTAAAGATTTCAGATAGTTTTAAAGGATATTATATTGCAATATCATTACTTCTGTTAATATCCACAATAAATACAGATATAAATTCTATTTTAAATATATTAATATTATTCACTCTGCCATTTATTAATTATAAGTCTCCCAAGTATTTTAAGTATGTAACTTATTTTGTTATTATATCTTCAATTATTTACTCAATTAGTATTATTACCGATTTAAGTGTTTATATCAATAGATCTCATAATTATCTTTTGTTAGGTAGAGGAATTTTAACTTGTCAAGTATTTCTGCTATTTACCATTAACTTTAAATTTAGATATCATAAGCTACTTAAGCTACTTGTCTCATTTTTATTTTTAAGTTCATTAGCTATTATGCATGGAAGGTTAAATGCTATTGTGTCACTATTATTAATCATTTTATTTTTATTAAAAAATTTTAAATATTCTTGGATTTTTTTATCACTGAGTTTGTTTATATCGTCAATTATAGTCAACTATATATCTACGTTAAACTTAGGTACAGTTAAAAGATTAATAAATGATCAAGATAGTATTTCAGAAAGAACAGGACTATATCAGAGTGCATTTGATGAATTATTAAGTGTTAAAAATTTGTTTTTTGGGGGTGGTTTGGATTTCTCCAATGAAATAGCCATGAATGCAATTGGTTACCCATATCTTCATAACCTACCCTTGGAATTATTACTGGACTTCGGTTTGTTTTCTGTCCCATTTTTATTAATATGGGGTTTTATGCTTTTTAGATCAAGTAAAATAATATTTTTCAGAAAAGAAATTTTATTACCTGTATTATTATTTGTTGAAACCTTTCAATTTTTAAAAAGTTTTGAGTTTGATCAAAGTATCTCTTTATTTCTTATAATCACATTATTAATAAATGAAAAAAATGAATTATAATGTATCTGTAATAATACCTACTATTGGAGGTAGATCATCAATTACTAAATCTATTGACTCTATAATTGCTCAAGAAAATGTAAATACTGAAATAATTATAGTTTTTGATCATGTTTCAGTAGACATAAAATTAAAAAAGGTTTATAATAATATTACCATGATTAAAAATAATGGTAACAAAGGAGGTAATGCCTGTAGGAATTTAGGTGCTTCTATGGCTAAAAATGAAATTATTGCTTTTTTAGATGATGATGATACCTGGTCTAAAGATAAATTAATTAAACAGATAAATGTATTATTAAAAAGTTCAGTCAATACTCTTGTATATTCTGGTAAGAATATCATCACAATTTCAAAAACTAGAACTAAGTTTAGATATAACTTTTCTAAAAAAACATCAACCTCAGTAATTCAATCTCTTGCAAGTAAGAATTTTGTAGGTTCTACATCAAGCATATTGCTAAACAAATCAACCTTTAATATGGTAAAGGGATTTAATGAAAGTTTAGGGGCTCTTCAAGACTATGAACTTTATATAAGGTTAGCTTTTTGTAATACAGAGTTTGTAGGAATTGATGAACCTCTCGTGAACTATTACATAATTCAAAATAAATTCTCTGTTTCAAAAAAAATCTCTAAAAATTTTAAATCAAGTTTAAATATCTATAAGTTATTTAAAGCTCCAAAAAATAAAATTCTCTTTGCATTAAATACGATAATAATTTATAATATTAAAGTTTTAATTCATAGACTAAGATTCATATAATGACTAAATTCTCTGTATTACTTTCAGTATATGTTAATGAAAAACCCAGTTTTTTAGTAGAAGCTTTAAATTCAATTTTAAATACTCAATCAATTTCACCTAATCAAGTTGTTATAGTTAAAGATGGTGAATTAAATAAAGACCTAGATGAGGTGTTGATGAGTTTTTATGATTCGTTTCCAACAATATTTGAAATAGTTGGTTACAGTAAAAATCAAGGCTTAGGATATGCACTAAACCATGGATTAAAATACTGTAAGAATGAAATTGTATTTAGAATGGATACAGACGATGTATGTGTTTCAGATAGATTTGAAAAACAATTACAAATATTTAATGATCAACCAGATTTAGTTATTGTTGGTGGATTAATAGAGGAATTCAACAATACTCCAGGGGATTTAAAACAGATTAGAAGTGTTCCAATATCATCTAATCAAATAGAGGCTAATAAATTTACTAGAAGCCCTTTTAGCCATATGACTGTTGCATTTAAAAAATCTATTATACTTGAATTAGGTGGATATAAGGATATGCCTGGATATGAAGATCATTACCTATGGCTCAGAGTGTTAAAAAATCATAAAGGTTATAACATACCAGAAATTTTAGTGCATGCTAGAGTTGGTAATGATTTTATAGGGAGAAGACAAGGATTGAAGTTTTTTCAAAAAGAAATTTATTTCCAAATAACTTTATTAAATGAAGGGTTACAAACTTTATTTTATTTTAATAAGCATTTAATAGTGAGAGCTCTACCAAAATTATTTCCTAAATTTTTTTTAAAATTAATTTATAAATTTATACTTAGAAAATGAAGATATTATTAACCGGTTCTGAAGGGTTTGTTGGCGTCTATTTAAGAAAAGAACTAGAGAAAACAGGGAATTTTATCTATTGTATTGATAGAGTTAAAGTAAGTAGAACTAATTATTTCTGTTTTGATTTATCAAATGAAATATCAAGTTTAGCAAAATTACTAAAAGATGAAAGATTTGATCTCCTTATTCATCTGGCTGCTGCAAAAGGTGACTATAATTTAAAATATGATGATTTTTATAGGGATAATGTAACTGCTAGTGAAAAAACAATAAGTTTAGTTAAAGTCTTAGATATTAAATCTGTTATTGCCTATAGTACAGTATCGGTATACGGCCACGATAATAAAATAAAGTCTGAAGAAGCCGATTTAGTTCCAAATAATCCATATGGCGCCACAAAGTTAGAGTCAGAAAATATATTTATTAAATGGCATAATCTAGATCCAATTAAAAATAAATTAACCATTTTGAGACCCTCAGTTATTTATGGAGAAAATAATTTTGCAAATATGTATAATTTATTAGACCAGTTAAATAAAAAACTCCCAGTTTCTGTGGGCAAGGGTAATTATATAAAATCTATGGTTGCTGTTGAAAACATTGTAGATATAACAGTATTTAGTATTAATAAATTAAGAGGTTTACAAATTTATAACTGTACAGACAAACCTTATCCAAAACTTAAAGAAGTAATTAAATACATTGCTGAAATAAAAGGGTTTTCAAAGCCTAAAATAGTTATCCCTAAATGGTTTGCATATTTTATCGGTTTATTATTTGAATGTTTTTCTTTTTTAATTAAAAAAGACTTAGGAATTACAAGAGAAAGAATTTATAAATTTACAATGCCTACAGACTATAGGTCAGAAAAACTAACTGAAGTTGGCTACATTCAAAAACATTCTGTGAAAGATAGGATTCAGAATATGGCTAATTGGTATTTAAGAACTAAAAAATAATTATGAAAAATAAAACTATTTTACTTGGTCTTAACGAGATTAACTTTGATTATATAAAGTTTTATGTTAATCAAGGTCTTTTACCTAATTTTAAAAAAATATTTGAGATACAACCCCCTATAGAAACAGTTTCAGAAAATGATTATAAGCTTTTAGAGCCATGGGTGCAATGGGTAACTATACATTCAGGTAAAAGTTATCAAGAACATAGTATTTTTCGTTTAGGGGATATTGTTAATAACCCTGAACTTTCTCAAATATTTGAGGAGTTGGAATCTGAAGGGCTCTCGGTCGGTGCGGTTTCTCCCTTTAATGCTGAAAATCGTCTAAAAAAACCTTCTTTTTTTGTTCCAGACCCTTGGACTAAAACGAATCCCTCTGGAAATTGGATCGTAAAGGCATTGTATCAGGCTGTTCATCAATCAGTAAATGATAATGCTAAATCAAAATTAAATTTTAAAACAATCTTTTCATTAGGGTTAGGGTTGTTATTGTATGTGCCCTTGTCTAGGTGGTCTCATTATCTGAAAACCTTTTTTAATTTAAAAAAACCAGGAGCTAAAGCGTTAATTCTTGATAGTTTATTAGCTGATGTTCATTTAACACTTTGGAAAAAGAATAAACCTGATTTTTCTAATTTGTTTTTAAATTCCGGAGCACACATTCAACACCATTATTTATTTAACTCAAAAGGATACAATGGTAACATTAAAAATCCAGAATGGTATTGTCCTAAAGATTATGATCCATTAATTCAAATTCTTTCAGAATATGACAAGCAGATTGAAAAATTATTGAAATTAAAAAATGTCAAGATAATAGTTGCTACTGGTCTCCATCAGCAACCACACGAGCATTTAACCTTTTATTGGCGTCTAAAAGAGCATGTAAAATTTGCTGAAATGATTGGAGTTGAAAACTTCTCAGAAATTTTACCAAGAATGTCTAGAGATTTTTTGGTAAAATTCAACAATCAATTAGATGCCGTAAATGCTGAAAAATTGTTGAATAGTTTTTATGCTTCTAAAGATGATATTAAAATATTTGAGGTAGATAATAGAGGTGCAAGTCTATTTGTGGAGTTAGTATATCCAAATGATATTGAGGATAATGATTCAATCTACTCAAAAGAATCAAATTTAAAATTAGAAAAATTTAAATCTTACTTAGCATTTGTGGCTATAAAAAACGGTGAACATAATGGGATAGGTTACGTTACTTCTAACTTTGATTTAAAACAAAAAGAAAAAATCGAATTAACAAGTTTGAAATCAATAATAAAGAAGGTAGCTTTATCTGAAAATTAAAAAACATGCCATTCGATCCAAAATCCGCAAAGAAAGCAGGAAAAAAGTCTAAAAGAGGGCCTGCAAAAAAAGAAGGACCTTCCATTAAGGAAAAGATGGAATTGCTCTATGAAGAAGTGTTGGATGATTTGCTCATAAACCAAGAAAAGCTCACAAAAACAGAACGGGTAAAACTCTTTGTAACGCTGTCTAATTATATATTTCCTAAAACAAAATCTGTTCGAGATCAATTTACTATTAAACAATTAAAAGAAATAGAGAAGCAAGGTTTTATGGATAGAGACCCAGATCCTACTAAATAATATTTAGTATATTAAAAATGAATTATAAAGAAACTCTTTATTTTGTTGCAAAATCTTTGACCATCTCTTTGGAAGAAAAAAATAGAGATGAAATAGAGTTGATGCTGAAAACAACAGATATAGATTGGGATGCTGTTGTAAAAGTGAGTACAGCCCATTATGTATTTTCGGCATTGTATTGTAATTTAAAAAGTGCAGATTTCTTGCAGTATTTACCTCAAGAGTTGGTGAGCTATATGGAGCATATTACCGATTTAAACAGAGAACGAAACAAGCAAATCATTACCCAATCACAAGAATTAAACAATGTTTTATTAGCGAATAACATTAGACCTATATTTTTAAAAGGAACGGGTAACTTGTTAGCAGGAATATATGAGGATATTGGTGAACGTATGGTTGGTGATATTGATTTTATTTTCTCAAAAGAGGCCTATCCAAAAGCAATTACTATTTTAACAGAGTTTGGGTATTTAAGAAAAGCGCCTTCTCTTCCGACAAATAGGCATTATTCAAGGCTTATAAAAAAAAGTAGTATTGCAGCCGTAGAAATTCATAAAGAACTTTTAATAGAAAAGTATCAAAACGAATTTAATTATAGTCTTGTAGAAAAAAACAGTCAGGTTATTAAAGGAATTACTGTTTTGAGTTATGCAAATAAATTAAATTTATCCATCATTGCCAATCAAATAAACGACAATGGTTTTTATTACAAAAGGATGGCTTTACGAAATGCCTATGATGTTTTTTTATTGTCTAAAAAAACGAATTCTATGACTGCGGTTAATACTTTAGATAAACTAACAAGCCCTTTGAATTGTTTTTTAGCAGCTTGTTATGAAGTTTTTAACAGGGTAAATAGTTTAGAGTACAATAAAACAACTAAAACAGCTTTGTATTTGAGAGATTTTAATAGGAATTTTACCAATCCCATAATAACAAAAACACAATTCACACACATTACGATTTATCTATTTATAAAAATTAGATTAAGTATTATTCTTAAATCCATAATATACAAAGACTATCGAGTATGGTTATTTAAAAGAGTAACTGATAAAAACTGGTACAAAGAAAAATTAATTCAGTTAGGAATAAAACATAAGATTACCAAATAACTCCTGCCTGCTGCATAAATAAATCTGCCAGTGCATCTTTATTCTGATGCGTCCCTATATAAGTCAAAAAAGTGCTCTCCTTAGAGTGTCCAGTAATATTCATAAGTAGCGGCGTTTCAATTTTCCCATAATAGTTAGATGCAAAAGATCGCCTCATGATATGTGAGGTCACAAATTCATATTTTGGTGCAGATACAACTTCCTTTCTTCGAGTCTTCGGGTTGTTCTTAAACCCACTCACCAAATCTTCTATTCCTGCCAACTTGCAAAGTATTTTAATCTGTTTATTAAATGCTACTTGAGATACTTTTTTAGGGAATTCATTCTCTAATATTTCAATAACAAGTGGGTCAGCCACACCAACTGTCACGGCCTTTTTTGTTTTCTGCTGTAAGATGTCTATATACAATCCAGTAGGTGCTTTTCTAAGATTACTTGGGGTTAGTTTTAATAGATCTGAGACCCGCTGCCCGATACCTAAACCAATTAACAGCCAGTTATAACTGTCTGTATATGCTTCAGGAATCTGCTTTAATTTCTTTAATGCTTTGATCTCTTTCGGATTTAAAATATGAAGAATTCGATCTGAACTCTTCTGCTTAAAAGATTCTATATAATTGGAATAGGGGTGCACTTCCAATCCACTTTTCTCTGCATCACGTAGAATAATCTTCAATAATTTTAAGAGCTGTCCGCAGTAATTATCACTATACTGCTGTTCAATTTTCAGAAAACGAGTAAAAGATTCGGCAGTATATTTATCAATAGAATTCAAATACAGTTTCTCTGATTTCTCAAATTCATACCCTTTTACAATCCGAAACAAAGATTTATACGTCCGAATGGTATTATGTGCCAAACCCACAGTTCCATAACCTTGAACTCTTTTTGTGGCAGAATTGGAAATAAAATGTTCTAAATAGTCTAAAAATAAGACGGATTTTTCTACTTTTATGGGTGTCTTATGTGTCTTTATTTGTAGTTTTTTATATAAATTAACGTGCATATAACGTATGTTATTTAAATTATTTAACATGAATATAACTTGTATATATTTATAATTTAACAAAATATGAGCTAAATTATAACAAGTTATTCTACTTAAATATACGTTATTTATTTAAAATGCAAAAGTTAAATATCACATTATAAAGGAGTTATAGTGATTTATTTTTGAAAAGACTACGGACTGTAGTCGTTGAGAATATCACGATCAAGTTTCAAAAAACTAGCTAAGATTTATACAGTAATTTCAAAAATTAGTATTTTGTGCGTTGCCGCTTTCAGGATTTACTAAGATTAG